>Ga0123352_10001292_pt1 | contig 32857 bp, 16 predicted proteins | sample TergutLab28metaG_FD_89700 | JGI IMG/M metagenome (GOLD analysis project Ga0123352, IMG submission 89700) | Labiotermes labralis P1 segment gut microbial communities from Petit-Saut dam, French Guiana - Lab288 P1 | ecosystem: Host-associated > Arthropoda: Insects > Digestive system > Gut ...
AACGCCGGGAAGTCTACCGGTATCTCGCAATGCCTGGTAAACTCCAGTAAACACTCTCCGGTTTGGTATTCTACGATTCGGAAACCGTTGCTGATATTCAGCTACGGCAAGAACTGAGTTACCTTCACAAAACCCGTACACATAAATCATATCTGCATACTCTTCAAATGAAATTGTAAATGATCGTGAACGTAACAGACGTACCGAGATGAGAACTGTTCTGAACACCAGTAGCCGGCACACTGTAGCCGTCGCCGGCCATACCAATCCACCCCGCCTTTCCCCGCACGCCTTAGGTATCACCCAAGTGTCGAGATAACGGTAACGCCTTGTCTGTAGCTGGCTAAAAATAGCGACCCGCCAGCTGATAGCCGCGGTTCACACGAAGGCGTGTACGGGAATTAAAAAACGGTCATAACTCCGTAACCGTCCAAAATCGGAAACATGTTTATATGAACTTTTTTGATCACAAAGACCTAGGTAATCACCTCCTGCAGTTATGCCCTAAAGTCGTGAAACACCCTATATATATATATATATATATATATATATATATATACATTGAAATGATTTTGTACATTTGTAATGCATTTTTATGTAAAACAATAGATCATCTAACGCCGTAATTAATTTCTCCTTTATCAGAGATTATAATAGACCTGATGCTGGCTCAGTTAGAGCCGCAACATATTGCCGCGAATAATCAGATAGAATCAGTGTTGTGTGTGTGACTGTTTTAATACAACCTTGTGATTTGTTAACACCAAGGGGGATGTCTTACCTTAAAATAGAAAAAAAAAATATATCTGCTTGTGCCACAGCTACTTGTACAAGTATATCTATCGCCAGAACTGCAGCGATGTTAGAAATTACGTAATACCAAACCGTGTCTAACTAAACTCAAACGGTAGTACGCTGGACACATGATGACTTATGCAACACCGCCTTAAATACAGGAAACCAAATTCATCTGAGATCCGCTAAGGTAAACATAAAAACAACGTCATAATATAAGATAGCCAAGTTAATTTCAAGACAAACGTTATCCGGATTAAATTTTACCAGTGCACAATTATGAAACATCACAAACGAATGCAATATTTTCAATCACGATACTCTTGTATCCCGCAAAACTCGGGGTAGGATCTTATTGTAGACCGAGCGCAGTCTGATTGATGGATCCGTTAGGATACTTAAAGAATGGTTTCCAAGTCCACTTGTAGAGTTTAACACAGTAGTAAGCTATATTATGAAAAAGTTATAGCAGTTGACTTCTGAATTTTATCAAATGAAAGTGGGCCGGTGTGTCTCCGTGGTGGTACAAATACATTACTTTATATAGGGAGTTAGAGAGCTGTTGTGTGAAGAATGTACAAGAGTCTTGGTTGTGCTCGTATGCAGCCATTGGCAGAAAACTTAATTATTATCTGAGTCTTGCTTTCGGACCCTTGCGTAATAGTGACGTCATAGCTTCACACTTGTCGTTGAACCCCTTGACACTGACAAGGTATCAAAACTAACTCATCCGGAATTGGGGGCTAATCTCCTTATAGGTCTCAGGGGTCGGCAGCTCAAGTAATCCCTTCCTTCCTGCTTGACAGAAGACTGGATGTTAACAATGATTTGAAAAGAATCCGGATGTACGTAAACTTTAGTTCACAAACTAAGTTACTGGTCATATATGACAATCAATACTCCGATAACAACCCACTTGTCTAATCATTATAAATTACATTCTTTTGGGACCATCCTTCACACAGCAATCGCAGAAAAACATCGTTGCCCCCCTGGAAATGAAATTCCTGTGGATAGTATTGCTCCAGGCTTATAAAATTTTTAATAAAAAAATAGCTTTGATATTCCAAGTGTCTGACATCATAAATAATTCTGACAGTTTCAAAATTAAATTACTCTTGAAGACAGTAAATTTTAGAATTCTGAATATTTCATTCCTCAGTGCCGCAGCGTTTAGAGTATGCTAAAGACCAGTAACGATCCAAGTTTTCTGCAAGGCGCAGGTTTCAAGTAGTAGGGCCGTGTATTCTTAGAGTTTGAGAAGGATCAGTAAGGCAGCTGCTGCAATAAAATTACTTCTGTAACTGCAATTTTTGCATCGCCCCTTTCACTGCACGTACAATGACTGTGATAGCATTCTTACACACACACAGTTCAGTCCTTCGTATTCCTTCCATATTGCCGGCATTAAAGTAGCTACGCACATTCGTGTGGCTCATTTGCGATTGACTATTGATTAATTTATGATATAGGTAGGTTTTCACCCTTTTTATAGGCCACGAAGGCCCTCAGGGTAAGTAGAGGTATAGCTCTACTCTTTCTAGGACCTCGGCACTGTAGATGGGGTGGGGGATCAGCCCCACGCTCCGGCCGCCTCTACCCCCGGGAAAGACCCTGTACCCACTGTACAAGAAACTGGGTGGGCCCCAGGGCCGGTCTGCACGGGCGTAAAATCTCGTCCCCACCGGGATTCGATCCCGGACCGTCCAGTCCGTAGTCAGTCGCTATACCGAATGAGCTAATTTATGATACAATCTTATTCAAATACTTCGGGTTCTACAAAACGTCACGACATATATTACAAGCATAAAAGAGAAGCGCTTGATATCACTTTACGTCCACTCTACCGATTAGCCATTTTCGACCTAATGTGTACCAACACAACGAAGAACACAGGAACAATGACCAGTATAGTCTTTCTACTGTTAGGGGGTGAACCTCTACCACTCTCCATATAAGTATGCACTATTTCTCAACCCTCACATTCCGCACTTGCAGTAAATGTAAGAGCGAGAAGTGTTTTGTCGCGGTCAGTGTTTTCTCGCTGGTCGAATAACATAAGTTGCGTTTAAAGAAGTGCTTCATAATTTATCCCTTCCTGTTCTTTTGTTCATAGTGTATAATAAAAGGTTATGAATGTGGGCCTTATGCCGCTTCATCTGAGGTGGCAACACACTACCACATTTGCAGTACACTCACGCAAGCCAACGTTGTGGGTAATTCTTACGGTAAACAGCCTTGAACTAAACTGCAGTGGTCGTTAGTGGTGAGGCCCATAGTAGTTTTCCTTAGGAACAGATGCCGGTTATTGTGCACACTACGACCATATATATACCACCTTCAGAACTTCCTACGACTCCCTCACCAACAACATTCCCCCATATTCCCAGCCAGTCGCCTAGCCATTCCGTGATAACTGACTACAGTCACCGTGACTGCTAGACACAGAATACAGGGCACTGAGGTGAGAGTGAGAGGTCTCGACCGCCATCCCACTTGGTCCCTGTAACTCATTAGCGCGTCCTTATTACGCCTACAGCAGACAGTCACAGTGAAACATTAGGACCCCTACCACTCCTTTCATTCATCCCCTCAAGCGTAACCCTAGTGGTCTGTAATCAGCAGTAAGCCAACACCATGTAGCAACTCAAAAATAACTCTTACGTTGCGGATTATAGCGCCTGTGTGATACGTATTTCAGAGACTGTCTGCCCGCGTAACTAGCAAGAATGTAGTGAGGAACAAACACTTAATGCTAGTATTTATCACTCGGCAACTGAGCCAGAAGAATACCTGTCTTGCTACCTTGATAATACCCCATTAAATTACTCTCAGTTTATGATCCCTCGTCCAGCAGGAAAAGAACCTTTTCCCTTCCCTTCTGTAACCACTGCTATTCTGGTAACTGAGGCTTTCGAAACCAACTAAACTTAAGAGTTGTGCTGCACACACACTTCTGTATGGCAAAATAAAATTTGGGTGACAGCAATTTAAGCACTTGAAACGAGTAAATGTGAAAACTGATACGCAAATATGCTCTTCCATTTCCGTTCAGTTTCACAGGGGCATTCTCTAGTAATCACAAATTACTCGGACAGAAGGTAAGGACCGCTGACACAGCTGTGTAAAGTGATCCCGTTACAGGCCCAGTGTGGCCCAGTGGGTGGGTAGAGGTATAGTTCTACTCTTCCATGATCGCGGCACTAGAAGGGGGTGAGTGGTCAGCGTCACGCCCCGGCCGCTCTTTAGCCCCGGGAAAGACTCGGTACACATTTCACAGGAGGCTGGGTGGGCCCCAGGGCCGGTCTGGACGGACGGAAAATCTCGTCCCCACCGGGATTTTTTTTTATTGGTTCTAGTGAAGACATAGTCTATTACAAGATTACAGGTTTTAACGTTCTTTCATTATCTTTGCACACAGTTGTAGTGCTCATATTTTACATCATTCACACCAATTGATCGTAAAACATCATCATTATCAAGCACTCCATTGTCAATCATCAATTCCTAACCACGTCTACAGCGCTATACTTCCTAACACTTTAAGTTAGCACAAACGTCCATCATCATTGGAGGTAATATTTCCCTCCCGCTTCCAGGACCGTGAGGTAGTTTCCGACAAGTTCTCTCCCTTTTTTGATGCATAAGTTTCCATCTAGATCTTTGCAGGAAGTCCATGTACTCTTGCAGAGTCAGGTCCGTTTGTTGTTGAAGTCGGAATATGATTACGTTCGCTAGTGTCCATAGTATTGCTCGATGTCTCTTGGGAAGCCATATGTGAAATTGAGGATGTGTTATCCAGTCGTCTGGTATCCGGTTCGGAGTCGTCCTTAACATCCTTGCTATTAGGGTTTTTTAATATTCCCATATCAATCTTCCTTCACCACAGACTATTAGATGGTGCTCTAGTTTGTCCTTCGATGCACATTGTCGGCAGGTATCTGTTTGTACCATGTTGATATGGTGAAGACGATCGTTCGTAGGGATTATTTCATGGATGACTCGATACCATACACTTTTCGTGGTTTCCGGTATTGGTGCTTCGTTCAAGTTCTTCCACGTCCGGGCCGCACTTTACCCCCGGGAAATACCCGGTACCCATTTTACAGGAGGCTGGGTGGGCCCCAGGGCCGGTCTGGATGGGTTGAAAATCTCGTCCCCACCGGGATTCGATCCCGGACCGTACAGTCCGTAGTCAGTCGCTATACCGACTGAGCTACCCTGTCCACTACACTATACTGACTGAGCTACCGGGCCCACTGACGCAGCTATGTATAGAATAGAAAGTTTCGTCATAAACACGGCTACCATAACGATGAAATAACCTGTTAAATAAAACTTACTGAAGGTTCTTAACCTCCCATTTCTCTACAGAATTCACAGCGGGATGTCCCATATTAAGATAAAAACTCATCATTTTACGGGTACATTCCTGTAAATATTTGGATAATTTTAGATTAAATTCATGTAGAATGTCACATTTTCTCAAGCTCTCGTTACATCTTCTATTAGCCAGTACACATCACACCCTACTGAACCTTCACAGCCGACGTCATAAGCAGTACGTCAAATTTTGTCATCAAAATACCATTAACAATTATTTTTAAATAGTCTCAAGCTTGACTTTCATTAGTAAGCTGCTCAGTGGAGGTTGTCCCGCAACAGAAAACACCAGAGTGTTTTATTCATTTAATATTAATTAAAAATTATATAGCTTTGTTTGTTTGTGTTTGTTTATCCGTTCTTTGGCTGTTGTCTATGGCACATTCAACGATACTGTTTATAGCTCAGACAAAATGCCGTAGAATGAGAGGATGAATATTAAAAATGGAGTATCAAGAACATGGAAAACATCGATCGTGGCCTAATTTAAGTTAAGCCTAGTATAAAGGCATTTGACTGAAGGGACTGAGGACGACCACACACATCCGTTCACAACCATCAGTATCCTGCAGCCGGGATTAAAAAGGGGTATCTCACGAATATGTGAAAAACTACAAACTCAACCAACGTGCTTGGCAAAATGGGTACAATGTGACTTAAACGCCAAAGATAATGCAAAATTCATGCATAAATTGTTAGCTTTCTTTCGAATGTTCAGGTAGCAAGTAAGTCTATCTTGCAATAAGCTATCCACCCGTAGACCTTCCAGTTGTACCAGCCACGTACTGTATTCATCCCTCCGTCTCGTCTGAGAGCTAGTGCAGGCGGTCTTACAGCCTGCAAATTTTAAATAACTCAACGTGGCGAAGCCATTTTTGAGAAGCTAATGGTTGCTCAGCTAATCCAGAAATTACCCATCGTGTAAGATGTCAGATGGCTCAGTAGTCCTAGCCCTGAAACGGATAAAGCCAGGCCACACATTTAGCCCAAAATTTATTCCTGTGAGATCCTTGTTATTAATGTCCACCTTCGTATTTTATTGTCCAGACATTCCAAAGCTCCGCTGAACAGAGTCATTCCCGAGAAGCCAACAGGTCCTCTCCTAGTCAATTAATTCTCCGCCTTTTATGGAACCAGATGGTTCATCACCGGATTCACAAGAGCCCGCCTCCTGTTCCTATCCTCAGCCAGCTCAAGGCATACCCACATCACACTTCTTGAAGATCCATTTTAATATTATCGTCCCATCTACGACCAGTCTTCCAAGTGGACTCTTTACCTTAGCCCTCCCCACCAAAACCTTGTACGTACCTATCCTGTCTCCCCATCAAAACTTTGTATACAGTTCTTATCTCACCAAAATTTGCTACATTTCACGTTTATATTATTCTCTTTTATTTAATCTCTTTCAAAATGTAAGATAGAGCCCCTCGTTATGGAATTCTCTCCAGCCTTCCAATTATTTCATCTCGCTCAGATCTAAATATTCTCTCAGCCCAATACTCTTGACCTTCCCAAACACCGACAAAAGTACATTCCTGTACATTTAACGTATAAGTTATAAAATCAGAAAGTACTGATAATTAAACATAAGAAAATTTCGATTCATGAATTACGTAACCTAATCTTCATCAAAATGCAGGTCTTAATCATGCGCACTTGCTTCTGAATTGTGGATATATGTAACGTGCATTCCCACTTTAACACTCTAAGCCGCTTACACTTCCTAACTAGCAGACTGTGACGCATAACAATCATGCAAGTGTAACTGAAACCTTCAAAATTTAAGCTTATTTTAATTCAAATCTAGAAGTAAATCAGGGCTCCACAAGAAGGCTTCTTGTGGCAGAGGGTCAGATGACAATCTTATATACGTTTCGGCTTCAAAGAATTCAGCTATTCGGTCATAGAACAGAATAGAATAGAATACGTGGGTTCGAACCCTTCCGGGCCCGATGCACCTAGGCCTTAAAACAGGCCCTTCGTGCCCCAAATCCTATACTAAGTTAAAGGAGCCTTGTGCTTTTGCCAAAGCTCCAGATGGCCCCCACAACTAGTTTCTTAATATCTTCCGGTTCCAGCCTTTTGGTGACGATATAATTAATACTGTTGAGGGACAGTGGACAGACGTCATCAGCAGCCGAAGCAATTTGAAACACAGCATGTGGGATAAATTATGTTAGGCCACGTTTGGCAAACATACGCCAACATTGGCTGCGGTACAATAACTGTCCTACTCTTTTTCTAATCTGCTTTCTCTCCCCCCTCCCCTCTCCAGTCAAGCTTCAGTTCCCTAAAACTGAATACACAGCAAGTTCTAAAGTTTTTGAATTAGATTCATACATACGGCAAAGAAAAGTAATAGTTCCTCATATCAAATGTAAGATAAGGAAAGGGACACAACAAGGAAAGCTATATGTTTCCCCTGACAAATAAGCCGAGGAGTAGCTATACAAACAGCCGTAAGCCGTACACGGCTAGGATTTAATTTAGGAAAGGAATATAGCCTCAAAGACTTTTTATTTCTTGTTTGCTGTGGAAACTCAATTTTTTTATTTAAACAACTCATGACGTCACTGAACGTAGCCCATACTTATCTTTTAGTGCCTGCCAACACAGAAACTATAAATGTGGCCATATAATACAGCAAATCGATAATTTCACAAACCGCTCATCAAATAAAGTATATATTACGTAAAACCCAGTCTCTCGGTTTGCGGTTGAGAAGGAAAAAATTCAAAGTTCTCATTAAAAAAAACCCCTTAAAAGCACAAGAGATGCAAAACGAAAATATTATACACTAACGAGATCCATAATTTGAAGTCTATAACAATTACAACGATTACGTTAAGGAATTAAGTCGAGGAGATTGAAATATGACAGATATACAGAACGCTCGAACACGATGAGAAATTCTTGCAAAATTTTCGTAGAGAAGATATAACTCATTCATTATAATAAGTAATCAATTAACCCTTTTTCTAGAAAAAGTTCGCTGTTTATACAGAGAACCACACAAAAGACATAAATACACTCTGTCGGAAACAATAAAAATTTTTTAACATTTTAAGCTACCGTCACATATAGTAACTTCTGATATTTAAATGGGTATGTTAAACCAGGGACATTTAAACACATACTCGGTTTTTTCCTTTTTATTTACTTTAGGTGGCAATTAAACCTAGAAAACTGATAATACAATTTCATATTTCGGCCCTGACACGTCTGATACGTGAAGTTTCACACAGTCTTATATATTAATAATATGGTACAAGAATTATATCGTCTGTTTGATCTTCCTGAGCCAGTTTAAAATTCAATACCGATATCGATTTTACGCTCACGTCTGGATGTTCACAATCAATCAACATACACTATTTTTATCAGACGGCGAAGTAACGTCTAATGCCGTGGTGCGCCGGATGATAGATTAGTAAGTAGACAGTGTGATGGAGAAGGTGAAAGGACGGAGGACACAGAGAAGACTTGACAAGGCGCTCTGCACAGATCCTGCAGTCGGATGATCAGGAACCAGAAATCAAATTAAGTGAGTTAGCCGTGAGGAAAGTTCATTAGAATCCAACTGCTACTGGGCGTCGTGTATCACAACACGTCAAATCCGCTTAAATTATACAGCTGGTACCCTTATGAAACAGTGGGCTGGGTAGCTCAGTCGGTATAGGAACTGCCTACGGGATGGACGGTCCCCGGGATCGAATCCCGGTGGGTACGAGATTTTCTGCCCGTCCAGACCGGCCCTGGGGCCCACACAGCCTCCTGTGAAATGGGTACCGGTCTTTCTCGAGGGTAAAGTGTGGCCGGGGCGTGCTGCTGACCACTCACCCCTTCTAGTGCCGCGGTCATGGAAGAGTAGAGCTATACCTCTACCCACCCTCTGGGCCACACCGGGCCTGTAACGGGATCACTTTGCCTTTTACCTTACCCGTATGAAACAAGCAGCCTCCTGACTTGGTGACGCCTTTCCTGTGAAATGAATGATTTAAGCCAGTCTCGTCTAGGCAAAGCGGTTTGCTGTGTCGTTTGCGCCACTGCATGTCTTCATCCTTATTTTTTTTTTTAATTTTTTTTAGGTAGGGAGAACTTGATTTCCGGCTGGACGCAATCGTCTTTGTACGTTACTCCGGCATCCCTGAGCACTTCAATTCTTCACAAAGCATAACTAACTGACTACCTCTATGGAGCATAAGTCCTTCTTTAGAACTCAGCGATTCGAGAAAATCCGTGCATTTTATAGAACCCGACGGTTCGCTGTTATTTTCACCACAACCTGCCACATGTTCACACCCCGAGCCAGATCAATCCAGACCACGCCCTCCCAGCCGATTTCTTTAAGATCGACTCTAATATCATCCTCCCATGTAGGCCTAGTTCTTCCAAGTGGCCTCTTTCCTTCATGTTTCTTCACAAAATGGCTACATGCACCTCTCCTCTCCCCCCTAAACACATATAAAGTATAACCAGCTTTACAAGGCACACTAAATCCTTGTTTCAGAGACTAGCACTAGCTTAGACGGTTAAGAAATATCTGCACGGACTAGCGGAACACCTAGAATTACTATATCATTATTAGGGGAAAATTCTGTGTAGATAAACAATGCACACAAAACTTCTGTCCTTAAATAAGAAGGGAGACTAGGGAAACCAGTTGGAAAACCTAGATTTAGGTTAAACGATTATATTAGTATAAATGTTGACAAGGATTACGTCGTACAGGTGTGGACTGGCTGGATTCTTCCGTGTGAAGGTGAAGACCAAGCCAAAATCTTGTAACATTCCTTTTAACTTTAATGTTACATAAATTCAGAGAATTTCTTCTCGTATTCTCAACAGATTTTTCCCCCTATAAAGTTAAATAATATTAGTAATTTATCTTTTAATTATCGTGGAGTTTAACGTTTAGATAATTAGCTAAATAAATGAGTAAAATCTCTAGCTTAAATAAGGCCTATGTATCACAATTTCTTTTACAAAAATCGTTTCTGAAACTTGTGAAAAGAAAATAATATTTTCGGTCTCACCTAGTTAATGGAAATAAAGTTACTACAACTAGATAATTAAAAAGAGATTTTGTGATAATTTATAGTGTAAAACAACTGAACCGCATGGCACTGACAAAAACTATTAATATAACAGAAAACTGGTAAACTTGCTCTCAACATAACGTGATAAAATTCGGAGACATTAGAAAATTCTGTTACGTTTACATTTTTATGTTTCCAAGGCAGATATTCACAGACAAATGGTCTGGTAGACATCCTAATGCTCAATGCTGCCTTCACCACTCAAGCAGGTCTGACACCTTGCCCATGGTGATTAGTGCAGCTGAAATGTACCGCACTTCATTACACTGATCAACAATATTATGCCTACGCTCCAGCGACATTTGCTCCCCTTGCGATGACCACATTCACAGGTAAGTGACACCAACAACATGATAGCACTAAATCCAATTACTTAATGACCAACACCGGATGTACGCATGCATATACGGAGCTCGATGCCACAGTAACTATTGCACGGCTATAATGTTGAAGACTAACAGCATAAGCGGACTACGGCAGGTAACAACCGTGTATTTACAAAATGGCGCCATCAAATAGTCACCAATAACACGAGCGAAATAATGATCTTCTAACAGAGCCTGACAAAAGAACGGGCTTAATAATTTAACTGTATAAGTCACAGAGTGTACAAGTATTATATTGAACTATAAATTCATCTAACATGCATAAGTTTGTTTGTACTGTCTGCATCCATGCCAACATTTTGGCTTACTGTATTTACCTTCACATGAAGCCTGCTCGTTTGGCCCCATTAACCTTTTAAAGACTGAACGTAATCTGCTTTTTATAAGGAATCAGCCCGTACCGCGCTCTAAACACTTTCCATCACGTTTATAAAAACCAGTCAGTTAATGATGTATAAAGCAAAAGTCGCTGTCAGTTCTGAGATCCGTACAAAACACTCAGCGCAAGGCGAGCACCATGTAGAAATTTTGAACGCTAAACCTGGTGGTACGTAAAGAAACCGCTAGGCTTTAAAAGGTTAAACACTTCCGTAAAAATGACATGTTTGTATGAAACACGGTACAAATATCTTGCCAGGTGAAGGCAGTTCTACCTTCTTCTCTTGTTTTTATATAACAGTGATATAACTCCGTTCGCTATGTGTACTACTCAGATTGAGGCAGAAATGGTGCAAATTAATGTAAGGTCCGAAATTTTGTGCGACAGGGTCTATTTTATTTTATAGAAAGAAAAGCAATGTCACAGCGGTAGCGCAAACTTTACATCTGCCTTTCGCCTTGACGTTAGCAGCAGTTTCGACATTTCGTGTGACGGGATATAAGGAATGTAATGACGAATCCTGCTTACAAATTATGTATACAATGCGAAATTTTCGTGTTGTATATCATATTCAGGCTATTCTGAATGTTATGAGGTGAGATCGTGCTCACAGCTAGAACACTAAACAATCCAATTTTTAAGAGTTGAGGAAAACACGCTACCAAATTTTTTCTAAGAATTACTTGTCAAACGAATTTTCAAATATGGTGTGGCCTGAAAGAATATCGTACTTTTGGAAGCTGTCAGGTTTATTCTGGTACAATTTTAGCAGCGTCATTCCAAAATGTCGGTAAATGTGAAACAGACAGCACAGCGACACACTCCAACAGACGATTTTCGCCACACTTACAGCTATGAGAACCAAAAATCTCGCAGAATGCATACTTCGTAAAATCAAAAGTTCCGACGTCTCAATTTACTATATAGAATCCATATTAGATGCTACAGAAAAACATCCATTATGAAACCGATGATATTTAACACCTTCTAGCTCACAACAATGATTTTGATATCTGCGCTATTCTGGAATATTATGCAGCCTAAGGTGGCAAATCCTTACCGACGTTTCTGGACAACGTATTGGTCCCATCTTCAAGGGTCAAGAAAATCGATTTCTTGAAAGGGTCAAGAAATCGGATTTCTTGACCGCTGAAGAAGGGACCCATTGTCCCGAAGCGTCGGTAAGCAATTGCCACCTTAGGCTGCGTAACATCCCAGAAGACCGCAGATCTCATCGACTTCGAGGCGGAAGCCTGAAATCATGCGAACAATGTTTTTTTTTTTGGCTGGAAATGGAATAGAAAGAGAACAGGAAGTCAGAGCTATACACTCGCTATACAGCCTTAGTAATTACTGACAGCACATAATTCAAAACGCATTCTAATTATAAAAAAAATAATGTCCTGATAAACTGTAGTGATACTTCCAGTTGGACATTGATTATTACAAGCTATACGGGCCTTGCTCACGGCCAGAAATTCTTCTTGCACATGAAAATGTGCGAGAATATTATAGTGTGACATCGGATATACGTTTTACGTAAGGCAGGCAAGCAGACAGCGTATCTTTTTGCAGTAACGTTTCAGACACTTTATTAATTCATTACGCTGTGTAATATGGGCGTGACATTTTCCTTCGCATTATATGGGACCTCGGGGACGATGATACTAGTAACATCACATCTCGATGTAATTACATAAGCCCTCAGCTATGAAGATATGTCCGCATCAGACTCTTTTTATGTTGCACTAACAACGAGTTTACAGAGAACCGGCTTGTAACATTGTTGTGAAAATGTTTATCCTACAAGTACACATGCATTCAAAAGTAACTGCAGAACACTTCTCACGACTGGACCGTTAGATGCCTTAACAATATCCTGAACAAATTCAGCAGTCAGTTTGGTATCTCTGAGTCACTTTATTAATCATTAAGGATATCGATTTTACGCCTGGATATTCATAACCATCAACATAAACAGATTTCAAGAAGAGGCCTAATGCATGTCCGGCAGCAAATGTTTGGCAGGGCTTGCGGTCAGGTCGGAGGAAGCCTCAAGAATCAATGTCGCCCCTTAGGTCGGTGCTGTTTCGGCAGATATACTGGTAGTGTGTGGTAGCAGATGCGCCAGGAAGGGAGCTCATGCCGCAGTGGGAGTGTAATTAGGGCGGGTTCTTCCCGCATACAGCGACCCCTTCGCTGAAACACCTGCCAGCCAGTTGTGTCTACGCAGGCCTCACGTAATAGAAGGGACGACGATGTGGTATCTCATGCCTACCCTGAATCCACGTATTCTAGTCCGACACAGCCTTTCCGGTAGTGTGAGTAGTGGGGGAAGATGGGAGTTTGAATGCTGATAAAGGACGCAGTCTGGAAGGTTCTATATTCTAAAACCCTTCACCCGGTGCCACGCTGTCACGGCTATGCCGTGGACGTCTGACCTGGGGCACGATAGTATGCGGCGCTTAAAACTGTTGAGCAGCAGAAGTCTTGTCGCCGTGGGCCTTCACATACTCATTCTGGCATTCGCAGCGTCCTCGAAGCGCCGCACACCTTTGATGCCGTCGATTGTGAGGACGACCACCACGTTTGTAACGAAGGCGAGGAAGGACATGACAAAACAGACAAAGGGGCAAAGACCAATCTCGCATTGAGTGTGGTGGAGAGAAACAACCTAGTTCCTGGTACCCGGAATATCCGGAGAGCAAATCACGTCTGCCATTTCCTTGGATGATCCTGCCAATTGTTACATGGTTGTTTTAGAGATTAAACCACGCACGCTCCAGTTCAGGCCACAGCCAGGTGTAACCAAAAACGCCGAATTAAATCACTTACGGTTCCTTGGATGGTGCACATTTCCTTGTATAATGCTACTGCACGCACCTGTGTGCACAGTGCAAGCCACGTGAAAGTGATAACACAGATGTCTCATTAAATCAGGAACGGTTCCTTAGACTGCAGAAGGGTACTTGTAAAACTTGGCAATTCTATAGCAAATACATGCAGGTGGGGCCGTATATGTATCCTGTATATACATACGTAACAAGGTGACACTTCGCTTGTTTCTCTTCCAGTGCGTGAGAGCAGATGCACACTACAAACACGGTACACTGCCACCTGTGGTTTCCCATTCCACCGTCATAATACCGACTATCCTGACTTGATGTTTTCGTGTATCTCACCTCCATCCGTGCAAAAGCCAGGATAAAAGCGTACACGAGAGCACAACCGCCAATAACTACGCGCTTTACAATTCACAATTCACCATCACACACTACTTAATCTGACTTCGTGACAATTTCGGTAAATAAGCCAAAATTAGTAACAAAATAGTAATATTTGTTGAAACACAAGTCAGCACGTGTCAAGTCTACATTATCTGTTTTCACGCTCAGGAATGTCTGGCATCTAGAAACGTACAGAAAGCGACAGTACTGGGAAGATAAATGAAAGTATATCTGAAAAAAATAACGCAGAAATAACATGGCTTAATTATGAGCCATGCGATGAGAGTGCTGTCAGCAGAAGGAACGAAGATTTATCTTAAAAGAGATATAAAATACTTCAACAAGAATACGTCACGAAATATCATGGACAAAGAAGGAAGAGTAATGAAAATACGTCCTTACACTTTTTCGGCATGGGACGTCTTAGCTGTAAGTCTCACGGGACAGACACGCAGTCCGTAACAAAACGTGTTTCTTTGTTTCGTACGCGACCAGCCATAAATTTCTGCCAACATAACATAAGGAAATAAACACAAGGTTTTAAAACAGTGCGATATGTTTACAATTCCTTCCATTTCACTTCTTAAAAATTAAGGCCAAGATGCACGTCTGAAGCCCTGTGTCCTCATTTATTTATTTATTTACCTATTTTATTTATATGTTTATGCAAGCATTCTTTGTTTCAGTTTAGATGCACTTATAGGAGTTCAAATACAGGCCTATAGCGTCGAATGACACGTCAGTAAAATGAATTGTAAAGTACATGGGAGGAAGACATAATGACCAAATTTCAGATACTAGTCCGGAATTTTCCTGTAAGGGCAGCAAAAAATCACGACAATCGTCAGTAACGAAAGACTGTGCAACGGCCAAGATTGAAACAAGGATCTCCCATAAACGAAGCAGAAGTGCTAAGCACACGACCACGGAGTTCGGTGTCATTTCAATGCGCCTTATTCAGATTCGGAACCGTAAATGTCCCATTTTTTTGCATGTGTGTTTCAGGCACCAGCATTTCCATAAATCTGTAAATTTTTTTTGTTATTCGATGTAAAATAAAATTTACATCTTCGGACACTTCTAGAATCTGCGTAGCGAAATAAGCACCATTTCACTAGGCAAGAGTCGCCGTTTCGTACGGTCTAATACCGACATTCTACAGCGAACAGCCAGCTGCGCCCTTTCCTCTCAGCAGTTTCTTCGCGAAGATGTCACCCCAGTGACCGAAGCACGAGCCAGACGTTTCTCCGGCGAAATGGCGTGCATTCCTACACTGCCAATAACCCGCTGCAAATGCTTTTCAAATATTTTGGTAGTGGTTCATATCGAACCACTTTCCACAACGGTTTCAATGTGGCTGATAATGCTGCTCGTATTTTACCAACCTTAATCCCTCCAATACTGTCTGTGGGGGATTTCAAAGGCATACGTCTACCGCAACGACCCACAAACAGTTGAAGCATTACGGGCACAAATCAAAGCGGTTTTTGATATGACTGATGGCAATATGACAGCTGGAACATTTCAGTATTACGTCCTACGCTTTTAGACAAACATATCCCCTAGAGATTTGAGTTTCTATCCCTGAAACAATGTCATGTACAAAAGGTTTCCATATATTTCTGTTTTTGTATAATAATAACTTTCGTAATGTAATACTGGAAGTATATATGTACCTAAAACAATAAAGTTTGTATTCGGTGACTACCACAATTAATAACAGTGCCTCACTAGAAAACAAATGACTATCTGGCAGTGCATAAATAAATAAAATATAATATTCCAGTCTGATAAAGCGGTTGTGTTGTGTCCTTTTTTCATCTGCGAATCCTAATTAATTTCGCCGTGCATGTAACAGTCAGCATTCAAATTATCACTGTAATGTCTGCTCAGATAATTCACATAGTTTCCATGGCAGACTCTGCTAATTCCTTTTACCAAAGTACCCAAGTTATTGTTAAAGACTAATTAGTCTGTGTTCAGAACAGTGAAAGACTTGTAAAAGCCACGGTCTACCTCTGTTCGAAGGGATAAAAAAAGATTCAAGGAAATACTCGCCGATCGGCAGGATATACACACTTTACATTCCACATACAAAATTCCAAGACTCCAATTTATATTCAAATTACTTATCTAAACCTCCTATATCAATATACCGTCTCTCGATTTGTTTAATGGCGCAGTTTCAACGCTACTACTACAGAATGCAGAGTAAGATACGACGAATTGATTTCGAATACAAAGTTTGTATGTCTGTAGAGATACGCGTCCGTGTGGGTGGGTGTTTTTGCGCGTGTTTACCATTCTTTCTTCCGTCACGTCTTTAGTGCGGTAACTGTCCAAGACTTTTCTACATTTCTTTCGTGTCTTTGTTTTCGAACTTCATTTTACCGCAATTTTCCAGCTACAAGACCTGCATAACTAAAAAGCGTCGCTGTAAAAACACACAAAAATTATGTTTGTCAACGGCGATTGTTAAGGAAAACTGAGGTTACATCTGAGACACAATAGTCTCATGTCGTAGAAGTGAAGATTTCTGCTTCCATCTTCAGGGTGCAACAATGATAGGCAAATTCTTCCGAAATTTTAGTAACTGTATTCCAGAATACAAGGCGTCATATCCCAAAAGACATCTCCAATAATATATATCTCTTCCTTAGAATAATATTAATTTTATAAACTGTGAAAATTGATATTCAAATTCAAGGCTCTTTAAACAATGACACAGTTCGGCAGACCTGCATCAACCAAAACGAAATACATGTTTTTAATGCATTCTGTTACTAGAACCAGCACACTTAAGAGTAAGGCGAAAGGGAACTTCATTATGAGGGTTAGGAGCAGGAAAATAAATAATAATTTTACAATACTCTACATTTTATACAGGTAAAGGTAAAGCAGTCCCATTACAGGCCTGGAGTGGCTCGGAGAGTTCCAGGAAGTTAAGGTTCCCAGATTTCGTGACAACGGCACAGGATGGTAGTAAGGTTGTCAGCCTTACGCACCGGCCGCTTTTACCCCCAGGAAATAATCCTGGTACTCATTTCTTTTAGAGGCTGAGTCGACTCCCAGGGCCATAGTGCGATCTGAAGGATTTTATGTCAATAAAAAATCCACTGACACTAGCTGGGATCGAACCAGCGACCTTCCGATTTGTAGCACAGCAACATTTTATACAGGACATCTTAATAAAATAAATGAAATCCCATAAAATTCTGAAGTGTAACGGGCAACTGTCAGGCAGACGAACACAACATTCACATAACGCATTTTTAGTTTCACGTTTTAGAACTTTAGTGACGGGAATATGAGCCTCCACTTTCTAAAAGCTGTCAGTAGGTTAATAACTTACTAATATGTAAAGTGCCGATAAATCATTATGACATGAATAGGCATGCCATTAACAAATCAGTAGAGTTATTAACTCACAGTACTGTTCTTTGTACCACAGCTGTACATACGCAATATGTTCGTCATAGTGGGAAGACACGCAATTTCTCTACTCGCGTTTCATCTTGCTGTCGCAGCCAAACATTACGCTCTCACAGCACACAGTCACAGCACCAGCCGCAGGCCCCTTAATGTTGAAATATTTACGTAAAACTCGTCAGCAGAGTATAATCTCGATGAAGAATGCAAAATATTTCTCTGTTCCATTGCAAAGCAAAGAACTTTACCAAAGCTACACAAAAAACTATGTGAGAGCAGTATGCAAAGTAATTAACAGTCCAAAGTTCAAAAGAATTTTTAACATAACTTCTTCCTGGGATTTAATACGGCAACTGTAAGCGGATGTTACACAATGAAAAAAAAAATTGTGAAATGGAAATCTATACGCCGATTGCACCATATGAACAGGAATACCGCAGGTTTGCGCAAACCCGCACCGCTGTTAATATTATAAATCACGATCCATGGTACCTTGAAATTTAATTACATCGGTAGCATATTTTGTTTAACTTCTGGGTAAAAGTCATTAAGCTATAATTGAATATGTTAAGGCCCCAAATAAGAAATTAAAAGGCAATTGAAAATATTAAGGCCCCAAATAAGAAATTAAAGGGTAATTGAAAATGTTAAGGCCCCAAATAAGAAATGAAAATGTAATTGAATATGTTAGGGCCCCAAATAAGAAATGAAAATGTAATTGAATATGTTAAGGCCCCAAGTAAGAAATCAAAATGTAATTGAAAATGTTAAGGCCCCAAATAAGAAATGAAAATGTAATTGAATATGTTAAGGCCCCAAATAAGAAATTAAAAGGCAATTGAAAATGTTAAGGCCCCAAATAAGAAATGAAAATATAATTGAATATGTTAGGGCCCCAAATAAGAAATTAAAGGGTAATTGAAAATGTTAAGGCCCCAAGTAAGAAATCAAAATGTAATTGAAAATGTTAAGGCCCCAAATAAGCAAATGTGTTTACTTGATCCCTTTTCTTAACTTTACTACGCAACTAATAGAAGAGTCGCTAGATACAGTCTACAACAGACAAATACGAACTTGTTTAGAAATTAAACACTTCTACATATTTTCGTAAAATCTATAATAAGCCCGTCAGAGTGGCCGTAACGCGTCCTCAAAATATTTAGGTACCCTTATGCGTCACTTAGCAATGCGTTGGTCTCATGATAAAAATTCTTGATGAGCTTTTTGTTTCTAAATTGGCTAACCATGGTGTCGACATCCTACGACCGTCAAGGCCACCGAACTTCTCCTTAAACTTCTCGTAATGCATCGTCGTTAATAATACCGTTTACGTGCTACTTATATGGCAGCCACACAGATTAGGAGCAGACAAACGACAGAGTAAGTGGACGAGGACATGCTTAGCAGGTGTTCGTAAAAACATGCTACAGTTGAACAATCAGTCACTTTTTTTTGCAGTGGAAAAGCAATGAGCATTACACAACCTAAGTGTATGTATTTGAAGCCTTGGGTATCCAGCAAGAAATGCGCATGCGCCATGATGTCATCTGTAGCCTGACCCGCTCTACAGTTTTTTTTTAATTATCTCATAAACGGCACGATTTTCAGAAAATGTTAATAAACACAAAATGTGTGTTTTGATTTTCTGTACAACTTTTGTTTGAAACATTTCTCATTCTAAGAAGAAATAAGCGAGATATGATAAAAAATGTATATTGGTCTTCATGTAAAGTACACTTTATTCTTGTTCGCTTTTCATGTAACTTGAATTTTCTCGACAGATTTTTTAAAAATCTTCAAATATCAAACTTCATGAAACTCCGTCCAGTGGTACCAGAGTTGCTCCGTGCGGACGGAAGGACGGACGGACAGAATGATAGATATGATGATGCTAATAGTTGCTTTCCGCAATTTTGCGAACGCGCCTACAAAATATTATCTTTTGCACATGGTGTTGTGCTTCGTTATACGAAGAGCCCAAAATATTAATCAAAACAACATGACCTCACCAGTCCAACACAACTACATGTTCTTAGAAAACACTACATGTTTCAGATTAAATAATCCACCTTCAGGCTCAATACAGACTCAAATTGCAAGTAAAAAGTGCAACTCATAATTTGCCTGCAATTTAAGTCTCTATTTAGCCTGAGGAGGGATTGTTCAAACCGAAACATGTAGCGTTTTCTAAGCATATACAGTTGTGTTGGACTGATAATGGGATGTGCTGATCGCTTCAGTACACAACGAAATGAATTCTATTAATTAATAAATAATTCCAAAATATGAAACTTTAAAACCAAATAACCGTTGTTTAACACCCGTGCTGCTGTGCAACTGATACCGCAGCAGTGATAAAGAAGCTGATTTCGGGACGAGTCTCTAAGCAGTCATAACGTCACGTGTATGTATCAAATGCATCACTGCCTGTTGGAATTATCCTCAGACTTCAACAAACACGACCGACAACAGCAGAAGAATATGGCGACGGTAAAGCCAGCAAAAGACAAGACTAAACATAATCTGGTACATACCGAAAATGCAACAGAAACTAATTCCAAACATAAGACTCCTTCTGCAGAAGCTCATTGTTACAGGTGGTCCAGAAATAGCCATCCTCTTAAGAAAACCAAACGTTCATTACAATTGATCCCTATCCTGAACCAGATAACCCCAGTTGACACCCTCCTACCCACCTACACGTAAGTGCGTTTTATCGACGCTGTTAATACAAAAACCTGTCCATCAGAACTACAACACATTACAGACTTCATTTCAGTAGAGGATAAATAATGCATCATCCATGGCGATGAACTTTTTTCCCCCCATTGTATACAATACGTGTCCTTCGCCTAGCCATGCGTCACACAAATCCTGCAGGTAATGGCCTACATACCAGCTTAGTGTGTAGGTCGTTGCCTATCATCATTTATCCTTGTTATTCCTGTGCTCTCTCCGTAACATTATATTGTCCCCTTAATGGGTTTGGAACTACCAAAGCGTTCCGCGCTTCTGTATTGACGTAACCTTCAATATTTATTTCATTTCAAGCAAGATTATTTCATGTATATTGATACTCTACTACATTATACACCTTTGGCATGCAGAGTGAAGGTCCATAAAGGAAAGATCTCTTCGACAGTGTGCTTTATTTACACTGTACACTTGTAGAGCAAAACAGAGTTAAAGGCTTACAGCTAACGGTGCAGTGGTAATGGCGCTTAATATAAAATCAATGACGTTCAATAACTCACCTACATCTCTCATTTACTGTACACATTAACAAAACAGGCTAAACTCGCTCTTTTATACACGTATGCAGTGTCATAAAGAAAGATATATTTATTTATCACTTATGTATTAACTCCGAATTTCTTTAAAGACCCAAAAGTTTTGGTATGTCTTCCTTTATAAAAACCAATTCAAAGCTACTTCGGCTTATTCAAATCTGAAATTTCGAACTTGGAAAGGGTTTCTTCAATGTACAGAAATTTGAAAACTCTCATTATACATTTAGAATAGTTTTTTCTTGGGACGTTTATAGAAAATCACAGCTTCACACGTTGCATTAATGGTGATACAGAAACTTGAAAATAGGTAATTTGAGGGGCGAAGTAAACTGTGAAATGCACGTGAACTCTTGACTACAAAGGGTTTGTATTTGACAATGCCTACTCTCTTCAGGTATACGATATTTTACACAAGTCTGCATGACTTTCGAGAATTGAGTGTACTCACGTAGACAGATGATTGGTTATTCTTAGCCAAAGAGCCTTAAGGCTTCGATGCCAACCATTATTATTGGCATTATTACTATTATATTTATAATTATCACCTTTACGCACGGTATTTACAATTATTTACCTAAAGCACACTATCATTTTAGGGTATACAGTGTTGCAGGTGTTCTGTATTCACAATTTGTGCTACCTGAAATGTTCCTTCGACCGTGAAATATGTTTTGTACTTTTACATCAGTACTTTCCGAAGTATATGTGCAGTGCACATTGTGGCTTTTTTGTAGTTCATTGGTTTTTTTCTTCCCTGGTATGCTGCTCAGGTATTGTCTGAGTGGTCTTGAGACGGTTCCAGTTGCCCATATTATTACTCGTATCACTTTTGCTTTTACGTTCCACGTGGGCTGAATTTCTATTACAAGGTATTTATACTTTAGAATCTTCTCAGCTTCTTCCTTAATAACATTTCTGTCTGCTTAAACAGCAACATCTATTAACATACGTGTTCTTTTTTCACTATCGCGGATTACGGTGTCCGGTTTATTGTCGATTTGCACTTGTTGATTCCATAATATGGCTACCTTAACTTCACGACTGGTTTCGACAGATTCCTTGGTGCATGGTAATACCACTATTCACTGTCTAATTTAGCCCTATTCCTTGCATATACTAACATATAGTTGAGCACACACTACAGCACGTCTCTTTATGTACTGTTCTTTTGCCAATATTGGATATGCTAATATTATGTGTTCTACTGTCTCATCAAATTGTTTACAGAATCTGCATACGCTATCTGTTTCTGTCTGTAATATTTTGCCGCATGATATTAGGTTTGTAATTCCAGTGTTGTGGTACTATTATTTCACTTTTAGTTTCTCCTTTCAGATCTCCCCTCGACAGCCATAGGAACGTGACGTCGCTAATCAGCTGTCTATCTATATTTCTAATACACTGGCCATGCATTACTTTGCTTCCCGATTTTTTAAGTACTGTCCTAATCCTGCTTATGTGTGTTAAATATCTTCCTATTTTGTCACTGTTCCATTTGATTGGTTTAATTCTTCTGCAACCTTGGCTGCCGTTTTATTTGTTGAATTCATATTTGGCTGATTGTTTTCGTAACTTCGAACAATACGAGAAGGTGCTGATAAGTCCTTGGCCCGACCGGGAAGGAAACAAGCTACAGCGAACAAACTTGGGATTTATGCAACATACTCCCCACGAAGCTCAATACACTTCTTAGCCCGTTGCTGTAACGTTTGCAAGCCACTCAAAAAAAAAACAGAAGGTTGTCCGCCTAACCAGGTCTCTGCGGCAGCAATGACCTCCGCATCGGACGAAAAATGGCAACCTTTCAATTGTTTTTTCAGTCCAGTGAACAGGTGGTAGTCCGACGGGACCAGATCCGGAGAATAGAGTGGGTAATCAAGACAATGGAAACCCAGGTAGGCCAGTTTCCTCTGGGTTGCAAATGCCCGGTGAGCCGGGGCACTGTCGTGCAAGAACAACACCGCCTTGGTGAGCTTCCCGCGACGTTCTTCCTTCAAAATCTCCTTCAGTTACACCAGCAGAGATGAGTAATACTCCGCGTTGATAGTTTGACCCTTGGGAAGATAATCAACTAGGAGGATGCCGTCTTGATCCAAAAAAAAAATGGAGGTGAGAACATTTCCAGCGGATTTTTGCATTCGGAATTTTTTGGGGCGGGGTGAGCCGCTATGCCGCCACTCCAGTGATTGTTGCTTTGTCTCCGGGGTCATAGTGATATAACCAGGATTCGTCCACGGTCACCAATCGCGACAGGAAATCATTTGCACCGCGCCGGAAAAGTTCCAAAAGTGACTCAGACGACTGGCACCGTTGACGTTTTTGTTCCGCGTTCAGGCATTTCGGGACCCACTTCGCGGAGAGCTTCCGCTTATCCAAATCTTCATGAATGATGGACCCAACCCGCTCACGTGAGATACCCAGTTGCTCAGCTACTGATTTAGCCGAAATCCGACGGTCTCCTAAGATTAGCTCGTGAATTTGATCAATAATGTCCGGGGTGGTCACTGTTTTGTGTCGTCCAGGACAAGGCGCATCACAGGTGGAAAAATCACCAAGTTTAAACTTAGCTACCCAGTTTTTGACGGTGGCCTACGATGGTGCATGTCTCCCTAATGTTTCTGTCAGAATGGCGTGAATTTCCTTCGGCGCCTTGCCTTGCAGGGGGGAAAAAAAACCTGATGCCAGCTCGCGTCTCCAAGTTGTTGAAATCGCGCGCGTCGCCTGACATGCTTCCTTTCAGCCTCTGTAGCAAGAAAAGACTTGCAATTCGGCACATGAAGAGGTCCTTTTTCCAACGACACTATCAATCCCGTCCCATGAAACCGGGAAGTAGTTCGGGCTAAGGACAGCACGCCCTCGTATTTACAAACTGGTCTTCTACATGTTTTGTGTTTATATTTGTAACAGGCCTCTTCCTCCTTCTTTCCTTGTCTTATACATAGCTTACATTTCAGCTTTTGGTGATACATTTGATATAAATTGTTAGAATCTTTATAGTTTCCTGTCAATTTTTCTTATTTCTTCTAAACTCCAACTAACGATACCATAACTGTATTTTTATACTGGAACAGCTAATGCTCCAATTGTTGTAATTTTATTTTTGGCATTCAACTCGGATTTCAGTACCGTACTTAAACTCCTCGTGCATTCTTTCTTCAATCTTTCACTCGTTGTTTTAAGCCTTCACTTTCTTCAATCCCTAGGTACTTGTATGTTTTTCCAAGTTCGAGCTCTTGTATTTCTCTGTTGAAGTAAAGTATTAAACTTTGTAAGTTAACTAATTTTCCTGTCTTTAATACAATCTCTGTATACTTGTGAATTCCAAATTCCATACGGATATTGTCACTGGAGTTCTAACTACTTGCCTCTCTTTTTTGGATTTATTCCTCCGTTCTACCTTTCAGCTTCAAATCATCCATGTAAAGTAAGTGTAATATTTTGTCTTCTTTGTGTGTTCTTCATATCCTGTATTCAACTTTTTCAACTGCTCTGTGACGAGAATTAAGCTAATGCAAAATATGAGTTGTGATAAAGAGTCTCCTTGTTCGTATTATCTTCCTTCTGTAAGCGGACCCATACTCTCCTTCCAATAACTCACGGTTTTCTTAGTAAAAGATATTATTTTATTATCAATCCAAATTAACTTGTAGACTCCCATTATTCAACTGTGAGTCATACTGTCAAAATCTTTCTGATAATCTATCCACGCCATGCATACAATTTTCCTCCTGTTCTTACATTCTTGTAATATTGTTTTGATATTCGTAGCTGATCTTCGCATCCTTTCAATCCTCTGCAGCACCTTTTCTGCTCTTTAGGCATCATATTGCTATTATTATTATTATTATTTCGGTTTTACATATTCGTGGGTTACCCCTATCAGTTTCCAAACTATGCACTCTCCCCGTCTCCATCTGCCAGCTTGCGATCTTTCATAATGGACTTAAAATGTTGTTTTCCGCAGTTACGTAGATACACTCCGTCTTCTTCTGTTTCATGAAACGTGAAACACATTTTTCAGTAAGCTTTCCTCCTTCGTCCGTTCAGTATGGCCACAGAGTCCTAGTTCTCTGTTTTCCACTTTTATTACCACGAAGAAACAGCATCCGTTTCTTTCTATACTTATTCGCTCCTTACTTTGCTCTCTCTTGCATTCTGGAGCTCCTTAAGTAGCAGATTTCGATCAACTTTATTTCACAAAAAAGAATGTAATTAAAGTATGTCAATGCAGAGAACGCCAAGCGACTTCCGTGTCATGTTACATAATGGTAAACAAATTACTGAAGACTGGATAGAGCCAACTTTCACGTTACGTTTATTTAACACAACTCAGATAACAAAGTGGTTTATATATATATATATACTGGTGTAAGAAATCATCACTTTCACAGCGAGTTAAAAATACAGGCCATCAAACACAAGTACTCAGTTCTCCCGGTGCCCTCGGAAGGATTTCTGTGCCAGTTAGATCTTTGCGACTTGTAGTAAACTTTTTATACTCTGCTAATAACCAAAAAGCATGCAGGGATTTCGCCTCTCTGAACTTGATTTCTCTCCAGTGCTACTGAACTACGAATGTTCAAGTTGTGTTCAGGTGTAACATTAGCAAGGCGTTCGTGTGCAAATAATGGCGACTTTCTTAACAACAATAATCATCAGTCGTTAGCCATTTGTGTGAAACAGTGTATGTCAGGTCCACGATTTGAAAAATATCTTGTAGTCAGAACATAAGATAGAAAGCTACTGCACTTTAATAACTTCAACTTGCCTTTCTCTTGCAGCAAATGTTTTAGTGACCGCTAAAAAAAATCAAACTTCTTCGACATCCTAGTTATCCACAATCGGGTGACATTCTCAGCTTCGGGTGGATTAAGCCAGCAATCGCTTCTTCGCCTCAGAATGTGACTTCAGATGAACTACCTCAGCAACAGATGCGTCTGTAGTGTACACAGAGCCAGAGAACCTTAGAAAAGGGCTTTCAGTTTAGAGCACCAAAATAACGTATCTAGCAGGAATAACTCAAATGACTGTCCTATGGTTTCGATACCGTATATGACCGTGGAATTAGAGGTATACATCGATGTCTCAAAGAAGAGTACTGCCTCGGTCTTCCTCTGACATGTCAGTGTGTATCTGCAATCAGACACGGTGTCAAAACCCAAAACACCACTTGATCAACACCTGCCTTAAAAGTCTGCAAACCAATACACAACAGTAACTAGAGTACTCAATGTCTGCAGCACTTACATATATTACACTCTACATTACACGAAAGGTGCATTGTAGTTGCAAACAGTGAAAAGACTTGTCAAGACTATGCCTAGAGATGATGAATGACACTCCCACGAAAAAGGTCACTAATATTTTAGCGTCCGCACCACAGGACTGTAACAACAGTGCGCGACACGAAATGCTGTAACATAAGCGCTGTATATGACACAGAATGTCACGATATGGTACTCCAAGTTTGAACATCTGGAATGGTTCTCTGGAGAATATATGGAGAGCAAACAAAGTTTATATCTGGGAGCAAAGTTCGCCATTTGTCCACTCCTAACCACAAACCATGATGATATATAACGCGCTACACTGCAATTATAGTTTCATTCTGACACCAAACAAATATTCATGCATTTCGAAAAGATAAAAATATGTATACAATCAAATTTCCATCAATTATATGCAGATAATACCTCACTCCATGGATTTGCGTCCTTTTGGGAAATTGACAATCTCTCAAGAAATCCTCCTCCCCTCTTCAAAAACCCGTAAGATTTATAACCGTGCTCGCAACAGCCTGTCAATTATCCCTACCCTAAGTCAGATGAATCCACACCAATGTCTCACATGCCTTTCCTTTTACATCAGTTTCACTAACTTCCTTCGACTTATGCTTTGATCTTCCTCTCGAGATTTTCTAATAAATTTACATGTATATTTTCCTCTTTCCCGTAAGTCCTATACACATTTCGTATTTCAAGTGCCTTGAATTTAATACCGTAACAGTAATTTGTAAAGAAATTTATTATGAAACTCGTTATGTAATTTTACCCTTTTTTTGCTTTCTCTACATTAGGTCGAAAAAGCTTTATCTGAGTAAATGTGACAACGATGGACTTTCAAGTGTAAAGAATAGAACTTATTTCGAATACCACATAACATCACCAACATTTCGAAATAATTTACATTCCAGGTAAGTTATAATTACCAAAATAACGGGCTCTTTCAGAGGCCCAAAATCCAATACTCTTCCAAACTATGTGGGACATATATTTGACCAAACAAAGGAAATTACGTTTTACAAGGCGAAATCTTTCGTCCGTGCCGCACTAATTCGCGTCCAAAACTTACCATTTCCATTTCGCTTGTGTAGTTAGTAATAAGCCCCTACAAAGTTTCCAAATCCACTTTGATTAGTCACGTGTCAGCTCAGAACGTCAGTAGGGACATTGAAAAGTTAAAAAAAAACTGGGGAAACTTCCAAGTGGACTGAACAGAATGGCAATTAGTTTCACCTCTCTTCATGATGGAAAGGGGATGAACATTTCGAAACTCTAAAAAAATATTGTTCCCAAAGGTGCAACTTCATACGTTATATTCGCTGTGGAAAGCTGCAGTTACATTCTGCAACTCTCTTTATCTTCTCCCCACCGAATTCCAATTCTCCACGTTACATGTGGATCCAATTTGTTTGAAATCAGCAACATCGACCACACTGCGACTCGTGCTGAACCACGTAACTTGGCGACATAACTTCATTTTCAGTCCTCCTTTATATTTCTGAATACCAACTGTCGAATTATCGTGCAAGACGGCAATCCGTTCTACTAATATCCGATACTCGCCTATTTAGTGTAAGCTGCGCTAAGTACGTAACTGGCATTCGAAGTATAATGTTCGTCTGCTAATTTAAGTTTATTAAATAATGTGGAACGCCAACTTAATGCAACAGGGTAATTTTATTGATGTATTCTTAGCTCGACAAGTTTCGGGTACATACGCCCATCATCAGGAGCATTAAATGTTGAGTTGCAGCATATGGTTTTCTGCAACGAGTTTTTGGATGGGTGGTGGTATTGAGAGCCGCTGCATGGGTCGTGTGTACGGTGCGGATGGTGCCGTGCGACGCACGATGATGGGCGTATGTACCCGAAACATGTCAAGCTAAGAATATATCAATACAATTACCTTGTTGCATCAAGTTGGCATTCCTTATTATTTCATGAGGAAGATGCAAGGTCAAACAACCCTCATGGAAGGTTATTAATCGTGGTGTCACACTGTGTTCACAAAACCTATTTGCACCACGAGGAAGTGGCTTAATGTTTTAAAATTTGCTCATGCGCAATAAGAGACCCGTAATATGGAATAGTCTTCTAAAGTTATGAATTGTTAAAAATGCTTTTTTGCCGATATTTCAGTGATAGGAGCGAATGAACCTTATAAGAATTAACAGTGGCAATCACAGTACACGGTGTAAAATTATGAAGCCACTTTAAATATTTGCAATTACTTTTATTGAATATTATAGGACATTAAGAACTGGACTAAAATGATTTTGCACCAAAAAAATATTTCCTAATTCAGAAATCATAACGTACCTGTGTTTACATTTTGTTAACTAAGATAAAAACAATCAGAAATAACGGTCTCTACCGACACAATGTTTGTCCCAGTTTTCAAAACTATCGTCCGTCAGTATTACGTCGATTTCACCTCCATGTAAATAAAAGCAGACACGTTTTGTGGACTCGTATCATCATACACGTTGACAGTACATAGATATTATACAGGCTGACGTTAAATCCTTCTGTGCTGTTTTGTTTTCCTGCAGGTTGGGACACACGTTCGTGCTGTATGGACTCAAATCGAAACCCACTGTTCCTTGAAGGTAGATAAATTATTTTTAGACATGCACAGTTGTAATTTCGCGCCTGGTCTATCACATCTACGTACGTAAGTGAATAAAGAGATAGCTGGATAGACGGTCATTCACACTGCGTTAACTGTTTCTGAAGAAGCAGCATGCACCAAGCAATTTATGCAAAACACTAGCGCGAAGGGAGCCATCAGCCTCTTTTCTCCGTCGTTGAACGGTTTCCGGTAGCTCGTAGTATAGACAATAAGAATTCAAGCTCTACAGGCCCTGGACACGATTCTTGCTTACACAGCGCAGTTCTTTCAGCAAGAAAATCATACATATAGGACATATCGCCAGAGTAGCCGAGCCAAAAGAAGCTCACTACTCAGTCCCTCTTCATCTTCCAGCTGCTAACCCCTTTTCATGTCATTTTATTCGTTCGCCTCTACTTTGTATGGGCACTAGCACCACTACGTCCATCTTCAAGGAACATTCATTATCTTTTGAAAATTTACTGCGCACCATTTTCTATGTTGTGGCATAAATTCCTAACACATTTATTTCCGTTCGGTTTGATAGGATAACCTGATATTTTTAATTACAGTAACGATAAGTGGTCGAATAGGTTTGTAGGATTAAGTATAGACAAAAACGGGACATTTAACACCCACACAAGAGAAGAGAAATGCTTAAAAAAATTGTCGGAATAACTTGAAGGAAAGGGACTAGTTACAAGATCTAGCAATAAAAGGAAATATAATAATAAAATGAATCTCAAATAAGTGGGATGAGAATGCAAAAACTGGATTTACTTACCTCACAATGTGGATCATTGGTAGGCCCTTGTGAAACATGAAATAAAATACTGCAAATTCCTTTTCTAGCTCTATAGCTATTGGTATCAGCTTCTCAAGAAGCAATTTGCTCATTAGAATTCAGTCAGTCGGTTAGTTAGTTGCTTAGTTTATTGGTTAGGCTGGTGAGTCACAAAGGGCGCTGCGTAATAAAATACTTTTATTTTTGGACACAAATATACCTCCCGCTTCTTCGCCCAGTCCATGTTGACCGACTGATGAAGAACAAGCTGACGTTCGAAGGGTTGAGGCGTCCTTCCTAAATCACTAAAGTCCCTTAAAAAACCAAAGTGTTTGGTCACGTTTGACTTTTGTTTTATCTCAGTTCAGCAGGTGCTGATTTAGCTTACATGTTGGCTCAGGAAGATACACCTTCTGCTACGTTTAAGTAGCGTTGGGCGAAATACACGTTCATCCTCGTGATCATGAAGCTGAACGTGGAGGTCGTGCGGAAAAGAGTACGTTGGAAGTGTTAAAGTAGGCCGCATTCACCTAAAAGGACTCAGGAACTGAGAGCAAGGAATATCGATACATTTCCAAGTCGATATATCTTCAGATATTAATTCCCACTAGACATATGCAACATGAGCAGCACACACACACACACACACACATATCAGTTACATCTTAGTGACTTCTTCTTATAAACATAAAACACGAAAATGAACAAAGCTGACTCTCAAAGTACTTGACATTAGTACCCGGTCCTAATCCTTACAGGACATAATCCTTCCGGCCACACTATGGTCCTGGGGTAGACGCAACTTCTAACAGAAGTGAGTATCTGGAATATTTCCTAGGGGATAAAGGCGGCCGGTGCGTACGGCTGACATCCTTACCACCTATATACGCCGACTGTCTAGAAATCTGGTAGCCTCAAACTCCTGGAACCCTCAGGGCCTAACCAGGCCTGTAAGGGGATTGTTTCACTTTACCTTAGATTGTAATCATATAGTGATTTGTTGCGGTCTTCGCTTCAATCAAGGTCAATGTTTTAGCTGTGTATTTATATGGGTTACGAGAACTTCCAAGTCATCACTCATCTGCTGAACTTTCATGTTCGTCCTCCCACTTCACTCAAAATTACAGTAATTTTGCTCTATTGCATTTCTGTCCTTCTAGCCGTATATTAATCTACAGTACAGTACAGATCCACCAGCTACGTGCCAAAGCTTTCAAACTCCACATCAAAAGAACTCCTTATCAACAACATCCACATGTAGTCTTACATCGTCGTGTATATAAATCTTGAATCAGTAGCCCGCGAGATTTCGATCCTGTATCGAAATATCTCACTATGCTAGCACACATTCTCTAGCAGTAACCGCAAGGATAGGCGATGTACACAGTGGGGCAAAGTTCACTTGAGAGTATAGGCAAAATATTAAACACCGAGTGTAAACTGACTTTTGCGCCACCCTCTGTAATGGTACACACTGTTGCTGTAAATGGGCAAAGTGAAACGGAGAGTAACTACAATGCGAAAGCTTTCAAAATCATAGTGCTGGGGGAAAAGTATACAGACATCCAGTAGGGGAAAGTAATTCAAAGTGAACGACAACAAACAGTTCGGTAACTGGACCCCACGAGAGATTTGAATTTGCCCACAGAGAGTAACCTCAAGTGGGAGGCAGCTCCATGGCAACGCTCAAATCACGTCATCAATACAAAGAGCGAATGAATGAGGTAAACACAGAGGAGAAGAACACGCTACGCAATAACGGTATCTCACACCTACCCAGTCACAAAACTGAGATGCCTTGAGCCTTCAATCTGAACCAATATATGGCGGTGAATTCCACAGAAGACGTTCCTATTGTCTAAAGCAGAAGAGGCGGGGGTTCAGGTGGCGTTCCTTTCCTCAAAACTTAATTTCTCTTCAATACGCGAAAGTTTAAATTAACTTGACAGTGTAATTGAAAGCAATTTCTTATATGCAACAATTTTCCGCTCACAACTGTGAACAGTTTCACAGTGCGGTTTAATGCTATGCCAGACTGTAGAAGATGAAGGATCTATGGCAACCCCCGTATAAAGCTTGCATTTAGGAGAAGAAAAGACAGGGTCAGGAATGCATGTCAGTTATATGTTGTTATTTACAATAACATGGAAACAACGTATTTATGTTGCAATATATACGCACGTTTTTCACGCCGTTGCTTGGTTTCGAGGGCCATTTGACACTTCAATTATTATAAAAGACAGTAATGAATATTTTATATTGAAAACAAATCAAAATCAGATATATGAGCAGGAAGAAGCATGATGTGACGCAGATCAAATGGTACATGAAGATTACGAATTTTTAAAAAGCTATGATATGGCTTGCGTGATATAGTTTAAAAAATAGAACGTAGTATAAAATGTGGCTGATAAGCCTTTGAATGAATAAATACCCTCGTACTTCAAAAGACGCTTCGAGAATTCATCGTACTACCCTATTCCACTTAGAATTCCACATATGTAATATTACTATGATATTTTAATTGATTTTCGTGTCGAACTTCCACTCAAGTTCAAATTCTGTATGCCTTAAATTTGTTTTCTATAATGTTAAGCTTCCGCATCAACATGTTTGTAATTTTTGACCTACAGATACATGCAACATTCTACCTCCATACTAAATTCAATAATTGTAGATAAATCTACCACTGTTTATGACATGACATGACATGAAATGACATGATATATGATAAGATATGTGATATATATATGATATGATATGATACGATACGATATATAATAGATATATGATACGATACATGATATGATACGATACAATAAGGTATGATATGTTTGTTAACTGCAATTGGGTTGAAACCCGGTGGCAGTAGTACAGTAAACATTTACAAACCAACAACACACAGAACAACACAATAAAACAGAATACCCAGAACGGAACATACATAACAATAAGAATACACATAACATTAAGTATACATAACAAAAAGAATATGTAATTTACAAAATGAAACAGAAGCATACAAAACATACAACCATATATGCAATGATACAAAACAGAACCAAAAGAATATGAAAGAAAGTGATAAACGAAACAGCCATAAAAGCAGAAAACATCATACGATATATATATATATATATATTTCTAATAATGATAGACACCCTGTTACTAAGACCTTCACTTCACTTC
>Ga0123352_10001293_pt1 | contig 32835 bp, 12 predicted proteins | sample TergutLab28metaG_FD_89700 | JGI IMG/M metagenome (GOLD analysis project Ga0123352, IMG submission 89700) | Labiotermes labralis P1 segment gut microbial communities from Petit-Saut dam, French Guiana - Lab288 P1 | ecosystem: Host-associated > Arthropoda: Insects > Digestive system > Gut ...
GTCAGCCTTACGCACCGGCCGCCTTTACCCCAGGAAATGCTCCTGGTACTCATTTCTGTTAGAGGCTGAGTCGACCCCAGGGCCATAGTGCGATCGGAAGGATTTTATGTCAATGAAAAATTCCAAATGACACCAGCTGGGATCAAACCAGCGACCTTCCGATTTGTAGCATAGCGCCTTAACCACTGTGCTACAGCGGTCCCCCAAATTTATGATACACTTAAAGATTTCTCAATAGATCAGATTAGATAGGGTCGAATGAAACTATTTGAAAATAACGAATCTGCAATAGTGTGGAAGGAAGCGGAACCGAATTTACGTAAATATTACTATGAAATTTTTTTGGAACTACAAAGGAGAACAATAAAAACCTCTGTGAATTACTGGTAACCGCACAGATATTTGTATTTGAGATTTCTTCTATAGGACATAACGACGCGACCTCGACTCTTGGTCAGTATTTCAAGTATCCGGGTAACATTTTGTTGGTTGTGACGTAATACTTCTCCGGTTCCATGTGACTCATGATGTAACGTGGTGTGTTGGGATGACGATTAGAAGCGAGCAATAACCAGCATTACTCATATGACTGCTGAAATACGAGACGTTACTCTAACGTTTTAGCGGATCATTTCTTAATCGAATCCTTTGCTTGAACTCTTTGGAATACACGTAGTTCGCCTTTGCTGCCGCTTGAATGTAAATATTTTGGCAAAATATTTACGAATAATTTGTTTTAACTTTTTATGGAGCAGACTGTTCAAATTGTGGCCTTCTTATAGTCTTGTCCTTTTTGATAAGACAGTAAATTATAAAAACTCATAAAAGTATAAGAAATCTCATAATTTTGTGTATTTTACTTCTTATATTGTACTCGTACTTGGGTGCCATGACATGGTAAAGTTTTTAAATCAAACCGCAGCCGAGATAGCATGGCCGGTTAGTAACTTCGTTATGGAGTAGAAGACCGAGAAAGCGGGGTTCGATTTCCGGCAGGACGAAGAGGTTTTTTTTTCTCCACAGGGCGTCAAGGGCGGTACTAGGGCTCAAACAGCCCCCTACTAAAGGGGTTCTTTCCCCACTAGTAGAGTGGCCGGTCTGTAAAGTAACCACTCACTTCCAGTCGGCTCGAAGTTACGAACGCGAGTGGGCTATACCACAGCTTTAGTTGGACCTCGACATGAATTCTTCACTATATAGAAAATGATGCACATAATGTCATATTTATAGGGCCTATCTTACCTCATACTGTCACTAGCTTCTTCAGTATTTCTACCTTCCATAGTGCCATGAATGACAATCTGTCCACTACACTCTGTTTTCCGTGACAACCCACTGTTACCTAGTTGTGCGTTATCTGTGAGATCCGCGCTTCTCTTCTGGTTGTTACGGCAAAAACTGTGACAGGGGCGCTTATTTCCTGTAAGATACGCGCTACTGAAAAGAAACAATTTTATGATAGAGACTGAATGACTTCCCTTTGAGATTAGAGCTACGAAAGAATAGACAGTTGAACATCGAGAATACAATATAGCCTAGCCTAATCAGATGGCAGCACTCCGGTAAATAAAATCAACGCGACGTTTGTTGTAAAAATAAAACCATAAGCTATGAAAAAATGCATTGAATTAGCGCGTGAATATTACGTCAGCCGGTCATATGACATGCAGATGTGTCATATTCATCCTCACACAACTATATTTTTAGTCAAAGTATCATACAGCAATACCACAGACTGTCACAAGCGAATTAACTCCCATAATTTAGTTATTTAACGAGGCCCTCAATTGCCAAAATTATATTATATCGGAGACGACTGTAAGAGTGTGAAGCATTGGTGGAATGATAGTAACAGAGGTAAACCGAAGTACTCGGAATGATAGATGCCTCAGTGCTAGTTTGTCCACAACAAATCTTACATGAAAGACAATTTTAATATTATTTGTTTCAGTCAAACACAACAATATTTTACTATTTATTTTAACTTAATGGCGACAAGTTTCGGTCTTTAGACCATCATCAGGCCATTCTTACAAGAAATTTTAAAAGTTGGTTATATGAAGAACATATTAAATTCAATGTCAATGGGATGTCGTCTAAAAAAAAATCTTACATTAATTGATTTGGGATTAAACCGGGGCGTGCAGGGTGACAGACAGGCGACGAACGCCTAGAGTCACGGCAAAGCCAACGGAAAAGATAATACTGACCCTTAGGCTAAGTATAGATTTGAAAGGAGGTGGTCGCAGCTCTTCGTATCCCTGAACAACAGAGGGGATACCTGGTAATACCGAGGGACGTTTCAGAAAAAATTTTAAAAGGGTGCCTATAGAATATAATTTTACAGGCAAAGCATTGCCGTATCAGTATGGTTCCTAGTCAGTGAAACAAACTGACGATATTATCAAAGCCGAGTGCGATAAAATGCAGTACAGTCACGTGACACATATAAAATAGAGTGAGCTTGCTCAGGAAAATGTCCACAGGCGAGGAGAGTTTGTGGTAACATCAACGAAATCTGTGACTTCCATAATACGCAGTAATGAATTAAATTCTAAAGTCGTGTGTTCAGGCCTATAAAAATTAGGAAAATATTTGTCTATATACTTCTTGTCCGTTATTAAAATATACTTAAGATTATCGTGTATGTCATAGAGAAAAGATAGCTGAATACAGTATGTTGCAAATTACACTGCCGTTCCTTTGCAATTAAGTCTTTTTCCAAATAACAAACGCATAAATAAAAAGGGTCTTTACCTAATTTTTAAGACAAATTGGCTTCGCCGGTACGGCGCATATTTAACAAAATAAAAATTGGTAGAATGGTGTACCTGTGGTATTAACTGTACAAAAAGTCTGTACCTGAAGGATGTTTCTTTTATCATGTCCCCCGGCACAGCAGATTTACCGTATAGTAAGGCCATGGCAGCTTCCGTGTTTAAGGGACACCATAAAAGGGCATTCTTTGCAATATAATGGTTCATGTATGCAACAGAACACTTTTATCACCAATTTTACCGTCTCAAAAACTATAAATTCTTAATGATTTGTGTCGGGTTATGCAGTTTATACGAAATTTGGAAAAACGCCAACAGCCTTAGATACATTTCGCATGAATTTGAATGCCTCCCCCCACATAATCCAAATTCATTTAATCGTTCTAATAATATTAGGGAAACAGTATATTTTATGGAGCCCTCTCTCGTTCTTTCCTCTACCTTACATTCAAATATTCTAGCTAGCTGCTCGTTCTCAACCTATGCTCTTCTCTAAAATGAGAATCCAGTTTTCACAGTCATATTCAAATATATATATATTTATTTATATATATAATTTTATTCAAATAAGCGCTATAATGTTAATCTGAATCTTTATATTTTTGGTAGGATGTGGTGAAATCAGGCAATAAGAAAGGTGCTACCCACGTCCTAAACTGTGAAAAATACAAACGTCTCTGCCTTTCATTCGTACATGTATTATTTTTAAGTGCCTGTCAGACATTTCTGCCTTTTATTAGACGAGTTGATTTGTCTATAATAAACTACAGATAAAAGACTATTTTCTTAATTCGTGTTAGATGTTTCTGTCACTTGTTCACCCTATATACGATTTTATAGCTTGGAAAAATATTTCAGGCGTCTTAACTCGAAAATATTTTCAAGCACATTTGTTCACCTGTTCCCATAATTCCCGTCAATGTCTGTAGTTGATGTTGAGTGCTGAATGTCGAATAGTTTCTCGTAATTAATAATCTGCCTTTATGAGGATCAGTGTACTGTATCGAAATAGAATAAAAATACGCTTAGTGAATAAAATATATATTCATAAAGTTTTAAAACCTAAGACAGATCTCGATTCTGATCAAGACAAAAACAACAATTCACGCGCTATATACATGTACCCTCAACCCTTTAAACTCCGAGTTAAATCCCATCTGCCAACTGCTGGCCTTATTAAGAGCTCACCATATTCTCCACGTTAGCAGGATAAGGGTTAATACGTAGTTTGTTAGTTGAATAAAGAGTGAGCAACTTGATGTCCCTCACTTTATTATTTCATTATTTACTGCTCAACATGTTTCGGATGTTAATACATCCATCCTCAGGAGCTTGCGACTTATTTGATAAGTTATTTCATGGGTTGTATTAACATCAAGTTGGTATCTCTTTATTCAGCTATCAAGATGATGCACGGTCCAATAAACATAAGATTCATTTAGTTTGTTATTCTCAAATTCTCCTTCCTCTCTTGCACATGTTCCTTTTCCGAAATACTGCCCCGCTAATATTCCGAATAAGATTTGCTAATCCGATCTGCATGTCCATTTAATTACAAGGTCTTTGAAATATTCATACAGCACTACAATAAGAGAAAACACTACATAGTTCCTCATTATGGAGTTTTAAAATTCTACTTTGTACTTCCCCTTTCAATAAGGGGGCACATTCTACAACCATACAAGCCAAGAGAAAATATAAAGTTTGAGGTAATCATGACAGTCAAAAACGTATTAATGTGACGATTTACTCGGGCATGACGAGTGTAGTTTGGTAAACACAGAGCTCCAAAAAATTGATAACTATTTACCAAATTACACGGCGTCATGTAATTATTAGTACACTGTAATCTCAGTAAACCTTAATGTTCACAAATTTTGACGTTTTGCTGACCGTGCATCTCAGTATATTTATTTCAGTATTTAACCAGTCTGATGCACAAAATTTGTTTCGCAATAAGTTTTATGCATCAGGTTGGTTAAATACTGAGATAAAAAAACTTAATGTTTACATTAGCCTTTTCGTTATTTTAATGAGGTCCCGAATTTTAATCTCGGCCATTAAACTAAGCGTTCTCTCAGTTTTCTTCAGTTTTTCAACCGACTATAACCGAACCCTTCCTTCCTACTGTGCCATGCGTCGATCACAGTTACAAGTCAGAAAGTTATCATTTGAACTTGACGCAAGACGCTGATTATCGGCGTCAGTTAATCATGACGCAGGCTTACCTTCAGATGTTGCGTATGACCTCGTTAAATTGCCTGTGCTGGTACCGACAGCATTGTTAAGTTGTCCGAATATGAAGATGGTTTCGCGCTGTGTTATCATGCAGACCCACCTTTGACGGTCACTTTGCATGGACTGTAGACCTCGTGGTCACGGCAAGGCGCCACCGCAAAAGAGGATAGTAAACTCCGTAATGCGCCTGCGTCTCGGGCAGCCCGCGCAACACACGTGTGTGATTACCTGCATTAGAATTGCATGAGCATGTCCCCTCTACATAGTGCGAGATGCTTCGGTGATGTTACCGGCTTTTACAATATCGACAACTTGTGTATATGGCAATCATACTAACGTCATCCTGCATATTATGTGTGCCATATTTAAACACATTTTCAGATTGTATTAACAGTCGGCTGGGATAGCGTAGTCGGTACATAGATTAAATTATGAGTTTCGATTTTTAGGCGCTTTCACAAAATTGCGAAAAGCGGCTGTTAACTTCGTCGCGTCCCTCTTACTGCCTGGGCCTGTCCGTCTGTTCGCATTGAACAACTCGGTTCTCACTGGAAGGATTTCTATGAAATTTGATATTTGAGGATTTTTAAAAATCTGTCGAGAAAATCCAAGTCTGATTAAAATCTGACAAGCATAAAGGGTACTTTACATGAAGACTTTTTACGTTACTGAAGGTACCTCGCTGAATTTTTCTTAGAATGAGAAATGTTTCCGACAGAAATTGTACAGAAAATCAAAACACAATTCTTATGTTCAGTAACCCTTCTTTCCCCCTCCCCCCCCCCCCGAAAAAAGCGCCCTTTATAATGTCGAAAAATATTTTACAACTGGACAGGCCACATTTGACAATATGACGCACGCGCATTGCGTGTTGGAAAACTAAGGCTACAGACACACAATCAGAATATGCAACACATATTGTTTTCCAAAGGTAACAATGGTTATACAAAAGCGTCTTAATGTTACTTCTATACGTACATTGCTTGTCCTGTAAGTGTCTTATTCAAGGGCGCTCTCAACTGCTAAAACTGTGTAACGTCGATGATAATGAATGAATGAATGAATGAGTATGGTGATCTGGCGATATTCCCAGAGGAAATCCAAAGTGCTCTATAAAACCCCGACCCAATGCCGATTTGTTTACAATTAATTCAACACGGACTGGTCTGGGATCGAACTCAAGGCTCCGCTGTGGGAGGTGGGCAGTTAAAAGCTTGAGTTATGGCAGTGGACGAATGAGGAGTCATGGTTCGGTTGCCGGTAGAGGATACAGATTAGCATCGTCTAATGGCGGAGCGATTAGATACGAATGCGTTGACAAGGTTGTGCAAAGCAGTAATGCTTCAGTGTGATGCGCTATGTGGATATCTGTCTGTCCACATTCCAGTACACGCAGAAGCATTATATCTTGAATCAAGTTGCTCAGTTTGTGTGTATTTTAATTTACGTGTTCATAATGTGGCACAAACACTCACACTCGCACACACTCACACAGTGTCCTATCTAATTACGTGCCGGAAGCCCTTTCTTCGAAGGTAAAGCGCCCGGAGCACAAAGCAAACCACTCATCTGTAACTAGTGTCGAAGTTAAGAATGTATGGAACTAAACTTCCAGCCCCCTTAAATGTGTTTCAGCGCGATGTTTAATTACGAATTGCGATAACTTCGATTTAACTTATAAGTTATGTACAAATTAAAATAAGCCTTAAAAAGTACATCACATGGTTATTATCAAGCATGGAAAATGCTTGTGTTAGTTTTTGCACAAATCACATCCAACAGTTTCAGTCTGAAGAATATTTGTTGTCTTTTTTACTTGTGTTATTTATCGAAGTTGTCAAATGTTAAATCTGTGTCGGTGACGATTGGCTGAATGAACTGATGGATGAATGAATGGATATATGAAAGGACGAATATAGAGCGTCGGTTGAATGGTACTATCAGCCCTTTAAAGACGTAGCGCAGACTGCTTTATTTAAATACCCAGTCCGTACCGCGCAGTAAACACTTCTCATCTCGGTTATAAAACCCAATCAGTTTAGGCTGTATGGGGCAGAAGTCACTGTTTGTTCTGAGATAAATATAAGACGTAAATACATTGTGGGCAGAATTTACAACTCTGGAATATGAAAAATGTTGGTGCATCGCGTGACCAGTAGGCTTTAAAAGGTTAATATAAACTCGAGATACTCTTGGAGAAACATCTCTCATCGCCACTTTGATCCACAATGACTGGCCTGAGATCAAATCTGGGCCTCCAGTGTGAGAGGCCGGCATTGGCCGCCTAAGACTCGGCACGGCCATTCCTTGTCTGTATGAATAAGGTTGCGTATACACCAAGAGTCGAGTCGAGTCCAGTCCAGTCAGACTCTAGAGTCAAGAGGGGTGCACACCGACCGAGTCGAGTCCCATCAAGTCCGCGCGAGTACCAGTAGGTTTTTTGTACTCTTTCAAAAGTGCACAAGTAAAGAACTGTACAGCGATGGAGAATTTTAACACGCTTGTTTTGCACACGATCTGTGGAGAATGAGGTGGCATCGTAACAGGCGGAACATGTGGGTGCACTCGATTAACATGCAGAGACCAGAATTCGGAATATTTAGCCACTTGTACCGGGACCTGCTCGACGATGAAGAGAAATTTCATTTCATTTTTTTTTTAAACGAATATCGAGCAGTTGTACCGTCTGTCACAATTGGTGGGACAGGAAATACGAAACCAAAATACCAAACAGAGGAGGGAGATTTCACCTGAAGAAGGACTCGCAGGCTTTTGAGGTACGTGCTATAAAAATCTGCAGGAGACAAGACAGGGATTCTCTATACTACTGGAGCTACACTTCTTCTTAATTAGTGTCCTTGGTAGCATTATAATTTACTCATATTTACCTTTATTTCTTCAATTCTATATATGTACAAAAAAGAAGACATAGGCTGATATATATATATATATATCAGCCTATGTCTTTTTTGTTCAATTAGAATTATAACAGATATTCCTTAACTAAGAGAATAAGCTTTTCCTCGTCCATTTATTCAAGATGGCAGCCGTCACGCCCGATCACTGGAATCTGACAGACGAAAATGAAACATACGGCATCAAGACTGTTGACTCGGCAAGACTCGTGGGACTCGACTCTGTTGGTGTGTACGCACTGCCTGGGCAGCCATTGTAAGTAAGCCACAGACAGCCGCGTCTTTGTGAGTCTGACTGGACTGGTTTGGACTCGACTTGACTCTGCTGGTGTGTACGCACCCTAACAGAGAGTCTCTACAGCAATACAACCGGAACGGTAAGAGACGGGGGGGAGGTACAGGAACAGCGAGGTAAGAACGGCTGGCTGTCGCCTGTTTTCACTGTATGGCAACACGTCTGGACAGCGCGTTGTCCTGTCATACTTAAACATTTTAGAGTAAGACAGCATATTTCAGAAAATTTTCAAATACTACTACTGATACTCTACTACTACTACTACTACTACAACCACCACCACTACTACTACTACCACCGCCACCACCACCAATAATAATAATAATGTCAATTAAACCTTTAAAGCCTGACATTCATGTAAACTATTATATATATAAAAATTCAGTTTCAAACTCACAGCGAACAGAGTACACCTGCTTTAGAAAGACCAACCTTTCAATGTTGTTTAGCGGAACAGTAAATAAAGGCAGAACCATACAAAAAAAAAATAAAGTGTGGAAAATAAAATCTTAATGTTAGAGCAGGTGGTACATATACATGAGGTGACCACCAGCATCTAAATGGTAAAGTTTGTAGGCAATACAGAACATTCTTGACACTGATCTAATGACACGAAATACCATTTTCCACAAGGTCTCCTGCAACGCGACTTTTTATAGCTAGGCATTGTTGTACTAGCACTAGCACCGTCTTACCTTGCGTTAGTTACAAGCTTCTCCACTATCCGCTATCCAAACAGGCAGCACCGTTTCTACTAATTCTAGGATTTCCAGACATTTCAAAGCTACTGTATACAGGCTGTCATCTAACACACCCCACAGCACAATTCATATCCTGAGTACTGTTGTCATGGCGCGGCTTTATGACTTAATCAGATAGCACATTGAAACGTTTCGTTATTACCGGAAGATGGAGCGTCGGTCGTTAAGGTATGGGGGGAAGCATAGGGGCACAAAGAAATCACGTCATGATTACGAGTAACCTCCAAATATTCTAACTTAATTAGCGCAATTATGACGTATATTATAACGCTATATAACGTGGTGATAATTTTCATAAGTGGTGCACTTCGCATAATAGACGTAACATGAAGCTGACTAAGGAAATTATAGGGGCGGTATGTAATACGCATCGGGACAACTGAAACGCGCACAAACCTGTAGGGTCAAAACCTGAGAGAATGTCATTAGATTTACGACGCCTGCCTAGATGTGACGACAATGTTAAAATTAATATGAAATAGGTACGAGAATATGTACTGGATAGAAAAACTGCGATACGGTCCAATGGCAATCAGTTTAAACCAAATACACTACGAATGACAGTATCACTGGTCGTAACTGCGATATAACCACACAAATTCATCGTACATGTAGATAAAATTTTGTGTGAAAGATCAAAGATAAAAGTTACCGAAAATGTTAAATTTAAGCTCTATCTGATCCATTTCAAAATGCAGTTTATGTACGACAGATAAATCAGAAGCAGCTCTGCCTACGCTGGGAGGCTTAATATTCCAAGACCCGAGCCAGCTCATTATTCTGGGTATCAAATTATAAAATAACTTTCATCAGACTCCTCTGTTTTACCTCGCTGAATATGTATCAAACGGGGAAACACGAAAATCGAAAGTTATGGACCTTAACAAACATTGTTGTTTCAGAGATAACTTTTATCATGATAGGTATCGACAAAACTTTGTAAATTTTCATTTTGTTGTAGAAAATGCCCCCAGAACACTGAAAACGCAGATGTTTTCTATATTTATTTTTTGCATTACGGAAAAATAAATATCAACACACTGTAAACTGTACCTTCTGAATTAACTGTTTTTTTGAAACTCAATACGGAACCGGACTACTGTATAATTATCATGTTGCTATGTTCCTCAGTACTTTCTGTCAACAATACTAAATTGGCGGCCGCAACAACGTTTGAGGATTATTTTTAACGGCGTAATGAAGTTCAATATTAAATAGAAGAGAATTTTGTCACATTTGAGGTTATGAAATCTAACCTCAACATTTCGTCACGGGAACTTTCACCGTTGGAAGCTTATAGCACAGAAGTCCAGTGCTGTGAGACACACAATCCACTTAAGATTTAACCCAGAAACAACCGGAATTCAAATCCAACACGTTACCTCTGCACCAAACGTTATTCCAATCTTCGGTTACTCAGTAACTCAGTCAGTTAGTACATGAGTTATTTCCTTAGTTATTTCGACTGCCAAGTATTATCTGTCCGATAAATTGCATGAAAGCTGGAGAATCATCATGCAAGTTCCCAATTAGCATGGCACCGCTAATGAGGAAGAAGACATGTTAATGAGTCGCAACAAGAGATGCACTTAGTAGAATATTAACAAAGTTATCCGAAGCAACCCGCCGAAAATTAAATTGTCTTTAATTGCACATCCTGCATTAGTAATTAGTAAGATTAACTGTGACGAAGTGTGAGAAAATGAACTGGATTTGTTGACACTCAAATCGTCACCGTCAGAATTCCTGGCGGAATAATTAATGGATAATGAAGGGCATGACAATCAGTAAAGGTGAAGGCAAGGTTGTCTCTCTCCACATCATGAAGGCACTATAGACGGCGTAAAGGTATAGCTCCACTCATTCTTAACGACACTAGATGGAGGTAAGGAGGTGACTTCATAACCTGGCTGCATGACCCAGAAAAAGACCCCACTACCCAACGAATATGGGGCAGGGTGTGCCCCAGAGCTTGTCTAAACGTTTTGGAGAAGACAAAAACCTCTTGTACCTACAGGGAATTGAATCCCAGATTTGCCAAACCTGCAGCCTAGTCACAACATTGACTAGGCTAACCTGTCCTGCATTCACATCAAATATTCAGCATATGAATCTTTATCCACTTGGTGTTTCGAACTGTTTGCAGTTCTTCAGTTTATCTGGCACGTTCCCCTGAATTCTTAGTAGTTGCTACTGTCACATAATAAGGTGGATGAAAGAAAAATGACGCTGGATACCGGCTGTTTCTTGACAATTATTCTCCGATTATACTAAAATTATTCCAACTGAAACTTAATGACTGAATGTGAATCTGCCAGTTTTGTCAGTATTTGCTCAGTGCCACTGTGTGAAGTGTTCAGGAAAACTGACATAAAAAACCCGAACACATGTATAAAAATTCGGTGTGTGTGTGTCTAACCATTAGTAAAGTGAGCACAAAAATTCAGATAATACTATCACCCTTCATAAACTAACTCCTTGAAACAGAACCCTCCTTAAAAAGCCAATAATTCCTCACACAATAAAGAAATTCCCTAAATTTTACTGAACCTGAGAGTTCAGTATCAAGTTCACAAGGGCCTACCACTTGTCCCAATTCTAAATGAGAAAAATCCATATCCTTCCACCCTATTTTTTGAAGACTTTAATTTATACTCTCACCTATGTCTAGATCACCAAATTCATCTCATTCCTTCAGGTTGCTGCACAAAACTCTGTATCTTTCACAGCTGTACTTATGCCAAATGCACTGCCCAAATCATCCCCCTTGATATGATCACCCTGGGGAGGAACAGTAATCATGAAACTTCTCATTATGCAATTTCTGCACATCCTCCACAAACACTAACAAAAAGTAAGGTGCACACAAAAACCCCACCAAAGTTCAACAGAACTTCGAACATTGTCTTCATGTTCACATATAACATGCCAAATAAAATGAATATATAAGATAGCTCAGATGTGGAAGTTTACTTCCTTTTGCATGATAACTGTAGAATAAAATCCAACTAGATGCCACTTATTACTTTATTATGCTTATGATAGGCTCAACATGTTTCGAGCACCATTATGCCCATCATCAGGAGCTCACGATGATAGCGTTGGTTACCACATAGGTCGTCCAGTTCTCGATTTGCTGCTGGTTGGGAGTTAAGTGCCTATGTGGTAACCAACGCTATCGTCATGAGCTCCTGATGATGGGCATAATGGTGCCCGAAACATGTTGAGCCTAACATAAGCATAATAAAGTAATAAGTGGCATCTAGCTGGATTTTATTCTTCAGTTATCAAGATGATGCATGGTCCAATACACATCAAATTCCTTTTGCATCTCTGCATGTTGAACTTGAACCATACCTGGCTGTACAATGGATAACTGTGAATGTAAAAGCATCAGTTCAGACAGCAGCAAATATTTATTACTGACAACTTCAGTTTTTTTACTATGCACATTACCATAAGATAATACAAATGCAATGCTTTAAATAACCCACTGCGCACATACAGTAGTTGCATGACTGCCCTTCTTCAACTGCATACTTATAATTTTAATAGTTGTGTACAAATAACAGAGAAAATTACCACATCTATGTAAGGATCTTTTATATTAACATTAACATAGAGAATTATCAATTATTGACTGCCAAAATTTCTATATCTATTTTTCTAGACTTTTGTTACATAAATTTTAATGCTTTCAAAAACTTAACAAAAATAACAACTCCTTTATTTTTTCCAAATTTACAAAATTAATGTATACTGCTTCAATATTTTAAAATTACTAATGCAGTTAAAGACAAAACTGACAAACTGGAAGTGACAGCACTCAATATTCTAAGATTTCATTAAAAATATGGGAAATGTGTTAGGCAAACCACCAGCAGTCACAATAAAAAATAACACAGAATGGTGTCACATGTGAAAGTTATTACACTCCATTATCTCTGCGTTTGAGGTGGATCAGTTTTTATTTGTGCCGTTCAATTCATTGATATTAAACACCTTTATATATGTGCTTGCCGGTCACCTTTAAAAGTGAAACCAGCAAACTGAACAACTTACTGTAAGTAACACTTAATTAGTCATTTTTAAGAGGGCTGTCTATGTGTATGGTAAGCCTGAAGAATATCAAGTAATAAAAGCATGTCATATTCAGTACTTGTGAGGGGAAAAAAAAAGCTAGTTCATTGCAAAAACCACGGCTTAAAGGTGGCAACAGCTAGGAATTTCAACTCACTGATTATAAAACAGTAAAAAACAAATTTTATGAAGGCCTTCAATACAACCATTACAATGCAATTATTCAGTTATTTCATAATATTTAATATTCCATGTTTCATCACTGTGTTATTACAGAATTTGAAATCTGTGAACTCTTTTTGAGACTGACGATGACAATGAAGCCAAAACAGCATCCTCATCCTGTATTCTACTGCTGATCACACTACAGAGAGAGAGAATTATCATCTTGTGTTCTATTGGTGAAAAACACTGCAGCAGGGATGATGTCATCATCCTGTGTTCTATTGGTGAAAAACACAACAGCAGAGATAGCATCCTTATTATGTGCCCCATTGGTGATGACAATGCAGCACTGGCAGCATGCTCATCCCATGTTCTGACAACTTTGTCTCACCAGTGCAGCAATATTCATTCTGTGATTGATAACACCTCTGTTTTTGTTTTCATTTCATCTTTCATTCTCCAATAAACAGCACAGTTTATCTGATTAACACAGAACATTGTTAGCGCCCTGTAAAGGAATGCTGTCTTAGTGCACTTCTTTGTACCAGCCACTCACATTCACACAGTAATAACTCAAAGTCTCTCCAAATACATAGCGCAGAGTGATTTTGTAGCTGTAGCAAATAACTATACACTTTCAGTTTTCATCAATCTTTGTTGCACTGATGGCAGCAATGTAGGTTGCAATGGGTACTAGTTCATATCCTCTAGTTATCACTCAATATCCACATTTTGTTTCAGAAGAAATACTACTGCTCCTTAATATTACATAGCAATGAATTACCAAATTAATAGAGTTATATCATCATAGGCATTCCACAACATGATCAATCTTCCTGTTAAATTATGGTCCTGTTAAATAACAATATTGCATTCTATACTTTACATTAATGTTATGAAGCAATACACAACAATGACTTCATATATAAATTAAACACACAAGCTGCTACACTGTAGACAACCCTCTTTGCTCCAACTATTACTTCAATTCTATAAACTGCCATAATGGATTTAATCAATGTATCAACAAAACACTTCTTCAAATGAGCGATGGATACGTGGTGTCCTCTCACAACTAAATAATCTCTCGAACAGATACCTAATATAAGAAACCAGGACACAGACTGAGGAAGACCTAGCTACAATTTAAAGTGATGGACACTTGCTACATAATATTACTGTACTAATGTAAAACATCCAAATTCCTTATCAAACAACATGTACATACAGTTTAATTGGCACTTGGTTGCATTTCAATAATGATATTATGTTATCACAATATGAGCTATTAATATTCATTTTAAATTAATTTTATATTACATTAAAAGGGTATATTCCAAACTCATTCACTTGTTAATTATTATTGTTACTTTTAAACCACCAGCACATACACACACATACAGAGTTATATTTAGGGATGAAAATGGGCAAGACTTAAACAGAGATAAAAAAACACTGCATGTCAAAAGCCAAATCAACCTATTTAGAGGTCAGGCAGAATTTAATTCAAGTGAGAATGACACACTTCCTACTAAAAACTGATACTGATCTGTTGAGGTAGGATAGCATGATTTTGTGTTCTTTATTGCAAGTGAGAAATATCAGCTGGTACACCATCCGCCAGTGTTTCATGTGCTAAGTGACATATGTCTTTATATATTTAGGGTACACAAATCACAAACTGTAGGAAGATAACACAGCAGTACCTTCCAGCTTTCATCTTTACTCAAGGACTGCAAAATTTTTAAACCTGGAGAACACACAGCTGATCTGGAGATTTGCTGCTTTAAATTATTGTGATACCTATACTATGTAACATATATAAAGTTACAGGCAGAAATGCTTGTAGGCCTGAACATCATGCCATGGAGACATAAAGATATGTGAAGGTAAAGGTCTATGGTATATGGTTCAAGAGAAGTTTCTAATACTGTATGGATGCCAGAGATGGTCTTGGACAAAGTGACATGAAAAAAATTCTTGCCTCTCATGGAACTGTGCCCCGTCCAATCTACAGTTAGTCAATTTACTGACAGAGCTACTGTGCCTCACATATTTAACATGTATGGTATAAATTCTAGCTCCTCTAATTAATAACTGCAGATAATAAACACATTTACACCCAGCATCAAACTAGGTGAGAAAAGAAAGTCCATTAACACAGTATGCAGGAAACCTGCAGAGACCATCATATAACTTCTTAGACACTAGATATTATTAACTGACACACATTACACAATAATAAATGTTACACAGTCATTAGAATTTTGATTCCATATCATTTTCCTTTACATAAAATTTTTATAAAAAGGAAGTTTTTGTTGTCATACATACATAGGGTCATTATTTTATCTGACAAACTTTGGCTGCCACTTCTTCTTGGCTCACTTATCAAACATAACCTTCTCAGCTAATCACCCACATACATGGCATAGTCATGGTGGGAAATGATAAGTAGCTGATTTTCATAACATGTGGTATGAACATCATGTGATCAGAGGCTACTCGGTACTTATGTCTCTACAATCAACACCACAATCACGACACAGTGAAAATTTCAACACAAACACTACACAAACACAGCACCATTCAACACAGAATCTGATATTTTTGTATGCTGACAGATATCTGAAAATATACATCCTGGCATAGCAAAAGGAAAGCTGTATTTATTTTGTATTTTACGAGTACTGAGGAACCACTATAGTCAGGCACAATAAATTTGGCTTTATGATATATTATAAATGTACCTACAGATTGCTTGGCATAAAACTGCTGGGATATGTCAAATCAATATCTTCCATTTGTTGGGAGTATGACATACTTTTAGATGTGCAATTAACAATTCAGCTCAAACACAAATACTGTACATTATGACTGTGAAAGAATCACAATATGATGTCTAGATACTGTAGGGTACTTCAAATCTTGTATTTAAAACTCTGGTAACTAAACAGCAATTTTCTTCTACATTAATTTTTCAGCCCGATCAAGCATTTCCAAACTTTGAATTTCAGTTTAAACTACATTTATAATGACAACTAACATCCCAGAGAAACGATCTAATGTGCAGTTTTCAGAGGAGTGGGTTTCACCTTAAGGAAACTGTGACAGACTATGTGCTTCAGCCCTTCCCCTTGTACAGCAAGGTCTTTCAGCCTTACTGGGGTTTTGCATGTTTTACACTGTCCTGTCAAAATGTCTGTTCAAGAAAAAAATATAGCATACAGTTAATGCCGTTAATGTGTCATGACACACATCAGTGATTCTCCACATGAAACATAAATTTGTCTTCTGTGATGTAAAAACTTTACCAACATTTTGGAGAAACCTGCTGCCGCCATCAGGGTCAGAGACCATAAGATTCTAATCTTTGGCACCAACGTTAGACACGTGTAACGTGCAATGTGATGTGTCATGTAATTACATCTGCTGTATGGACCCCATTAAAATTCTGGTCTTCTGTAACTCACTAAACGTATTTAATTCTGTCACTAAAGGGTTAATTTCTGAATAAAGGCACATCAAAAATGCCATTTGTGTATTTTACTTTACAGTAATTTTTCAATGGCAGGGGTTACACAGTGTTGAAGGGAAGGATGACTGTGCGTACTAAAATAAGAAGGATCAGTAGGAAGGTCTGGCCTATTAATAAGGTACTATCCAGGCACTTTGCTGAAGAAATTAAGCAAAACCACAAGCATGTTAGATAAACTGGCCACTGGGTTCAGAATGAAATGTAAGACCTGGACGAAGAGCAACTGCACTATCTGCTCAACTGTGACAAGCAGTGATGCACAGAATATCTTGGTATGCACAAAGAAACAATGTATGGGTGTGTTGTACAATTTCAAGCCACTATACCAGAACATGCAGTTGAAGTACCTACCACTGTCAAGTTCTTGATGGCAAGAATATGCAGACTGAAAACAATGCATGAAGGTGTACTGTCCTTACGATTGGTTCTAGATCATTACATGTTAATGTTTCAACCACATAGATTTGAGTGTTAAATGACGTGGGAAGATGAGCATGGATATAAGCTGGTAATGGTTTTGAAAGAGGCAGTCATGGCCTATTTCAAGGTATTATTCACATACTTGGCTGTAAAGATTATGCAAAATCATGATAAGTTTGCCAGGGTATTGTACTATTTATCAGCAATTCAAACTGGGTACATACTGAACACAAGTCTAATCTGTTACCATATCAACTTTGCCAGTATAAAAGATTAAGAATGGGATTCTCAAACCCAGGGTAATGAGACTTTCTAATGGGCTCTGACATCCTAAAATAAACTAAATGCTGGTTTTTTTAAAATATTGTGCTACAGTATAAATCTGTGGTGATTTACTGAAGTGCTGACCTGGTAATGGTGCTACAAGAGTTGCAAGGCCATCGTGATTTATAATTTGGGGTTGTGGACAGAAGTTTGATGACAACCAGTGTAAGATTTGACTGCTGAAGTAAAATGAGTTAGCAGTTACAGCATCTTCTTTTGCACAGAAAAGTGCAATTTATATTTAAAAATGCAACGCTGGTTTTCATTCTCATATTGTACTCAAAAAGTGCATTTCCACTCTTACTTCAACAAACCTGACATCCTGCTTCAGCATCATACGGATGCTGCATGACTCTATATTAACCTTTACCATGCTAAAACTTAGAACAATAAGGCATTCTTTCATTTTGTATTTTCACGGTAACTTACTGCATGTGAAGAATACTGCAGATGGCAAGCCTTAAAGTGTCAACAAATTGCACTACAGGTTTATTTTTTCCTTTTCTCACTAATGATGTCACAAACCACAAACAGAAAGCAAAGCAATACACAGTATTTTGTTTGCAGCACGCACTAAAGTGCGACAGGTTATAGTTAAGTTCACTTGCATTCATGAGAAGTATTTCTTCAAGATGCATCTGAGGAGTGATTGCAACTTGGCTAGAGGTCATACTGGAATGTAACAACAAAAACACATGCTTTTTTAACATCAAAAGACTATTTACATGCCACTCTGGGCACCCATGTAATGCCTGCTTTGGAAAGGTTTAAACAGTAATGGTGACAGTGGAGAAAGGTATGGGGCCCCACCTCCTCAACATTCTTACCATTCACACATAATTCAGCAGTAAGCCACTGAGTTTACCTCCCCAGGTTCAGAAAATCTGACATTTTGGGGTTTGGAAAAGAATGTGTGTACCTGGAGAGCTATACATTGTCTGAAATTGTACGACTAAATAATTATCAATTTATGTGTTGGTCAACTGTAAAATAAATAAAACCTGATACGCATCAGGAGTGGACGAGTACATGGTTTGAGACAACAACAGATGCACAGAATGGGTACAGGCAGGACAGTGTAAGTACAAGTGAGACATCAGGAGCAGATAGGTTATGTCTGACATCAAGCAGCCTTGGGGAAGAAGAAGAAACAAGAAAAAGAAGTTACAAAAATAGTGTTAAAACACAATGGTGACTGAGTGACAGTGTGTCATTTCAAGACAGGCATAGTGAAAAGGCTCTCAGCTTGCCACATTTTCCATGCATTAGCATTAGCGGTGTTCTTGCAGCTGGTAACACCACTTACAGAACTGCTACTCTCCAGTTTGTACACAGTATTATACTTAGAAATGTCACCTTTTGTTTTTAAGAACAAGAGGCATATCAGTAAAATTAGCTACCACACAAACACCTTATTTTCATATAAGTTATACTATTAAGTCTTAACAGCCATACAAGAAAGTGGTTATATGAGTACCGAGGTCTCACTGTTGCGGTGAACTCATGTGAGAATTCTTGCTATCACACAAATAACAGCTAACCACTGTCTTTCATGAATTTTACAATAGTACAAACTGGTCAACCATAAGCAACGCTGAATGAGGCTATGGATAGTAACAAATACCTCCACATCACAAAATAAATGTCTTCATCAACGCGCTGTTAGCTTTAAATCTCTCACATGAAATCTTACACCTGAATTCTTGAAAACTAGCATGACAAATTATATAAATGCCAGCGAATCTAAGCTCCATCCAGCAACCTGCAGATGAATGTTTCTGATCCACCACAGCAGTGCTAGGAGTTATTTTTGATAGAAAGTATGGTTACATTTATGTACATAATCAGTATCCATGTCAATGATTATATTTATGGCTGTAATCTGGGAATTTGCAGTTAAAAATTCTCTAAAGGCAGTTTAAATACTTATATTTCATTGTAAGAACATACTATGTTACATACTTTGCTTGATTCTTATAAAAATAAATACATACAACCAATCCAATATTGTACTATAGTTGAGAACATTCACAATCGAAACAATCTTTTTTTTTTAAAAAAAATCTGTAACGATCATGACTATATCATGTCCCTGACTACAGCCACAGTTTCTATTACAAGTGTCTTTATAAGGATTACAAAAGCCTTAAACTCTTTTAAACATATTGGCTATATTTCTTAGTAACAGCAATAAAATGAAGAATAACCATAATATATATTTTATTACTTTACAGTAAGCTGCAGTTCAATTCAGGAACCAGACTAGGCTGCTTATCATAAGGAGAACCAATAAAAATCCATCTCGAGCAGACATGTCTGTGTGCTGTCACAAATTTTGGTTGATGAGTAGCACCACACAAAAATTAAGTACAGTACAGCCACCAAAATGGGCACAAAACTCAAAAATATTTAAATGGATAAGTAACTTCGATTTTTTTTCATTTTCTATGCAACTGAACATAAACATATGGAATAGGAAATAGGACTATAATGTGATTAATATTTTCATCTAATTAAGTATTTAGCATTATTCAGTATCAGCTGACAGATGCACATCTTCACAAATACTACCTAATTTACAGAATTAATATCACATGTGTGACGTGAGGTCTGAGGCTGAGAAAGTGCTTTCAGGACTCTGTTAACATAGGTCATTATGATGCAGATCAACAAACAGCAATAACATGCTAATTCAAGGAAAACTGTGAGGTGAAAAAGACTGACCCTAATAAACTGGTAACATGAATCAATCATACTGAGTGAAAAAATAATACAGAATACATGTCCCATTAAGTTATAAATTCTGGGATTGGAATATTAATGATACAAGGCTATTATCTTCACCAAGGAACATGTAAAGAATGAAGTCACATGTGAAAAACCAACTGCACACTAGATAAAGAAATTAAACAGCAGCCTCCAAGTTACTACGCAGACATCCAAACAATAACAATATATCTAATATCAACTGGGTTTAATAAATTTTCCATGCAATTTCTTCTGGACAGGCAAATAATCTCCATGGCTTAGAAAAGTGTGGAGGCCCATATCCAGGCTTGGAATGATAAACTCACCCACACGCTTGATATTTCAGAAGATTTATTTAGGTTTCAACCAGCATTGTACACAGAATAGACCTATGAATGAGAAAATATGCAGAAAGGTACTTCTGTCCAGAATTCTTAAACCTGACATTATTGTAAGGTACGTGGTCAAATTTCACATACCATCAACTTTACAAACGAACGAAAAGCATCTTCCAAATGGGTTGGGCCAGAAACAAACAGCACAGTTCAACAACCAAACACATTCACACAAGTATCACCCTTCATTGGGGCTTCACGTAAGGTTACCACAACAATCAAATAATCTACACAACTCAGAACCTTGACAGAGTGCTTCACATACTGAAGAAACTTTCTGGAAGATTCTTATAAATTTTTTACAGTGGTTACCAGTTTTTATTCTATCATAACCTGTAGAAACACCAAACTATATTGTGGGTAATCTTGAACAGGTGAACAACTATAAACTTTGCAAGAACATGACCATGAAGAGAGTAAGTCATTAACAAATGCCGTTAGTTTGAAGAACACAGCAGATTTTAGCGTGCTCAAAATGGGGCAACTAAGTGGTGCCTCCTCCGGCTCAGTCATACATGTTTCAAATTATTTCCTTTTGTTTAATGTAAAGTGATGCGTTGTACTTCCCATCCTGTAGAAAGTTGCACTTACTGTAGAAAGGAAACAACTAAATTAATACTCCAGTATTCACAAGACAGTGTACAACACAAACACAATCTGGATAAAATCAAACCCTGAACAAAATGTATGAAATAAAAGCTAAGATGAAATGTGGGGCAGAGAGAAGAATAAAAGAAAACACAAGAAAAAGGAAGAAAACAGAAATGGAGAAAGCAACAAGGAAATAACTAAAAGAAGTAAAAATAAAAGAAAAATATGTCAGACATTCTGCAAACTACTAAAATTACTTTTACTCATTTATGCAGCCTATAAAGTAAGTATAGTGCAAAAGAAAATTGTAGGTTTTCATTCATGGTCTCAGAACCATATTCTGAAACATTTTATGGGCAACAAGTTCTGCGACTTACCCTCCATGTACTCTGATCAAGAATACTGAACAGATTTGCAGCTTACAGTAAAAGTAAGATATTCAACATGAAGAGGCCATGAGCACTGTTAAACATGCCAAAATGTTGTATATTTTGGCATTTCTGTCATCAAATATTAAGGGAGGAAAAAAGTTCATACTTGACAAAATCCTGTTACATAATGGTTTCACACTAGTAAATCTCAAACCAACAAGCAAATCTTACAGTTTAAATTCATTCACATACTCTTGGAAAAGTCCACATAACTGCCAAATAATGTTTTGAAAATTTATATTTAAAAAACTATTTCAGAAAATTTTAAAATTGGGTTACTGATGCAAAAATTGCTTCCTGTAACAATACTGCTGCCAATACACCATGGCAAGGTTACCAAGCACATATCTGTCTTTCTTTTGTGGCTCAAACTTCACTGCAATTCTGAGGACAAAATAATGATTTATTCAAGTGAAACTTTTATTCTTGTGAACTGTACTATTTGGCACACTCTTATTACTGTAAAGTTACAAAAATACACCTATTAGCCTCACAATGTCTGCCTACCTGCCTGCATAGAACCCAAGAACACCAATGCACAGATATTCATAAAATTTATAGAGGGAATTTTACTAAAATTTGTGAAAATGTTGGTTAGAAGGGGGCAAAGTGACATACACTTTGCATGATACCAACAGGGACTTCTGTAGGCATGTAAAGCATTTACTAAATATTGGAGTTAAAATGTTCCAAACCAAAGTTGCAGAACAAAATGAAACAAGTATTTTTAACCCCAATGCATATTTCCTGCAACATACATAAACAAAATAAAGCATACGCACTAAAAGTGTCATGCTCATTTCCTAACATGTATTTCTTTCATTCCAATAGTATAAAATAATTCTGGAAACAACTTTCTAAGGTATAGTAAACTCATGCAGATTTTTGTGATAACATTTACTGTAATAACAATCTCCTGAAATCATTCCAAATGTTGTTAGCGATGATTCACAAACTTGTGCTGTAAATTTAATCACAAATAGATCATCATTATAACAAATACATCATTATATACATTTCACTGCGGCTATTTTCCCCAATGGAAATCAATATACTCAACTCTCATGTTCTTATAATAGAAGCCAACAAGACATAGTATTTCTCAACTTTATTTTGGTAAACAACTCTACAAGTTATGTTGACTGTCTGCTAGCTAGCAGACAGTCAACATAACTGGTATGACAAATACCAATTGCTGTGAATACAGTATTAAGACTCATGATGGACAGTAAGTCTGTCCGAAACATGTAGAGTTCTTTACCAAAATAAATTTGAGAAATAGTGCATTTTGTTGGCTTCTATTATAAGAATATATCACAATGCACGGTCCTCTGAATGAAAATTCAGCTCTCATGCTCATGGAAGCAGAACGCCTCTAGTAAAGCCCAACAAAACCAAACCCTTGACAGCCCTACCAATGAAACACTCACTCTACTTGTGGGTATGTTAAGTTCACATTTTCCTGGCACAACTTGCTTCTCAACCCTTGATTTACAATGAACTCAGACAATCCTGCTACAAAATCTACAAATATAATTTCACATAACTTGAGATTTTAAATAATGGTCTATATCTTCTGTAGTGTTGTGGGCAGAACAGTAAAATGTAACTGAGGCACGCGGTAATGACCTGTGATTATCATTCAAGTTAGACCATAATTAATGCTGCTTCAACCCAGAAGAGGATGAAAATGCCTCTGAAATATTCACAGTTTTGTAACATTCTAATGTCCGAGAGACTTTATAGAAAATACAAACACAGCTGTTTATACATGACTTCACAGCTCTATTTGTGGGTTTGAGGATGCTTCATTGGGTTTTCACAAAACATGTTAATAGTCTCCACTTCAAACTACAATGGATTCTTAATTATCTAGATGCTGATTAATTTAACTGAAAATTAAGTTCAGTACTTTCACAACCCACTACTTGCTGATTATAGCTTCCTGCATTAATGTATGTGTTGCCAATTATGTCCAATTCAGTAACTCTTTAGCATGGAACAACATCTTTAGTCAATGCACAGTGTGATAGTGAGAAAACTGAGGGGTAGAAAAAGTCATTGCCAAAGTACAGGGTAATGGACAACCATTTGAATTCCAGGTCATTTTTAGAGTACACCTGGGATTTAATTTTTGTGTTAAAGAGAATATGTGTCAGTGATGATTCAAAGCAACCTGCAGTACAGTGCACATCTTCTCAGTGTAGTGCAAGTTCATTTTATTACTGTAACGCTTTTTTTGTCCCAGCCTGCTACCAATGAACAGTAGTTACTTCCTTCTCTTGGAAAGATCCTTGTCCAGTAGACTACACTCTGCAGCACACTACAGGTTTAAAATTCATGCAGAATACATTAATTTTTACACTGTACCTTACTTTGACTTAATTAAACAGCACTATTACAAACTGCATATTTAATTCAAACTTCAGGGGTAGTGTGTTCCTCAGTGCCATTTACATCTAACTGAGATTTATCTGATGAAGATTTTTTTTTCTAATGTTATTTAACCATTTCTACTTTATTTTATATTCATAAAGGAAATGCATGGCCGAGTCCTCACTGCTACTTTTTAAACTCTGGGAGAATAAAGAACACCTGCCTTAAGGCAAAATGACTAAGCAGTATGACCCCATATTCAGAAATTGGAGAGAAAATCAACATTCAAATTTTGTATCTACCACACCACAGCAATTTGGTGTCTACCACTCCAACTTAAAGGTGGTCTGGGGATAAGATGTGTGACTTTTCGTGCAAAGGATATGAGTTTGAGCCTCATCAGTTACATTTTTTTTTTAAATTTTCTAACTTATAAATTCTTATTTTCAGTTTTATTACCATTTCTTTTTTTTTTAATTTCATATTATTTCAATGCTAATATGCCATACAAATATATTTTAACAAACAACGTGGGAATAATATGCTTATTTATTTACTCTTATGAACTATAAAGTACATATTTAAAGAAATGTAATATCTGTAAGATGTATTTCTTCATGCAAAGATTCTATAAAACTACATCCATTCTACACTACGAGTTAAATGCACCACTATTTGAAGCCATGTAGCATTCTCAATGGTGCACTTGAAACCTGACAATAGCTCATTCATCCTGAACGTTTTCCATTTTTATCTGTGCATGCTCTCAGTGTCGTAGTGGTGCCTTGATATAATGTACACCCTCAGAAACAACAGCCAATGAGCTAATGGAATAAACTGTAAAAAAAATATGTTTGTGAACAGTAATAAGCATATTCCTTTGTACCCCTCATCATATTCTGCATGTATACAGAAAAGAACCACAGCATCCAACAATGACATGACAGTTCTGTAAATATGTAGCTTATAGTCAGCAGCAGTAAATAAATTAGCAAACTACTAACACAATTATTTTTAAAAATATATTTGTACAGGATATTAACACTGAAATATGATAAAGAAAATAAATAAAACATTAATAAAAATCACAGACAAAAATGTGCAAGTTAAAAAGTACAAAAATAAGAACAGAACCCATATCTTCATACTACACGTCGTATGCCTTAACCTCTGAACTACCAAGCACTGGAAAGGTTAGCATCAAATCCGCAGTGACATGGTAAATACAAAACTTTAATACCCATTTTATCTGCAATTTCTGTATATGGTGTCATACTGTTTTGTCATTTTGCCTTATAACAGGAGTTCTTTATACCACAAAGTTTACATAGAATTGGTAAGGACTCGATTATGCACTACCCTTGTCAGTTATAAAAACTGCATTACGGTTGTGGATCGTAACAGGACAACATTATAAAATAAACTAGATAAAATGCAGAAGTTCAGAAAATGAAGTTTCATAGAACATATGGCACATGGTAAATAAATGTCCATGAAATTCAGAAAAATAAAGGTAATTTAAAAAATTACACCAGTAGTTACAAGAGTATCTACTTATCAAAATGACAAGCAATGAGACCCTACTTATGACAATCTGTGCTGAACATGTAATTTTTTATGCAGGCTTCTCAATGTAATTCATGCAACAAAATGGCATTCACGAGACTTCCATAAAAGGACAAATATTAATGTTAAATTGGCTGTGAGTGAACTACTGAGCAATTTTGAATAGACAACCAAAGTGCATTCATCAACTTTCTTTTATTATTTCGGTACATTACGCATGTGCAATGAAATTGCAGGACATTGGGAAAACAGCCAGAAAAGGGATAAATTCAAAGAGTTACTTCAAGTCACAAGTAAGTGATTTTTAGGGTTAATTGCAACATGCACAGTAGGTACTTCCACACTCCTGGACCATCCACAGTTTTTAATTATATGCACTTTTAAAGCCCTCCATTGTAATAGGCAATTCAGAGTTAACCAAACACGGATGAGCACAGTCAACAGCTCAGCATCTACTTAGATATACAGTAACTCTGTCTCCACTTTCAGTAGCCCAAGGAAATATACAATTAATTCATATCTACCACTCTCATTTCACTATTCATAGTTTTCAGTGTACTCAGTTCTAAATCATGAAAATGTGTTAAATGTCATCACCTGGATGTCAGATACGTGCCCAATGTGGAATTCATTTATGTTATATTACACAAACTGTCCACACCTGATAATTGCATTAGAAGTACATATCACCTTTAACACTTGAAACAAAAGCACACAAGTAAACAAGACAGCTTTCTAAGGTAAACATACAATGAATAGCATTTTATGTCATAATTTTCAAGGTTATTAATTACATCATTACATCATCTGTATGTATGTGATTAATTTATATAAACTGCATTGTAAAAATTATGCATCCTATTAGGTAGTTACAAAATACCCCACACAAACATTCATCTGATGTAATAAATCACAAATGATCACAGATACAGAACAATGAGTAGTATGGAGTCAGAGAACACAAATTTCACTTTACTTTGAATATCCAAATATAAACAAAAGAACAAGGTTGTCAGTGTCCAGTAGAGCATAAACACATTCTGCACACATATGCATGAAGCAAACTTAAATCTTTTATGGTTACTTTCATAAATATGATACAATAAGGAGAAAATGCAAATATGATAAAAATATTCATCTCATTACTGAATCATTTTTAAAGTTACTCATTATACACTAAAATAAAACTAAAAAAATATTTAGGCCTTCACATAAAGTGACAGCTCACATTGTCCAGTCTCAATAAAAATTCATTTTACTACATTCACTAACAACTATAAATACCAAATATTGTGAAAATCCAGCAGGAGTTGTAACATGCAGTGAGATGGATGGATGAGGCAATGTTGGGGTATGTTTCAAAATTATTAAATGCACCTGAATGTATTTTTTAAATACTTCTTCACAAGGATAACTGCAAACATCCAATGAAGCATCATATAAACAAATCAAATTCATAAACATATGTTATCTTGTATGATACCTAGCATACTTTCCTCTTATAATATATACCATATGTCACTGACCATAAGATGTATCATGATTTTAGAAGGAAAGAGCAGAGTAATAGTACAGTTCCACATTTTCAGCTGAAATGTACAAAACATGATTCCTTCCTAGCTGTAACTACAAACTTCTGAAATTGCAAAATTTGTTTCTTGCTTTGCTGGCATCTTTTGTGCTACTCTAGTTCAAATAATCATGCTTATTCCATGTCTCTTTATGAATCTGTAACACCTAAAAGCTGTCCCAACAAAATCAGTAATGCTGTGTACACCCATCTTCTCACGTCAGAAATGATCATTTTTATAGACACAGACATGCTGTTGTGTCTGTGGCCTGTTATCCAGTTCTTCAACCCTGTTTCCAGGTTAGGCCATTTTGCAATATGTGTACATTATTCTTCTCCAACTTTTTATTCTTCTCACTTCAGAAATGAATATTTTTATAGAAACAGACATTCCATTGTGTCTGTGGCCTGTTATGCAGTTCTTCAGCCCTGCTTCTAGGTTAGGCCATTTTGCAATACGTGTACATTATTCTTCTCCAACTTTTGCAATTCTTCTTCCCCATTCACATACCATTCTCAGGTAAAGGTGGATATAATACCTTCCAGCTGTCCTATTACCATGCTCTTTCACATACTTTACCACCTTTAATATGAAACAACCAACAGTCCAACTGTGTGCTTACTACACATTCCTTATGGGAACAATTCTATTTTCAGTCAACCCACTAACACTACTACGTTACTGAATGTGAGAAACAATGAAGTGGCATTTCTCTCCCTCCAAAGTTAAATCATGTGATAGCCACTGTCATCCATCCAGCAAACAAAGGAATCTCATGATCAGTTGCTCTGAAGGCCACTGATGCACCTCTGGACCATAATACACCCAACAGTTTCATACGGTATATGTCAGGAAAAAATGCGTTGTTTGGACCACGAAATACAGTAATTTTGTTTCCCTACCCATCATTTCACCATAAGTATATTACTGCAATCTATGGTTATCCTCTTTACCTACACAAAAAAAAGTATTTGATGGGATAGGGTCAAGAACAGCACATTAAAAAAAGTAATGAAAATTAACTGCAGCAGCAGGGTAAGAAAAGTATGAAAACAATGCACATGAGACACTTCAGTAAGTACTGTCTCTGTTGAACATGTATTGGTAAAAAATAATGATAAAGCATAGACTGCAGGTATAGATCCATGGCAGTAACTAAAGGTAAACAGCCATGATATGCACGTGCAGTATATTTCTTTAGGGTGATTATCAAACGAATTTTGTTTTTCATTATTAAAAAGGCCAACATTTACTGAATACTCAATCATAAAGGATGTTACTTTCATACACCAAACAAACCAAAGAAACTAAAACTCCACCAAATGTCTTTGATTAGTAACTAAATTCTACCTAAAAACAAATTTCAAAAATGAGACACAAAATACCCAAATTTTAAGACATGAGGGTGTACCTGGGCAGGCACACCACATAAGCATGCCTATGATAGTGATCTTCATATGGTGACTCATTCAGTTGCAGACAACAGACTGGTACACATTGAATAGGAGGGTGTGAGTAGCCCAAATATAGTGTAGATGTGGTGGTAAATAGAAGAATCCTTTCACCAGCAGGAAAATCAAATTATAGCCATCCAGCCCACAACCAGTCAATTTTCTGATTGAAATATTACTGATAAAATTAAATTATATCTGATACAGTTAGCTTCAATGTGAGCCAATTTCACTGTATATTTGTGTGCTCTCTACCTTTACATTTAATTGTAGTATATGAACACCTATTCCCATTCTAACTCCATGTTTAGTCACCATTTGCACTGTGACATAATTTCAATGTGGCATAGCTGATACCCTCAGCATAACATATACATTCTTTACAGACTGCATGCTATTTAGTGTCTAAATCACTTACACATTATCTCTCCTTCACAAACTGCAACCATTTTTATTTGAATTAATATCCAGAAATATCAGCCAATTGCCCAGTACACAAACACAATAAAATAACTCGTTGAATGATGTAACAATCTACCAAATTATATGATTTACAATACACTTTGGCATGTGTGTGACAGAATTTATTTCATAGAAAAAAGAAATAAAATAAAAACAGCCCACTCAGTCAGGAAACAGACATCAAAACAGTCTCTAAAAGGAAGTTGGCCAACCACATGTCATACCAATTTGTATAAAGTACTGATAAACATTTTATTTGACAGCTGTATCCACAAACTGGTTCAACCATTCACAACTAAACACAAAAATGTCTACTTTCATCATATGGTGCTCAACCTCTTACCAAGAATTATATATTATGAGGAAACTGGAAGAGTTCTTAAAACTTTTGTTGATATTTACCCCTTCATCTTTGGTATACAGTATTTCTTTGAACACATGGTAAGGATAATATAGATTAAGTCAGAGCATTTATTGTGAATACAGCAAGAATGAAGAAGCAGTATCAGAAACATGAACATGCAATGACCAATCTTACTTTAATTACAAACATACACACACATAAACATAAAAATGTCAGGGGTCCAATTATCATTACATTGCCCTTCAAGTGAATTGCATACTGAGACATTTTTGTTCCAGTATGACTTAACAGAAATGGTACGAAATAATTTGTAAGTTTTAAAAATTCAGCCTATTCCACTGTATATGGCTATAGGGCCTGATTTATGTTTTAATGGCAACCCACTATTCAGCAGTGTGACTGCTGGATGGTGGGATGTAACAAGGTGTCAGATGAAGTGCTGATAGAAACCATGCAAAGCAGCAGTAGGTGGGGCAGAAGGGGAGGCAAAGAGAGAGAGAGAGAGAGGGAGAGGGAGGAATGTTTGGTATGTTGACAATTTTTAGGCAATTACAGTCATTTTGCAACTGCTGTCTTCTAAACATGCTTCTTCAGTCTGCTCCTACAGGACAACAAGATTAATTCAGAAAGTAAAATTTGTTCATCAGTAATGAAACAAGCACCCATTGTATGCTCTGGTTGTTTAGTATAGGACCGCTTACTGCATTTGTCCAAAAACAAAGTGCTCTTTCATTCCTCCACACACCTCCTAAGAACCAACTGAGCATTATACTGAGTATATTCAATTCTATTACTCTACTAGAATATAGCAGTAAAAGTATTGTATATTGAAAACAGTTCCAATTTCTTTGGCATTGTGCCAATAGCAAAAGTATAATTTTAGCTGGGAAGTAAAAAATTCATGTCACCTTAACAATATGGAGCATATTATTAATATATAAAGTTTAATAATTGTTATAAAGCTAACACAAGAGAAAGGAAACATAAAAAATGAAAACCCACGAACAGACGAGAATACATTTTGTCTATATCATGTGCAATTTTCTTTTCAACTTAAAATTTCAAAACTGAGGCAAATTTATACTCAGAGATCTCAAAACGTAATTTTGAATAAATGGGCTGGTGCATCAATTTCACCCTCAAGGGACCTCTGCATTTGTGACACCCATTAATAATTTCACAATCAAATCCTTTACGCCATGAACCTATCTGTCGTAAACTTTATAGCAGCACCTTTCAGACATGCAGCTCAACTGCCACAAATGTGCAAGATTTCCACCCAAAAAATGCAAAGTGCCCATTAGAAATGTCACTGTCAGCTGGCTTGAAGACAAAAGTAAGTGTAATCACTGGTCAGCCATTCAGAGATCATGCACACAGAACACAACAAAAACCCACTCTTATAATAAAACCAACGAGATGCATTAATATGTCAAATTTATTTTTGGATTAGGACTCTACATGTTTTGGACAGTTTCTCTGTCCATCATCAGGAGTCTAGCACTAAACACACAGCAACAGGTATGTGTCATACAGCTAGCAAGCAGTCAGTATAACCTGTATGACACATACCTGTTGCTGTGTATTTAGTGCTAGACTCCTGATGATGGACAGAGAAACTGTCCAAAACATGTAGAGTCCTAATCCAAAAATAAATTTGATATGTTTGTGCATCTTGTTCGTTTTATTATAAGAATATATCGCAATGCACGGTCCTCTGAATGTCAAAATCCCCCTCCTGTATTAAAATACACATCTCAAATACAGCATCCCCATCATCTGCATGGTCTCATGCATACTTTTTCATATATAGTGTGTACAACCACTGCTGCAGTTCATACACAGTAAGCAAGTATGGAATGTCTTTGGTAACAATGAGTTTTGGTTCACATAAATAGTTTACCTCCCACAATGGCTTCTGGGATGTTAATACCGTGATGGTTGGCACACATTTACCAGTTTCCAAGAAACCTGCTCCCTCCATCCACAGGGTAGAAACTAGAGGCAGAAACATGGTAAATTTAAACAAGACTGCATGGTGTCACAACCCGGAAGATGGCGATCTTCAGTCACCACAAGAACCCCTGATGTGACTCTGTTCAGGAACAGAGAGCACTAAGAGGCTATGGGATATGCAAAAGAGTGGTGGAAGAGAGGAAAGGCAAATCAAATGCTTCATTATCCGTGCAGCAATTTCAAAGTGCTGACTCCATTGCAGAACATTACAGAAAGTCATCTCCAATTTTCTGATGCATTCGGATAGAATCAGGAAAATATATTAATGGAGAAATAATAAAGAAAGGTACAGCACCACAGTAATACACAGTCTATTTGTACATATTTGTTGCTGTGACAAGAGGCCAATCAGTATGACAAACAATGAACCACTTCGTTACTTAAATTATGTATTCCTCACTATATGTTATGCACTGGGCCAATCAGAGCAGCAGAGACAGGGTTGATTATCCTTCACTTTTACACACAAAACAAATATGCAATGTGATCAGTGTTATATATAACTCACGTGCATCATTCTTAAGGAATTCAAACAAGTTACATGCCCAAAGAAAGTAGTGCATTTTAGGGTTCTCAATATTTGACCCCAATAGTCTAAAATGAGAGTAAAAAATTAGTCTACACATCAAAACAAAAACAACAGAAAAAGGTTTATAAACATAAAATTAACGAATATGTATACCACACAGTACTCCATAACAGTAAATCATACATTTTCTTCTGTTCTGCCATAATATGCAATATGTAAGTAATAAAGTGTAATATTCTACATGCTAAATATATACAATAAATAAACTAGTGGAATACTAGTAATTAATTCTGTTCACAGGTACTTATGCAGTTATTCAGTGTCTTAATGCTCTCAACAGGTATTATATTTTTTACTACATTCTCCATACAACAGTAGAGGTGGAAGCTTACAGTCTGAATACTACCTGATATATTCATGGCAATCCTACACAACTGAACACAGACCTGCAAGAAGTTACACTCAATGGCACTGCTGTTGTTTTCACCTTAGACGTGCGCAAGGGAATGTTTATGCGGAGTCCAGAAGTACCAATGATGACTGGCATCTAATGCAATATCCTTCATCATGAGTTTCACGGAAGTTACGAAAACAGAATGTGAATGTCTAAATTTTAAATTGGGGGTCAGCTCATATATGATGTTCTGTACAATTACAAATAAAGTCTTTCAGTAGGTCAAAACCAATACTCATAAGATGCTAATTTATTGTGCCACAGCTGTTGAAAAGGTTCTCCACATTCAACAAAATTTTTGAAAGGGGGGGGGGGGGAAAAGGACCTTTTCATTTAAAAATATTATAAAACAATTATAAAAAATAAAA
>Ga0123352_10001297_pt1 | contig 32811 bp, 21 predicted proteins | sample TergutLab28metaG_FD_89700 | JGI IMG/M metagenome (GOLD analysis project Ga0123352, IMG submission 89700) | Labiotermes labralis P1 segment gut microbial communities from Petit-Saut dam, French Guiana - Lab288 P1 | ecosystem: Host-associated > Arthropoda: Insects > Digestive system > Gut ...
GAAGAGAGAAACAACGCAAAGAAATTAATCTGGGAAGAAAACAAACGCGTCTTTTCTCTTGGCGCAGTCAAACAGAGAAATGAATAGGAGGCACAAGGGAGGAAACCCCTAAAATTGGGACTGAATCCTACCACTTACAAACGTTCACTCGACTGCGTTTAACGCATTATACATTAAAAAAAAAAAAACTTACGTTAAGTAATAAGGTCTTGAGAGCAAACACTCAACTGAGTATTTCTTTGTTCCCAATTCCTGAAATGGAATCAGGTAAAGAGTTATTATAGTATTTTGGATCAAGAATACAAACACAAATAAGTCATGCGTCTACTTACCAAAGTAAGATAAATGTCAAAATGATTACTTTACGAACACATCATCATTCAGACATGAAATCCACATGATGATCATCAGACTTGTAATTCCTACAAACATAAAAATCGCCAAATCTGGCGCAAGGGTCATGGGCTCACTTATGACACTTAGTGCACTGGAGCCATTTTTGTGTATGCTCTGAACACTGAGTTATGCTCAGCACATTCAGTACATAAGCATTCACTGTCATCTGCCTGTTCCGATGACTCATCTATCCAAACACCCCTTCTTAACTTCCACGACTTCTCTGGGCTGCCGTTCTGAATAACTTTTTAACCTTTAGCAGGCTTACGGTGTGCCTTTACTTCCGACGCCAATATAGCCTTTACTGGAGTGTCAGTTAATATACCACTGACGTTGGACATTCTCTTATGGGGTTTTTTTACGTACCCCTCCTTTTGGGAAAGGCCTGATGTCAATTGGACTTATCTGATGCTCATTTCCTTCTAAGTCGAGGGTCTTGCGTTTAAGCCGGATGTTGAAAAGTGACTGTTAACACTTGAGTTGGAGGTTGAGACTTCAAGAATCGTACTTTTCTGTGTATTTTCTTGACGTGGACTATCAGACCTAGCAGGAGGCAAGAAATCCTTATCAGTAAATATGTCTGAATTAAACGGCCATATCACAGTCACTGAAAACCCTCACTTGACATTCTTCGGTGTGAGTGCATTTGGCAGTGACTGACTCACTATGAATGCGACGTCGTAGACTGTCATCTTTTTTTGCAGGATTACTTCTGATCCGTGCGTCAGAGCCGCTGTTCACAAACTTCTTACAAGGTGCATAAACTTACCCGTCTGAGGGTTGCAATGTGACACAGATATGAGGTGAAAATGACATCACCACTCCATTTTCCTTGGCAAAATACAGAAATTTTATATCAAGATGTGACTGACCACTGTCCACTAGAATCAACATAGGTTTGTCCTTCTTAAAGCCACTACGTTTTATGAAATGTTTCATGGACAGTACAAAGTTATCTCCGGTCACCCCACCTTGAGTTGTGTGGAGATCCAGCTCTGTCATCTGGCCCCCTTGCAATGAAGTAATTCCCGCACTTCTTTGGTCGGAATACGAAGAATGGCGGGTTAGAATTCCCACTCGGGCTTACAGCCACAGCCATGGTGACCAGGAAGCCTCTCTCTGCGGAGGTCACTGCTCCGACCAACTTCATGCCGTTCTTTGCTAGGATTCTAGTTGTTTTTTGGACAGTTGTTACTGCAGCTAGTCGAAGCTATAAATATCTTGGCACTGAAATGTGTGTTTATCATACACTTTAGCTAATTTAGATCAGAACTCTATGAATGTATCAAAGACATTTCCTTGTTCAAGATTCTTACATATCTCTGCGGTGTCAGAAAATTAACTGAATACTTCGCAGTAGCTTTTCGTAGACTGCTGCTTTTAGACAAAACTTATTTTGCTGCATCCATGTATGTTAATACACGTGTTGTTCCTCTGTCTGTTTTGTTTGATACGTTCTCATAGTCGTTGCCTGTAAAAAGTTATAAGCCTATTTAACAGCGAAGCTAGCTGTTACAATGTAATAACTACCCCCTGGGAAGCTGTAACAAATAACTCCTCGCTACGCAATTCTGTTTCGCAATAAATTACAAGAACAAATACTGTTTATGCAAAGTCCAAAATATGACAGTCACACGCCTGAATTTCAGTTTTTCAGATACCACGAATACCGTTTGTCACACTTAAAGTTATTTCTCATTATCAAAGAAAGGTCCAAAACAAAAATAATTACTCAGAGACAAAGGAAACACTTCTTCTCGCATCCACACGGAACGGCCACCTGCCGAGGGGCTGTCCCGTGGGGACAGCACACACCCAGTGTATCTTCCATCTGGTATCTGAGGAAGGCGTCACAACTGGCGATTATTTGAAAATTTGAATATAACAATTAGCCCCGTGTAACAACCAACCCCGGACTCCCCTATTCTTCTATTTTCAACAGTAGATTCGCTTCTCCTAACAAAACAACACCAAGCCCAATTACGTATGCAAAATTCAGAAAAACTTATGTCGAAAATATCTGTGCCGCGAATTGGAGTACACCTTTCCGCTCTTTTTTCGTGAAGCACAGTTGATTTGCATGTTTCAGAAGCGTTAATTTCTGCAACACACGTACCACTACTTATTGTCCAAGTCACGTCCTGCTCCGTCGGAAAAGCTTTTAAACCGGAAACGTTGAACGCAATCAGAAGCTGTATCGATCAGACTTACGTGTATCCCACTGCCAATCAAACAACTTTAACAAACTAACTAACACCATTCAGTATATTCCCTGAGAAGCTTAAAGTCGCTCAGTCGGCCTAGAAATCTCCCCTTCTTTATGGAAACCAGAGGCTCATTACCACGTTCAAAAGAAGCAGCGAACTATTCACCAAGCAAGATCATCTCACCACGTCAGTTCGACCTTCACAAGTAAAAAAGCGTTAAGTTTTGTAAGAATTGCTACGAATTACCCGCACCGTTTGATTTGATTTCCTCTGTAGTATGCGTAACAGGGGCCTTTTCTTACAGACAAAATAGCTGAAGTGTGAATGTAGTGCCGCGGTTAAAAATGCGTGGAGCTATACCTCCACTACTCCATACGCCATCATGTAGTGCTACTTAATTAAGCACAGTTACAACTTTACCTTTTATGGTTGTTTATTAGAAGGGCCAGTGGACTTGTAATCGGGAGGTGCCGGGTTGGAATACCAACCGAAACACGGAGATAATTCGTTTCTTCCACTCTCTCAAGGCACATTCCAGGAAATAAACTTAAATGGTGCCACGGATGCTTCCTTCCACATTCCTTCCAATTCAGTACATACGTAATCCGATGACTCGATGCCAAATGGTCTTGAGAAACTGACAGCAATGTGAAATCAACCACAAATAAAAAAAAAACAACATAAGTGTCACTGACTGTGCTTCTCCAGCTTAGAAACCCGGTTTTAGAAGAGTAATTTCATCATTCTCTTTTACCAAGTCATGCTTTATAACACAGTCCCTGAACAACGTTCTGTTCTAGTTTTCGTACGTTACGACGGCAAGAAAAAACTGGAATGTCACTTTTATGAATTCGTAGGAGCAAAGGGCATGTTGGCCTCACCGCCTCACAAATTACTGCGGGTCCCTAGTGGCCATCTGCGGCGAGTCCAGCAACTCGCCATTGTTAGCAACGACCAGGAAGAATAGACGGTAGTCGTGTGTGCAGATAACGAGAAAGAAGCTGTATGTCACTTGCACTGGTGTCCACCGCACAAACCAAGTTTACAGGGAGACCGGCCAACATTACAGCATTTGCCATTAGCCTGACGTGAAACAGCACAGTAAATTGTTCTTTTCTATCCTCCACGTCCAACATTCGAAACTCAAAGCTGGAAATTGGGTCTGCAGATTTAAGAAAGGCCTATATTAAAACTGTGGGCGTCTAAAGAATAGATCAACAAAAGGTGACACTTGATTTTTGCAACGAAAGAAATCGGATTTTAACAACATACACCAACACATACACAAACACTCACATTCACATGTAAAGGTAAAAGGTAAAGTGATCCCGTTATAGGCCCGGTGTGGCCCAGAGGGTGGGTAGAGTTATTGCTCCACTCTTCCACGACCGCGGCACTAGAATGGGGTGAGTGGTCAGCAGCACGCCCCGGCCGCACTTTACCCCCGGGAAAGACCCTGTACCCATTTTACAGGAGGCTGGGTGGGCCCCAGGGCCGAATTGGACGGGCGGATAATCTCGTCCCAACCGGGATTCGAACCCGGACCGTCCAGCCCGTAGCTCAGTCGCTATACCGACTGAGTTACCCGGCCCACACATTCACATGTATCTAAATAAATTACACGTTTCTACTGTATCGTATAATTTGTGTGCTTCTACAAAAAAACACTGCACTGAAAAGACGTATGTTACAGAAACCACTAACCTATGCGGCTTTAGCAGACAACTTTTCTCATCTGTTTTATTCACATTTATAGAACCCCCTCCATGGGAGCCGTAGGGAAGAGTAATGACGGATTAATGAACGAATTTTACATGAAGAAGAATCCGGGCCCAAATCATCTTAACTCTAATTTTACCGCGTTTATCTGTCCGCGTGTAAACATCTACATACGCCCACAGCATGACTCTAAAGTAAATGCATGATTTTAAATGGCTGTTATCTCCACCGCGGAAGGCGAAGCGTATGCAGACACAATCCCGCAGTTCTAGAATTCTGCACTTGATGCAAAATGGAGCACCAGCACATTTTACGCTTCCTCTCCATGCACGGCTTGACGTAAGTTCTCCTGGTCGGTGCACGGGGCGGGGGGGAGTCGAAAACGAAAGAAATGGCCTCTACGAAGTCCCGATCATAGTGCACGTAATTTATTTTTGCAGAGTTGGGCCAACGAGCTGGCCTCGCTATGAAAACCAACAGCACACAATGAAAGGAAACCATAATTTTGAGATACTTTTGTCGTAGTTCCTTTTGAGTACTCAAGGAAACATATTGATTCGGTCTTGCAGATTGCACTAAAATGCAGTGCAAGGGCTTAAAAATGGCGCAAGAATTGTGGCAACACAGCACTCCTTTTAGGAGACAGAGCCATTTAACACTACTCATGCACTTCGCAGAATGTAAGAACAGGCCACGAAGGGTCTGTCTCCTTTCAGACATGGCCCATAGGCCTATATGCGTATATTGTTTATATTAAATGCTACATAATCTCCCTAGATGAGTAACCCAAATTCCGAAAGGAATAAATTACAACGCAGGCAATGTGCGTATAACGTTAACACTTAGGCGCGTTCGTGCAACCATTACTGCAGAGGACAAGCAATGAATATTACTGATACTGATTGTGTATTTGTAGCCTTGAGTATCCAGCATGCAATGCGCATGAGCCATATTGTCGCCTGTGGGCTGTTCCACACTACAGTATCTTTCCACATTATCTCTAACACGGCACGACTTCAAAAATTATTGAACACAACACGTGTGTTTTTATTTTCTCTACAACTTTCGCCTAAAACGTTTCTCTTTCTAAGATAAAATGAGCGAGATATGATAAAAAATATACATTGATCTTCATGTAATGTACCCGATATTCTTAACAGATTTTAATGAAACTTGGATTTTCTCGATAGATTTTCGAGAATTACTCATATTTCATGAAAATCCGTGCCGTGGGAGCAGAGGTGTTCCATGCGGACGGACAGACGGACAGACATGACGAAGCTAATAGTCGCTTTCCGCAATTGTGCGAAGGCGCCTGAAAACGGTTAGAACCGTGATATTGTATTGAAGTCTACTAACAAATCAACAGAACGGCACAGAACGTTACCGGAGAAGCATACGATATATGAAGTGGTCAATAAATTTACTGGTTGCATACAGTCTGAACACATATCTGCATTCATGAAGGTTCAAAAGTGAACCCTACCCTCAGTCAGACTAGTGCAGACCTGCACAACCGGTTTTCATAACAACCATTCTAATTTAATAACTAGCTCTGCTCAGTCGTCACTGGTGTAGATGTTCTTCGGCGTTAGTTTTATCCACGTTCACGCTCCCCATTACACTTCATTCCAGGATGGCTTCTCTTCATAAGGTTAAATGTACCTGGCAGATCGTAAAAATTTACAGCGCGTAGGAAGATAAGTGCTACGGCAAGGTACATTGTCAGGTGTTCGGTAAACACGTATGTGACATCTCGTGTTTTAACTCCTGCAGTCTCTGTCGGATTCCCAAAAAATTAAATGATTTTATAATGTAAGAAATATATTAGATGTGGCTACAGCAATAATTTAGGGGAGTAATTATCCATTAGTCTTGCCAGTACTCAGAGGCAGGCTGGAAAATTGATTTCGGGCACTAATCCGACTGCTAAGACCAGGCTACTGTCCTCTAACAGGACACAATCCAGGGTTGTTACCGGCCTCCTTACTCGACATAACACCCTCAGAAGACATCTCTACATAATGGGGTTGATCGACAATCCCTTATGTAGGTGTGGAGCGGAGGAGGAAACCTCAGCCCGTGATTTGTGTGAGTTTACGCCTTGGCTTCACTCAGACGCAACTTTTTGGGTTCCTTTTTCTTGGACCCAGAGGATGTTAGAAGTCTAAGTCTGGGGCATTCTGGAACTATAGTACAGGAACAGGGCTCCAGTAACTTGGACATCAGATTATGGGGCACTTAGGGCCTGTCCAAAAGGTCTACGTGCATCGGGAAAGAAGGCTCGAATCCTTTTAATATTCTAGTCCATTCTATTCTAATTATCCATTAACTGTAATGATTACGGTACAGACTAGACGGCTGGAGCATGCGGACTAGATGTCTGGCAGTGGCAAAGACAGCTTGCTCTCTTTTCCACATGGTCCAGACCGATTACGAGTTCCATTAATTCTCATACCCCGTGGGTAATGCGGCTTGTTTCCCAGGGTGTACAGCGGCCGAAGCGTGAATGTGGCCATTAACCAATGCGTGGAACTATACATCCACTCCACTATATGCCTGCATGGTACGTATAATGAGAACTTAACCTTACGCTCTACCTCTTTGACAAGCAAAATCACATACCAAAGTGTAATATGTTATACAGTTACCACCGTCAGGGTCTGACAACACTCAAAACCACGTAAGCATAACATAAGGCACGAGTCTCATCTACGTCACTCACAGCCTTGAAATTTTGCGTCCCTTATCGGTCATTCTAGTTATGTTCTTACACCCATACAATGCATTTCACAAACTTTAGTTTTATTCACTACATCAACCAACGAATGCACTCAATAAAATACACTAAAATACAATTCATAAAATACAATTTGTGACAAGTATCAAACGCCTACGTGTTTCGGCACCGATATACATCACACGCTCCGTCTGGACGAGATCCCCTTCGGATCACACACATCGAGGCAGAAGTTTGCACACACACACACACACACACACACACACAATGCAGACTACGAGTTTGTACTTAAGAGACTCACTATCACATAGTTTTGGGATCACAACATTGTAAATGTATGCTGGCCAAGTCTGTGTATTCTAGAAAATGCCTAGATTGGCGTGATGGACTTGTATTCCTTTGTTCGAGTAGGCTCTCTGAGGATGGCACTCCGGTGCCGAAACATGTAGGAGTCTGATCTTGTCACGAATTCTATTTTACGATTTGTATTTCATTATACTGAGTGCATTCGTTGGTAGATACAGCGAATGTAAGTGTTGCACAGTATGGGTCACACAAAATTTTGTTTTATTGTTCACATATTCATGTTTCACTGTTATTATGCGCCAAACAGCATTTAATTTGTTCCACCTTCTTGTATGTGATGTGCTTTTCTTGAGCAATGAAGAGCGAGGGACACCGCCGTACGCCGTGCAGCAGCTGTCCTCCGCTCTACGGCGAGAAGTCTGGCAATAATAACACTCTATATATTGGTGTATTTGTGTTGGCTTCGTAACAGCCCTTGCGCAGTTACGTCAGCACTTAAAAGAATAAGTACTGGATGGAAATAAACAGCAAACAGCACGTACCATACTGTACAAATGTTTTGGGTTCCGTTGTATGAAAATATTAAAATGACATTAGAAGTGAATCTAAGTGGTGATGTATTTACAAATCCTTACAGTACCAAAAAAATGCAGATTTCTGTTATTAAGTATTTCATTCCGAATTAGCCCCACATGTTTCAGCTTAACTGCCATCATCAGGGAGCTGAAACCATATTACTAAAACTTACAGCAATAAAATAGTCAATAATGCTTACGCATTACAAATGTACAGATTAAAATTTACAGTTAAAGTCAACGGAAATAATATATGAAGCATAAACACAAAAAAAACTGTAAATTTTTAACCTGTACATTTGATACGCGTAAGCACTATTGACTATTTTATTGCTGTAAGTTTTAGTAATATGCTGTCAGCTACCTGATGAGGCAGTTAAGCCGAAACATGGTGGAGCTAATTACGAGTGAAATACATAGCAGAAATGTGCATTTCTTGGTATTTTAAGGATTTGTAAATCATTTACAATGCACGGAATGAATAACATGAAAGTTATGTGGTGTTTATCAGTACTGCGTCACTGTGTTGGGATCATGGGATTGTCTGTGGATTCCTTAAACCTAACCATATCGGAATTTTTATTACATTTTTGTTTACTTCTTCAGTTTATGCACTTAACGGACCATTTGTAACAATATTCAACGTGTCAAATTTCTTAATTACCTGTCCATTTTATTTCTACAATCAGATATGTTTGTCTCAGCAACTCTCAGTCATTCATGTAGCAGTACCATATAAATGTTTTCGCCAGGCATGCGCTAGCTATGTCAAACGAAAAACCTCAGCCACGACAGCCTGTTTCGTTTCAGACTGCCACGAATAGTAAGGCAGAAAGTTCCTGAGAAACATCCGTACCCTTTATTTTAATACCTGTACTGCGCATCTCATTATTTTGTACAATGACCAACAAATACACAATTAATTGACAGATTATCACACTCCTCCTACATGTAACTGGTCATTGTACAAAACAACATAAAAAATCGGTACCCTTTACCTGTCTGCACGGTCTCGAATCCAAGAAAGACGGAATTCGTCAGCATCTCTGTGAGAATCTCAAATCTCACATGCACCGTATGTCCTCAGGCACAACTGAAATATGACAGTTTCAGTGTTCATACTTATGAGTATTGCGTCCTATTTCCATATAGCATGCAAGCCTTAACTTTCATATTGTAAATAACCATTTGTAGATATGATAAAAATATCAGTAATTGGCTGTCCAGATCACAGTAACTGACGTCTTCTGAACAATGTGGCATAGACAGAAAATTCCATTCGCCCCCCCCCCCTCCCGCTCCAGGCCGCGAATCTGAAAATTCTACGAAAAATTGGCAGCCCCATCCGTGTGAAACGACGTGTCCTCTTCTAACACACGGCTGTTAAAATGTTGTGCCCCTAACGCTGCAGTCGATGTTCGTGGAATGACGGTGGGCCGATAGAAGTGAAGCGAGTTTCATTCCGAGAACTTGTTTGCGCCTGTCAATCATCATTCCGTGCTCGTCTGTCACTATTCTCAAGACTTGCGACAGCCAGACTGGGCGATTTCACGGTTCTGCCACTGTGTTTCATATCAATGCGGCACTTGGCAGCAATCGCTAACTCTAATTCAATACTCCAACGCCAATCACAGTTGTACTAATCGTCGATTTCAGACACCCGTGGTTATTCATCCGTAACCAGTTTTCCCAGTGGGCCAGGAGAGCTCAGTTGGTATAGCGACTCGCTACGGGCTCGACGTTCCGGGGATTGAATCCCGGTGGGTGGCGAGATTTTCCGTACCATTCCAGACCGGCCCTGAGGCTCACCCAGCCCCTTATATAATGGGTACCGTGTCTTTCCCGGGGGTAAAACGGTCAGGGCGTGGAGTTGACCACCCACTTCCATGTAGCAATGAAGTTACAGAAAGAGTAATCCCGCCTGCGCCTTCGAGGCCTGTTCCCGGGTCAACTTTAACAAGTTTTCCCAACTTGATATTTGGTTTCATTTATACTTGTTTTTATGCAGCCTCTGTACAAGAAAAAGAAATTATAACTTCCTCACCAATTATGCCTATCACTATAGCTGAGGACTCGGCTGTTACAGAATGCGAATCCGGTTTCCTAGCTTCAATGTTACCGCTATGGCGTGTCTTTCTGTTAGGCTTTTTCCTTGCATTCTGTGTATCGTTAATAAATCGTTTATACGCGTACTTATTTATGATTTAATAGTGGACAAGATCCTTGAGGTTCGACAGATTCAGTTTTTCCGTATCTACAACCAGCACTCTGCTTCTAATATTCCTTCATTCCTTCCGTTCCTCTTCCCTTCCTTTGAGACTCCGATCTCTGTTATGATAAAATAGTAAATTAAGTTAGGCTGCACCTTTAGCCTTCATATGGCACAGTTTCGTACACACAGCTGCCATCTGTGTCAGTTCGTCACAACTATATGCCCCACGGAAAAACGCTCATGGTCTGCTATGTAGGCTCCTGTTACGAGCAAACACATATTGTACAGAATGCGGCAGAAAAACCTGACGGGTTTCAAAATGAAATAACACAAAGAGGTTTCATCTTTTTATGTAAAAGCTGTTATCAATAGAAAACTCAATACATGCCATTTTAAGTTTTGAAAAGTATGTCACTCAGATGTCTCCCACCATTTCTCAAACACTACTTCAGTTTTACTCCAAGGTTTTCCATCAACCGACAAGTCATGCGCTCCGGGATCGTCGCGATTTTTTCCTTTATGCTAGCTTTAGTTCGCTATGGTTCTAGACTTAGAGAAGAAAATTCTGCTTTTGAGATGCCCCCACAAAAAGTAATCACAGGCGGAGAGATCAGGCGAATGTGCCGGCCATGGAACATCGTCGCCACCGGAAGTAAAGATTTGTGGAAACACTTCCCACAGAACACTCATTGATGCCCTTGCTGTGTGGGCTGCTGCTCCATCTTGCTGAAGCCATACTGATGAGAGATTGATCCCACGACGACGTAACTCTGGTTCACAGAAGTTACATAGCATTGCCACATAACGCTCTGATGTCACAGTGACGGCTGCACCTTCGTTGTCTTCAAAGAAGTAAGGGCCAAGAACTCCAACGATGCGATCCCACACCAGACAGTCAATCTTTCGCTGTGGAGAGGACGCTGATGGAACTCTTGTGGATTTTCAGGTGCCCAGTAGCGATAATTTTGTTTGTTCACACAACCTGACAAGTGGAAATGTGCTTCCTCAGTCATTAGCACAGTGTTGATAACACCATCATCATTCAGCATTTCGAGAGAAGTTGCTCAGAATAAATCCTGCGGTTAGCCATATCGAGATCATTTAATTCTTGAACAATCGCAATTTTGTACGGATGAAAATTAAGATTCTTGTGCAAAATTCTCCGCACGCTGCGATCGGTTAGTCCTATGGCAGCGGAATGCCTCCTCACTGAACGTCTTGGAATTTTCACAATAGTCATCCTTACCTTATCAACACTTTCTGGTGTTCGTACCGTAGGAATTCTGCCTCGGTATTTTCTTTCTAAGGCCGAAGCATTTTCCCGAAAGTTCTGTACCCATTCTTTTATGGTGTTACGATAGGGAACACGGCCATTACGAGGAATGTTAAAGTGTCTGCGAAATAATCGTTGTCTTGTAACTGCTGAATCGCCATTCTTGAAATGAGCTTCAACAACGAAAGCACGATGTTGCGCGGTCCTCTGCTCCATGGCTACTGAAATGGCATGAAACCAGCTAGTCACTGACCTTGGTTGTATTACCCCATCCCACACGATTGCCAATATAACGAGACTTAAAATTGTCAGGTTTTTTTTTGCCGCACCCTGTACGATGCCGTCAGCAGCTGAGGCTCAGCAACTGCGGAAAATGGGATGACCGCTAAATAATAAAATGTAAACGGTGTGGAGGGATGAGGTCGTGGCCACTTTTGGGACAGTGTCTAAACATTTGCTTGGAAAGACCGTGAAAACCACGACAAACCCCAGACAAGACCGAGATCTGAATATAAGAACTCGCATATATGAACCAGAAATGCTATGCACTCGACCGCGACGTTCGATTAAAAACATAATTACTCGAGCAAAGGCTCCGTGTTTAGTGAAGATACAAGCAATTTAGTTAGGCCTGTGGGTGCTAACAGCGCCCGTGGTTCCGCTAACCCCAGTCTCCCTTAAGGTCTTGGTCTTCACAAAAGTGGCATTTTACAGGTTTGCGTAATACCAGCTAAGTGTTTCCCAACTAGTGTCCCGCAGAACATGGTGAGGGGAAATCGTCGAATAAATAAAAATTCTGAAATGCCGCGACAAATTTCAAACATCCCTCGAAGTATCGCAAAAATATTTGTCCGGTAATTGGCAATACTGGCACCTGGTAATAATATATAAGTTAATTGAAGTGCGCTTCCCTTATGGATCATGTAAATGATCACCTGAAGAGATTGGAATATCATAGGAAACATCGGTCAGATCACCAGGTTATCCAGGCCGCATTCGGACCCGCAGGGACACATGCTCAGAGCATTACCACAACACCCAGCTGTCATGCACACAGAAACATGAAATGGACTAACAATTTTAAAATTCACCCAACTAAATTAACCCAGACCTACAACACAAGCCCGTATCATGGAGGGAAGCAGCCTGTATTTTCACTTAACTGCAAGAATAAATTTACATGTTAATTATTCTATTTCTCAGAATGTGAAACAAAGTAAAGTGGTTGGTGAATTATTTATGGAAACACGAGGTACCTGGAAACCACATACGCCGTGAAACTCCGAAGCACCCTCAGACTGCATAAAATGCAGGCTGACCATTGTTAAGCAGCGACGTGCACTTTTCTATAACCCCACACATCACAAATCGATACATGCAGGAGCAATTACAGACCGGGTAATTACTGTGCCAGATTACTGTTATGTCCCACACTGTGATACCGCATACTGGATGGAGGAACAGACTGAAATCTGGCCTCGTCCAATGAAGCGTCAGATTGCATCTATATAGGAACGCTTCTGCGTCGTTTGCTGGAGACAATCGACCAACAGGAGGCCAAATTAGAGCCCATGGCATACCGTACTAAACCCTCTCTGTCTCCACGGCTGTTCAACGCCTTCCGAAGGAAAAACTGTTCCTGGTTTTCAGTAATGAGACTGTGTGTCATGACCTGAATGAGCGCCTCTCGTGGTTTTATAGCCACTGTTACGCGATTGAAAAAAAAATCCACCAAACTGACGATTTTTAAAGCACGATTTTGACCAGCACGTGCACATAATGATCATTTTCACACGTCGTTGGTTATAACGCACGGTTTCTGTTTCTTGGTCTCTTCGTTCCTTCTCTGTGACCTCACAGAAACAACATAAGATTATGATGAAAAGTTGAATAAGATAAGAATAAGGAAATCATGTCGTGTTAAGGCACTCGACAAAAGAGAATGGCGTAAAGAAGGAAACAAACAACCAAGAGAAAAATTCGACCTACAGTCTTTTCAAAGTCTTGTGCTTATACACAAAAACTTGTACTCCAAGTCTGAAATGTCTATATAAAACACAAAAGGTTAACCGTTTTTACGTTTAAACGTGCACTTGTTTGGTCTGAAGGGCAAGGAAATCCTCGCCCCTACCGAGATTCGATCCCTGCACCGTCCAGGCCGTAGCGAGTCGCTATACCGACTGAGCTATCCAGGCTGGCTGCTATAAACAAAAGAACTTTTTCATACTTAAATGATCGTTGCCTATTCAGTGTAGAAAATTCCTTTTCGACGAGAGGCCTTTGGAAAGAACAAAGTCTGTAACGGTTCTGAACTAAATCCAACAGCGTGAAGCGTCCGTGGAAGATTATTAAGAGACGCTGCGTCTACGAATGGGACTGTTTCAGAAGTAAAGACTAACTAGAATGGTAAGCTACGTAATGAAGCAGAAAAGGGCCGGAAGTTTTGTCCCATACATATTCTTGTCAAGAGCCTTAAGACAACAAGCGTTTTCAACGCACGTCGCTCAACGACATGCTGTTATATGCCAGCGGAACGGAGCGGGAATTTGTACCAGAGGATACACAAATAAAATAGGCTTATACTGCCAAGCATCTACTGAATACCGTTGCAGATAAAACTTCTTTATGACCGGTCATAAAATACAAACTGGGACGAAAAGAAGATGTGAAAATAATTACTACAAAAGTATATTTTTAATTGCCATATGTAGTTACGGTGAAGTTCTTGGGGACAAAAGTACCATGTACATTAGGGTGATCTTATACTGAGGGTACTTGACTGTATTGTGACTATTTCATTTGTTGTGTATCTTGTACTGTGGTTATTTTAACTTGTTTTGTAATGTGTGGGTGTGTGTGTGGATTTTGTAATGTGTGGGCGTTTTGACAATTGTGTGGGTGTTTTGGTAATATACGTACTTGTATTTGCGGTGTTTTGTATTGTTTGTACTGTGTTTTGTATTGTTTCGTTTACGCATATTTATTCTTATTTGTTTTGTCTGTACTAGTGTAAGGACTACTGCCACTGAGTGAAAACCCAATTTGCTGCAAGTATGCAAGTAAGTAGGTCAGTAAGTAAGTAAGTAAGTAATAATACTTATAATAATAGTAATAATAATACTCTGTCCAACGTCGCGGCACACTGGTTACCTCCGCGATTCGTATTCTGGAGGTCCTAGGTGTCTTTCTCGGCCTACCGGCCGGCAATTCGGGGACAAAAACTGCTCGTTTTTTACCCACATTACTCCACACACGTGTTTAGGACAGTACCATTAAATTGTACAGAATATATTTGTGACAAAAGCATTATTACCATCCACATACTAGGGACATAAAATATCATTCTTAGACAAACTACGAATCAGGGATATGATCGAATGTCAGCAAGTATCTGCAATTGACGGCCTACAATTTTAACTACGTTGTCCGTATGTATAAAACAAGAAATACATATCCAGGATTTGCAGGCAAAAATGTTCTAAAAACGTGTACCGTATTTAAAACGTCCATTAATTACTCAACTAGCTACGTACTCGACCACTAATTTACTCCTAGTAGCAACAGGTTCTTCTCAGTCACTATGTTCAGACCCAGCTTCCAATCCGTAACGACCCACATTTTCTCGGGAGCAAAGCGACCGAAGCGTGAAGATAATTCGCCTCCGTTTAGTTACGAAGGAAAGCATGAAGCCTCCATGTCCATTCAAATATTTTCTTAGTACGTAAACTCATTCACATCAGTTTGGTTGCCACTTCATTCAGCTATTTTTGTGTGAATTGACTTCCAGACTCCTACATCGGTCCTGGGAATTCGCAAATAATTCCTCAGCTTCACTTACTAAAACAAGCACATTTCGCCATTACCGTTTTACTGTTCCACACTAAAACTTTCCAAGCGCTCCCAGTTCCAACATTTTCCCAGCCACAGCGACTCCAGACCACTTCCTCACTATATCTTAGAACGTTACTGTCAAAATAAGTGTGTTGATTCCTAAAGCTTTCTCTCCACTAAGCACATGCGACGAACTGGGTAGCTCGAACACAGGCAAGGACGTGTTAACACACGTCTAAAGCGGCGTTAAAAAAGGTACCTCGGTTATTCACGATGTCTGTCATCTAGACATGTGCAGCATCCTTTAGATCTAGCGGAAATGAGCTACTTAGCAACCAGACACTGCGATGGACAGCGCGCTGATTGGTGTATATTCTCAAAATCACCAAACCTAACAAATACCCTCTAAAGATCGCTGCAACTGCGTCTTACGGATCACTACAACTTTCTTCAAAAGCACTTTTTCTCGGCTTCATTCTTAGCTACAATCGCTCAAGAACGTATTTTCGTCCTTTAGCAATACTGGTCTTGAAGTAGGGGTCAAAAAAGTCTCGTACAATCTAGGAGCCACCTACAAATTACTGGCACCAGAAGGGTAACATGCAGCAAGTTCAACACACAGACTACAATTCTGCAGTGACCTGTCAACCTCACTGTTATCTGAAGCGTTCTGCTAGGTGCATATGAACTGATGCACATTACTGCATGTAAAGGGAAAGAAAAGGCCTGAAAATAATTATGCTGAAAATATATGGAGTCACCGTAAAGAATTGAGTTGCTCGGGCGACCCTTGCCTCGACCAGAATTAAACTGCATGAAACTCACATGTCGCAATAGGCTACTCTTACATCCGAGGCCCATCGTCAAAATAAAATTTATTTAAGCCCTTAAAATTAAACTTACACTTGATAGAAATTGTACAATATATTTCCTGCCCAGAACGTTTCGTCAAAACATGTCACATGCTTCAGGTATTAACTTCAAGACGAATTAAATAAAACGAATAAAAATATTTGCGAAATAAACTAATTCCTAACTATGCCAAGATCAAAATTCCTAATACCCGTTTGGCCTCCAAACACACAACAAATCGCAAAATTTAAGATTAAAGGTGAAGTGTGCCATCTCTTATGACATTTGCAGTTGTACGTCAAAAAATTTATTTTCTTGTGTATAGCCCGATGATGGCTATTTATATAGCCGAAACATGTAGCTGTTGATATTGTTTACAATACACATTGTGTTGCAGTAGTACTTTATGGTTTTATTTGACTGTAAACAAAACGAGGACAAATCGCATTAAAATAAAACGCTGTTGTCGAAATTTCATTTTTGAAATAGATGTAACAGTTTTAATTTCAAGTTGTTGAAAGATTTTGTTTCAAAAACTTTCGCACAATATTTGAATGTAGTGAGCAGTAAGGGATGTTGAGTCAATTTCGTACATTAAACTCAGGTGATGCAATTTCTAATTGCAAACTGCATGTCCAATTATTGTAGATCAGAACATAGGAAATCACTATAATCCTATCCACGTGGCATTAGATGAGATTTACTATGGAACACACGATGCATTTCCCACGTCCATTCCTAAATATAAGCCTCACAGCTAATTCCGTAACAAAGCAGACAAATACATGTTATGTATAGCAAAACAATGCTCCATTCTTGAAATTCTTGAACAGTAATGGGATTTTAATCCTTTATTAGCGAGCTTTCGTTTCGTTTCTTCCAAACCTACTTAACATCAGAATGGTCGTGTTGGTCTGAAAATACTGTCGAAAATAGAATGCCACTACAGTTAATTAATATGCAAGCAGATATAAAAATACGAGTATACAGAATGTAGGGTAATTCTGTGAGTTAACTATACACATAACAGGCAACGAAATATTGCTTTAACACAAACATGGGAACATCTGAACATAGTTATAACTCTACAAATTTTTAAGAAAGGAATACACACACCGTCTCACAGTGTCTCACTGGTATACAACCCTGCGCATGTACATGTTTTCTGTGCAAGCATGTAAAATACGAGTATTAAAATGTAATGATATTTTCTTCAACGTTTTGACAACAAAATCACACCACAGTTACACGCCTTATTTTCCCAAGCAAACGCCCTGCTTGTCGGTGTGCTTCGTCCAACAGTCCACAAGTGCCTTGACGTCATCTGCATAGCATTTTCGACTGGACCTTCAACCATCCTTGCAGTTTCTTTTACCTGCTGCTTCTCTTTTCAGACGCAAGTTCCTCGACGCAGAGTCATCGGTTTTCCCGGACACGCTAATAAATCTACCACTATCCGTAACAGATGCTACAGTCAGCGACCTTTCAGTGCACTGTTCCTACAAAGATGCAGATGTGGTATCCACTATAAGTGCCCAAAATACAATGAAAATCAAGTACAAATGAAGGAACTTACACCTTGCCAATGCTGTGAACATTTTTTCAGGTTTTAACTACAACTGCCACTGCAAACGTATCTTACCTCCCTCCCCCCTTCCAATACACTCACCAATCGCTTTTCGCACCGGTTAGGTTCCAAGATACCCCGCGAAAATTAAAACTCCGCTAGCAACTGGCCACGCCCCCCAAAAGTGTTTTGGTGCTTTCTTTTTATCTGCAGAATTACTGTGATGATAGTTTCTTCTCTCCCTCCCCGTCAATCCTACGAACATCGTGCAGTATGGCTCGAAGACTTGTTTTGAGTTGTCGAACAATCCCGATGTTCCAACCCACTGCAGGGTCTGAGTGATGTATTTTTATTTATGGGGCTACTCGGCGAATTTGCGAAGCCGCCACGTACGAACCCGTGCAAACCGAGGGACGAGTGTATGTTTCAAGCAGGCCTAATAGACCTACCGTGCGTAACACGTCTTCTGTTGAGCTACTACACAGAGTTTCGCACAAAACAAATGGATAAAATAACTCCAAATTATTTAAGAATTAAGTAAACATTCGTTTGATCGGCAGTGATTGCTGAAAATGTCTTGTAACAAACACCATCTGCAGGAAGTATCACAATGGAAGGGAAAAGGAAAAGATGCAAATAACAGACATAGAGGCGAACAAGCTACAAGGGGAGAGAAGAGAGATGTGGATGCAAGCGAAGACTTGATGAAAGGAATGTGGAGTCATGAGCGCAATATGTTCTGTACACCGCCGCCTGCAAGCATATCTCAAGTCATCTTTAATAATCACGCTCTATCATCCGGTGAAAATAACTGCGACTTCATTACTACTAGGTACGGACAGCACAATGCTGGTGCACTACGACGAGATGTGAAGCGACAGTACTCATACTGTCTTACGAGTTTGCATTTGACCTACGTAATAATCTGCGTTGGGAAGAGCCGACCGGCCGCTGTTCGTGACAAATAAACGACACGTTCAAGTTAAAAATACATTAAAGCAGTCGTGTTTTGTGCGTGTTCTGTGTAGTTGGAGCTGTGCACAAATTTGACTTCAGACTCGTTATCATCGGGACAGGTAAGAAATGAAAAACGGTGGAAAGACCGTCATGCGGTGATACAGACTCACGTTTGTGGCAGGATCAATATGTTTTCCTTCGACCGTCTTCGCGTGGATAGTCCCTGTTAAGGGACTATCCACCAACAAGGACTACCTACCCCCGTTGTGCAGGTCAACTACGAACTCTTGAGTAAGAGACAATACTAATTTACATCGTTTATTATGAATTATGTTCATAAATTTTGGAAACGTAAAAATGTATATCGAACACCGTTCGGCCTCTAATAACTGGAAGCACTGAGCCATTCTGTTACTCCGATAACCGCTAATTATAATCACAATAGGACATAATGTACATGTCTGCTTTTTATTGGATTCAAAGTAAGGAATTTGTTAGTTGGACCAAACTTTGGTGAAAGAGCTTCAAAAACTGTCAACAGTTTCAGTATAATACATGACATGTCCGCTTTTTATTGCAATAAGTATACAGGCAAAACTTTGTTGGAACAGCTTCATCGCACATGTCAACAGCATTTAACATACAACGCAAGGCTCATAATACCTCTGCTTTTTTTTTTAAGTTCGTCCAGCTGAAAAATGACGTTGCCACTGGAGACGCGCCTTTCTGGAAAGATCGGGTTCCAATGAACCAGTAAATGAGCGGCACGATGGGATCCGGATAAGTCGTTCACTTATTCCCGCACCGGTCTTATCAACTGCAGGGTCCTCCTCATATCGACTGGACCTCATTCATCGTTGGTTTGCGGGTCATACTACCGGTCTTATTAACTACAGGGACCACAGATCTACTGGACCTCGTTCTACGTTGGTTTGCGAGTCATACTACCGGCCTTATTAACTACAGGAACTTAGGTTCTACTGGACCTCGTTCACCGTCGGTCTGCGGGTCATACTACCGGTCTTATTAACTATAGGGTCCACAGATCTACTGGCCCTCTTTCACCGTCGGTCTGCGAGTCATACTACCGGCCTTAATAACTACAGGGTCCACAGATCTACTGGTCCTATTACACTGTCGGTCTGCGGGTCATATTACAGGCCTTATTAACTACAGAGACCACAGATCTACTGGCCCTCGTTCACTGTCGGTCTGGGGGCCATACTATCTGTCTACAGATCCTGGTAACCTGTCTTGTTCACCAATTCCAAGTAGTCGACGGTTCCTACATCAGTCATTTATCGGTCTTTTTCTGCAGCCGAAGTAACAGTTTACAAAACTGACCGTGGCAGATCAATTCAGGAAAGCATATCACTTCGTTCACCCTTACATGTAAGTTATTTGTTCAATAAAGACTGCTCATTCCGCACTCTTTCCACTCCACAAATGATGCACCACATTATAAAAAAAAACGGGTCTACCAGAAGGACTTTATTACGTACATTCCTCCTTGAGGGGCCATTGGATTTACTGAGACGTCCCACTTAAGATTATACTTTCGCTGATACATCTAAATAAAGGCATTTTTGTTAAAGGCAAACAATATTTGACAACAAAACTCTTAGTACTTTGCCTCCTATGTCATGCCTCTTCAGTTTGCACAGCATTGTTGTAGGCCACGGCGCTACAGATTATATATAATTCCTTATAAACCTAACACTTCGGTTTCATTAAAGATCACAGCTCCTCTCTAGAGCGGCAGCAATTCTTTTTTAGAAAAGGAGCAGTTTAAAACTTTCAAGATTATCAACGCTTTTATTCCTGTGTGGTAATTTAAAATTAGAACATAATGTAAAATGCTTCCAGATGAATTTCAAATTCCGTAAACCCACTCTGTTGAATTTACATTACCGATAAATCAGCAGGATATTTTAAGCATACGATTTGCTTTATTTCGTACACAGTACTGTTGGTACGCGTTATCTGCCTCCACAATTTCTTTTAACAATTACAAATCCATCCCCCTTACTGGATAACTTAAACAATTCCAGGGCTCCTTGACATACTTATCAGGGGGAAAAAAACAAGATTCGTATTTTAAATGTTTTTGAAATTTATCTTCTCTCTTACTATCGTGATCGAAGGAAACGGGGTAAATAATAGGGTCTCCAAGATGATCCGCTCTGAATGAACCGATTTCGGTAAAGATTTGTTTGGCCTCTACAGTAGTCACCCGGCCATCCGGACTATATAAGGAAGAGGGGTGGTCCGGATTACCCGGGAATCCGGACCACGCAGGGAAGACTCCGAGGTATAAGTTAACATACAAAAAATCAACATCAATAACAGTAAAACGTGTTACAGCGGAAATACTGTGCCCAACTGTGTATAATAATAATAATAATAATAATAATATAAAAAATACTCTTTTGTAATTATAATGTCAATGGAAATACTGATCTACATTTGGCCCAAAATAGTCCGGACAGCACGAGGATCCAGATTACCGACGGATCGCTGTTATTTCCTTGCTAGAAGCTAATATTCTTACGTGATTCAACAAGATGTTGTTGTTGTCGGACGCTTAAAATCGATACATCCTATATTTGCACACGACACGAACAAGTTGGCGCAAGCAACTTAGCATCAGCTATTTAATACAACTTCTGCCCCCTACATGAGACATAACTTACACGGCTTTAAACAACCGAATTATGACTAGAATTATAACCCACAAAGGCGTGAGTCTGTAATGCGTAATCGTAGCATGCAACCCGACTATCACAAAATTAGTAACACGGACCTAACTCACTGGATGATGACCGCGCATTATTCGCGCCAATGTACATAATTAAGAGGGGTGAAACACACACACACTTTCATACATAATGCGTAGGGTGAGTGACCGATTGTCGCCCAGCAAGAGAAGGAAATGCAACGTTCCAGATATCGATAACGCTTCCTCCTGTACTGCCAATAAAGAACGGATGACATCGCATTATCCAGGAAAAATAAATTTATAACTATCGTTATATTACTTATTGCTGCGATTTAATTCCACTAACATTTCATAACATGGCTGCCAGTGCTTCACCACACGCCACAACAGCGCAATTTGGCAACTCCAAGCACTGGCCTACTGTTGTTTGTTAATCCGTCTACGAAAAAAAAAAAACACGCCTTTCGGTGCCTTGATCTACCCTTAAAAATTCCAGCAAGAAGTCACTAAGAAGCAACCTGACTGTCGCTCTCCTGATCAAGAAATCCTGCGCATTTTATGTAACCCCGCAGTACATGAGCATGTTCAGAGGAGCCCGCCAGGAGGCCCAATCTTCAGCCAGATTACTTCAATTTACGTATTCAACATTTACTTCCTTATGGTCGATTTTAATACCGCGCTACGCCTCACATTCCGTCGCAGTCTCTCTTTCCTTAAGTTACCCGTTTAAAATTTGTAGGTATTTCTCATCGACTAAACCAGACTGCATTCGAGAATCAATGACATATGGAACGGCGGTTGGAGGGGTACGTGCTCATGTGCAATTCTTTTTTTACTGCGCTAGCAAATGGCGGTGGCAAAATCGGCGAGCCACGACGGGTGAAACCGACAGAAATGACGCGCAATGCTAGGAATGATATCCACCCCCATCCCTTCTACGCATCCTACCCTAGTACAAAAACATTCCTCCAAGCTCATTTATCAATGTTTGGTACTTTACACACGAGGGGCATGCCCCCACCCCACCCCACCCCACTCTCAACACATTGCACAAGTCCGTGCCATGAAAACGCTGAAGTTACACAACATTCACTGTACAAAGGAAAGGCGCTCATTGTGAGGGTGGAGGCTTTTCATAAGGCGAGTTGCTAAAATGTGGAATTCATGTCTACCAACTTAGGACAGAAGCATTTTGTTGGTCAGTTTCTGAACGACCAACATCGTAACAAGAAACTTAATCCACCAAACACTCTCTGTCAGCATTAGTCAATATTTTTACATAAAAATGTACTAACTAAAATCAGGGGAAATGAATTTCGGAATTCTGTTCAATCGTACGGTTTTACAAAATTACGACTTCTAAAATACCTCAAAATATACGTAGTTGTCCACGGCAATACAGCAGCGACAACATGGCACTAAAACTTCAGATTTTATAAACGTGGCCCGGCTAAAGGAGAAATATGCTAGCTGTACACTATGTCAAGTCGGAAGCCAGCAACTGTTTTTTACTCAGGCCATTTGGGAGCGATCGCGCTGGTCGGTAAGGCCCGTAGGAAAAACTCTGCCCCGTGAAAATTGTGATCGAGGTAAAAGTACTCGCAATTACTGAACACAATCTCAGGATAGGCTATAACAGAGGACAACAGTAACAACAATAATTAAATCGGCCACGACATAGTGTCAATTTGTCTCGAAGTGTTGAATCATTAGGATTATTTATCATATCCAGCAGTAGTTTGGCTACGAGTGAATTAAAATGATGAACAGACAAACTTCAGTTCTTAACTAGTACGTAACTGCTCGCTGCATCACAATACCTCTTCTTTATATTACGTATCAAAGCGTAAAAACAAGCAAAGTACCGCTGGAGACATAATAATGAATTAGAGTCATTCATACTAGTTCTTCGCTCTTCTGGGATGTTACACAACGTAAATTGATAGTTAGTTACCGACAATTCATGACAACCCATCGGTCCCATCTTCAAGTGTCATAAATTTTAAGATGGGACCGATGGGTTGTCATGAAACGTCGGTAAGTAAATACAATCTACGCTACGTAACATCCCAGACGAGCGGAAGCCTGAAATCACGCATCATTCGTATGTGTCATTCAGAATCTGTCAGAAACACAAACAACATGAAAGTGTCTGCCAGCAGTGCTGTTGTGCTTCAGCAGGGGACTCCTTTTACATAAATTCTCAAACTGTTCACGCTCAATAACTCTTAACTCTTAGGCAGTACAGCAGGCGGCAAAAGTTTGCAAGTTTTGCTTCTGGCGAGTGAGTGTAAGGTCACATGAAGGGTGAGAGGGAGGTAACGGTCTGTTATTGCGTAATCTGAAAGTCCTGCTTAGCTCATGGAAGTAAACGACGGTGTGTCTGGTCCGAGTTTTAAGATAAGACAGTATTTACCTTAAGTCAAATGGCATGCAGTGAAAGTGATACTCGCATAACAGCGCAGACTGCTATAGAACCCGAGACTCGCATGTCATTTGACACAATCCTGACTAGTTCAAACCACCTCCCATCCTATATAACTTATTTCCCCACGATATATTTTTAAGTTCAAAGTGCGACACCGTGCAGTCAGGAGAGAGAGAACCTATCAGCTTCTACAGGAAGTTAGTAAACATGGCGACGCAACCCACAAGACATACTATTCTCAAATTCTTAAGTTTTTCTTCGAACTTCGTCTTCAAGGTGGCCATTTTCCAAGAGAGTTTCTCACAAAATTACGTATACACTGAAAAGTCCCATTGAAAATTCCAGTCTTCTGAGATACCACACCGAGTGTGCTGCAACCCACATACCAATCTCCACGACGTCATCTCTTACAAGACTGCAATCTTCACCTCTTCAATCACCCCAACACTCCTTCAAAATAAACGAGCATGTTGTCATTTTAAATACCAGTACTTTGGGACCTTTTAAATTGCAGTGACGAGTATCAACATCGAATTAAAATTCTGTCACATAATTCCCAAACTCTTTCACGTAATATTCAATCAAAATCCGACGAAACATCTACCGCGATACAGGCTATTCGCAGTACCAGGCCGGTCAAACAACTCCCTCTCTTTACGGAACCCGGAGGTGCAACCGATACTAGATGCTATCCTTGGTTATTTCAGTTCTATCCACTCATTCACATTCTACTTGCCTATTAATAGCATCCTCTTTCTAACTACATCTAGGTTTAACAGATGCTCTGTTTCTTTTCGATAGCAAATTTTTCTAGGCCTATATTGCTGATATCCCCATACATGCTACACGCCTTTCTTGGCTCAATAATCCATGGAGTATTAAACGAACACTAATTACCAACTTCAATAATCGTACTCCAGTTCATGTTTCTATCTCCGGACAAATTGTTTCTTCAGTGTTTTACTCTGATGTACTTATATCAATATAATCCCTCATAGTTGCCGAGAAGTTCGAAGATGGGTCACGCCAACCAATGAGCAGACAGAAACGGCGTTATATGCCTGTAAGACATGGATTCTTCGCTTATAGTAAAGAACGTTCGAAAGGAGCCAGGAGCCCCTGCGCCAAATTAGGCTACTCCATTACAAGTAAAAACTAGCAATGTCGATACAAATGTGGGAACAAGCCTAGCCTAGCTCGCAGTCTAGAAAGCCATCTTTAGAAGACAATAGGTTACAGCAACCAGAAATAAACAGGGTTGGAAGGATCATACCTTCACGTTAAGCGGACGAGGACTTATTTTTCACAGAAAGACAGTGGCTTCCGATTTGTACACTTTATCTCACGGAAGGAAGTACAGTTAGTAATCATATAGGGTATAATAGTGGAAAGGAATTCCCGTGAAGGCATATGCTTTCTACGTACTTTTCTGGCGAATTTTTAATGCGAAACCTCACTTTAAATACTGGGCCGGAAAAGGGAGAATACCACTGATACTTCATGAAGAAAAGTTATGAAGGAAAGGAAATACATCACTACCTCAGGATTATGTCCAATGGAGAGTTGCAGTGTTAGGCTTAATGGTGTTGGACATTCCGGAGCTGCAACCATAATGGTACTTCTTTGAGAATTTGTACCCTTGTATGATCTTAACATTCATTTGCTCCATGTATAGATATGTATAGACAGAATGTACTACTGTTTAGTCTTAACAATTATGTACTGCATGTACAGAGAGGCTTGCGTCCGTCCGTCTATTCAGGTTCTTTCTTTGCTCTCGTTTGGTTAATTCTTGTAATAGAAATTAGAACTACAAATTCGTAACCGGACAGCACACAAGATTACTGTTAGCAGGACTGCGAAATGAGGAATGTTACTAAGTGTTTCAAATGAAAGTTCACACGACCAACAATGGGAACAATATTTAAACAGTTTATCAAGCTCTTTACCATGACCCGAATTTTAGAACAGCGACAAGGAGCTGCAAATAAGCAGTCACATGTACAGACAAACGTCTTTCATTTTCAACGAATACAAACCAAAATTTAATTCAGGTTACGTCACATCAGTTGCGAAACATCTGGTTAAGATACCACCTTTCAATAAAACCACTGCCTGAAGTCCAGCACAGGCGCGAACCTATACGCACAGTTGGCTGGGATTACGTTCCGGCAGCATTTATCCCGGTGAAAAGCGCCCACGTACGTAGCAGAGAGGAAGCTAGATCCTACATCACGACGGAAACGGTGCTTGCGAGGGCGCTATCATCCTTTTGCTGTTCAACTTCCTTCTCTCCACACTTCACACGAGTGAAAAGGTTTGGAGTGTGTGATTTCAGGCTTCCGCCGCGGTGTAAACGAGGTCTTCGGTTACTCTGGAATGTTAACCCAGAGGTGATTGGTAGTTTGTTACCGACGTTTCGGAACAGCCTATAGGTCCCGTCTTCAAGGAGCAATAATCCAGCTTGATCCTCTATGGATGTTACTCCGTCCATCGTGTCCTGACGAGAATTGTGCGTGACGTGATTTATCCTACAATTTCACTCCATTTACATCGGTACTGGTAACTGGATTTACGAAATATTAATATATTTTTGAATGGGACCGTTATTTAAAGATTCGGCAGTGTCCGGTCGGCTATTAAACTTGTGTAAGATCTGCCAGCGCACAGCGATTAGTTGGGGACTCACATTGTCACGCACTAACATTTTGTGGCCACGTCTCCCTTTGGCACTTTCAGTGGACTAGGCTACCTCCCATCACTGCTGACAGACGTAACCAAGTCTTCAAGCAGACATAACTGCAGTCAGAATTCTTCTATTCTAGCACCATGTAAGGAGAAAGTGCACGTGTTTCTAGGACGTCTGCTTGTTCTGAACCGAAGACTGGCAGTGAACCATACTCTTCCCGAAATCTCGATTTTAAGTAAACTGACACAAATTCCAGATGTCAGCAGTAGAAGAAGAAATATCAGAGAAGCGAAATTCTTACATCAGGTCTTTATGAAACTGCTGTGAAGGACAGCGAACAACAGAAGTTTATTACTGGAACGAGGGGGGAGGGGGAAGATGCAAAGGAACCAACTCTATTGGCCAACCTACAAGATAGCAGAGAGAACTGACCCTCGCCATGAAGAAACAGCAACTCCCGAGCAAGAAGAAATGCACAAGACACATTTGACAAGTAAATGCTGGATACAGTGCCACACATGCAGAGGGTGGCAACAGTATCACGGAAAGGGACTGAGAAGGGAATCTCACAGTAGTGTCCGCGACTAACCCCACCCCTTGTGGCTTACAAAAACCAATCACTTGAAGCTGTAGAGGGAAATCATCGCCTTTTCTTTTCAAACCCGTACAAAGCACAGATATAAAATACGTGGGCTCAGGTGCACAATTAAGGCGGATTGAAACTTTAAACATATACTGCATATTTATATACTGTATGTAAAAATATGAAATTGCTACGTAAACAGATTATGAAGTTACCTACAGACTGAATACCAAATACGGCTTGTATGTCACGAATCGGAAAATATTTCATCGGACTAAAACTTTGAGGTTATGTAAACACATTTACAACAAGAGCAAAATCAGCGCAGACATAATCATCATGATCAACATCATGTTCCTGAAGGGTTAGGCGTGTTTTCTGTTCCTTGATCTTCAAGATGAAGTTGGTCCCTCCATCTCTTCCTCGGTCGTCCTATGTTCCTTCGTCCTTTTGGTTTATATTGTAGTGCTTGTTTTGGTAGTCTGTTAAGTTTTTTTTTAATATACAGTACAGCACATTAACAATACTAATAAGGCTTTCTAATCAAAGAACATTGTGTTTCCTGTGTTGTACGAACTGAAGGTAATGCACATTCCTTATAGACCTCAGACTAATATATCGCCCCACCTCCTCCAATCTCCTAACTCCCGGAAACAAGATCCTTCGCGACAATGCAAAACCACGAATTGTTAAGAGTTTTCACTCGGTTACGTCTTCATACTGTCATCAGGATAAACAGCAAATTACCTTCCGTGAATTCGTGTTCGAAGCAGGTTCCATTCCGAGAAATAAGTGTATTCAGGGAGAGTGAAGACAGGCTCAGAAACCTGTGATAGGTCTATGTGCAAAGTGCACGTTATTTCTTCGATTTCAACCAACACTGAATCTATTTAACAATTTTTCTTAAAATTCTCCAACATCACATTATTTGAGTACCCGGTTAGCGGTAGTCGAGTTGCTGAATGCTGATGAGCAGACGCAAGAAGCAACTTCCAGCGGTTGCTCGGCAGGGAAGCGAACGCGCCTATATAAGATGCACATTAATAAAAAGCCTAATAAAATATCAAGTATATCTGCATCCATACACATGCGCACATACCATCTACATGACGGAGCGCAGATTTATATTTAAGCGCCAAATTACAAGGCGTCATAACCCAGACTACAAACTTCCTTGGCATCGCTGCGAAAACCTCAAATTTCAGACAGACAACTCTGAAATAATACGCGTGTAATGCGTCGTGAAAACTGTTCTGTCCAGGTACGGAAAGCTATTAATGGAAAGAATGGAGTGCGAAATATTATAATTTTATGCTACATCTATGATGCCATAAGCAATCTATGCCACCACCCTTACCGAATCTTAACCATGAACCTGATTTAGATAACCAGAACTTTTATTTTTTTAAATTTAAATTCTGTATACCACCAACAAATGTTAACTATAACAAGCCGATTACAAACAAACCACATCAGGCCTACAAATTATACTGTGTGTTACTATCACACATCAAATGCACGATCCTAAGCATGCGCAATAATACACGAAAATGCGCACCATCTTTCTCGGCTTTTATGGGGACCAGTCTATGGGCTCAGTACTCATAGGGTTTCGAATCTATGAAGGTGCAAGACACTTTGCTACTCAGACTGGCTCTGGCACCCATCCAGCCCACTACTCAATGCGTACCGGCGTTATTTCCCGGGAGGTACACCAGACGGGACGTGACGTTGGCCAGTCACCTCCATCTAGTACCGAGGTTAAGAATGAGTGGAGCCGTACTTCCCCTGTAAGCCTTCATGGAGTGGACAGGAGCAAATTTTACTGTATTTTTCAGTCCCGGGTTTACTCCAGCCCTGTAGTTCAGTACGTCGCCAAATGCAGGAGGCAGAGAAACATTGAGCCAACTGATGTTTTATAACGTCCAGGTCATTACAAAAAAAATGTTCTAAAGCGTACTGTGCAAGCACAAGGCAAGGTGTTTCGAACATTCCGACACCAACGTGCCCTGTGTTCTAATCGTTCCACAAAAATGTCCTCGAAACCCTCAATTAGTCCTCTCTGTGAAAGAAAGGAAAAAGTGGGTGGATTCAGAATATTTCGACTTAATTGACTCTGCATTTGCCATTCAGGTTCTGAACTTAACTCCTTCGTATCATCAGTTTCAATCGCAAAGCTTGACTGAAGCAGCAACTAGTTAAGTTACGGGCTTATAAACAGTAGCAGAGCAGTACAAAAACAAATATCCAGACTAATGGGCTCACCGCGCCAGCCATTCTCCCTAAGGGTACCGGTGCCGGCCTTGCCGAGATCACTGTCTGAAAAATGTAATGTATAAGTTGCACTGCACTTTTTTACCGCGCGAGCACTGACTGGGACAAACTAGTCTAATCTCTAAAACATACATTGTAATTTTTTTTTGTCAACAACGTGTAAGGAATAATTACACAATATGAACCAACACAAGCACCTTTTCTAAACTAATATTTTCATTTATGATGTCTTCCACATTTTTTCGAACCAGAGGGTTCATCTTCAGGAAGACGGTTGAACATAGAGGTCTGGTATAGTATACTTTACATGCCAATGGTATAAGAAGTCTTGTAGGTGGAAGAGTGTATGGAATACTTGACAAAATAAAATGGGTTTCGCCATTATTATTATTATTATTATTATTATTATTATTATTATTATTGCTACTGCTGCTTTTGTTGTCGTCATCTCCGTCGTTAGATAAGTCGGGATAGCAGCAATACGACTAAATTCAAACAGGTTTAACGACCAGGTTTCTATGTCCGGCAGGCGCAAACATATACTTCTCTGCAACGGCGTGTTCAGAACTGCCCTAGGGCTCACGAGGCTTCCTATCCAAAGAGCATGGAAAGCTTTTCCTAGCTTACGTTTGTAAATGGCAAAACTTTTGTAATACAAGTAGCTGTCTGTTTTATCTTGCAATTACATGAGATATAAGATAAACTACTCACATTACATTACTATACTACATCCGTTACACAGAATATACAAGCTGACTCATAACTTCATGCCTTAACTTCAGGAACATCCATTTGAGATATTCCCTGTCAAAAAGCACATATATCATGGGCCCGGCTCTCAGGGGTTAACGGATTTATGAATGCTTAAAAGTAGGTGAATACGCGAAACGTACCAGTACATGCATGAAACTGTACACTTGAATTTCCATTAAATGCTCTTAACACAACCTGACACTTCCGAAGAACTATATCCCTACTATCTCTTCCTCCGTCGATTGATAGGTCGTGATGGTAAACAACAGCGGCCACCAAGATCTCCAGACCTTAGCCCCACATACTTCTATCTGTGGAGGCACACGCACGGTCTGGCGTTCCAGCAAATATCGGAAAAACGAAACGCACTGCTCTGTTTAATTTTGGATGCTGCATCCAGTGTAACGTACAAGCCTGTAGAAATGAAGAGAGACATATGCTCGATTCCCAGCCGTGCCACGATGCGTACTGAGGTTCGGGTCGTCCAATTGGACACTGTCTGCGAATTCAGCAAAATATGCTTTATGATAGTACCTGTTCCCTTATGTTTTAACATTCAGGCAGTGATAAATCCGCATCCCTTGAAAACTGAACCTATGTTCATATGACATGACTACGAATGGCCGCAGGATTGAGCAACTCTAGTCAATATTACACGTCGGAAATCAACTCTACATCGTACGGCCTTTTCTGGTATATTGTGTTGTCACTGATACCGCTATTGTTTATGTTATTGCTAATGTTATTATGATTCACAAATGTTTTGTTTTGTTCTGTGTTTTTGTCATGCTTTTGCCTGCCTGCCTGCCTTGCCTGCTTGCTTGCTTGTTGTGTACTCGTAATGCTCAGTTAGTATGTAAATATATACTCAATTAAATTTAATTATTGTTATAATTTCCTCTCACTTTCATATAAAATAGGCAAATATCCTACCATTATAGACCTAGTCAAGTAAACTGCAACAGGCATTCACGACACACCCTTTAATATGGCATGACACAGAATCATTGATTTTTATCGTGAAGGTGACAAGTATTTCAGTTTCAAGGTCCCTCATTCGTCGGTGAAACTTTTTCCGATCTATTACGCCTGTAGACCATAAAAACTGTGGATGAATATGGACTCGTTTCAGCTTTCGCATTTATCCGATTTGTTAAGCAATTATTAGCAATATTATCACATTCACCATTCATTCATCCATCCACTCATCCAACTAGTTTCAAGGAGGGACACTGAACAGGCCAAGTTTCTTATAATACAAAGTGACCATTGTTCGTAACGTGAAGTGTATAATAACCTCGTATGTAATGTATTAAATTGGGTCTTATGTGAAATACAGATGCCTTCACTGCACTGGAATGCTAACTTTATTTCAGAAATAACGTGTTCTGGTGCACGCGTTGACTGTCATTCAGGTTTGATCTGAATACCTGTGACCTGTGTTCCTGAGACGGAACATTTGTGGGTGACTAAGTACTGGAATTAAATAATTCTTATCATTACTGTCGCTACGCTTTAATTTATTCAACACAGCTTTCAAAAGAAATAAATATTGAAAACATTTAACTATAAAAAATATCAAGGTAGGGCATCTCAATCTTTGTTCTTAAATTAATTACGCGGGTTGAAGTACTTACGTTCGAATACTCCATGCACTTGCCACCTGATTCTGTTTATCGCAAATTCATACTAAAACATCAAGTTATATTGGCAAGCTCTTTCTTTACCACAGACACCGATTTTCGAAAGGTGTAATGTGCAAAACTCATAAGAACGACATTCAACACACTGGTAATGGCAAGGAGCAGTATCAGATACGAGTATCGTATTACGTTCCGCATATTTCACTTGAAATTTCAGCGCGTCTTTCATCATAGAACCATTACACTCCCGTGTCAGACTTTTTCTATCCTTTTTTATTAGTACGCCTATCTATTACATAAAATAGTATAAAACGGCCTAAGCAACACGTAGAGGTCAGCAGCCCGTATGGAGGTAACGCCCCATCAATTACAAACCTTGCCACTGATGAAGCTTCGTGTATCAGGCCACTTTATTACCAAGGAGAGTATAGGACAGGAGTATCTCTAGGTCCCGCAGCAAAACCGAACTCCGTGTGAAGTAACAGTCGAAAACGTCTTGGAACAGAACCCCGTGCTTCCAAACCTGCAGCTGGTCACTTCACTTGCTATTTCGTTGAAATTTTGTTTGTACTGTTACACAGTAATCTCTATAACTGTTACAAGTGTAAAGGTAAATATGTAACGTTCAATAACGATAAAAATAAGTTGCTCGCATGCCCGTTCCAAGCATGCTAGACATCAACTCTGTCAGGTGGGTTGTCAGCGACATGCCCTGACCGCCTGGTCTGTGGAGAAACAGTAGCAGGAACCAGAACCCATTGATGATAGCAACACTTTAGGCTCTATACATCCTGTCTGCCCAAAGCGGTTATTGCTGCTGTATGCACAGTCGGCATACTGACGAAAAGTCACGATTTCTTCTTACGTATAACACCGTCCCCGAGTACGCCCGACAACATAACAGGAAAACAACAAAGAACTCTCGAGTCCAAGTATGGGACATTTGGAAAGAGAATTCCACTTAATAACTTTGTGTTACATGACACAGTGACGTTTGAAGCCATCGAAATCTCACCCCCCCCCCCCCCCCCCCCCCCCCCCCCCCCCCCCCCCCCCCCCCCCCCCCCCCCCACCCCCCCCCCCATCC
>Ga0123352_10001299_pt1 | contig 32807 bp, 15 predicted proteins | sample TergutLab28metaG_FD_89700 | JGI IMG/M metagenome (GOLD analysis project Ga0123352, IMG submission 89700) | Labiotermes labralis P1 segment gut microbial communities from Petit-Saut dam, French Guiana - Lab288 P1 | ecosystem: Host-associated > Arthropoda: Insects > Digestive system > Gut ...
ACGGTCATAACTCCGTAACCGTCCAAAATCGGACACATGTTTATATGAACTTTTTTGATCACAAAGACCTAGGAAATCACCTCTTGCAGTTATGCCCTAAAGTCGTGAAACACCCTGTATATATATATATATATATATGTGTGTGTGTGTGTATATATATATATATACACACATACATATATATATATATATATACATAGACACGTTTATGGACCACATTAATTTACATTCAGATAAAATAGATTAAGCTAACAGGTTTTTTAAGAGGTGCCTCAAATCTTTATTATCTGACGTCTTACGGAAGAGTAATAAAACTACAGACCATGCTGAGTTTGTACATACATACATACATACATACATACATACATACATACATACATACATACATATATACCTACATTACCTACATTACATACACACACACACACACACACACACAAATTTTCAGTGTAAAATGCTACAAAACATTTTACAAAAAATAGTATTATAAATCGTCTTTACACATAAAGAATTCATCCACAGAGTAAAATGGGTGTCTATGTGAGAATTTTCTTAAGGATGCTTTAAATTTTGTTGTCATTCTTGAAGATTTTCACACTAGGTGGTGAAATGTTGCAAATTTATATGCCAGCAGAGAATGTACTTTTTTAAAAAAATTTATGTGAACATGTAATCTTAAACAGTATTTATGATTAATGTAAAATCGCCTTAATATTGTACAATGTTGGTATTGCTTGTCACGTGATTTCATACACGGTCACAAAGTCCTGTAAAATTGGCCATACAGTTCGTTCCGAATTTTGTGACAATAGATCAAGTAGTTCAAAACTTGGCGCACACACACACACACACACACACACACACACACACACACACACACATTATGGTGATCTCACAGGACTTTTAAGAAAAGAGCGTAGGGTCTAATTCTGTGCGTGGGAGAATTAACGCGAAAAAGTAGGCCGTTTAATAAATTATGACAGTAATGTTGATAACAAAAATATTTCGACCTTGTTAGCTACTCTGACACTGGCAAAGAGCGGTCAGCGCGAGAAATGGTTCTCGGCACGATAACGCGTACAACGTGCGTGTAAATAAAGTAATTTACACTGAAATTGCGTTAATGGACACTGAATGTATAACGGTGTTGCACGAATAATGGAAAAATGATGTACCTACAGTTATGTATGTGTAGGTCCACCATATACCGAAATAGTTTGTGTGTGTGCATAAGCTGACATAACATGTTTCGTACGTAGCGCGTTTGGAAATCAAGAAGCTATGGGAGTCAGAGTTAAAACAATGATCATGACAATAAACAGACAATATTCAAAAGGTGACACGATTAACAAGTGTGGCAAATTATTTACTCTCACCCTAGCTGTGTGCCGACCTAAACAAATCTCGATACAAAACGTATTATTTTAGTTACAACACTTTAATGAAAGATGATAAAATGAAGGGGAAACAGATGTTATTTACGGCAAAGATAAAAATCCAGTGGTTACACTATAAAACATCAGTTCCGGAACATGACAGAAAAAACGCTGTTTCTGTGAACTGGTGATATGTGGCAATATTACGATCGATATCAAAGTATGTGCGATACGGACTCAGTTCAGGATAATATCCTACAATGGAATATACTTAACACGTTAATGGGTTTTCCATTATATTGTATTCCGACGCTTGTCTCTTACTGTACTTAGACTACTATGATATAATTTTTATTGTTGCACCGCGCATTTCGTACAGTCATTTAATTAGCACATCAACTAATGCACAAACATAACATTTTTTTACATTAAAACATTTAAAATCGCTGCAACATGTTTCGATTCTGAGATCATCTTCAGAGAGCTACACTGTTCCTTGCTAAAGTCACATTTTTAAAAACACTCACTGATTAATTTCCTTGTATTAACTTGGTGCTGTGGCAGCATGTCGTATTGTGTAAGTCGCATGCTGCGGAGAGTGCGCCTGACTATGAGTGTGTGTCGTGTGTTATTTTGCGTGAGCAACATAACACACGACACACACTTTAGCAAGGAACAGTGTAGCTCCATGAAGATGATCGCAGGATCGAAACATGTTGGAGCGATTTTAAATGTTTTAGTGTAACAAATTTTATGTCTGTGCATTAATTGGTGTGCTAATTAAATAACAGTATGATATAAATTCAGGAGAAACATAAGGAAGGGATAGTTTGTTGTCAACATTAAGCCAATATCCCAGGTCGAAAAAACCCACGAATAATCGTCTCCTGTTCGAAGAACGAATCCCAGAAGCCTTTCGACAGGCACAGAAGTCCGCAACTTCATTTGTGATTCTCAGTTTATTATTATCACACATACAGCACTTCAACTTGTGCATGTACAACCTTACATAACAAGTTATTGAAAGAAAGATACAAGGGAGGAGAAGATGAAGAAGAAGACGTAATCAGCTACTGGACGACCTCAAGGAAAAGAGAAGACACTGGCATTTGGAAGAGAAAGAAATAGATTGTATTCCGTGGGGAACTCGCTTTGGAAGAGGCAATGGACATGGCACGATACTAACTACGGAATGCGTGCTGCATGAACGAATAGTGATCTTTAAGCATGACTCGAGGATGTGTTTTTTCTTTAGTTCGTACGTCATGTTATCGTTTGTTACGTCGAATGTCAAGTCACAGGAATTTCTGTAAAAATTACAAGATAACAATTACAATATAAGAGCAGAGAGCAGGACTCGAAGGCTTGATACTCAAGTTTCTGTGCTTTACTTCTGTTAAATACTAACTTCCAGTACTTTGTAAATAAGTAGTAGTATTAGTATTAGTAGTAGTAGTAGTAGTAGTATTAGTAGGAGTAGCAGCAGCAGCAGCAGTGGTAGTTAATGTGTTAATCTTCCGTTAAATAGCTCCGTATCTCAAAAAGGACCACACTTACGTGACGAATTATACTTGCTCGTACAGTAGCAGAATTTGCTTACTGTATTAGCAGATTACGCTGCATTCGAATGCGTAAGTATACTTGAGTAGGCACACAATAAGCATCAAATTACTCCCTCATTCGATTATTTCACCCTCCCCCCCTATTTCCAGGCGAGTGACTGCAATGTAAAGACGGTTGCTTCGCATGACAAGGGGCGCTGGTGTGGAATTATCGAGTGGCACAGACGCCGGACGCCATTTATAAAACCCAATATGAAGTTCCTTAAATTATCTGGCATCCAGCATCCACTGATTGGTCAAAATGAATTGATATTAGCACCGCCTTACGTATCTTATTCAACCCTATCATTTAGTTTTTGTTTCCTGCTCCCTACTTTAATTCCACCCCTTTCTCCTCCTTATCACATTTTTCCATATTCTTCCTTCCTTTCCCAATTTCCTTTTTTCTTCTTCTTCATTTTGTTGTTCTTCTCTTTCTAAGCAAACAATATAATGATACAGAAGTAAAACGCAGGGAACAGAACAATCATATAAGCAAACACAAAATGTAAACCGAGAGAGCGTATTCGTTATATTAAGCTGAGGGGCTATACAACCGAGAAATCTTCGTTCAATTCCCGGCAGGGTACGAGATTTTTCTCTTCATCTCAGCCTCAAATCAGGCAACAGGGCGCACCCAGCCTCCAATGCAATAGGGGAACGCGAGTCGTTCTCCGGGGAGTGAAGCAGGCACGTGTGGAATTGACCATTCGCCTTCATCCATAGCCGGTGTTAAAAATGAGTACAGCTATACCACCACCACCACCCCACGACATCATGGCGTGCACAGAGATTACTTTACATAATAGTTAGCCTAAAGCAATCTAAAGTACGTATATCAATAACGCAATTAGTAACAGCACTCTTAGCAGATCGCCCTACCTCGTCTTCCAAGCGGATTGCATGTCTATTTAGTTGGCAGTTGCGCCTTAAGTACAATAAATATCCAGAGTCTGCACACCCCTGAATAGCTGTTTACTTCGGCTGTAATTTGCTATAAGACGTAACAAATTATGGATATTGTAAGCTGTACAGAAGGAAACGCTTTGAATCTTCGCTATCACACATTGACAGTGCGGTCACAATACTCCCTACGGTCAACAAATCCTGCACCAGTGTTTTGTCCACAACATGCAACAGCACAGGAACGACTACGCTATGGTTCGGAAGTAGGTAACTGTTAGAATGCGTCGTATGAGCAATAATCCGAAGAAGAAAATAAAATGGGGAAAACAGATCGGAAAGATGGAAGAGGACAAAAAAGGAGTAACATAGGAAGAAACAGCAAACAGAAACAAGAGGAAATAGAGGAGGGAAATGAAAGCAGAAAAGAACAACGTACGAAAGAAAGAGAGAATAAAAAGAAGGAAAGGAAAGGGTAAAATGAGGAAAGGGCGGAAAACAAGTAGTTATAGGGGGGAGGGAGGGAGAGAGAGACAGAAAGGGAGAGAGAGTAAAGAATGGAAATTTAATAAGTGATTTACTATTAGGGTTGCAAGAACAGCGGTTTTCTGGAGCCAATAGATTTGTATTAGACAAAACTGGTTAAAGCCATGTAGACCACCCAAAGCCAAAATTATTCGCATCTTGGTACACGACATCCATACTCTGCCTCGCTAGCAGGTATCTGCTACAAACAGCGTAAACTACATACATTAACTCCTTAACTTCACAAATGATAAATTTAAGGGAAGAAAATTCATCCGATTTTAATTCACATGCCACGGAATTTTAAGTACCTATATGGACACAGTTTCACTAGTTCCACAGAATGCCCATAGAGGGTAGCATGTGCCATGCAACGTCATACATAAATATAACCTGCGGACAAGAAATAGTAGGCCATATAACAATACAACCACAGACGGACATACACTTGAATTTTGTAACTGTCTCGCCATTCTCAGGCATTTTGCTCTGCAAATTCTACATGGTTATTGTGTTCCGGTGTGCTGTAAAAGTGGAGGAAGACGATTTCAATTACCGTCTACCCCTCTGCCACTTCGCCCAGGTCTGAGTAATGGTCTGTGCAGAAGTCTTCAAACGTGTTCTACTGGGTGCACAGAATTTTCTTTTGCCTTCCTGTTTTATATCGGTGGTTCCTGTGGTGTTTGAAGGAACACTACTGTACTGTCGCCATACTTCACTCCAAAGCGAATATTTCTCCTTTCGCTTTCGAGTTTCTGCAGGCATAAAACGTGCGTTATGCAGCATAACACTGTTTGAGGCATCCTACGGCAACACAATTCGTGCCATAACGACCGTTTGGTTTAAGCGCCAGTCATGTACTGTCATTAGGTGGGTCAAATTATCGTCTGGTTACGGTAATATTATTTTGGGCTGAGATGAACGTCAAGAAGATCGTGATCGGCGAAGTTGATACGGACTGGGCTGCAAGCGGTCTAAGTGTATATCACCACTGTATACAGCGAAAAATCGGACAGGTACGTTACCGATTAATTAAAATTCGTTAGATATGTGAAGTATTTTTTCCTACTTACGTGTCTGTGACTAATGCAAACAGTTGTAACTGCAGTGTGATTAGTTTTTTGTAACTGCAGTGTGATTAGTTTTTTGTAACTGCAGTATGATTAGTTATTTGTAACTGCAGTGTGACTAATTTTTATAACTGCCGTGTAACTAGTGTTTTTGCAACTGCAGTGGATTAAGTGTACTTTAACCGAAGTTTGATTAGTTTTTGTAACTGCAAGGCGACAACCACAGTTGGACTAATTTTGTAACTGCAGTGTGGTTAGTTTACATTAAGTGTGGTTATTTTTTTCGTAACTGCAATTTGGTTAGTTTCTGGTTACTGTAGAGTGTTTAGTTTTTTTGTTGTAACTTCAGGGTAATTAGTTTTGCAACTACGGATTTCTATCTGCAAGAATTCGGCAGGAAGACAGTTGAAATATTACAACAGCAAAAAACTTAACGGTGTAAGGAAAATATTTAAACGGATTCTGATTTATTAACAAACCTTGAGTTACCTTATATACAGTGAGGAAAGGGAATGTTGCATTTTACGGATATCCGGTTTCCTGCGAACCATGTCCTACTGTAGTCTAGCATTCTATTTAATTCGGAAACCATCTATACTTTGTTGGGTCTCAAATCCGTTTCCACGACTATGAGACGTAATTGAAGATACGTACGTGTAGTGAGAATGTAATATCAGTTGATCAACATCACGAGGAAAAGGTACAAGTATAGCATGTATGTGGGTTGTGGAGTGCAGAGTTTCAGAGGGGAAGGTTAACAAGAATTTAATCACATGGTAATTCGGTGAGCTGGCATCAAGCATTCCTCAACGGAACATCGGTATTGGAAAATGGTGGAGCTACAGGGGGCTGAAAAGGGAGGGAGGGTTATGCCAAACCGATTCGATCTGCCAATAAATGAAGGAAAATCGGCGAGGATTAGATCCATAGATTCACGCTCGAGAAGGACAGGAGCAGGAGGTAGCCTTCGCCAGTCTCGGACATTTCACTGAGTTTCTAGGCAACGGCCGGCTACACTAGATGCGTTAATTAAGTCTCATAATTCATTCATCTGCACACGGTGGCAGTACTTCAGTAGTGCACCAGACCTCCCATTTCCTTAATTTGAGCGTATATGAGCACTCCACGTTGGTATGTGTCAGTAAAACAAGCAGTTCTCCGAAGACCTCACTTTACTCTCCGTACAACGCTTCAATTTATGAACCGAAGATAGAAAGTAAAAGAAAGTATTAAATATATAATTCAGCACTAATACCTGCAACAGTCTACACGAACAGATACAGCAAACATTGATAAAGAATTACATAAGATCTAATTTTAACCCTTTAAACGCCGAGTTAAATCCCATCTGCCATCTGCTGGCATTATTAGGAGCTCACCATATTCTCCACGTTAGCAGGGTAAGGGTTAAGTGACACTGAGGGTGTAATTATAGTAAAATGGACAAAGACAATTTTCTGCACAATTCAACAGGATTTTCACAGCGCATACGTGGGAATTAGTGTAACTAGCGCCCACAAAATTACAGTTGTCACGATCCGTAGGTTTGCACATTCGCACAAAGCATTAAAAGCAACATTACACGCCAAATATTCTACAAATAAACAATAATTCATACAAAATGTGTATAATTTTAATATCACACATAACAATTTGTAAACGCAAATAATCGTCTCCCAAATGTTTTCCCTGCACAGTCCCCTTTTCACTACCGAATTAATTACGGTGGTCTGCCATTGTGCATACGACATTAAATTCCAATTGTTGTAAGTAAATTCGATATGTTTATTCTAAGCGGTAGCTTCATGAAGTACCCTGATCCACTTTATTTCTGAGAAATTCAGAGCAGTACTATCACTAAGCTACACTGCCTTCAAAATAGTCCCCTTTTGCAAATATACTCTTCTGCCAGTGACTGTAGAGGTGTTAGAAACATGCCTGGAAACCATCTTGTGAAAGCCTTTTCAGCTCTTGCGTCGAATTCTTAATTATATCAGTAGCATCACAAAAGACCCCGTTCCGTCAACGTCGAATTAAATCGAGCGAACAGGTAATAATCAGCTGGAGCAAAGTAATGAAGGTATGGGGGATGCTCCAGTGTTGTCACATTGTTTTTGCTAAGAAATCCTTGACCAAAAACCTACCGCTTTGCTGAAGTATTGTCGTGAAGGAGAAACCAACTGTTGGTTCTCCATTTTTCGGGGAGTTTCCTTCTACCCGTATCCCTAAGGCGACGAAGGATATCAACGTGCGTTTGTTTCCCTCAAGAAGCAATTCGTGTAAGAGTAAACCAGCGAATTCCTGTAAATTACACCAGCTATTTCTTGTAAGTTATACCGACGATCAATACAGACAATTAGTGTTTCTTTCACTGAGGCTATTAATAAAAGAAACTGACAGGAAACATGTTCACCGTTGAGATTACACCCAGAGTGAAAGAAAAATGTACGGTCAAACCAACAGAAGGTGAACCTACATAACAATATCAAAAAACGTTTTATGAAAATACGACTTCTGAAGCACGTATTGTCGTGTGCATTCACCTTCTTTAGGTATGACCTACACTTTCCGCTCATCCTGTACATACTGAAATCAAACTAAATGTAACGTACGTATATATACGTTTTCTTATAACCGCTTCAAAGTCCTACCGGAACAGAGCACATTAAAAGATGACACAAAATCTGATATCAGCTCATCCTCAACACATTTTCTTGTTCCTCACGTTACATTAAACGTATTTATGTTCCATTAACATCACTGAATATCCTACAAGTTCGGAACTGTAGAAAACACAGCGTTGACTTTGATTAATACTATCAAATATCGCATGAGATGCGAGAAATTATGTTGACGATAAAATGCGACCTTCGTTATCGACCAAAACGTTCGTTCGAAATACTCAATGTGCAAATATTTCAGGTGTAACGTCCTAGATGGTCCCTGAAGCGCATCCAGTCGTCAAATCAGTGCCTTTTTTTTGTATAATGTTTTAATAATAAATTTGATGATGAAATACAGGGTTATTCAAAATGGTTGTTGGGGTTTTAACAACTTGCCACCTCGTTCTCCAAATGCAACCCCATGTGATTTCTTCCTATGGGGTTACGTCAAGGGTCAGGTTTGTGTTCCTCCTCTTCCTGCGAGTATCCCGGAACTGATGGAACAAATCAGAACCGCCAATGAAACCATCATCGCTGGCATGCTACATACAGTTTGGAATCACAAAGGGTGCACATATAGAGCACCTGTAAGCTATGTAACAACAAATTGGAGAGTTGTTCTATTAAATAAAAAAAAATACATATACTCCTGTCTCAAGTGTATTGTGTATGACAAGTTGTTAAAACCCCGACAATCATTTAGAATAACCCTGTATTTAACAGTGCTCGGGACGGACAGACGGTTTAAAGGGCAGAGAGATTCAAAAGATAGTCCACATGATTATGCCATTGTACCTAAAACTGATGCTGAACAAATGTTACGCCTATTACAAGAGCAATTTTAAATTCGTCTGAATGGATTCAACTGGACTCAAGCAAGGATAAATTATTTAAATCAAATGATTTGGACAAACCGTACATAATAAACACTGTAATTTAACATCTGGAGACTCTGGGTAAATGACCAACTTGATGCACAATTACGCTTTGTAATACGTTTATTATTATAATCCTCTACATGTTTCGAGCAACTCTGTGCTCATCATCAGGAGGTCAAATTGTTAATACAGCATCTGGTATAGTATTCTCCGTAATGGACAGTCCGGTGTGCAGGTTGAGAAGGAACTGGTTGGGTAGGAGTGTTGCCAAGAGGCAACACTCCTACCCAACCAGAATACTATACCAGATGCTGTATTAACAATTTGACCTCCTGATGATGAGCACAGAGTTGCTCGAAACATGTAAAAGGTAAAGCAGTCCCGTTATAGGCCCGGAGGGGCCCAGAGGGTTCCAGGAAGTTAATTTTTCCAGAATTCGTGACAACGGCACAGGATGGTGGTAGGTTGGCAGCCTTAGGCACCAGCCGCCTTTACCCCCAGGAAATACTCCTGGTACTCATTTCTGTTAGAGGCTAAGTCAAGTTCGAAACATGTAGAGGATTACAATAATAAACGTATTATATAACGTAACTGTACTTCAAGTTGGTCATTTACCCAGAGCTGTACCAGGATGCACGGTCAGCAAAACAAAAAATCTGGAGACTCTTTATAAGTCGTGTTAAATTTGTCTTTAAACTGATTACAAAGAATAAAGGGAAGCTCTTACGTTACAAGAGATGATAAGTGATGTTCTCCGAAAACAAAACATACTATAAATTGTTTAAACTGTTACAAGCTTGAGTTACCTTTCGGTATTTCCAACAACATCGCGGAAACCCACCACCGTCTCTTTCTTCTGTTTCCTTTATTTCGCTGCCTTCTTCTTTACTGCTCCTTTCGCAAGATGGTGCCCGTGACGAAATACAAACTTTTCGCGGTTCGCTGATTCCTGATCGGATTGTAGCAACAACAGGCGGAAGCAGCAAACACCCTCTAGACATAAGGGTAGTGCACCCTTCCTCACATGATGTTACTACTTTTCCTTCCATTTTACCTCCTCCCATTCTTCCGTATCCTTGAAGGCCGACAGCCTTTCATAATATCTCGCTTGAACGCACATCAAAGGTAACGTCAGCGTACCTACTTCTACCATCACTTTTGGCCCGAATGTACCAATAATTTTACCAAGAGCAAAAATGTTATTGGGAATGCAGCTCATAAAAATTTCTGACCTTCATGTACCGCACTCATCCCTTTCTACTAAATCCCGTATCTCGTACGATCAAAGTATTTTTTTTAAATCGTAGAGGGAAAACATTTTTTGAAAAGTTTCTCCTTCCCTTTTACATACACGGCACATTTAAAACACATATATATTTCATACTATTAAATTAATTTTACTTTATGGCACCGAGCAGCTCTTTTCTGCACAGCGCTTGCCATTTAATGCCGGCAATTTAAAGACATGATCCAGATATAAAGCTTCACAGCGAATGACGCACCAGCATACCAGCAATCAGTGTATCATACATAGGTGAGAACCACCTACGTGAAAACCGGAGAATGTTCAACTCCACGTACACGCGACTCAATTACGGCAGTTTGTGTTTGAGCTGTTAGTACTAACATCGACCTTGAACTGGTGGCCTTAAGCGAGGGTCTTGTGGTTTTCCTTAGGTGCGTTAAGGATTACACCTTCGAATTCGGCTCAATATAGCCATTTTTAGGAGTAAGGTAAAGTGCAACCTTGTACAGGCACTGAGGCTCTGTACAGGCCGTACGGCCCATAGGGGGAGTAGAGGTATAGCTCTACTCTTTCTTGACCACGGCACTAGAAGGGGGTGAGGGGTCAGCGCCACGACTCAACCGCTCTTCAACCCCGGGAAAAACCCGGTACCTATTGTACAGGAGGCTGGGTGGCCCCCAGGGCCGGTCTGGATAGGTGCGGAAAATCTCGCCCCCACCGGGATTCGATCCCCGTACGGTCCAGCCCGTAGCCAGTCGCTATACCGACTACGCTACCCGGCCCACCATTTTAGGAGTATTATACACAAAACATTAGTGTGCGACGGAATAAACTGAACAGAGTAAAGGCTGCATGACATATCCGTGGAAAAATATCTTAATATTTTCACACACCGAAGTCTGGGGTTCTGACTACTGTTGCTGAAGGCTGAAGTATTATCTGATGTTGTGTCTTTTGTTACTTTCCGACGTTTAAAAGGATGGAAATATCTTCGAAATATTGGTAAATATTTACCCAGTGGCACAGCAAAACAAACGAGAAGGCTTAAATCTTTATATTTTATGTCGTCATTACCGACTGGTTTTTCTTCTTTAAATAACGCATACCTCAACTGCAATATTAAGGCCAACTATCCTATCGTGTTTCAAGCTGATATGATAAATTCCATTAACGTCATATTTTATCCATCGGCAGAGATAGGCAGATTGACAGACAGCAGGATAACGATGAACACTGCCTTATGAAGCGATAAGAATCATTAAAAATGAAATTCACACCACCAAATTTGGTTAATTCGATCTGACTTGACGAACAGGCGTTTTGGATCGACAAGTTTTATGTATGAGTACATGAACAATGACAGGATTTTTTTTGTTACTCCTGTGCTAAAAACATAGTAGTAAATGACACTGAACAAACAAACGAGTGGTGAAGAAATTTATAGATAACTTATGAACATTTTAAGGAATTTATGACTTATGCTTAAATTTCTTTTACCGAAATAACTGCTTCAAATACAAGTCACATATTCGTCATGGGGTGCTAATAGCTACTTCAAGAATTTAAACATTTTTGGAGTCTACTATATCCACGTACAGACTAGAGCACGCATGCGCGAGTGAACATTTGACGAATAACATCCAATGTTCAAGGTTCGTCGAAACTTTCGTAATTATTCTTGATAGCCGTGACGAAGGACGAGCGGGAAACGATGGAAGTTTCGTCTCCCGTCCCAAGCCAAGGAGCTGTGTGTATGTTCGCTTCTCCGTGTGGACGGTCAAGCGTGCATATGCGTATGGGGTGAATTCGAAAAAAAAAACATATTTTGAGTAATAAACTTTCTTGACTTCAGTTGAAGTATATCAGGCTCACAGAGTGCTGTGGGACCCCAAATTTTAAACGAACAGCCCGTCTCCAGTTTATGCCCGTTTTTGTAATCTTCGCCCCCTAGTCGAATTAATTATTAATCCAGTTATCTGGTGTCATTCTACTGAAGTATTGCAACGTCCAAACTCAGGACCCGAAAAACATCTGAACCACTTAAACATTTCGTACTTCCAAATAACTACGTCATAACCCAGGGACTTTTCCTTTCATTAGTTCGCTCGTAATGGAAACCACGGCTGTAGAACTTCCCAGCAGTCTTATGTTCTTTTTGACCGGTTACATGAAATACTGAACGAACTTGTGCTGCTATGGAGGATCAAATCGGGAATCATTCAGCGCATTGTTCTGTCACGACGTGAGCACTAATGACCAACAATACTCACGCGTGTCCGTATGGTTCGCAATTTTGCTTTAGCTTAATTACTGGCAACCGTGATTGACCCAAACATGGAAATTTATGAACATGTACACTATCATAATAGGAGACGAAGTGGAACTCTCACAGCGACTGATATGAAACTACAGCTATTAGACAAGATTGATGGCACATTGCTTCACATCCATTATACTAGTCCGTTTCCGATGAACCGCCCTGTGTATAAATTATAATTCTGAAAGAAATAAAAAAGACAAATGGTGCAATATTATGTCATTCGCTGTTTGTTCCTAGGCTCGACATCTGTTCCCGTCCCACAGCCTCCCTCTGCACAATATTCGCCCCGCTCCCCACCCAAACCGACGAAGAAGTACAGTCCATTACACGTAACCTAGATTTACGTTTTAAACTTTAATGTCTCCAGTTCGTCCGTAATGGAACCAAAACTCAAGTCGTCTACTAGCATTAACTCAAGGTGTTCCGCGACTGCGCAAAGTCATATTCAATGAAAACGTGTCGTTGAATCAACTGACATTTGTACTACCTGTCACACGTGAAGTGAATGCATCGACTTTTCGCGAACGACATAGCACTCTAGCGGCTTACCTTGGTCTCTACTCTTCTTTATCTTTCTCCAATTATTTCCTGAAGCATGTACTTATGTATGCATGTACATACCTATTTTATCAAGTTGTTATTTCTTGTCTTTCTTCGTGGCAAGATAAACTTGCACTGGGACAGGTTTCTCTGTTATTTTGGTTTTCCCTCGTCAATGTTACCATTCCACCAATGCTCCATACTCGCATTTTACTCGTCCAACACCAATGCTCTACACCTACAATCTTACCAAAAACAAGGCTATTAAATATAATAGGCTTCCGTCCTCTATCCCCTTGTTTACGTACATTTTATTCCCCCACTTCCTTTCTTCTTTCCTTCGCACAGTGCCATCTTCTCTGGGTGACATAATGAGAATGGTCTAAACAACAGTTCGAATATTCGCAAGATTTTTAGATAATTCAGTATTGTAAAGACCAAGTTATTTGGAAGTCATTTGTAACTGTCAGCTTTCCGCCACTCGAACATCAGTACGGCGGTGGTACGAACTTCGTTCTTTCGGGGTCGTTGGCAGTATCATCGAAGAAGGAAAGTTCGTAGGGACAAAACTCGAAGAAGGAAAGTTCGTAGGGACAAAACTCGGAAATATTTTTCCGTCCGTTGATGCTCATAATGGATACTAATTTTATGTTCCGACTTTCATGGACAAGTATTGAATATTTGGTTTACAAGAATTTGGTATCGGTTGACGGCTATGATGTCTAACCAATCTGCCCAGCTTTATTACTTAATTAGCTTGCAAAAGAGTTTAAAATAAAATAACCTGATTGGCTGGAGGCAGGAATCGAAACGAGCTGATCGATAGCAGAAGGGTGCGTTGCTCGTCAACACCAGGTAGAGTTTCCGGACGTAAATTTTCAGTGTCTGCGTGCAATAGGATATGTGAATTACTAATTGGGAAGGTTGTGGAAACAAACTGTAGTTTTACCTAAATTTCTGAAATTTGCCGAGGTACATGTTTGGTCTACGGATTGTACGGTTATACTAATATACGTCATGAATGCAGAATTTAAACAGCACCCAACTAAATAAGGCAGGTCACATTTTAATTAAGAAATGAAATTAATACTCACGGAAGAGACCAAAGCGTGTAGTGATACCTGCCTATACTTATATTTCACATCTCATCCACTGAATCTCGACCAGGTTACCCACTATTCCGTAAGTTTTTCTTTCTCCTTTCACTCCCTCCAGCTGAATATTTGGATTTTTCTCTAAAATAAACCACGGTCGCCATCGTACAAATATTTATGGTTGTATTTCCAAAGTGGGCCACTAATCAACTTAAAATCAATTGTTACTTTGACAGCTGACTGGTTGGATTGTTCGTTAGTTACTTTAATAGTTTTTTGTTGGTTATGTGCCTAGATATTTGGTTAATTAGCTGCGCACTTCTATCTTTAATTGCGTGAGTATTTAGTCTGTTGATTGGTTTACTTTATTATTTAGTTAGTCGACGTTTCTTGGACATTGAGCTAGTTTGATGGTTGTATGATCAGTCGATGAAATGGAGGGTTACTTAGACGGTTCGTCCGATGTTGGGTCTATTCGGTGTTGAATGTCCCTGTCCTTTATGACAGAACCTAACAGAAGAGCAGCACCACGCATTACGTCTTTAACGTTTTAAGTGACGACAGACCGACGTTTTCTAAATACTAATAAAAATGTAGTCAGAAGTATTAAATTACATACATTTAACACAACCAACATCTGCCGACGCAGACGGCGACTGAAGAAATTGGTACTATTTTAATGTTCGTTATCGAAAGAGGGCAAAACGAGCGATAGTTGGAGTAAATGAGGTACATTTGGCTCTCAGCATGGTGGCCAAGCCGCTGAGAGAGACAGAGGATGGTGTAATTTGCTTCTGTTGGAAGAGGCTGGGGGGAGGCTAGGGAGGGGAGCTGAATGCTGCTCTGCACTGGGGATTGCAATTCAATTAACGTCACCCTGAAACGATTTTGTTTGTGGCAGTTAGAGGAGTCATTATTTGATACGAAGCAGTGTATCGTACATGGCGTGGTCACCCGAGTTGTAAGTCGCCTTATCTGCATAGGTACTTTTACATCTGCTGCAGTGCTCTTGCTTATTGGAGGTCACTTCGTGTCAGGATGTGAGACAAAATTCCGCTGAAGAAATAGCATCGGGCACAGTGTTCGAGTCACTGCTGTTTTTACTTATTGCTGTTTTTAGTTTAGATGCCGGACTGCTGGCTAGAAGTCAGTATTCGGAAGGTCCTGCGACCGGCCACCTCGAAACAGGTTTTTTTTGGTTTCCCTTTGTCTTGTCTTGTCACATAATGACTGGTTTGGGACCGTCGGTCCCAAACCAGTCATTATTTGACCACGTTTGAGGAAGCTTGATCCCCAGATAGTATGATCTGTACCAGAGGCTGCAACTACAGTTTTATGTACTCCTGATGATGGGCGCGATGGACACCCGAAACATGTACAGTAATTTAGCAGTAAATAAATATCTGCATGCTGTTGCATTTCGTTGGATTTCTTCAACCTATAATTACGATGCATGGAACCACGAATATAAAACAATGGATAAGGATTGTAATTATTTTAATAAAGTTTTTACGACGTAATAAAGGGGCAAGCTATTCTTTTAATAATTGTACATAACACTGTAAAACTTATATATGATATATTTTATATTTTGTAACACAAACAATGTAAAAACTTACAACATTCTATTTGTTTTGAGCAAGTGATACGAAGTTCTCCTCTAATTATTTTTAATTTTATCTTACAGGTTTAGGAGGGAAAGAAAGGATGCATGTATCAGTTGTTTAATTAAGCACAACGCCACTAACACGTACGTGGGGGACACAAAGGCAAAGCTCCACGCATCCTTAACGTCGGCACTGAATGGTTAGGTGGTCACATTCACATTCTGGTTACTTTAACCTGCAATAATAAGGGTCGTACTAATCGGTTGGAAAGCTGAGGAGATCTCGGAGCCGGTCTGGACGTGGCAGCAAATACAGGAAACTCCATTCCTACCAGGTGTGCAACCCAGACCGTCACGTCTCATTGTGGTGACTGAGCTTTTTCGGTTCATCTCAAGTTGCACAATCTACTCTATACTGATAACCAAACATTTATAACTATATATCAGAGAAACCAAAAATGTCAACAAAAAGGAAGAAAATTTTGCCCAGTAAAGAATTACCAGCACTGTACAGGCGCACGAGTTTAAAATCCCATCCTCTTTAAAGTTCATATGCCTACGGCATACCACACTGCGTATCGATCTTCCCGTCTCTGTCTCTCTCTCCTCGAGTGTAGGCCAAACGGCACTCGGCCAGGCGTGGAGATTGCCTACCCTATCATACAAGATGTATAGAAGGAGTTCGCACACTCCTTACAAGTCCTGGGTGCAAATTATAAACTGTTAGTTTTGTAGGATTCTTAACACTGCTGACAGTAACAATGTGTAGTGCGTAGTGCATCTACAGCAGTGTGGGGCACAGGGACATATTAGAGAGAATCTGGTTGATTTGAAGGACGTGGTGAACTTTCAGGTGTCAGCTGAAGACAGATAATCTGGTCAAATTAAAGAATTAAGTGCTTGCAGTTACTTAAATGTTGAGGGGCTGCAGCGATTCCCCGCCTCTCGTTGGACACAGTACTAAATCACTTCGTCAGTTCTGTCAGTTGTAAAAAGACGAAATTTAGTGTTTAAGCTGTTTAAAAACTATACGTACATTATTTTATCTGACAAATGTCGCTAGTCACATCCTGTCTGCCCGCATAACTCGGCGTGCAAGAACAAACGTGCTAGTTAGATGCGATTCGTGACCGCAGTCCGGATGAAAGCATCTCCATTGCCTTTCATAGACATGATAAGTTGTAGCTAACAACTTCAATACAATGAACTAAAACGCGTAGACCCAAAATTATGTTCATCTCGAAGAGCGGTGAGCGCTGCTCTTCCTGCCGTCAGCCGAAACGGTCTCAGTGCAGGAATAATCAGAATAGTGAGATAAAATAAAGATTCACTATAAGAATATCCAATTTAATTCGTGCAGTGTGTTTGATTCGTTTTATACCATTACCTTACTAATCTAGCAAGACAAAACAGCTGGTGGTACTTCAGTATCTTAACAGTATTACAATTTAACGTTCATAGGGCCGTGCATAGTAATATACAGCTTGATTCAAAAAGATGGACTCAATTTCGTACGTCTATATTGCATACATGGTATGTGAATGATCTACATAACATTTGAAAGAGAAGGTCCTAAATTTTCAAATACCACCGTTAGAGCGCTCAACTAGTGCACAGCCGTGTAGCAGCGTCAGTTGAGAGCAAAATGGCTACTATGCAGCACAAGATTTTTTGCGTTCTTGAGTTCATTAAAACTGGGTCGCCGACTGCTGCGCAGCGTGCGTTTCGTCTTCGTTTCAACATTCAACCTCCAACGAGGAAGAGCATTTGATTTGTCGTTGGAATCACCAATTTGAGCAAATAGGCTGTCTGAGTCCATCTTTTTTAATCACCCTGTATTTCTATAGTAACACCAACCAAAAGCACCAATGTCTCAATTTATTTTATTTTTGAATAACACTCTACATGTTTCGGACGGTCTTTCCGTCCATCATCAGGAGTTCAAGACTGTACATACAGCAGCAAGCATTTGTCAGATACTGCTTGCTAGCAAGCAGTCAGCAGTATCTGTTTGACATACGCTTGTTGCTGTATGCACACTTTTGAACTCCTAATGATGGACGGAAAGACAGTCCGAAACATGTAGAATGTTACTCAAAAATAAAATGAATTGAGACATTGGTGCATCTTGTTGGATTTACTATGGAAAAGTATTACAATGTAAAATACTATCGCGTATGTCACACCGTGGGACGCAAACTGCTTGAAAAGTGTTGTTATGTTTTATAGTAAAGCCGGTTTACAGAGAACGTAACGCATTTGTACAGCGTACATTTCTTTACGTCCTTAAGAACTAAACAAACCCGATCAATAGCTAAATGACAGCTTAAATTCGTGCACCCTCAAATCGACGTCCCATTCTCCGTCAAATCTTTTTTGCGCAGTAACCGCGCAGCTGGGATGAAAAACTGTTCTTATAAATTATACTGGGGAGTGACCTTACACAACATTCTCTTCGCGCAATACTGAAATTAGACTCATCCAGCATGACAAACAGAACATAAAAATTGCAAGGAATGTCTATTTAATGAAAGTCAATAACGAAGCCCTAATTTCCCAACGGTAGAAATCCAAAAAGTGCATTTAAACCGCTACTTGTAAGCATGTCATTCTTTTCATCAGTGGCAATTTGTAGCGGAATATCGGGTTCAAATCCCAATTAGGCGACCTCTTTATATACTTGTATATGGCAACAATGTGAAAATAAAGTCTGACAAAATTGAAACTGTGGGTTTTCACCAGTGCAGCTGCTTCTTCACCCTAAATTTCAAACAAACCCCATAAATTTTACGCTTCATTCGCTTACGTCCAGCTACGATAGTTACATCATACATTCCGGTTCTAACAATTTTACTGGGCCCTAATATTGAGAGTAGGTTGCGGTACCAACATTCGACCGGAAACAGTACCTGACATATTTTTAGTGTTATACCGTGCATCTTGTCGAGTTACTCAATTATTACACCAACCACTGCACATATATAAAATTTATAAAATTTACACATTAAAACATTAAAAACGCTCCGACATGTTTCGGTCCTAAGACCATAATCAGGGAGCTATATATTCCTTGCTAAAGTCACACTAGAAATGGTCATAGATTAATTTCGTTGTACAAGTTGGGTGTTGTGGCAGCGTGCCGTGTTGTGTAATGTTATGTTGCGAAGAGTGCCCTGCTATGGATGTGTATTCTGTGCTTCGTTGCGTGAGCAACAAAGCACAGAATGTGTGTAAATTTTATAAATTTTATATATGTGCAGTGGTTGGCGTAATAATTGAATACCTGACATCTCCAACCTTTCCGTTAGACGTACAGTTCCCAGGAAAATTCCGTTTTATGCCAAAAGGTTAGAATTATGCATTTCTCTCTGCGAAGGAATGGTCAAGGAACAGGCAGAAGGGCCCCATTCGTTGAAAGTTCAACAACAGGATTTGAAGACATTTGTCATAACGCCACTTCTTGAACCCAAAACATTGATATGGCGGAAGATGTGACTTCTAAACTTTCTCACCAATCAGACAGAAAGTGTGATTAAGAATGTTCATCTTTCTTGCGATACTGAGGGAATACACACAAAAGCTCCGTATACGAACTGCCCGCTTACGAGAGACTGAGTTGTTATAGAAGTATCGGAAAGCGCTAGCAATTGTTTCCTCCAGTAATCTTAACAATTCAATAATTACTCCACGTGTCATTTCAAAAGGAAATTCTTCACCCTTCGCCGATGCAATCCTCTCCTACACCTCTCGGATAAGCCGTGCACCCTGACTGCTTACCCACTCCACCAGCCATAATCACGTAGTTAACTTGGTGCAGGAAGTGTGACGTAAGGACGCCAGAAAATTACTTCGGCAGCAGTGAAACTCAAAAGTGGACAGATTGTGGGCGGTGACAAATTATTATATAACAGGCTACCGAAATGGGTAAAGGTTAAGAAATCCTAAGAGGAAGTCAAGTGGAGAGGGAGCTGTGACTGAATCTCGAAACGTAGATACAAGGAATTTAAAACGAGCACGAATGAAAGAATATGATTCGTTCTCGACCAATCTTGAGAAAATATCAAAATAATGCAAGGTCTTATAGCAACACTACGATTAAATACTGTAGTCACAAAAGCCCACCATGAAATACTAAGCAGAGGTAATGTAATTATTTGCGTCCTACTTCATTTAGATCCACTCGGAACTTGTCTTCCCAAACATGCCTAAGTCAATCAAAATGGGCTCTTCCATTGACTTCTTTTTTTTTTAATGTTTTGCTGACCGTGCATCTCAGTACAATCTTCGCAATTCACCAACTTAATGCACAAATTCATGTTTTATAATAAGTGTATTATATTCCTCTACATGTTTTGAGCACTATGTGCTCATCATCAGGAGGTCAAAATGTATTATACAGCATCTGGTACCGTCACACTCTGTAGGTGCCCGTCCGGTGCGCACAGAGTGTGACGATACCAGATGCTGAATAATACAATTTAACCTCCTGATGATGAGAATATAGTGCTCGAAACATGTATAGGAATATAATAAACTTATTATAAAACATGAATTTGTGCATTAAGTTGGTCAATTGCTAAGATTATCTTCCATTGACGATTGCCGGTTAACTCGGTTCCCACACCAATCATGGATTTTACGTGTCCATTGTTTCCTCTCGTGCCCTACATTCCATTACCGAAGCAATACTGGGCAGAAATTCTTGAACATTATATTATTTCTTTTAATCTGTTATTCCACATTCTTGGATCAAAATATTCTAGTTCTTAAAAATGCCCAATCGACGTTAATGTCGTCGATATAAGCAAACCGATTTTCACACCTACAAAAAACCGGTAATATTACAAGCTTGCATATTTAGTGTTTTACTGTAGAGACGAGGAAGATAAACGATTTTATAAATTTGATGTTCAGGTGACCGTGCATCGTCATAAATTCTTATAATAAAACCAACTAGATGCACTAATTTCTCAAATTTATTTTTGGAATAAAACTCTACATGTTTCGGACAATTCCTCTGTCCACCAACAGGAGTTCTTCACTGTACACACAGCAACGGTATATGTCATACAGGTATGCCGATAGCTTGCTCGCAAGAATTTTATTCCAAAAATAAATTTGAGAAATTAGTGCATCTAGTTGGTTCAATTATAAGAAAAGAATTTACCTTGAAGGTATCGAATACCCACACATTTAACGCCCTCGTTAGTTATTCACGAATTAAAGTAACAATGCCACATGATGCGTTTAAAAATAATCCAGTCTTACACACTTTCAAGGTATTTCTAGCCATAATTATATTACTAACTCTGTCACGCAATCTGGTAAGAATTTAGTTGGTTCTCTGGGCTTTGATACTTACATCCACTTTGTTTCTCTCGTCTATTACGGTCTACGTTCACCTTCTTAAGGCGCCTACATTTTTTCTTAATGAACTAACATAAAACAGAAGCTAATGAGTTTCACACAGCGAAAAAATGATACACACTATTTTATTGTCCAAACTTGCACGCATCGGGCTGTAACACCATTCAGTCTACGTCCCAACTTCGTTTTGTGACGATTTAATCAGGAATTAACGCATCACGGCAAGTGACGAACAGTCATAATAAAAGCTCTCCTAATCCAATAGACAGCAAAATATCCCGTCACCCGAAACATGTTCTAAATTAGATTTAAGGCAGCGTGATTTTATTAATTTACTACCATATTTCAATTAAAACCAGAATGAATGGTATTCAATCCCTTGTACTCTTTTGGCCTTACAAATGTACCCCATCACGGTAGAGTAAATTAATTCAGATGCTATGGCCATTCGGTTCTCAGTTTAATAAAAAGGATGTGCAGTGTTTTTATTTTAACAGAGACAAAACAGTGACGTCATAACAGCGAATGTCACGATTATAAGAACCTGGACGCTTTAACTGGCTGAGTATCTGACCCAATGGTTATCTACTAGATAGACTGAGCAAATTACTAAGTAACTGGCCATCGTACGCACGAGCCAAAACACTGTCCTACCGATCGGCCAGTCATCAATGAGAAAGGTAAAGGTAAAGGTAAAGCAGTCCCATTACAGGCGTGGAGTCGCCCAGAGGGTTCCAGGAAGTTAAGGCTCCCAGATTTCGTGACAACGGCACAGGATGGTGGTAGGTTGTCAGCCTTACGCACCGGCCACCTTTACCCGAGGGAAATATTCCTGGTACTCATTTCTGTTAGAGGCTGAGTCGACCCCTGGGCCATAGTGCGATCGGAAGGATTTTATGTCAATGAAAAATCCACTGACACCAGCTGGGATCGAACCAGCGATCTTTCGATTTGTAGCACAGCACCTTAACCACTGTGCCACCGCGGTCAATGAGAAAGGTATGCTAGGTATATACACTAAGCATCATCATCATCATCATATACTTCTTCATAATCATTTTATCTTCAGTTTAAGTTTCCTATTGCAGCACATTCCTGAACATGATTAACATTACTGCCATAGTCGTCACATTCCCAATACGCTACTCAATGCTTTTCTAATATCATTTTCAGAAACGTTTTAGCCCTCCAGCGACAATTCCCGTGTCCCCACTGATTACTGATGTAACAAAGCATTTCGCGTTCCCCATTCCTTGAATTAATATTTTATTCAAACATTTATATTGGAATTGTTTTTTCAGCACCCTGTTTTCTTTGTTTTCCTGCCATAGATGGCACTTCTACAATTATCAGCAAGAAAGTTTAACCTTTATCGTTTTTAATTGTAACGTCTGGCTTATTTGTCTAAAATTCTCTGCTTGTACCCACTGGTTCCATAGTACTGCTGTACCTTCCTGTTCGTACGATGACGTAGGCATGTGTTGAGTACCAGTTTTATGCTCTTCCAGTGTCTTACTCACTGCATATGAGACAATATAAGTGCGCAAATTACATCATATTGTACAACGTATTCTTTCTTTGCCAGTATTGGACATACAGAGTTAAACGACCATTACCTTCTTCACATTCCTTACACAACCGACATTTGTAATACCTTCTTTCAATTTTTTCCTCTTGAAGTAATTTGTCTTCCTGGTCTACCACAACCATGCTTTCTGTTTCTCCCCTAATATCTCCAAACTTCAACCTACGGTGTGACTGTTCCTCACAAATTAATATTCCCTCTACGCTACGTGGAAGTTCCATACGAATCCTTCTCTGTCATCAACAGAAATGGCGTTACTTGTACACCCACTGTGAATCGTATGTGTACAAAAAAACACGTCGATTCCCATCATAAAAACGGAGGAATTTAAAACTCTATGCACGTGCATTTTTAACCAAGATTTTATAGTAGAAGTAAAACACTGTTTAAACCTACTTATTTATTTATCTCAGTATTTAAGCTACTTGATGCACAAAATTTGTTTCACAATAAGTTTTATTTCATGCCTCTACATGTTCCGAGCACATGTGCACGGTCAGCAAAACGTCAAAAAAACTACTTATTTATATTACGTACTTTTCATACTTACTACTTAAGTACACATCTCACACATCGTAAAACTGATATCTTAATTACTATAAACACCTAAACGTTCGAAAAGTACTTTTCTCTCAATATTTTCGCAATAGACACTTGATAAAGACTTTCGTAAGTCGAAATATGTAGCACTCACATTAAAATATACTGTCAATTAATTTGTCGCAATCGAAAGTATTCATTTTATCTGCATCATTATTAACATTATCATCACCACCACGATACCTCGGTACCTGAATGTTACCTTGACTTGTGTTGACCCCTTACTTGCCGAATTCGTCAATAAACCTCGAAACGGAGGCTGCGACCAGGAATACGTTAGGTCCACCTGCCCATTCTTCCCCGTTCAATAATTGATTTCCACATCACAAAGTCCCAGCGTCCCCTTTTTTCAACCAGTCCGTGTCCCAACAAATTCCGGCATCAATCAGCCGTACTCTTTCCTGATTATCGGGCCCTATTCTGAAAGAGAGACGAGATTGAAACGAACCCACTGTCTCACCCAATAAGTCACTATAACAACGATCCTTTATCCCTCACTCAGTGCAAAACAAAAGCTAAATTGTGTGTCCACGCCACAACTTGTTACCTACAGCGATTTTACTATGTTTTGTTCAAGTACTAATTAAGTAGATAAGTATTAAACAAACGCCAGACGCGTCAGGCTTAGGGAAAGCTACAAGAAAATAGAACCTGCTAATGGGAAACATCAACTTACTTCTTTTGGCCAATTACGTACCAGGATCCAAGGATGCCTTAAATTAAGAGTGGTGAAGAAAATGGGGCCGGAAGGCATTCGGTTTGCAGCGTCATTCCACCAATTCTCCACTGCCATATTTAACCTTTATGCACCATACATCCTATATACAGGACAGACGTACCGCTACTCCCCACAAGTACTCTTTTTATATATTCGGTCAACAAATATATTTAATTATTTTTTTGGACTTTCTCTCACCATCTACGTTTACTCCTCCACAAAATGTCGTGTATTTCCTAATGTTACCCTTCTTGGTTCATAAAATATTCACATTTTACATAAATGGTGTGCTAAACTATAAATGTCCAGCTCCAGGGCCAAAGGGTTAAACATCTACCACGGAAGCAAAATCCGTCTAACCTTTCTAATTAACGGCGCTGGAAAATAAAAACGCACGTCATTATGACTATTATAGTATTCTATGGCCGAATGGGGGGGGGGGGATTCTTGAAAAAGCGCAGCCCCTCTGTCTTGCCTTTAGCGGTTACACTACACGACGGATTTCGTTACGAAATGTGAACATTGAGACCGTACTTCTGTCAAATTTTCAAACCATATTCACCACTCACGTGGATAAATAATAAATGACTTCTTGACAGAAAAATCCCACTCTCTTGCTGCAGACTTCTTGTCCCACAACAGTTTTGTTTTGATACCTCATTCATGTAATTTTAGTTCATAATTAAAACAATTCAATTGAGCCCACGGAAAGCGTATTTTGATTGTACGAAAATTGTCATGAGATCGAGTAACAGTCAACGCGATATTTTATATTATTTCCAACTGTCATCATGTTACAGATCATCATCATCATCATCATCATCTTGTAAATAAAGCCAACTTGGTGTACAATTTTTTTAGTATGTTTATTTCTCTTCTCTAAATGTTTCGGGCGACAATGTGCCCATCATCAGGAGAAACAACTGCATTTATGCACTGTGTACCAGATAGCCATCCACACAGAACAACAAGTACCAAGTGTCGCATAAATACCGTTGTTTCTCCTGATGATGGGCACATAGTCGCCCGAAACATGTAGAGAAAAGAAATAAACATACTAAAAAATATTGTGCACCAAGTTGGCTTTATTTACAAGATTACACAGGGATGCACGGTCAACAAAACAAAAAAATGATCATCATCGTCATCATCATCGTCGTCCTAGTCGTCCTCAGTAACGAGCTCGCTATATTCAAAATCCATACAATATTTGTGTGGTGTCACTGTATGAGTGTTGGTGACGAGAAAGAGTATGCAATGGCAGAAACGCAGAAAAAATGGCTAAATAGAAGTGAAATGCGTTGAAGATAGCCACTGAAAAAGGTGAACTATTTTGGTTCAATAACGCACAGGATCAACGGCGGGCCATGCCACCCTACTTAACATTGGCAGACGCTGCAAGATCTCACGACCTCAATTTCTTCGCTTGAGATAACAAGATATACATCTAGCTAATGAGAAGGAAAGGTATCTTCTCTTTTTCCAACTACTTCAAGATTCGTTGTAGCAAGGAATTCAATGAGGTTTTGCTAGAGAAGAAACTCATACCGTAATATAGGAAACAGCTGACGAAATACAAGTCTCTTCTCCTTATTAAAGTTTCACTAATTTTAAAATCAAGCCAAAAAATAAGGACACTGGCAATATACATATCATTTGTTGCTTACTGAATGAAGCTGTTAGCAGCTTTGAATATATAATGCTCAACAGTACTCACTGGTGACCCAGACAAGACACTGGTAAAGGCGTGAAAAGAAGCAGGTGTGGTGCATATGGGAACACAATCTTGGCACTTGCCTACAGGGACTGAGAAAAACCACGAAAAACATCAGTCACGGAGCCACTGCAAAGACTTAAAACACAGCGCCTTACAAGCAGGAAACAGACGTGCAGGACACACAACCTCGGATTTCCAATGAAGCAATATCGTGTAAAAAGGAGCCAATTTGCGGCTGCATAGCTTAATCGGTTTCACACGAACACACACACTTCAGAAATTATGTGGTACTGAGTAGGTTGAGGCATATGGTCCAGCACGAGAGGGGGTGCACTGGCGTCCCAGATGAAACAGTGAACTGTACGGTTTGTACAAGGAGCAAAACATCGAGGACTTTAAAATCAGAAGATTAGGATGAACAGGTCACATAATGAGAATGGAAGAAGAAAGGATTCCAAAGAAGGTTTTAAACGGAAACTTCTATACCACAAGACCAGTGGGAAGACCAAGAACCAGATGGGCGGATGTGGTCCAGAGGCATGCATTACAACTGCTGGGGATAAGAGGATGGAGGAGAAGAGCTGAAAATAGGGAAGAATGGAGGTGTCTTATGAGAGAGGCCAAAGCCCGGAAGGGGCCATATATGGACTGGAATGGGGTAGGTTGTGGTAGTGATATGGGTTCGGGGACCTGTCATGTAAGGAAAGCTACAACACTTCTCATCCTTACTCCGTATTTCAGAAACTAAAAGTTGAATATCCACCTGGGAAAATCTCACTCTGATCGGATATGGCTGGTTAAATAGTGAAGAGTAAAGCTGCAAAACTAGTAATTCATTAGTGACTCATACAACAATAAAGAAATTTCAATATTAATTAATTAATTATCTAAATCTTATTTGTTTAATTTTATAATATATAATGCAAACGTTTTGTATTTCATATAATTGCTGGTTAAAATATTGTAACAAATTGTGTGTGTGTGTGTGTGTGTGTGTGCGTGTGTGTGTGTGTGTGTGTATATATACACATACTGGTGAACAAACGTCCTATTGACCAACACGACTACTGAATGTAGCCGAGAGTATAAACATTTTATACTGATTCACAAAGGAGATTAAAAGACAGATATACTATTGCGAAGCGTTATAGTCAATGTCTTTCGAACTATAAAGCTATCTGGAAATGGCTCGAAAACGGCTAATTTTAGCCGAAACATGTAGATATGGTTCACATCAGTGAGAACAAATATCTTCTTATTGTAAAATATAGATTTTTTGTAACATTCATAGGGACTGTCTACATTATCAAAAATAATACACAGCAACTAAGTCTCGAAAGCATACGCGTTCGTCCTCAAATGAAACCCCTAGTCCTAGAAACAACTGACTAAACTTGATTTTGTTCCTATTAATAGAACAACTAAAGAAACTGGATTTTAGATGTGGTTTTTTTAAAAAACAGCATAAGAAAAACCACGGAAAGAAATTAAAAAGGGAAAAAAATAAGTCGGTAAAAAGGTAACAAGTAAAGGATGGCGGAAGGAAACAAATGAAGGCAGAAGGAACAGAAGGAAATGACGTAGGAACAGAAAAGAATAACGAAAAGATCACTGAATACAAGAAGAAAGTATGGAGGAAAAGAAAGAACGTATTCAGAAAACTGGTTGGGGAGGTCTGTGTAAATGGGGTGGCGGATGTGGAGCGGACGAGACTCGCGAAAGAAGGAAATGAAACAGAGCTTCTCGGTCGCTTAATTAAAAACGTTGCAGGCCTGTGTTTTTTATTCCGAGTCCGCAGCGCTCTGACAGGAACTCCCTAGAGATTCAGGGGTGCGCTCCACTCAGCTTCCCCTCTTGTGGTCCAGCCAAAATTACTCCTCACTATTTGGCTTTTTGTTATAGGTAGAAAACAACATTTACTAAATTCAAATCACAGATGAGGTGAATAGTCTTTAATATTACATACAGTGCGTTCAAGAATTTTGAATACATTCACACACTGTCCCCAGGAACACGACGAATGGACGTAATTCACAGGAACTTAACGGGGAATGTAGTAAATCTCATTAAGGTTAACTTCACGGCTTGTTCTCTTTGCTCGGAATTGTTAACATAACTAAATTTAGCAAGGCGCAAGGGGGCTGGACACGGTGTGCACACAAACACGAGCTAACACAGTGTTCAATTGAGGAGTCCTTGTGTACAGGAAATATGTAAAGGAATGAAGCATAAGGAAAGATAACACGTTAACCTGTTAAACATTTCGTTCCTTCCTACGAAAGGGACGTTCAACTCACAAATTCGGATCAATCGCTCTGAATAATTCTGATCCAAATATGATCAGAGTTTATGTACAAATTTTGTAGTCTATGATTAAATTATTGCACCAATGATAAGAACATGAAAGGTTCCCAGGAATACATACAACCAGACTTAGTAACTAAAACTCTGCATGTATAAGGTGAGAAGTGTTCCAAGGGAAAAGATTTTCCATATTGCGGTTTGAACCAATATGGCAATGACTGTATCAAATGGTAAGCCTAATCAGTGATGGTGGACTGTCATAACCTTCCGAATAAACAGTCCCCTTGGTGGTCTTCCGTTGCGTAGGTCGTGTGTACGGTGCGGATGGTGCCATGCACGGCACCATCCACACCGTACACACGACCTACGCAGCGGCTCTCGAGACCACCACCCATCCAAAAACTCGGTGCAGAGAACCATACGCTGCAACTCAACATCTAATGCTCCTGATGATGGGCGTATGTACCTAAAACGTGTCGAGCTAAGAATACATCAATAAAATTACCTAGTTGCATGAAGTTGGCATTTCACTTTAATTCAAACACCCCCTTGTTTCAACCACACATCTTATACAATTATGACACATTTCCTTTATCTGCGACGATATTTCGTCGCAGTTAGCTCAAAGGAACGGAGTCTTTTTTCAGGAAGTATCAGTCAATATAATTCGCCGCCATTTATGGAAGGCGAAAGTTCATTACTTTATTCACCGACACTTCAGTATTAATTTCTACCCTAAGCCAGACAAATCCAGCCCAAGACCTGACATGCTATTCCCTTCAGAGTTATATTTAATGATATCCACTGATCTTAAACGTAGCCCAAAGTTGGCACTACCGTCGTGTTTCACAATAATCTATTTACATTCCTCAAGAAAATCATGTACGTATGCTCCATGAGCTTCCCATCACACTCTCCTTGATTTGATTCAGCCAATAATACAGGCTGTTCAACAATAAACTCAACCTATACAAAATTCGTGTTCGTTAGCAAATTATACAATTTGTCAAACGTGTTGGCATTGATTGTACGCAAGTAATGGCTATGTAATATGACTACTGTTGTAAAGTGGTAATACATCTGTTATAAGCCACATTTGACAATCTAAGCCATCTTCAATGGAGCCTTTTAAGTGGCTGACAGCAAACATTTACCGACTTACTAAGACCCTGGAAGAGGAATTTAAGATGTTTCAGTTAGGAACATCTGACGGCAAATCAATAAAGCGTACCTCAGTTTGAAAGTGCGCCCTGTCGTGATGACAGATGGGGGGTTTGATCCGGACGGACTGCTTCAGCCAGATCACTCCTGACACCTGCCTACGCCCTCCAGACTACTCAGTCCAACCTTTGCCGTTTCCTGTAATCAGCTCAACAGCTTGCACAGTAGACGAAGTCTTGTACAGTACGAGACAAATGTTCACTCCAGATCAGATTAGGTGTGATTTCAGGCTTCTCCACGGCAGTGTAAATCAGATCTTCACTCTTCTGGGATGTTACGCAGAACAGAATGGTAGTTACCGGTGCTTCGAGACAATCTATCGGTACCACCTTCAAGGTTCAAGATGTCAAACAACTTTTTGGACTGCTTGAACCTTGAAAACGGGACAAACAGGTTGTCCCGAAACGTCGGTAACTACCAATCTAAGCTCCGTAACATTCCAGAAGAGAGAGTATCACAAGTATAAACTAAGTTCTTGCATAAATATTTAACGTTACAGTTTGATAGGCACACGCTATGTGTATAATATTTCAAATGAGACAGGAACAACTCTGTAACCCCGTCAAAAACAAAGTCTTTACTTTCTATCACGAGTAAGTTTTGCTTCGTGTCGGTGAAATTACCGGAATGAAACCGATACAGTTTGTAGTAGTTTGGTTACTTCCGGATGCTGCGTAGATTAACGACAGGCAGCTAACACGTGGCTCCAGGAGTAAAGGTGAATGAAATACCTCGCCTCTAGAGAAGTATATACTAAACCCAAAACCGCTTATTACTGTGTCCACCTAAATCCACCAAAAGACTCTCTGCTGGTCGATACAATTGAATTCAGATCCACACACGGCATTTTATCACGTTCATCCTAGTAAATCCCCAAAATGTCTCTCAAGAAAATATCCCCTTAACCTTCTTAAAAACGTCTTGCGAGCTACAAATCCTTGTGCAATTCATCCCTGTATACGCCATAAACATAACATTGTTAGGTGACCTTTAAGGTGGTGCTGAGAGAGGTCTATTTATATCCGAGTACGTCGGTTACACCGTCACTGTCACGTCATCATTGCTCCAGACTCATGTTCATCCCACCAACACAGACCATTGAAACCATATGGCCCTAGTAACTGACAGTGGTGTTAAGCAGAACACGATATCCATATACACACGGAGACTTTCATACTCTTGTGATGAGAATGCCACTAATTACGCTACAGATCTGAAGATAAAAATGCCTGGACTTACAGCCTTGGAGGGATATTCTAATACTGGTAAATCTGTATGGTAGATTGACGGACTGGTCATTAAATAATATTGTTTATGCATCTAGATATAAAGGCTGGGGCCTTTAAAACACCTGGTGCAGGTCGACTCAGTCTTCTGTAAAGTTTGACTCTACTTATAATTACGATCAATGCCTGATTATATATCAGGCATCGATCGAGTGTGTGTGTGTGTGTGTCTGTGCGTGTCTATATATATATATATACACACACACATATATATATATGTTTCTGTATATAGTGTATATAGTCCCTATATATATATATATATATATATGGGCACTATTTTCAGAAGGACATAAAATACGCATTTCCTTCCACTCCTACGGTAGTCTGGTCCTGAACGAATCTCCCGTACGTTCAAACACTTTCTCAGCACCCCCTGACACTCACGCTGAATCAAATAAAAACCACAACCGAAAACCCAGATTAAGATGCATGTAATACAAAATTTTAAAGGTAATTATTGACGTTGTTCGCTTCTGCTTTGACTGTAACTAGAATCCAGACAGGACGTACTGAAGAAGCAGACAGAAAGACGCTTTAATCAGGAGCGGGTTACGTCTATACTGTAGGCCGAAATGAGGCAATGAGCATCGGAAGAAAGTAACCTGTAACAAGACGACATGGATACTTGGTTTGCTTATAAAAATGTGAATCAGGAAGTCCTGTTTTGTGCAGTGGCCAAAGGAAGTCAAATGGTGGGGCCCGTTTAAAGTTTAATACAGAAAAATACGTTCAAACGACGAAACGTGCACACGAGAATTATGAGAGCAGAATGTCTGACCGACGGACTCATCGACCAACCGGTGGGATAACTGGCCATCGAAACGGACCGAAAGATTGACAGATTGCCTTCTTGTCTTCGGATGTACCCCGACATGATGTCGGCTGTGTCCGCGACTAACTCAAACCGTCCCCGATTTCACACAGTGCCTCTAAACGAATTTTGGTGTACTGCCTTGGAACAGGCCACCAGCCACTCCTCCAAATGGTTTCAGTTCACAATGCGGTCGACATAAAGTGGGATTCGATAGTAAATAAGGGCTCTTTTTTATGTTCATGGGACCCGTGCCTCGCAATTCTATGTCAATAAATTTCCAACATGATGCAACTATACACAGTTTATTTTATCTGTAAACTGCTCAACATGTTTCGGGTGGTTTCTCCACCCATCATCAGGAGTACAAATAACTGTATCTACAGCATCTGTTACTAGTCAACCGTTGTTGCCACCTGTAGTTGCTACCCAGTCTCAACTCCTCCACGATAGCTAAAGGTAGCAACAACGGTTGACTAGTAACAGATGCTGTAGATACAGTTATTTGTACTCCTGATGATGGGTGGAGAAACCACCCGAAACATGTAGAGCAGTTTACAGACAAAATAAACTGTGTATAGTTGAATCTTGTTGGACATTTATTGACATGACATAAATAAGGGCTCTTTAAGGCAACGTCTGCTAGTCGTGTACGAACTATCAAAGTGACAGATTCACTGACAACGATTGACCGACTGATATATTAACTAAATAATCGATTGCTGTTCGACTTATAGGGGAGCAGTTCAAATATTAATAAATTGGCCAACAAAACTAGCGATTAAATAGCTTATTAATTATCTGTAAAATCTATTGACTGGTGACTGGACTACTGACCTCGTTGTAACCAATAGTATCGATAAATGGAACAACAGGCTGTCTATGTGGATTATCCACATACAATGCAACAGAGATGCAAAGCCATGCCCAACAGACACAGCATGCAATTCCCCTGTTTGAGAAACTGACTTAACAAGTACTTAGCGATCGACAAACAGAAAGACAGTCTGGTCGGTCATTGTTTCAAAAAAAATACATTAAACGTCAAATAAAGATTGATGTTAATTGCTTCAGTTAATATCACGAGCATTACACTGTTTCACTCCTTATCGGACATATAAGGACTGTCAAATAATCTTGACTACTTATGTTTATTGGACCATGCATCATCTTGATAGTTGAAAAAAGAGAGGCCAACTTGATGTCACTTGCTTTATTATTTCATTATTTAATGCTCAACATGTTTCAGATGTTAATACATCCATCCTCAGGAGCTTGCGACTTATGTTTTGGGTTATTTCATGGGTTGTATTGCTCTGGTTCGATGTGTGTTGGTGTTGCGTTGTGGTGGTGTGGTATCCGGATGCAGGCTGAAG
>Ga0123352_10001301_pt1 | contig 32774 bp, 23 predicted proteins | sample TergutLab28metaG_FD_89700 | JGI IMG/M metagenome (GOLD analysis project Ga0123352, IMG submission 89700) | Labiotermes labralis P1 segment gut microbial communities from Petit-Saut dam, French Guiana - Lab288 P1 | ecosystem: Host-associated > Arthropoda: Insects > Digestive system > Gut ...
AAGCTAACTGGTTTGCAGCTAGTCAAGAAATTCCCTGCATTTCACGGAACCCGAAGGTTCATTACCGCACTCACAAGCGTCCGCCACCTGTCTCTATCCTGGGCCAGCCCAATCCAGTCCATACATCCACATCCCACCTCTTGGAGATCCATCCTAATATTATCCACTCATCTACGCCTGGGTCTCCCCAGTTGTCTCTTTCCCTCTGGTTTCCCCACCAAGACCCTATACACCCCCCTCTCCACACCCATACGCACCACATTTCCAACCCTTCTCATTCTTCTCGATTTTATCACCCGCACAATAATGGATGAGGAGTACAAATCATTTAGCTCCTCTTTATGCAATCTCCTCCATTCCCCGTTTCCTCGTTCCTCCTAGGTCCAAATATTCTCCTCAACACCATGTTCTCAAACACCATCAGCTTTCTTTCCTCCTGCAATCTCAGCGACCAAGTTTCACACCCATACAAAACAACATTTAAAATTTAGTCTTTAGTTACAGCAAGTAACTTAAATAAAATAGTCGTCTTATGTTTGACGGTATATAAGTGCTGTTTATTTTCGTCTTTCTCTGTCGTGGAGCTTTCATCCTGAGCTAGGTTAGCTCACAAACTTCTATTTTCCTACAGGAAGTTAGCCAATAAAACCAATAATATTGTTCATCCTTCACATCCATTTCTTCAAATATCTCTAAGGATTTATGACGGAAAAACCATCGTAAATTTTGAAAACTGACCGAGCTTTAGAACAGGTAATATTTCGTATCTCCTGCTTCGAATGAAAGATATCACTTTCACAGGAAACAAGAACCGAGAAAAGAAAGGACCACCCTGATAATATATTTTTCGTTCACTTATTCCGCGTCGACAAGTCAGCATGCCTAAGTCGGTACTATGACTGCTAATTACTGGACAACCGAATAGTCAGACGTCGAATCCAGGCTTTAGCAAGGTATGAATCCCTTAATCAAAGTTTCCGTTTAGACTGTGGGGCCCAACGAGTCTACTACTCAATGCGTTTAGGATCCCTATCCCCGGGAATAAAGCGGAAGGTATGTGAATTTGGCCACGGTTTTCCACCTAGTGCCAAGGCTGAGAACGCTCGGTGCTGTACCCCATTCATAGTGTGGTGCTCAACTGGATACAGGGACGTCCAGACCGTCTCTAGGTCACGTGTTCTGCCTTCAGGCTTAGGATTTACCTGTCTTGGTATAAAAACACAAAAAAATGTTAACTGTCCTGATTCAAACAAATGCATGTTACATGAGTGCATCTGTACTCTTCATGCAATGGCCAAGTAATATAAAAGTGAAATATGTGGAACCGAAGCCAGAGAAGTCGAGAAACGTGCCCCAGAAATTTTTGGTTTCTACTGCGCGTGAATGTTTGGTCTTCAGGTTCATGACACTGAAAACAGAACGGCGGAAACTGAGAAAGATGGTGCAGCAGTTTCGCTGTGGAATGATATTAGGGAGGTGTCGGGTACGAGTTACGGCCTGAAGTTTTACTAGCCTTACATTTTATATTATTCTTCTCTGGCCACCACCAGGCAATTGTCGAAACAATACTTAGATTTGGCTAAGACAGCACTGATTAAAATTATTTCCAGTTCATTATTTACCATCCATCTATCTTCGCAACACACTATGAGATACAGGAAGCGTAAAAAATTGACCGCAAAGTGCAACAGTTTCTCAGAATAATATATATTGTCATAACCAAAATTACAACACATTGTCAAAACCCAAAATACAACACCGTGTCAATACCAAGAATAATACATAATAGCATAACCCACAATGCAACACATTTTTAGAATCCATAACACAACACACTGTATAACCCAGAATACTACATATGATCATAACCACAAATAAACTTGACATAACGCAACATAAGAGGGTCTTTTATGCCCCAATCCTCATAGTGCACCTAGACCTCCTCATCGTTGAGTTTTCGAGATCACACTCAGACAAACCACATTCGGTAGGACTCCCCTGGACGCGTGACCTGCCCGCTGTACAGACCTCTTCCTGACTGCACACACAACACTCACAACATAAAAACATCCACGCTCTCGACGGGATTCGAAGCCGCAATCCCAGTAAGCGAAAGGCTGCAGACCCACAACTTAGACAGAGCGGTCACTGCGGTAGGCACAAACACACAGCGATAACCAAAATACAACTCTTCGTCATAAGCCAGAATACCACAATAGGGCCATTCCTCGTTATACGGCTTACTACTAAAGGAAAGTAAGTTTCCAGTGCACTTAGTATGACCAAAGCTGTTGAGTTCTGCTGATTTGAATTTCACAGTGTGCTGACTGTGACAGTTACCATTTTCTCGGAAATGCCACAATGAACTGTGGTAGATGTTTGAGGACGTTTCGGAGAAAGTTGCTGCCTCTGTCATTGGATTACATGACCAAACCGCGAGCAAAAAAATGCTCACGGCTTAATTATCTACCGTGACAGTCGAGGCAACAGGTTACATTGAAACGTCAGCAGTACTATAGGACGCCATATCTGAGAAGACAGCAGACACTTTGGAATTATACAGGGCGTTTCATAATGTTTACCATGATTAAAACTTTTATAACAAGAAAACCAAAGGACCTACATTGATAGAATTGTTCACAGCCACAAGAAAATTGTAAAGCATTCTTTTTGACAACTAGAGATGTTCGATGTGTGCACCACGGGTGACACGGCACACATAGATACGATATTCAAGTTCTTACCACACACGCGTCAACATGGGTGCATCGATATTCTTCACTGCTGCAATGATCCGTGCCTTTAGGTCAGCGAGGTCACGTGGCAATGGTACTTTGCGTACTTTGCACGAAATGCACGTTGCACAGTAACCACAGACTTATTCGTGTGATATTCCAACACACAAAACAGCTTCTCCGCCGGAGCGGCCTTTTTCTCACTACATAAACTCGCATCGCCTAGCGGCAGAAATCTGAACTACGATAAAAAACAACTTACTGGGAAAAAAAATTGAGTTGTTCCTTCTATCAGGTTTCGTAAACACGTGTCCTGCGGTTTTCTTATAATAAATTTTTGTAATCCGGGGATACATTATGAAACGTCCTGTATTTGGCAACATATAACAGTTTAGTCCTTTGAAAATAGCTGGTTTACCCATCTCAAGCAAAGATGATTCTAATTTCGCAACGCAGCCATTTCAAGACTCCATTACCCACTACTGCTCTACAACGACCGAGTACTGTAAATTTATTTTCCGTGGTAAGCATAGTTTCGATTTCATTATATTTTTCTAACCTGGCGTGCTTTTCCTACTACGCGTAAGTTATGTTTTTATGTAATTTCTCTGCGGAGATATTAATTATAATATTGGGAACAAGATAAACAAGATTTATGAGGCACATAAAGAAATTTGAGCACCGAACCAGATCTTGTTCTGGGATGCATTTATTGGGGCAACTGTAGTTAAGCGCTTCTTCTCAAAGCGCTTAAAGATTGAAACTCATAGCTATAAAGTTCCTTCCCAAACATTTGCTATCAGTGCTGCAGTAGTGATATGCTTTCTATGTTACCGCCTCAGAACAGTGTAGGATACTGAACACATTACTCTTTCTGAAGACACAAGTAGAAATGCCGAATTCTGCAAAACGTATTCCCACAAATTCAGCGGAAATCTGGAAGTTATAATTTTTGGACATATATATTTGTGGTTTCTTTGAAATAACTCTTTTTATCTGAGGCAAAGCACCCGTGGCATGGCTCATCAGTTTTCCACTGCGAAGGCCGAGTTCACTCCCAGGAGAGTCATGTGAGATTTGTTGGACAAAGTAGTGCTGAGACAGGTTTTTCTTCGAGGGTTTCGGTTTGCCCTCCTCAATTTATCATCCCACCAATTCGATATATTCATTCATCTATCATCCGGTGCGTAGACAGTGGGCCCATTACAGGCCACATTTCCACAGAGACAAATTCTTGCGAAAACCCAGCATATCGTCGGCAAATATATTACAACTTATCAAGGTAGGGCGGTCAGGCTATTTCATATTATCCAATCTAGACCCTTGAATACACGATTTTCGTGCATGAAATGAGATTAGATTCAGAATTTTCAACAACGTTTATTTCTTATTTAAGCTTGCGTTAGAAGCAGATTAGTGAGTAAAGTGTTTGGAACAGAGGGAGGGTCAATAACAGCAATATGGAGGAAACAGCAAAATATACGACTTAAAAATATGTTTTCCTCACCGTACGTTAAGGAAAGTGAAGTTGGCATGGCATGTAGCAGGCAGCAGGAGAAAAACATCGCTTAGTGAATTTTCATAGGAAGTCATTAATTAAGACAGGCTGAAGCATAAGAATAAAATTTTCGTGATTTCAGGCTTCCGCCGCGAAGTTGCTGAAATCTGCGCTTTACTGACACAATACGCAGCGTATGTTGATAAATCCTTACCGACCTATAGAGGTAACCTATCGGCCCCACCGTCAAGTTTCAAGAAACCAAGAAGTTTTAGGTTGTCCCGTAATGTCGGTAGGGAATTATCACCATACGCTGCGTAGTATTCCAGAAGAGTGCAAATCTCCATACATTTTGCTCTTGAATGAAGTGAGATCTGTCCAATGTAGATTAGATTAATCTGGCAAGCTATAAGGGCAAGAGTCGGACGCTCGTTATAGCATAGTAGGATAACTTCACTGATTGAAACACCAGTAAACTGTTAAAACTTTAGACTCTGTCATTCAGCTAAACTGCTGATGGATGACAATGCATTCATATAGAGCTCTTTTATTATATAATTATCTTATATTTTTGAATCGCCTATCAGTTTTGCACTGATCTACCGGTTACTGGTTGTCAGTTGCCACAGTTGCCAATTTGTTGTATGATCAGCTGTTAAATTCCTCTGCTCCATAATCCTAAAAATTTCCTCTTCCCAATTTACTTCAGGTTGTCGTCGTCGTCGTCTTCCTCCTAGTTACCAGGTCATCAGTCGCTTAGGCCATCTCTTATCCTCCATGCGTACTAAGTGTTCATACAATTTCAACAATTTTTCAGTCTTTCCAAAATTCTTTGTGTTACCCGAATTCTTCTCTGATGACTTCATTTCTTACTTTTAGCAGTCTAGAAATCCTGCAGCTCTTCTCCAAAAATCCATTTAAGTACTTATTTTTTTCTGTGATTTGTTATCCAGTGTCCATATTTCCCAGACGTAACTTAAAATGCTATCACAATATAAAATATTCACTTATTTGTATTTACCGAATTATATTTACTCCAGAATAGGCTATTTAGCCATTTTATTGCTTTCCTGGCTTGCTCAATTCTCTTCAGCACTTCATTGTTCTTTCCAGAGTTCGTAAAAATGGTTGCTATGTACTTAAGTGGCCTAGTGTCCTCAATTTCAGTGTTATGTTCAAGCTTTAAATTTTGTATGGCACTTCCTGCATCTAAATGCTCTGATTTAAGAATGTTACATGTAAGCATCATCTCTGATATTCTTCTATTAATTTTTTTATTTATTCTGCATCACCTTTATCCTATGCTCTAATAGCCTGATCATCAGCAGAGTGGATGATGTAATGTTTCGCTCCTTAATAGCAGTCCCATAATTTTCACTTCTTGTTCTAATCATACAGTGCACTTCCTAAATAAATCTTCAGTAAGTGTGGTGATAATCCAAGTTCCTGTTGTAATCCTTCAGTTTCTCTAAAGCCTCGTATTATCCTAATTCCAACTTTCACGCGCGCCTTGTTTTTGGCATATATTTTGGAATCGCTTCTGAAATTTCCTATTGAATTTCCGTTTTTTTAAATTGCAGGGCATAACGACTTCTTTTATAATTTCAAGTGGGGTTAATATATATATATATATGTATATATCATGGAACTGAAATTATAATATTAAAAGCAGGAACTATGAACTTCATTGTACATAAGAAATTTAATTTCCAAACTAATAAATGAACATCAGGGTTTGTTTAGTTCCTCGACATAATCACTAAAGAAGAAAGATCACATGCTTAGGATCTGCTTGAAATTCAACTCCAAACCAGTTTCCCTTCCCCTGTCTATACCCCTAGGAAGTACGAAAAAATTCTGCATCTCAATCTGTCCAATTTCACTTTCCAAATACAATTATCCTGTCCTTGAAAACACTGAATCACCGTAATTTTGTTGTTTCAATTACATAATAAAGTCCTATGACACAGACCGGATCCATCCAGTCTGTGCCACCGGTCGGCAGCAGACAGCAGAGTCGGTATATTGTTTTAAATAGCTGTATATACAGTCAAAGTGCTCCTGAAGATGGGCGAAACTGTCGGCCGAAACATGTACAGCAAGCTTAAAAGAGTCAATAAAACAAATTTTGCTGCATCTTGTTGGTTGTTGATATCATCATCTCCTGAACGTATTCAAAAACTGTCCTTTTTACTGGATATACGCCGTGTTATTTATGAGGCAGGAAGTATCATCATCATCATCGTCATCATCTTAATCCATGGATTAGGTCGTTTGACCTGTTCCGGCATCGACGCATTGCCATCGTTTCTTGGGGCGTCCACGATCTCTTCTTCCTCGAGGTTTGTAGTTGAGGGCGTGTTTCGGGAGTCTGGTGTTGTCCATTCTTTCACGGTGGTTGATCCAGTTTTGTTTGTATTTGAGTCTCACGTCTTGTATTCCAGAGAATTCTAGTTCTTTTCTTATGAATTCGCTTCTTATTTTATCCAGCCTTGTCAATCCCGTAACACTTCTTACAAAGCGCATTTCTGCAGCTTCTAGGCTAGTCACGTCTCTCTTCGTGGTTACCCACATTTCGCTGCCATACAGTAGTGATGGTCTAGCTACAACTTTATAAAATTTCATTTGGGTATCTGTACGGGTTTTCTTTAAGTGTTTCCTAATAGTGCCACATATTCCTTGAAATTTGTTTATTTTTTTTTGTCAAAATCTATTTCACATTGAGAGGCCAGACTAAGAGAGAAAAACTGGTACTCCAAGAATGGGGGTTTTGCGGATGGGTTGGTAACCCTCCCAAGGAAAACAAAGTATTCATAGGCAAAGACGCACAGGCAGGAAGCAATCAATTTATGATTATGCAGTTGGTTTTGTTCTTCACCAGACTAAATTTTGTGTACGACCTTAAGCATTCCTTCCTTTTTAAAATCCTTGCATTACAAACAAAATGGGCATTTGGGAAAAACAATGTTTGTCGCAATCCAAAAATTTTAAACGCTTCGCATAAAAATAGAAGCATGTTTAAACTGCTGTAACATGTTTATAGTACGTACTGTAATGGTAGTGCAGATATCAGTTTGCACAAACCCAAAACAAATTTGATTACATTTACTTGTATTCCCTCCCTGAATTGGTGCGCTTGTAATTTTCTACAACTATAACGTTTCTAAAGTATCTGAATGACGTACCCCAACATCAGCCATAATACGACAACGGAACTCACAGTTGAATATCCGGTGAACATCAGCGCACTCTTAAGGAAGAATTTTTAAGTATTTTAATGTTTAGACACAATCTGTAAATAACACATTTTATAAACAAAATCAAAGCCTTTTAGAAAGTTTTAACTAGATATATTCCACAATTGTAAATGCTATGGGATCCTAAAGTGGGCAAACATCTGGTAACGAAAATGTTGTAAGGGCCTGAAGATGACTAACTTTAAGTCGAAACATTTGCCTTGCTTAAGAATAAAAAAGATTGTGCTGACGTATACTGTGTAACGTTAAAAGTATTCTTCTATGTCTGAAGCTCTGACTCCATTTTCAGAGTGGAAGTGTGGAATAAATACAGGGCACTTATGTTATGTTGCTAACTACGTAGTTAGAAAACAAGACGTTGTAAACCAAAAACTGCAAAACAAATTAAATTAAAACCATGTTATTAGTTTCCTTAAATTTTCATTGCCGGTCTAATTTGTGACTTCAGTTTTCGGAAAATAAGTACTTTAAAAAATCTTCTGCATCTTGTGCAGATTAAATTTGAAGGTATTATCAGACGTGCTTTAAAACTGATTTAACGAACACACGAATTCCACAAAGAACAAAACCAGCGCCATTTCTAACTAGCCCAACACGTACTGGAATTAAGCATTTACATGGCACAATACAAGACATTTTGGACGTAAAGACATATCAACATAATGAAGAAATCCCAAATATATAACTTCAGAAAACAAAAGCAACACGTAAACGAAAACCGCACCAGCACTAAAAATTCGAATTTTTATACAACAATCACACAAAGCTAAAAACAAAACGCAAACATAGGAAAACACACCGAAAAAGCAAAACAAACCACTACACACAACGTACCATAAACCATTCACTGACATCTAAGCAAATAAACGACCGAAAAACCAGTAATTCCTAGAGTAACCTGAAGATGACCTACAGAGGTCGAAACGCGTACTATGAGATCATTTCTTGTTGTAATTATTATTTTTACATAAACAATAAAATAAAATATTGTGCAGGTAAGAAACTAATATTTCCATTAAAAACCTCACTGTTATAGGATGCAAACGACGAAGATCTACCAATATTACATTACATTATATTAACATACGCAGAAAATTTGCGCTTCTCCTGCGCCGTCTAATTATATGTTTATTACGATTTTCAAAGCAGATGGTGACAATTTCCTATTGAAGAGCAGTTCATTTTTTTGAGAGGCAGCAATTGAATCCTTAAACAAAATTCAGACACATTTCATGATTCGAATATTCTAATCACATTGCACGAACAGCCATTCAGTGCGATATAGAAAGAAAAAAATCTGTGTTCTGTTTTTCAAAAACTGTTGTGATATACGACGACATAAATTACAGCCTCTCCCTAAGAAAGGCTGTATCTCTTTCCATGAAGAATAACGTGCCAGATGAGAAAGGGGTTTCGAATTCCTGTCCTGAAGGTAATGTCCACTTGGGGATGGTGCAGTGTATCTGGAGAGGGTGGAAAAGGCTTCGAGTCGAGGTATCAGAATCAATTATCAACTGCTGTCATTTGGAGCTGATATATTATTGTTAGGGGCCCGTGAAAAGGGGAGGTGCCTCATATATATTTCCGTTTCTCTCTTTCTGTAACTACTGCAAACACACATTTTAATAGCGGAATGTGATAACCTGTCTGAGGTTATCAACAATCAGGTCCTGGGGGAGGAAAATTATTTGTTCGCTCTTCGTCTCTCCTATCCCCGTGCTAGTCACATACAGAGGCCGAAATGTACTATTCTGATGCCGGAAACAGTGTATTCTACCCTCTATATGCACAGAGCGGACATTCTGCGCTGGAAGTTTAGAAGCATTTAGCATGTCACAATATGATTTATTGAGTGTTTATGACGTAACTAATTGACTGGTAATTATATTTGCAACCTCCAATGGTTGCCGGAAGTTCGTTCCTCGAGGTTATAGCTGCCGATGCGTGGAGCGGACAACCCTTCCCCATCTGGACACGAGGTATTGAATGAGTGGAGTTAGACCTACATTCCTTTACAGTTGCTACGAAAATAAGTACGTCTCTTTTAAGGTTATATTTTGGGTCAATTTCGGAATCCGAAACGTCCTTACAGTTTCCTTAAAAGTCATAATTTTGAAAATAGGCAATTGCAGGATATGCGCCATTTGACGGAGACGAGTCACTTGCAGTGTCCTCTACGTTCTTTCGTATGTCGGGTCTCTTTAAATGGGGCACAATTTGCAACAAGGTATTATATCCGCAATGCAGAGGTTTATGGCAACACCACAAAATCATTTCTTACTCCAAAAACTACCTGCAATGTGCACTGGGAATTAAGTGACTTCATGAAATTTTTGCACGCATAATAGAGGAAGCTCAGAAGACACTTGATCCTCGACGTTTAACATGTTGTCTCTCCTCTTAAGGAACTTTTATGTTACCCTGTATAACTAAGGTTAAGTCAATATGTCGTATTCTTTATGTCAAATGGTGAGATAATTACGTCGTAACAAGACAGGGAACCATTGCTGCAGCGGAAAAACAATGAGTATCACACAAACTTAGCGTGCTTATTTATAGCCTTCAGTATCCAGCATGCAATGCGCTTGCGCCTTGTAATCTGTAGCCTGCCACGCTCTATAATATTTTTCCACATTTTCTCATAAACGGCACGATTTTAGAAAAAAAACTTTACTAAACACAAAATGTCTATTTTGATATTCTCTACAAATTTTTCTGAAAAATTTCTCATTCTAAGAAGAAATGAGCAAGATATGATAAAACGTATATATCGGTCTTCATGTAAACCACCCTATGTTCATGTCCGATTTTAATAGAGCTTGAATTGTATAGACAGATTTTCAAAAAATCGTCGAATATCAAATTTCATGAAAATCCATCTGGTGGGAGCCGAGTTGTTCCATGCGGACAGACAGACGAATAGACTTGAAGAAGCTAACAGTCGCTTGTCGCATTTTGCTAAAACGTTTAAAAATTTACGTCCAAGGTTGTGTGAATAGCAAAGATTCAGGCACGAGTAACTTGCTCAAAGAATTTTCCCAGCCAATATCCTGACAAGAGGAGACCTTTCCTCCGAACGGTCGGTAACAATTGCCAACAAACGCCGCATTATGTGCCAGAAGACTGTAATATTTGACAGAAAACGTTAGAGTAGCGCAATTTGAAATATGAGTTCTTGATGCAGGACCCATGTACACAGTCCATAGTGCAAGCATATTACAGAGTCATTATAGTTGTTACTATGGTTCAGAGGTTTTGCCCTGTTAATTTTTCTATGTTGATTTTTTTATTGTTGCCATTTTATTTTTGTTTTGTCTCTTTAACGTTTCGTTTTCGTGTATTTGTACTTTTTTTGTTGAATTTATGTTCTTGTTTTGGCTTTATGATTGGCACGTATGCTGTTAAGCCAACACGTTAATAAATAACAGATGAAGTGAACTGAATTTAATTGAATTGAACAGAACTGAATTGAGTATATCAGGTAGTAACATTAAACCATGGTAACAATTATTATTACGTCATCAGTATTTACGTAACTAACAGATCGTCAGTACGTAATTAGACGATTTAATAACGAAGATGCAGAGGAAGTGAAGGGTCTTCGAGAAGGTTCACATAAAGATTCTTGTCTTTATTCTTATTGTGCATTGTAGTCTGGTAGAAGAACAGCGTCGTTTCCGATGAATCTGACAACATCAAGAGTAGATACTCTGAAAAATGTGTACTCTCCTACCCGACCACATTTCATAATATCCAGAACACAGGCCAGTGCATCTGGAGTAGGTATCCATCACACAAAACAGTGTCACTCTCCCGGCTACATCTGAAGATGTAAGAAGAAATATCCACTGAAACAAAGGTACACCTCCAGCAGGCTACACGGCGTCACATGCCAGAAGACAGCAATATGCATCTCCATTGCTTTTACAAATTAACAGTTTTGACATAATTCATTTTCACGCCTCAGTTTTCTGTTTCTTATTACATAATTTTTTTCAGATTACTCAGCTGATGGGGTTGTAGAAGCGTTCGACGTTTCCTCCGTTCTGTCCATGAAAGAAAAAGCAAATGGCCTGTCGGTACATACTGGTGTACAGAAAACAGATACCGTTCTTTACAAAACACTCAGTTCCTGAAAGCAAAGTTTTTAAAATGTATCACATTTTAGCGTATACTTTGGAATGAGACGCTGTGAGAAGCTTCTTAAAGAACGGCATTAAATTTATGTTAGTTAATAAATTTAATAAAAAAGACACCGCTAACCCTTTTATTTTTTATCGTAGCAACTTTGATTACCCTTCATGGCCGAAACGTGTTGCTACAATAGAAGTATCCGAGTTTTGTGCCAACTGTTTTTATTTGTTTATTTCATTTATTAACTAATCTCATGAGAACACAACGAGATGAATGACTTCAAAATTTCTATTAGCCTTCCCCATGTTTTTCGATATTAATCTCCCGTTTACACCCAAATTTCTAAACTGTTCTCTTTTTTATCTTCAGGATTTGAGAAAGCAATTTTGTATATAATTATTTTTTCACATGCTTGCTTTTGTCTTGTCCACCTACCTTACCTTATTTAAGAACCCCAAAATACTCACTGAGAAGTACAAAATTAGGAAGATTCGTGAAATAATTGTAGGTATATGTTAATAGAATTAATTTTGCCTAAGATTCAGTGCAAGGTTTGAGGCTTTCATATCGTTATCAAGTTTTGGGTCTCCTGGGATGTAATACCACGAACTTTGTCAGGTAGATACCGAAGATTCAGAGGGATTTGTTTCCTCTTTTTTACCCTCCAAAATATCGGTACCTCTGGAACAAAATATCCTGCATGTTGTGTCATAAGACTCCAATCTCATAAAAACTGATTAAGTTCCACTTAAATATAGATTACTCCATCTATAGGCAGATCCGAATACTTCTTACAGATTTCAGAATATTTTTACCCCTTTCAGGCTGTTTTTCATCACATGATATTCTGCAGTACAGAAACAAGAGATATTTATGCAGGTTTTCTTGTTTGCGGGGGTGGGGGGGGATGGGCAGAAATGGCTGCGTAGAGAGAGCGAGAAGGCATGATGCTGTAAGCCACCGTTGCCCCATGGTGATGGTTAATGCCGTCATGTGGGAACTGTTTTGCATACGAAATTGCTTCTTATAATACGGAACCGCGCTGCCAGCCAACTAATACCCGTTAAGACTCGCAGTAGCGACATATTTTCCTTCCTCTCCTTTTTGATGAGTCTCGAAAGAGGGGGGAGTGGGGACATGCGGTGTTTGGAGAAAGGAGAGAAGAAAATGCCAGTCGCTCTATTGTGATTTTAATGTTTCTAAAATTTACGAAATAAATGTAATGAAACTCTGTTTATTCTTTTTGGTTATTACAGGCTTTCTTCCAAGGAGGAAGGTGTGTTTATTAGGCAGACGGCACGGAAGAAAAGTGACAGACAGCATTTTGTGTCACAGATATCACGTTCCATATATCTGATCGAGTGTTGGTAGATTTTTGTACCCTATATTTTAATTTAATCTTTCGAGCTATTAATTTCACTTTTATAATAAAAAATGCAGTACCTACCGCACAGTAAACATTCACAGTCCCAATTATAAAGACCAGTCAGTCATTTAGACTAACAACTGCTGTTTATTGTGAAATACTGCGAAGTCTAGGAGCATACACCAGAGAGAATTTAACCTTTTTCTTTGAAGATATTTACTCACGCGAGTAGTTTATAACGTCTTGTGACAGGTTACATTGGCTGGGGCCAGTGGCAGAGCGGTCTAAGGCATAGGTCCACGGCCGCTCGCCTGCTAAGAATGTAGTTTCGAATCCCGTCGTAGGCATGAATGTCTGTCTTTAGCGAGTGTTGTGTGTTGTCAGGTAGAGGTATTGGCGACGAGCTGATCATTCGTTCAGAGTAATCCTGCCGAGTGTGGTATGTGCAGTGTGTGTGATCTAGAAACCTCATGAATGTGAGGGCCATAACCAGCGTTGAGCCTCACAGCCAAAAAAAAACGCAGGTTACTTAGGTTCTGACCGTCTCAGCTTGCATGTTGTCCAATGACAGGAAAAGGAATGAATCATGAGTTAAATGGAATGTATAAAGAAGGAGTCTTGTCCTAATTTGTGGCAGTATTCCTGTAAATTACGAGAAATATTACTATCTCTGTACCTTAGGCAACAACACCCAAAATCCAGATAAAGTTTCGGTTTGTTTTATGTGCTTGAGTAACATCCTTCAACCCTTATCCTGCTAACATGGAGAATATGGTGAGCTCCTAATAATGTCTACAAATGGCAGATGGAATTTAACTCGGCGTTTGAAGGGTTAAATAAAAAACTTCAAGGAGATGCGCTACGGGCTGGACGGACCGGGAATCGAATCTCGGTGGGGGCGAAATTTTCCGCACCTGTCCAGACTGGTTCTGAGGCCCACCAAGCCTCCTATACAATGGGTACCGGTTCTTTCCCGGAGGTAAAGCTGCCTGGGTTTGACATTGACCACCCACCCGCATCTAGCGCCGAGGTTAAAGCAAGAGTACAGCTATACCTCTACTCCCCCTTTGGGCCTTCGTGGCCTGTTCCAGTGTGAACTTCATTTTTACTTTTACCTTATTTCAAGGAGATGGCTTTAACTTGATATCTGTTGCTAGTTGCTAAGCTACGTAATACATTCTCACCTTTAAAGTCACTCGCAGTTTTCCTGCAGTCTGTTTAATCCTGATCCCCATTGTTAGTATTTCCTTACAACGTTAAGTTGTCACTTCAGTCAGTTTAATCGCACTGTACTCTCAGTGCACAGTAGATTACAAATAAAATGAATGTCTTGTGTTTCGATGCATTATTTCCAATCTGTTGAAGTTGGTACAAATTACAGAAGTAAGTATCTTAAGAGAATATTAATTACTTTCTTCCAAAACAGATTTGTAAAGTTATAACAATTAGGACAGAACAAAATAAATGTACAAATTAGTGGACAAAGACTCAATAGTTCTGTGACGCCAAGCTATAAGCACATTTCGCAACTTTCTTAAACGTTGAAAAAGTAATGCCTGTAATAGCCAACGTTATTTAAGGGATTAAATATGCCAAGTAGCATCAGTTCATTCGTGATGCTGTTGTGTCACCGAGGGAGATGATGATGCATCTTTCTTTAATGCCCTCTTTCAATTTCCTCAAAGATTTAGCCGCCCTTTTGATGGATCTAACGCTTTTTTCTTCAGAATTTCTGCAACGCTTTTACATCTTTGTGTGTGTGTGTGTGTGTGTGTGTGTGTGTATCCATTCCCTTGCACTTTTCCCTCCTTCGCTCTGCTGCAGCCTCTTTTCTAATGACTTCTCTCAATTTCTCAAAGATCTCCCCCGTCCCCTCTTTCAGTCGCATCAACATCCAAATCCACCCCTCCACCCCCTCACTCTACCTTTCTTTTTCTTTCAAGCATCTGGTGCAAGGAGCAACAATACGTGACAGTGCTCTAGTGTTAAATTGCTGAACAGCGTAAACGGATCAAGTCGCATTATCACGGAAGGAAACACTTAGATGGACTCTGTGATCGCAGAATAATATTAAAGAGAATCTTAGAGAAATATTGTAAACAAAAAGTAAATGAAGATAATTTACTGTGCTACAGCCAATGACAAGCTTCTGTGAACGCGGTAATGAGCTTTTAATTTATATAAAATGCGGAGAATATTTTGTTAAGTTGTTAGCAAAGAAAGACTTATGCATTTAAGTTAATTATTATTGCTGATGTTACTATTAGTATTATTATAGCTCTAAATGAGTGAGATATTTGTCACACATGTTATCTAATTAATTTAGCGATACCAATAGACTGCACGCTTTCTAAACTTATAGGTTGTGGTATTTTCTGACTTTGGCCGCTTCTACCTTTGTAAGAAGTTATTAACACATCGGGCCAGAAGACGTAGCAGAAATATACGGAAATCTGCTACGTACTTGCCATAGGTAGCAGTGTACCGTAACCCAAAAAAAGACAAATCATTTGAAGGAATGTAGCCACTATATATATCAACATTTTAACGTAAAGCATTTCTGAATTTTTCCAGGACAGTTTATTTACTTGTTCCTTATTTTCTGGAAATAAGGAATTTGGATTTGTAGTATAGGAGCATTGAATTATTTACGCGAATCTTCTGTTGTCAGTGGACAATAAACTGTAGCAATCTTATGTTCCTGAGATTAATGTTAAAATAGGAGATTTTACGTCCAGGAGATTATCGTTTGTTAATTTCATCCGATTTTCGTAATAAACAACGATTTTTACCTGAATGACGTTAACCGAATAAACTTTATAGTAGGTGCGTCATGTGTCGTAATATTTATATCACGTTTGCCGTTTGAGGTATTAAACTTTCAAGGCACTGTTTACCTCAAATATCATGTCCTTTGCTGTATGCATGTATTGCAGCTTAAATGCCAGTGGTATTCATATGGACCACCCGATGTTACAGCAGAAAGTTCTGAATTCTCTTACACAGTGTATTTATATGTTCCGTTTGTTAGAAACTGTATTTATATGTTCCTATTATTAGCAACTGTATTTATATATTCCGTTTGTTAGAGACTGTATTTATGTGTTCCGTTTGTTAGAAACTGTATTTATATGTTCCTATTAATAGCAACTGTATTTATATATTCCGTTTGTTAGAGACTGTATTTATGTGTTCCGTTTGTTAGAAACTGTATTTATATGTTCCTATTATTAGCAACTGTATTTAAATATTCCGTTTGTTAGAGACTGTATTTATGTGTTCCGTTTGTTAGAAACTGTATTTATATATTCCGATGGTTAGAAACTGTATATATGTGTTCCATTTTTAGAAACTTTATTTATGCGTTCCGTTTATTAGACACTGTATTTATGTGTTCCCTTTTTTACAAAGTGTATTTATACGTTCCGTTTGTTAGAAAATGTATTTTTATGTTCTGTTTGTTAGAAACTGTATTTATATGTTCCTATTATTAGCAACTGTATTTATATATTCCGTTTTTTACGAAGTGTATTAAATGCTCTCTTTGTTAGAAAATGTATTTTATGTTCCGTTTTTTACAGAGCGCATTTACGTATTCCGTATAATTCTCGCAGGAAACACCCGAATTTGTTCCCCTTCACCATTAACCGGTTTTCACACGTAATGGAGGCTCACTGTGTTCTCTGTGGGCAGGGATACGAAGTGAAATATTATACCGCACTTAGAGCAATTTCATTTTTCATAAAGTTGGCGCTTGTCTCACCTTCTTCATTAAGCGCAATATATTCCATTGTGTGACGGTAAATCTATAAAAACGCGTAGAACATTTTGATATGCGGAATAATATTGACCGCAATTACGATGTTCCATGCTTCATTTATACACTAAAGACCCTGTTAATCGAAACGAACATTACAAAGACGTAACAAAGAAAGACGTTTCCCTACTTTCTTGATTATACAGGGAATACTCAGGCACACAACTGTTTCCAATATACAAAAAGTAACTATGATGGGGGTTAAGTTTCGCTTTAAAGTTCTCACATCCCCATTTCCTTCATCCTTAGTCCTCCCCTTCAACATTGCTTCTTCGTTTTTCATACATGGTAAGTTTCTACTTGTCCTCCGTCTGGTAAAGCTACTCTGTAGTGAAATTTCCCACTAGAGTCATTATGGTTTAAGTGTCTTATATTATTCGTAATATTTGGGGTGTAGGGTCGGGAATAAAACCAAATGGGACTCGACGTCATGCACATATGCCCGTTAATGCTGAAGATGTAAGCCTATAGACTGGTATAACTTCTGTATACATACAGTCCAGTTCATGTTAATTAAATGGAATGAATGTGTTGTTTAAATAAAGGGCTTCTTTGTTCTTGCTAATGTGGATGGACGCTTCATTTATCGGAGGGGAATTTGCATCAACCACATTGTTTATTATGCTTTGTTCCAAACGTGAGTTAAGAAATTTCCATTCCACAGGATTCCCAAAAATAAAACCTCCGTTGGCACTACAAGTTAATCTAAATTTAACAATAGTACTTTCAATTACGGGATTCTTTTTTACATTCGGCGCTTAAAACAAAATTTTTATTTTTTAAGTTATCTTGGTTGTATTCTTGCAATATATAGAAAGTTAAGGTCCAATTGTATGTACTTTATATTACAGTACTGTGTGTGGCTCAGGTTAGGTTGAGACCAGTTTTTGGACTATTAATTTATGCATTGAAAAGTGCGTAACAAATCACAGTAGTCATCCTATTCAAATACTGCCGAAATACAGGAGTCACCGAGTTTCTGCTACAGCCTATACAATAATCCAGTCTCAGCTACAGCCGAAATATATTTGTCATCCAAATTAATCTACTGACTAAATACGATAGCCACCCAGATGTAGCTACTGTCTAAATATATTTGTCATTGAATTGAATTTGTTGCCAAATATAGCAGTCGCTCTGTTATAGCTACTGCGTAAATACTGCAGTAACTCATTTCTAGCTACAACCTAAATACTGCAGTAACCAAATTTCATTTACGGATGAAATATAGAAGTTACCCAAATTAAGACAGTGCCTGAATAGGTTAGTCACATGACTTGAGTTACTGCATAAAGACAGTAGTCATCCAGTTTCAACAACTGCCTAAACACAGCAGTATCCCAATTTCATATTATATACATGAATACAGAACTCACTCAATTTCAGGCAATACTTAAAAGTTAAGTAAACTAAAGCAATACCTGTGCAGTCTTCGACAGGCCCTGAGGGTTCCAGGAAGTTGAGGCTCCCCGATTTCAAGATAATCGGCATACAAATGTGGTAAGGTTGACAAACCTACTCTCCACCCGCCTTTACCCCCTAGGTTATATACATAGTGCTCATTTCTGTTACAGACCGAGTCGAACCCAGGACCATAGTAAGAGAGAGTAAGCAGTCATCCAATTTGAACTACAGCCTAAATACAACGGCTGCCCACTTTTAGCTACTATCCAAGTAGAGCTCCCATTAAATTTCAGCTACTACTGAAATACAGCAGTCATCAAATTTTGGTTACTACATAAGTAAATTTGTCCCCCAATTCCATCTACAATTTAAATACAGTTGTCGTCCAATTTCAGTTACTACACAGGTACAGTATTCACCCAATTTCATTTCCTGCCTAAAATATATGTTTGGTGGTCACAGAAGCACGACAGGAAACCCCGATCGGTGAGCCGAGTTTTCAGACAGTTTCCTTAGAAATAATAAACACGTGAATCAATCTATCTACAACAGTGTCCACTGTAATAAAGTAATACAGGCTTATGTACATGAATGTTTAATATAATATAATATAATATATATCGTAGTATAAAATACGACGTAGACAACTGATTCAGCAGTGTACACTAAGTTGCAGCAAATACCGGTCTCATTGCCCTTTTACTTTTCGAGGTTCTTCTGTCAGAATATCATCCCCCCGGCGGAAATCACGATCTCCTTCCGCTATTCTCGCGAATTCGTACTGAAGCACCATGACATCCACTGAAGCACCATGGCCTCCACTGAAGCACCATGACCTCCATTCAACCACCATGACTTCCATTGAACCAACATGACCTCCACTGAAGCACCATGACCTCCACTGAAGCACCATGGCCTCCACTGAAGCACCATGACCTCCATTGAACCACCATGACCTCCACTGAAGCACCATGACCTCCAATGAAGCACCATGAACTTCACTAAACTTCATATAACTTAGGTGTTTATTATTCCACTGAGAAACAGCCCCTAGTTTGACAGGCCAACCTCTTTATGAGGATTTACGATCACACTCAGTCACAACACACTCGGAAGCACTCCTGTGGGCGAGTGATCAGCCCGACGCAGAGACCTCAATCTGAAATTTAAAATTCACAAGAAAGAAACGTCTATACCACCAGTGGGATTCGAACCCGCAATCCCAGGAAGCAAGCCGCCTCAGACCTACATTTTAGACAATGCAACCATTGGTTTCGGCTGTTAAACTGGTTACATATCTTCGAAGTTTACCAAATGTAGGTATGATATGACAATGCATGTTCTGGTAGTTACTAAACTGATTGGGTGCAACTGATGCATTTTTCTACATGGCAGAAGTAGCACGCAATAAAACGTCGGGCTCCCATACAACTCGGGCACAGAATTTCTTGACAGACTTATGGCTGTCACTTTCAAAACGGAGACGCTTGTGTATTTAGTTGAGTGAATTTGCTCAGTTAATTAGCTATCTAATGTGCTAAACTCTTCATGAGTTCATGCATTTTCTTCCATTTGTTACATCCGCACTAGTTACATGACGCTCAGCGCTGCGAGTAGGAAAGTGAGGTAGAGGTGTATGTGAGCTCAGACTCGAGTCTTCTGGTATGTGAACCTGCTGTGTCCCTGTTTATTTACCGGCGTTTCGAAAGATCATCGTGTTTTAAACTTCATGGTCAAGCCAAGTTCAACAGAAACCTTTCACTGCCTGTCCCTCTAGTCGGAGTCACTACGATTATTCAAAATGTCGCGAAAGACACTCACTGACACACCATCACTTTCCAGAAGACGTGAATCTTCACAACAGCTTCTCACTAACATCGCTGTGAGAACCTCAGTAATTCCCTTTTCATTGAAAGTCAAAGCAATGAATAAATCAGTAATCACTATTCCATAGTGTTCAACGGGCACCGCGAACTCAAAGCTCTGCGCTTTAACCTAAACTGGCCTGTCGGTGAAGGGTCGTGGTATTCTTGCAGTCGATGATTTATGTCACACTGGCGCAATGTTCCTTGTTTTCTTATTCGAACCACGTCTCCTGTAGGACCACCATATACCTCCCAAGCCTGGTGCCCCTCCGATAACCTCTGGTCGTGATCGCCGTTGTATACTAACTCCCAACACGTGAAGCAGCGGCGTATTGCCCACTATACCATTTGGCATCTTCAGGGACGGAAGACTTTCTGATGGTGGCTGTTGTCAGGGACGTAAACCATGTAGACAGCAAGAACTGTAGGAGCGTTTCGTAGAAACCTGTTTCCTCCATCGTGAACGCACCTCAGTTTGTTACGTTTCTGCTGCACGTTATGTATTTTTGCGTCTTTTTATAATTACTTCTGTATTAGTATCAAATTTCAGTTCCAGTGCACCGTTACTTGTCGAATCGTCAGGTTGTCAGTGGTGTAGGCAGTTATTCGGAAAAATTACATGATGGAAGCTTCTTACTTATAATTTGTTTCATTCATTACGTAGTCTGTCTTGTGACAGGTTCATTGGCTATTAAAAATATAGTTCTCAAGAGAGTGTGATTTATTTTTTTCATGTATCGACAGTCCTAATTGTTGAGGTCTCAATACCACACTCAGACATACCACACTCACTTCGATAGTTTAAATTAACGCTTGGTTTGCTCTAAGTACAGAGAAACGTCCGATGAAAGTGGCTGTGGAGCAACGCGTGAGTATTATGACATCCCCTCGGACGCCAAAAGTAAAATGAATATCTAAATTGTTTACGTACCTACAACCAGACGACAACGGACTGATACGTGAAATTAACGCTAAAAACAAGAGATAAACATTAAAATCTCGATATATTTTAAGTCTATTGTTAGGATATGGAGAAATATTATGGTATTTTGTAAAACTTTGAAGTGCAATTGAATTAATGCGAAAATATTACGTCATCCTGTCATATGACAGTCCAATAGTAATAGAACTAGAAGTAGTAGTAGTAGTAGCTGCATCACCCTAGGTTTTTTATCTACGCCCAAAGTACGTGTAATACAAAATCGTAAAATATAAACAGAAGAAAATTCCATTCCTTAGGCTAGAGATTCCGGTTTAAATCACGACTCAGCTTCTTGTGGTTTCCTTAGTTACTGCAGCAGAGTTTCGTTATAACACTACACGTTGGCCTACAAACAATTTTCCCGCATCATCTAAAATTCCTGCTCACTCTCCATCCTAACATTCGACGCCATATACCATAGACTCACAAGCTGAATCACATGAAAATGACCTTCTCACAGAGTGACTGTGGATTAAATTCCACCTTATACCTCTGCAGACAAGGACCAGATTCTTGGAGGTCCTTGCTACAGATAGTGTGTGTGGAGTTTACAGTTGAACTTGACAGTGTTTTTCGTTTGAGAAAACTGATATTTCCTTGTTTGTGACCAGTAACTGGTGTATTCCGGTTACAATACATTAAGCTGAAATGCAGTTGTGTTTTGTGTCTGTGAGACAAAATTATTTTTCTCTTCTCTTCTAGGTGGTTAGAGTCGTGCATAAATTTGTCTTCGAGCTTATTATGAAAGAAACACCCAGGAAACGTCGCCCAATGAATAAAAGGGATGTATTAATAAAGAATCATGTTTTTTGCACGAGCTATATGTTTAACTCCGACCGCCATCACGAATGTTAAACTCTATCCATGCTGTCCAGTTCATCTGCATTCTCTTGAGAAAAGAACATTACCTCAATTTTCTGCCACGAAGCTAGAAGCAGAAGATGAGATTCTCCGAAATTTTTATATCGATTTACCAGAATACATGACGTCATATGCAAAAAGACGGTTAATTTTAAGAACTGTGATAAGAAAAAATCACATACATGGGTATATTTAAATATTTAATAAGTTATTTTATATATGAATACGTGTCATTATATTGTGAAAGACGTCCTACTTTTGACCCTGCCATAAGGAACGCAGCCATAGGTTAATTGTCGAAATGCTCTATGCAGCACGTGAAGACTACCAAGGTGGCATTTCTTTTCTCTTACCTCCACCCTAACTCAACATTGTCTTATCCTAACACAAGATTTAAACCGACATTGCTCAAGAGCTGACTCTTCCAATTCTTTCTTCATCCCCTATGCTATGTTGTTATACCTCCCTTCGTCCAACCACCCATCTCAGACCCTCACCAGTTCCGTCTGATTCTTCCCTCACCCCTCCTTTTTTACGCTCCAACTACTTTAGAACTCCTTAGGGCAGTGTTCTAGGAAATTAAACTATGCCCTGTTGCAGAGGATTTGTTTATAAATAATATATAGTATTGTCGAATATACGTAATCGATACAAAAGAAAATGCCTTAACATTTATTGAACCATTTTATCTCCCAATCTAAAGTTATTTTGATGAATGAAGGAATCAGTACTTAAGTAAATAATATATAAAGATTGGGTCATTCCTCTCAGTGAACACAAAACACATATTTTGTAAAACTGAATTCACCAATAAAGTTCAAGGCAATTGTGATTATTCTTCGTTCCGAAAAACAAAAAAAAAAACTTTACAAATTCTCGGTCTGAGCAACACATACATAGTGCTTTAAAAAATATATGCAGTGAAATTTATCAACAGGCATCGCAGATATTTGAGAGCGGTAAGTGTAGTTTCTGAACACTGAGAATTACACGGCACGTTAAGAAATGTTAAGAAGTAGAAGAGAATGACTTACTTCTGACTCCTTCTTTCTTCTTGGATGTTATACAGGTTGCTGAATAACATCTAAGAAGAACGAAGACCTGAACTAGACCGCAGCGGAAGCCTGAAATCTCACATTTTAATTCGGTTTCTCCTTATCTGAATTTTCATACTGTAATGCAGAGTTTACAATACCACTGCACAGTTTATTTGGAAATATTTTGTATAGTTTCCACTGTCGAATAAAGAATAACGAGAAACTGAAGGATAATATCACCCCAATGGCATTTTACAAATAATAGGACTTAATTTTGACAAAATTTAATACTTTTTTCAGTACCTTCTGTTGGTGGAGTTTCATAAACTGTTATCTTTGCAAAATATAGTTGTGATAATAAAATCGAAGAAAATTAAAGGAATGGGATATGTGAAGTTCGTAGTGCAGTTAGTTACAGAGTAAAAACGAAGAGATTAATTCTGGAGGTGTATGTAGAACGGCGTTGATAATAAAATGTGTTTTAATATGGTTTGGGATTATGAATGGTACTGAACTGACATACGATAACATTTCTAGTAAGTAAGGTAATGGGGTGGGAATGTTTTGAGCAGAAAAATGTTAGTCAGGTTCTCAAACACTGAGGTGACTCTTCAGGGCACTTCTCTCTATCACTTATCTCTATATGTAAAACGCTTGGTGTTGTTGGGGCTGCAGATTCGAATCCTGCCTGTGGCAGTTATGTCTCTCTTGTGAATGTTACATGTTGTCAGGTATAGGCCTCTGCGACGAGCCGATCACCCGTCCAAAGTAGTCCTACAGAAAGGAGGGGTTGTGTCTGCGTGTGTGAGCATATGTGTGCGTGTGTCATTGAGTGTGAACAGGTATAACAATAAAACTCTACACCCACAATGGGGAGGTAGGAGGTCAGACAAGAAAGAAGTGAAAGAGAAAATTTTAAAATTAATTTACCTCTTGGGCAATAATAGAACATCTTATAATGTTATTTGTACCGCTGTGTTATACAAGTGATAAAGCAGTTATATATTAAGACAGCATTGCTTTTCTTTCCACTTTTGTGCCCCAAAATGACTCCCTTCTAAATTAAAAAATAAAATATACAAATGTGATTATTATTTGACACTTTCATTGAAAGTCCTAATAAAAATTTTAAATATTATTTACACATTTGTATCACGTGATGTCTCAGTAAAGACATGGAAAGAACAATTATCCTTCCACAGCTGAAGATTTAAATGGTTCATCACGAAGTAAGCACAAGAGTAGAGCGCGATTTTGTTTATAAATTTTCGACATCGTAATTAAGTAAACGTGTATAAAGATAAATTTAATACTTCTGTAATTGAATAATAACAATAAATGTAATAAATAAAATATTAATAATAAATAATAAACAAGAACCGCTATAGTAGTACTTGATAAATCAGGAATAAGAAGCGGCAAGACAGAAGTACCACAGGAAGAAAAATAATTTGATGAATAAAACGTCACCAGCCTTTTGACAATTTCGGAGGGCCGGAATGCAGAGTGTGGCAAAAATAACGGCTCACAGCAGAGACCAACCAATTCCAACTGGAAGATGCACTGAATTTTAAATCAGAAGATTGTTTATCCTGAAAGTTTTCATGATTAAAAATGTAACCTCATAAACAAAAATCAGGACTTTATTTCTGTCTGTTCGTCAGATGGTGATTGTTTGAATTTCTGGTTACGAATTTAAAAAGAAAAGTTCATTACCCTTTATTTGCCAATCCTTCATTTTCCTTGGTTAAAACACAAAAGTTAAACAAAAACGCCACGTGTCTTGTTTACTACACGTATTAAATAAATTCTCCCCCAACCTCATGAATAACCGTCACAAGACATTCCTCTTATCTTTGTCTTTCTCTCGTTGCTAGTACTCCAGCTCCAAGAGTCAATTGTCTTCTCTGTCCTCTCAGATCGCCGACTGCTCTCTTCTAGACCTGGCCGGCCATTCATTGTCTGCAGTTAAGGGAAACACTTACAGTGGCGGTCTGGCCTTCTGCAAACACCGAGCAAGGAACTGCTTCAGACATAGTGATAGCATGTGCAATACTTCTGAATACCTTGATCTATCAAGAAGGCCTAGGTCATGGAGAAGAATCCTTTTCGCTTACAGAGGTTAATTTTCAAATTTATGACTGAGAAATACAGCTCAGTGTACAGACCGTAACAACCATAATGCTGTTACGGGAAAAAACAACATATTATCCATTTCATACGTTTGTTTGCGGGACAAATGTTTATAAAATTTTAGTCAGGAAAATGCCAAGGAAACCAAAATTCCGAAGATACAGGCATAGATAGAATTTAAAGTTTATCTTAAAGAATTAGAATAATGGATTTTCAACAAAAAAATTTTATACTTTTTACGAAAACTAAAGGTTAATTATCATGTTAGCCATTATATGCCAGATGAATCCAGGGTATAAGTTTATCTTTTGTTTTAGTAAGTACGAGTTAAGTATTGTTAAATACCAGAGATTCAAACTGGCTTTCATCATTCAGACCTTTCTGTTGAAGTTTAAATTTTCTCAGTCTTGCTTCTGCCATAGTTTACAGTATTTCCTGAATATGCAAATTATTCGTGAAGTAACAATACAAAATCGGCTAGTAGAAGCTGGTGAAATCAGAGACTTGGATATGGCGGTGGATAAGGTTACATTATGACCATCTTGGATGTAAAAATTTATATGTTTCATATCTTGAAGACACTTGGAAAGAAGCGCCTGTAAGTTTCATGCCCGTTTTGTCCAACTGTCCGCATGGAACAGCTCGAGTCCTAGTTGGCAGTTTTCTATGAAATTTGATATTTAGTATATTTTTCGAAAATCTGCCCAGAAAATTTAAGTTACACTAAAATGTGACAAAATACATGTAATTTACATGCAGACCAATATATATTTTTGATCATATTCCGCTCAGTTCTTCTTAGAATGAGAAATTTTTCGGACAGAATTTGTAAATGACATAAAAACGCCCATTTTGTGTCAAATAACATTTGTTTTCGAAAATAGTACCTTGTGTGAGACAATGTGGAATAATATGGTACAACCGGGCAGGTCACAGATGATTATGGTGAATGCGCATTGCATGCTGGATAAGTAAGGCTACAAATAAACCCTCAGAATATGCGATACTTATTAATTTTTTACAGTCACAATGGCTGCACGAAAGTATCTCATTGGTACGTAATGCCTACATTGCCTGTCTTGCTTAACTTGTTGCAATCATGTATGGTAAAACACCGAATAATGAGTACACATCACATTTTTTGTAAGACTGAATATAACTGCGAATGAAACGTTTAATTTGTTACGCGATTTGTGTGGGCAAGGCGGTAGATTTACTAAAAGTACGCTCACAGCTTCAAGAGACGCTTAGAGGTTTGAAGGCTTGTGTAGAGGGTTGCTGAGACTCCAGTGGAAATTATTCTGAAAGGAATAACAATGCCTTGAATAAAGTACACTTGAAACTTTTATCTTTATTTAATAGACACACACACTGCGTGTCATTTTAGCAACCCATGTTTGAATCCCCCATCCATGACGATGGATTCATAACATCAGGATATATCCCGACAAACCCACTACTTTTCAAGCACTTGAAGATTACGATATTCAGGTATGTTACGTCACATGTCGTATAGATGTAGAACAAAAATTTGGAGCAACCTGTTCCGTAAATCGTGTGAGCTGGTTGTGAAGGCAACGGCCCCCTTTGACACCCTGGACACTGCGCACCAAACTGTGTGCTGTCACTTCTGATACAACTGCCACATTAATACTCTCTATGTTATTCGTCACACAGTCAGTGCGACACTGCTAAACAAACTTTTCCCTTTTCTCTCCACTATCTACTCACTGTACTAATGTTATTGATATTTCCGAATAGGAAGTTCCTCTTATCTTATCTTAACAAAGCGATCTTCAATTTCTGGAGGTATTATTTAAGTTAGAAAAGATGTCAAGAAGAGTAGAAGAGCTCTATACGGCCATGCCAAGACAAGTGGCTTGGCTCTGTTTAAAGACGTTGCTTCACTCTTTTGCCATTGAGATGTCTGGGATTTCAAACGAAAAGTGTATTGATATATAATCATTCTTTAGATAACCTGCTTTCTTTAAAAACAAACTTAGAGAAACAGTGAGTTCCGAATAGAGCTGAAAGCTTGCATTCCTATGATATGGATAGCTAGTTCAATAAATATATATATATTATTATTATTATTACTGTTATTGTTACTACTAATAGTAATAGTAATAATAACAATAATAGTAGGATTTATAGTATTAGTAGTAGGAGGAGTAGAAGTAGTAGTATTTCGTGACTGGGTGGGAACTTATTAGGCCCGAATCCTACCAACGGTAATCTCGTGGGTAGTTGAAAGTTAAGGAAAATGTATTTGCCTGTATATAAATGAACCAGCTCGTACCATGCCTTAAACACGATCGCTAGTGTGGACGCTATGCTTTTACACAGTGAAGGATATCTGGCCAGCCGTTGACTGAATGAGACTCTTTTTAGAGAGCTCGGTTCACACTGTAGTGTCATTTGATATTTTTGACTCTTGGTGAGGTCAGGAATTTAATCCTGACATTCTTTATAATTACACAATTTAAATTTTTATTGTTAAACCGTGCATGTTGTCGAGTTACTCAATTATCACACCAAACACTGCAAATATATAAACATTTATAAAATTTACACATTAAAACATTAAAAATGCTCCGACATGTTTCGGTCCTAAGACCATCATTAGGGAGCTATATATTCCTTGCTAAAGTCACACTAGAAATAGTCAAAGGTTAATTTCATTGTACAAGTTTGGTGTTGTGGCAGCATGCCGTGTTGTGTAATGTTATGTTGCGAAGAGTGCCCTGCTACGGATGTGCATTCTGTGCTTCGTTGCGTGAGTACCACGCAACGAAGCACAGAATGCACATCCGTTGCAGGGGACGGCACAACACGGTATGCTGCCACAACACCCAATTTGTAAAATGAAATTAACCTTTGACTATTTCTAGTGTGACTTTAGCAAGGAATATATAGCTCCCTGATGATGGTCTTAGGACCGAAACATGTCGGAGCATTTTTAATGTTTTAATGTGTAAATTTTATGAATTTTATATATGTGCAGTGGTTGGTGTGATAATTGATTACACAATTTAAAGTTTAGACGCTTTCGCAAAATGGCGAAAAGCGACTATTAGCTTCGTCACGTCTGTCCATCTGTCTGTACTCATGGAATAGCTCGACTCCCAATAGAAGGATTTTCATAAAATTTGAAATATGTATATTTTCGAAAATATATGGAAAATATTCAAGCTCCATTGAAACTGGTAAGAACACCTGGCACTTTTCATGAAGACCAATGTATATTTTGGATCATATCTCGCTCAATTTCAGACAAAGTTGTAGAAGAAACCAAAACCCACATTTTATGTTCAATAACTTTTTTTCGAACAACGTGCTTCTATGAGATAATGTGGAAATATACTGTACAGTCGGGTAAACCATAGATGAAAATGGCACATGCGCATTGCATGATGGATACCTAAGGCTACAAACACACAATTAGAACACGTAATACTGCTATTCCACTACAACCATATTTGCACTAAGGCGGCTCAATGTTACGTCATAAGTACAATGCGCGACCGTGTTATCTATTAGTGCTAAAGGCGAACGGTAGAGTCTGCAATTTTATTCACCGGCGGTGAGGATTTTTAAGAAGTTCCTTTCATTCGTGCTTCACCACCACCCACCTCCGGTAGTCACATATAATGTATTACACCCTTCTTGTCTTGAATATTTTTCGCAGTTACTGACGAAATGCTCTGAGTTGCTTCAGTAGCAATAAATTTTGTTTGGATTTAAGCGGGTTCCACTTCGTATTAAGGAACAACATGTTCTGACATTCCTTTAGATTTATGGCAAGAACAACAAGCACAAATCCGTCTCACAAACTAATAAACAAGGAATGCAATATAGCAAAGAGACATTCACGCAGGGAAACAGCGTGTTTGTTGTGAGCAACATTGGCCTATATCACATAAGAAAGTTAATACAATTGCATATACTTTGAAGTGAATTGGGAGCCATAATTCTCTAATTTCTTACGAAACAATGTTTTTAAGGAAGTGGTGTATGACAACAAAGTGTCGTGTAACAACAAACTTTTATCAAAAGGCTAAAAATTGTTTTGTTTCTTCAAGCAGAGTAGTTACTGTTTCCTAATATTAAAATCTCTACATTTTCACATAGTCCAATTATGTGTTTCGATTTTTTTAAAATAAACTCTGATTATTTTTCTAAATATGTCACGCAGGTGACGGCAGATAGGTAACACATTTTCGATATAACATCTGTTGCTGCAGACATATCGTGAATATGATGTAATAATTATTTATATTAGTGTAAATTGCATTGATGGTAGTCAATTGATATTTGTGTACAGTATCAAAATGGTTGTGGAGAAGAAATTATTATTACTAGTGTAAAAAGGCAAAATTCACCTTTAAGTTGCCACGAAGTACAGAGGGGGTGCAGAGACATAACACTGCTCTTTCCTTAACCTCGGCGCTAGATGGGGATGGGTGGTAAACGCCATACCCCGGCTACTTTACCCCCGGGTACAACCCGTTACCCTTTGTATAGGAAGCTGGATTGTCCCCAGTGCAGGTCTAAACGAGTGCAGAAAAATCTCGCCCCCACTGGAATTCGATCCTCAGATCATCAAGCCTGTAGCGAGTCGCTATAACGAATACGCTATCCAGGTCCTGGTTCTTAGTGTACAGTACCTAAATAGTGGTGTAAAAGCGTCTATCTTTATCAGTGTACGGTAGTGTCATAGTGGTGTAAATATAACTGTCGTCAATCTGTACAGCGTTAAGAATTATGGACGTAACATTTAATGAACGCGCGTCTAAGGCAGCTGAAACCGCCTACAGTAATTTGTTCTGGCTACGTGCTTTACACTAAAGTAAGAGAAGTGGCCGTACCATCCAGGCGTAATGGTCTTCTGAGTTATACCAGGGGCAGATGCAAATATATAGACAGACACAATCTGATGAAAACTTGACGTGGATAAATAATAAACACTCTAATTTTTCTCTCGTTACTTACTTTTTTATAATCTCTGATCAATGTTTCTCCATAAGGCAACAAATGAATAAGATTGCCCTACTCTACGACATGCCGCTGAATATGAAAGTAACCGCAATGTCGTCACTCTGCATTGTTACAACGTCGGGTGCCCTAACCTGAAGCCTTTGCCACGGTGCGGGGGGTTAGTCGTCGCCCCATTACCACAGGGTTGTAGGTTCAATTCCAGTACATCTAGTGCAGTGTCAGTTGTGGACAAAGTGGTATTGGATCAGATATTGCTCCACGTACTTCAGGTTTCCTTTTCCAGAATCAACCCACCAATTTTGCGTCATTATACTTTCATCTTCCACGGACATTGTATACTCATAGTGATTGACTGCGTCATTTAAATACACTTCTGTCCCTCCTCGTAATTCAGTGAAGGGAAATGTTTTGACTAACGGCAAAGGAGGTATGGAAGATGGAAGAAAGTTTTGAATAAGGAACTTCATAATTTGTAAGTCCACTGTGCAGGAAATATTCTTAATAGAATGATGACGAACCCAAGGAGTGTGAGATGAATAGTGCACATAATGTAAAATACACGATGAAAGTAAGTACATAAAGGAGTTTTTGATGGAAAATCCCGAAGAGGATCTTCTGTTTTGAGGAGATTTAATCACGGTAGACAAGGGATTAAAATGAAGCTGATGCTAAGGTAATGCTGTGTAAGATATGGACTGGATTAGTCTAACTCAAGATTAAGATTTATGTGGAGGGGCTTTACTGTGAAGATGAATACTGGTTTCCTGGGGTTCAATACGTCGTATTGACACTTTATAGTAGGCAATTTGATCTTAATCAAATTACCTACTCTATAAAGTGACGAAGAGTTACATTTTAATATAGGAAATATTTATTTATTTCTAGACTGGAAAGACAAACAAGGCAGGCAATGTATGTATACCGTAAAATTCAAGTGTGTTCATGCAACAAATGTTGCTGTGGAAAAACAATAAATAGTACACATTCTGAGTGTGTATTTGTAACCTTATGTATCCAGCATGCCATGCCCATGCGCCGTGTTGTCAATTGTCCGAGCATACAGTACTTCTCCACATTATCCCATAAATTGTAGGAGTTTCGAGAAAACGTCGTTGAATGATAATTGTGTGTTTTGATTTTGTACGAAAATGTATCTGGAACATTTCTCATTCTAAGAAGAAATGAGCGAGATACAAACAAAAATCTATATTTGTCTTCATGTACAGTACCTGTTACTTTCTCCGGCATTAATAAAACTTGAATTTTCTGGACAGATTTTCGAAAAATACTCAAATATCAAAGTTCATGAAAATTCGTCCAGTTGGAGCCGAGTTGGTCCATATGGACAGACATAAATAAAGAAGCTAATTGACGCTTTTCGAAATTTTGCGAACACGCCTAACAAGGAGAAGCTTGTGTATTAGAAAAAAGCTTTTATACTGAGGCTTTATCAGCTGATGTTCTTTTGAAATTTTCTGAAGTACATTAACCCATCTTTCTGAGAGAAGACATTGTACTGATGTTTTATTTGCAGATAAGTGAGCCTGTGATAACAAATTTTCCTGGATCATATAAGAGACTGTTACACCCCCGATTACGAAAATTCGCAGAACCTGGGATTTCGATAAGATGAGGCTTGACCGTAGAAGAACTATACAAACTTAGCAAATTGTTTATCCTTAACTATGGAGAAATTCATGTGGCCATAAAGAAGTCAAATAGATTTAAATCTATTGTGATGTATGTACCGCTCATCTTGTACAGTTTATTGTCACTATTATAATTTGATGGTATGGGAAATAAAGAGTTGCATCTGTTGAAGTAATTGATATTTAATGTATATGTGGACTTCATTATCAGTTTTTAATCAGATGTATTCTGATGCCAGAAATACGATTTAAAGCAAGACAGGGAAGTACCTAATCAAGGAACAGGGGTAAAAAAGTAGACAGTCGCTGGCTAAGTTCTGGATGGTAGAGGAATTGATGTTTGACATCCGACAGACGCGAGAGGATTTGTCTTCTCTGCAGTGTCCAGACCGGATGTGGACCCATAGACACACCAATGCTAAGAGCATAAAGATGATTTTACCTGGGGGTATAGTGGCCGATAGATCAAGTTTACCGCAACATCTAGAACTTCAATTTGCTGAAACACTAATCCTTCAATGCTAGATAATAATAATAATAATAAAAATAGTTATTATTATTGTATGATATGTAAGTCTCCTGTCACAGGCATTTCTTCCTGGTACTTCTCTTGAACCAGCGGTGATCCCCACCGCTCAGGCATTAAGCTTCACATTGCAGTACTTTCCGTATTATGTGTGATGTTCCAAGAATAGTAGTCTTTTGTAGCGAATCTATCGAGGGTTTTTCTGGTATAGTTTCCAAATTTTTTTTTAAACTTCTCGTTACTATTCCAGTGGCTCCAATTATTACTGGTATAAACGTACATTTCAGGTTCCACATTCGTTGTATCTCTATACACAAACTCTTGTATTTTAACATATTTTCCGCTTCTTTTGCACAATATTTCTGTCTGCGGGTATTGCCACATTTATAAGTGTGCATGTTTTCTCTTTTTTGTTTTTAATTATTATATCTGGCCTATTTGCTGTAACTTCTCTGTCTGTATGTACTGCTTGATTCCACAACACTGTAACATTTCCCTCTTCACACACTGGC
>Ga0123352_10001302_pt1 | contig 32763 bp, 17 predicted proteins | sample TergutLab28metaG_FD_89700 | JGI IMG/M metagenome (GOLD analysis project Ga0123352, IMG submission 89700) | Labiotermes labralis P1 segment gut microbial communities from Petit-Saut dam, French Guiana - Lab288 P1 | ecosystem: Host-associated > Arthropoda: Insects > Digestive system > Gut ...
TCCTGCCAGTTTCAATATGTATTTGGTAATCAATAAGTGAGTAATAGCTGTCAAAGTTTCAAACTTCTCTGGCCAATATCTCCGTAAACATTGAACTTTGGATATAGGTGTTTTGGGTTATATTGTTATAGTTTGACCTAAGGAACACTGTCCCGAAGTTAGGTCCTTTCCTCCTGGGACACCCTGTATATATATTAAAGATTTTTTTCTTTGTCTTCCTTGTTGAAGTGTGTGTGAAATATTCAGTGTACAAAGTCTTATATTAACAGTTTACTGTCAGGACAGCCTGTGCTTCATTACAAAAATTGTATTTTTTTATATAAAACACTTTGACTTCCTCATGTGATATAGTTTGATCTGGATAGTGTTGGTGTTCTGTTTACACAATACTGTATGATCGTCTTCGTACAAAATTATCATATGTCCTTTGAATAGGAGCATACAGACCACTTCTCGTTATTACTTTCATGTCAGATGTGAGGGAGGTTCTTTGTGTTGTTATTCTATTTTATGACATAAGCTGATTCCATGAATGCATAATTGCTTAAGCATAAATTGACAGGCAACATGCTTGTATATTTTTTTATGTATAGACTACAGAATTATTTTCTATACTTTGGTCCAGCATATGGTTATTTGCCATTTACGTTACAATGCAAGGAACCAGAGTTGCTTAATATGAATTGTGCCTTTAGATATGCAGTGGCTAATTGAATTTGTTGCATATTTGGTGCTAGTTTTTGAAGCTCCAATATAGCAGATGTAATTTATTGCCTCTCAACTTGGACATTGTTATGAGTTTTGATCAATGCATTATAGTAGAGCAGAATAATAGACTAGGCTTGCAGTTGTCTTGGTATGATAATTAACTGGTCATACAGTGAGAGAAGGATTGGTGTCATATAATGTGAAACCAGATGTGGATAGTGGAGTTGTAGGGTAATTTTTGTATGGTTTCAGTCATCCTTTTCCATATCTAATATTAAATGCGGTTAGATGGTTTACTTACAGATTCAGAATTGGGCGTTACTTTTTCAGAGATTAGGCATCACTTACAAAAATAACAGACATTTACCTCATTCTGAAGTGGTGAAAAGTATCAAGCTCTATGCTTTGAATTACCATAGTTCTGGTTTTTAGATGCAAGGTTAAAAATATGTGTGTATAGACATGAGGGATAATGACAGTGCATTGCCAGGTGTCTGTCAGGTCCTGACTGCCTGCCTGACAAATTCGGCAGTGGTGTGTTGGTAGGTTGACTGAGGTTAAAGATTATTGAACAACAATTTTCTCTTTCCCACCAACTGAGGCCTTTAATTTCCTTAGTGAACTGCTGCCTAAGCTTGGGGTGAGATTAATGCCTCTGAACATGACTTGTGGCAGGGAAGTGCCCATACTCTCAGGAGAGCCTAACATGTTCCTGTAAACTGTAATTTTCTTCCTGTGAAAACAGTGGGGTGTGGTTACAGACATGTTCACTATTCCTAAGCTATCTCGTCTTATCTCGTTGGAGAGCAGGAGACTGTTGATGGGAGAGTGGAGATGGATGAGATGTTGGCATATCATATTCCAAATATTTCCCTATTGATCCTGTACCACTGCTATATTCTGATGTACCTGTCTACAGATGTCCATATTTAGCAATAAACTCTTCCCATACTGATAAGATTGGTCTTCAGTTCACCAGTTACGTGTCACCATCTTGATACATTAAAACCCCCAGGCAGTGTTGGTTGCTTGTTTGACACTCTTCAGGATGAATGTGTTAGAAAATAAAATTATCATATGAAGACAGCTGTTTGTAGAATTCTGTATTGAACTTAATTTATTGATATCCCTAAGCATGGATTGTGGGTGATATGTTATTCAGAATTTAGAGAAAAGTTCTCTTATTCTCCTAAATTTTATTTTCTTGTATTCCGAAGCAGTGGGAATGGAAGTCGATAATAATGAAACTTTTTAACTTGATCACTATAGAATGATGCATATTTTATCATTTTCCTGTCATAATAAACTACTTACAGTTGCCATGTCATGTGTTTATATAGTATTGGCATTTTTGTATACATGTATTGGCAGTTTTAAATTAAATATGTCACAGAATGTCTTCACACAAAACACATGTATGCAGAGTTATTTTATTTGCTGCTCTGCATTGTAGTTGTATTAATCAGCTTATTTTTCACAAATAGTTGCTTCTAGAAAGCACTTTTCCATTGATTGTTTTGCATCACTTTGTTGTACAATGTGTTTTATGATTTACTTATTTATTATATCATATTTATTAAACTGTGTTATCTGTAGACATATTGTATACATGAATCTGTAAGCTTTTTTGCTAGAGAATATCAGGAACAATGTGTGTTACATTATCCATGAGTCTGTGTACTGCTAAGAGGGTAAGAAGATATGGATTGAATTAAGTACATATGTAATTCATTAAGGCTGTGGATGGGTTCAGTAGACAGATATAGATAGGTATGCAGGTACATAGTAACAATTCCATGCTAGACAGTAAATCTCACATTTCTTAAATGACAGTACAGTATACTGTTCACATAGTAAACATTTGTGTACTGTACATTAAATATCATATTTGCTAATGATGGTACAGTAGGCTGTTGACATAGTAACAGTTTGTGTGCTATACATTAAATCTCATATTTCCTAATGACAGTACAGTGTGATGACACTATGGTATAACGACAGCAAAGGATGGTGAGTGCTGTAAAATGAGTAAAATGCATTAAAACAAAGTTTTTATTTTGCTAGTTATTGGCTAGATGACCAGGCATTGATGTTGAGTAGGGAAAGTTTATCCTGCCTTATCAGTATAAGCAAGTTTGAGACTCAACCCACTTCCTATCCGATCAGTATGCAGAGCATTTTCCCAAAGGTGACATAGCCAAGTTTGAAACTGAACACTTACATAAGACAAGAGTGCACTGCATTTTACCTGCATTCTGCATACACACCTTCACATTGTTGTGCCTAGAAGTGATGATTTACCTTTACATTGGGTTTCCACAAAGTAGTGCATCTCTTCTGCTGCTGTATACAAATTTATTTCTGTTATTTTTAAAAGAAGTGGTTCCAGATATACTCTCCAAAAGAGCATACAGATAATCAGTGTACTTTAAGTAAATTTTTTTAAGCTTATTATGTTATTTGCTAGTGTGTAGGTCCATAGTGTGGCTATATAACTAATTTTATTTATGTTTGTTTTTTCTTTCTTCCACACCTTTACTCCCCACTCCTTGTTTCCTTGTAATGGTGAACCATTCCTGTACCCTGCACTAGCAAGCTGAAAGGGAAGATGGTCTCTAGGTTGGTAGGAACATTGTGTTCCTTTCATTTAGCACATACACTTCAGCATCTGCCAGTAGATGGGGCTGTCTAGCTAATTGTGTATTTTGGCTATTCTCATGCTTTTCATTAAGGCTTCCTTAATTTCTGTTAACACTCTTACAAGTTTGAAATATTACACAGTGGATCTCTAAGTTTCCTTTTGTAGTGGAAAATAAATTCTTAATGTGTTTTTTAAAATTAAGTCTTTGAGGATATCATTACAAATGGCTCTGGCTGAAAATCTAACATGATTGTGGTAGCATTTGCAATATTCGTATTGTCTTCACTGGTCATAATGTCACAGAAGAATTGACGCATTGGAATATTAGTTAGTCAGTGAAAATAAAAAGTGAAAGTTTTAAGCAGAAACAAATTAAATACTAAAGTGGAAACAAAAATTCCTAGTTATCTTTTTGGCAGGAAAATTTTGTAATCGTGTTCAGAGCACATGATTTTAGTTCCTTTCAATATAAATAGTGTTTGTATCTCACAAAAACTGATCCCTTCATCCTCACTTACAGTTTCCATGTTAACTTCCTGACTTTATTATGTAGAGTAGCAGGTGCATTGTTGTGCCTGGCTGCAATTTTCTTTTTAAGTTGTGTCATGAGTGTATCAACTGCCATGTAGAACAGATTGAGTAATTGCTACTACATTCATGAGCTATATAATATATTCATGTGTTTCTGGTATGTTACATCTGAAATTGTTTGTTGCTAATGCAAAACCTGCAAGTTTTTATTAAAATGAAATAAATAATGACAGTTCATAATTTTATTAAAGATTTTGATCAGCTACTTGGAAATGTTCTAGATAATTGTTTCTCAGCATAACTAACACTGAAAGGTCCACTGTAACATTTTTCTCATAAACATTTTTTGAATTTTTTATTTCTGTAAAAACTCTTTGACTTTCCTGATATGTAACAAGATCCAGTGATGTTATAATTTGCATAAAATAAATCTGCCATGATATGGAACACAAAAAGTGAACAGTTTCCAGTACTCTGACTCTCCCACACTTCAGTTACTGTACTTGTTACAGCATCATTTTTTGTAATAGCTGTGGTGCTATTGACGTCATGTAGCAAGTCCATGCAATTGTGGCATTGCTGCTGTGAAGTGCTGTGTCATTCGCTGCCCTCGTTACACCATTACCAGCTTTGGGGAATCTCCGTAAAAGTTCCATTCTGCTTGTGATATGTTGAGTTGATGTTGCTAGAGGCAGACTGGTAGTAGATGTGGTGACTTATGACAGTCAGTTTAGATGCAGCAAAGCCATCTGCTTGAATACAGACTTTTACGTACACTTTGGGATCAGATGTTATATTTCAGGTTCTCACAGCAGTGATTGTAAGTATGACTGTTCTCTAGTATGTGATGCTGTGCAGTGTGTGCTGATGTTTTACAGGAATCTGCTGTTTTAATCATCACCTGATCATCAGATAATGGCAACATCTGTTTCATGTAAATCATTAGTGCACTTCTGTGGATTGCTCATTATTACCCAGAAAATGGTCATCTCCATTGTGATTATAGCTATCAGTCTTACTTGTACAGTTGTCTCTTATAAGCAGTTTTATTATGATCAGAAGTTGCTTCTTTCATTTTCTTGAATCCTGACCCACAGTTCAGCTTTCTTTTACACATATCAAGGCAGATTTATCTGGTTTGTACCATGGCCCACTTCTTTGGACATGCTCGTCATTACGAAAAGGGGATGGAAGTGCTTTAAAATGTTGGAACATGGAAGTTGGCTGTTTATTTATTAGGAAATTAAAAAGTATAGAATTGCATGTTCCCAGTATTCAAATAATATGTTACTTCTGATAATTTACATTATATAAAAACATTGTGGAATAGAGACTGAAGTATGATCACACATGACGCACGTACGATAGCTGTTGAAAAATTCTGGGATAGCGAATGCCACACTCTTTTGAAATAATGTGATGGACGCAGTGATTTGGTGTGGTTGATTAGACTCCCTGGATCCTGATGCTTTTTTTTTGTTCAGTCCTAACTTGTGCTTGTTGTAACATGAAGACATTTATTTGATTTAGGGAAATTGTGCATTGGCAGTTTTTTTACATATGTTTACGCTATGGTATGAGATTTTGTTGCAAAATGGGGAAAACTGCTATGGAAACGTGTGATTTGTTAAAAAGTGACATTTCATGACGAAGCATGGGTCTGATCAACACTGTGAATGGCATAAACATTTTAAAAGATGCCGTGAATTGTGGGAAAGATGCCAGTCCCATCCACATCACTAGCTGATGAAAAACTCAGGACAATCAATACTTGGAACATTGAAATTGATAGTTAACAGAATGAGAAATAGTGAAAGACATGAATTTTTGTAGGTTTGTGTTTCATGATTTTAACTAGAAATTTGGATGTACAGCATGTTTGCAAATTCATTCAGTGACTTCTTATGGTTGAAAAAAAAGAGAACTGGTTGACCATATGCAACAACTGTTTGAAACTAGGTGAAGTGTACAAGAGTTTTATAAACTTAGTTGTTAGGTGTGCTAGGACATTATCTACAGGTATGAGATCGAAACAAAGCAGCAATCTTCACAGTGGAACGTCAAATTTGCCTCAGGACCAGATTGAATGTGAAGACTGTGCAACTGAATGTGGACATGCACATTGTGTTCTTATTGGAGGTCAAACACTGAATGAGAAAGTCTACCTGACTTTTATGACTTCTGAAAAAAAAGTAGTATGGAATAAACATATGGAACTTTAACAGGAAATGCCTGATTTCTTTGCCATGGCAGTGCTCATGTGCATGCGGCATTCTCCATGTGGAAATTTCTCGTGAAAAACAAAACATTGGTGGCCCTATAGCCACTCTACAACCCTGTTGCCTCTCCAGCACACTTTTCCCACTTCCCAAAATTGAAAGCCAGTTTAAAAGGGTATCAGTTTGAATTGGTAAAGGAAAGGTGGAACAATCGGTGGAGCAGCTAACCAAACCTTTTTCAGAATCATATGTGGAATACTGGAGAAAATGGAAATAAAATTGGAATCAGTGCATAATGTGGGATTGGACTACTTCAATAAAATTTATATCTTACATACTGTATTTTATTAGTCTGAGAACTTTTTGAACAGCCTGTATATATACAGTGCATGATGCAGATTGAACAACATAGCAGCATGCTCCTGTTTCCAGTTTTGAAATAAAGTAAGTTTAATGCATCATGCAGGGTACTGTTGGAGTCAAAGAGTTTTACAACTGCAGTCTATATTTTTTACACTACAATAATAACATACTTTTTCGCTGGGTCTTTCAACTTACTCTTCATTTATAACTTGTTGGTAATAGGATTAATTGTGCATGGCATAATGTATGGAATGTTATGTTTTAACAGCTGTTTTACTGGAATTTTTTTTTGTGATTTCATATTTAATTTATAACTGTCAGGCAGCCCCTTTTTGTTTTCTGTCACTGACATGTTTGTTGCAAACCAGGCAATACAAGGGTGTCCCATTATATAATCATATATGTATGTATGTGTGTGTGTGTATATATATATATATGTGTGAGTTATTCAGTTTTGACTACATATTTTTCTTACACTTCATATACTTGGTATGAGACATTACTTTGTGTTGGCAGTCTGTGTTTCTGAAACATTCTTGGTGTCAGGTTATACATGTAACAATAAAAGGGTACTGAAATGCTGCTTTTCTCTGTAGTTTGTGAGTAACATAGAACTGTTTGATGGTAAATGTGCATTACAGATTGCATACTTCGGGAAAATTCAGCATTGCCACAGGCACTTACCAGGTTAACATTTTTATTGATAGTTTGGATAATTATTACTCTGTTATAATTGAACATGCATTAATTTATCAGTTTGCAGGAACTAACATCTTAGAAACCTTATAGAATCAAAGTAGCTAGTTGTAATTTCCAAACTTACATTCCAAGTAGAATGAATTTTATGTTCATGGAGACAGAGTTATAGCAAAGAGCTATATTTTGTTGCATAATGTGTTGAACAGTTTGAAATGTATTTTATTTTTGGGTTTTTTTATGTAGAAAGTTGTATGACTCTTTCCCAAATGAATTGTAGACTTGCAACCAAATTAATTTAGTCATAACTACAAGCTGTTTAATTTCAGGAGCCCAGAAATTAAATTTACTGGCTAAAAATATTTTATAGAGGGAAAGGGAAGTGACCTGTAATACTATACCTTACATTCTTGTTGCAAACAATGTTCTGTCACTTTGCTTCTGTTTTCCTTATGTGTATAAGATATATTTGTTGCTTCATTGCATGTTACACTGCAGTGTTAACCTACCTGAGGGTAGTAGATTACCAACACTGTAAAACAGCGTAACACTTGTGAAGAGCTCAGTAGTTCTTGTATTGCCTGGCTGCCCAACTGCTTCAGTCTGTGCATGGCCCTCATTGTAGTATCATGTGCATAATTGTGCTATAATTTTACCACATCCCTGTTTGTGTGAGCACATAGGAATGCTGCACTGCATACTGCTGAACAATGTGTATCTTTGTTGAGAAGATCTATAATACATTAGTTCAAAATAATTTGTTTGTAGTCATGTCAGGTTCAGTGTTATCATTGTGAATGTCAAACACAAGTGTGTTATAGTGCCTTCTAACAGATTCCTTGAAAACAGCACTGCATGAGCAAACCGGTACATTTACTTGCAGGTAACTGGAGGAAAATATAGCTTTGTGAATGTCCTCCAATTCACCTCCTTCCCCTCCTCAGCATCGTCATCATCATCAGCAGCAGCAGCAGCAGCAGCAGCATCATCGTCACTTGTTCTGTGAACAAACTCTAATTTAAACATCAGAATTGACTAGGAATTTTATGAAATTAATACTGCATATCTTACAAACAGAGTAGCCAGGAAGTCACCAAACCTGTACTGCACTTCACTTCACTGTATCAATTTTGTGAGAGTTGCTGTACATCAAGTGGATCTGTTTGTGTTCCAAATGTACCCTGATGGCCCACCAAGTTCTGTGTGATACAAGCTGAATTGTTTGTGTTACAATGGTGGTGAAAGCCTGTTACACGGCTTTGCACAACTTGTGATTGTTGCTACACCAGTTTGCAGCCACTTGTCCCTTGATATTGGCCCACAAAGAATTTTCCAGTGTTGCAAGGTCAGGAATATGTGGTTTGCAGGGTGATGGTGTGTGAGATATTGAATCACAGCCAATCTAGCAGACCAGAAATTGTTCATTCAAAATGTTACATGCATTAAGGGAAAAATGTGCAGGTACTTCACTGTGCTGCAGACATGCCTCTTACATGAGTCCACTGTCTGTAAGCTGTGGTATTAACCCCACTTTTAAATTTTCTACTTAAGATGTGGCATTAACAGGTCCACTAAAGAAATAGGGGCCAATCAAATGAGTTGCTCTCATACTGGCCCAAGCATCACATGTATTGCGTTGTGTTCAAACTCCATCTTGATATGCTCATTCCCATAACCAAAAATCCCACACTTTGCCATGAGTTCTGTCATAAATTTCACACTCATTGGTGAAGAGAACTTTTAGGTGGAATATGGTGTTTGAGAAAGTGTTGATCAGAATGTGACATGCATCACAGTGTTGATTCATGTTGGACAGTTCATGTTTGAATGTCGGGTGATGCAACTTCAGATTCAAATATTTAACCCTCTTGAACTACACCAAACCATCTCGTGTGATGAATAGAGGGTTGCACTGCCGCATTTTCAAGTTTCACTGTATACTAAAGGCATACAGTGTGCATGTGGTTTACTATATAGTGATGCAGAAATATCCTGGACATAAGGAATATGTAATATGTGTAGGCCATAACTGGTTGATTCTTGGGTTTTTTAACCAAAATATTTTATATTTTGTACAGTGTTAATGTGACATTGAATGATGAATTGTAAAGTACGTGGAAATAACTCATAATTGCATGTTTGGAGCATTGGTAGTACTGAGAAAAAAGTGCAGGGCTGTGTTGTTAGACAGTTTAGTTTATGGAGCACAATTTTAAATCAGAATCTCCTGTATAGGTAATAGGGGTGTTTGCCATTAGAGAGTGACACTTCATTATGTTATTACTAATTGACAATCAAAATTCTTTTACTGGTGAATTTTGGCTCATAAATTGTGGTGTATTTCAGTCTGTCAGATAAACTTACACCATGCTTTGAAGTTAAAAATTCCTGCACATTTGGTTACAGTACTTGTTTTTCTGCCTGTGTTAAGTAACATTTCTCAGCTTATGCTGAACTTGTGGATAGTTTATCAGTTGGTATTGTTTTTTTTCATGTTTTGTGTACAGTTTTATGTCTCGCTTGGTAGAAGACAACTCACTGAACTCCTCTAGATAAGTGTATCACGACAGTAAACATCCCTAAATTACAAAGAATTTTGAGTTTTGAATTAAACGTAAGTGGTTTATAATGATTCATAATCATCAACAATTTTGTGCATATAATTGAGAAAGCTGTATAGTTCTTTGCGGATGCAGTTTGTAATACACTGGTGACTCTTACATGGAAAAATTGTTCACAGAAAAGCGATCTTGAATAATACAGTAATAATGCAATTGCCAACAGCCATTCTGCACATTATACATTTCACTCTTTCTACATATTTCAGTGCTGAATTTGCTTCCTCTTCACTGATTGTGTTATTGTAGTTACCATGTGCATGGCAATATTATTCAGACTTTATCAGTTTAATCCCTTTTTGACATTGTTGATATGTTTGTTTGCCTATCTTATTTTCAAATTGGGTTTTAAAGATATGTGCTTTATTACCGTATATAACATTCTCTACTATCTTATGAAGTTATTAACTCCTTTATAAATAGGTCATACTTGTATCATTGCTCGTTTTTAATGCTGCACTTGTTGGTTGTACTCATATATCAGGCCTTTATTATACTTGAGATTTAAAAATGAAGAATGATATGGATGGATGACACTAGGCAGTTACTAATCTTCTGTGCAGAATGTTATACAGTTACTTGATATAGGTTGAGCATGAGGACCATAGCTGTTTGCAGGGATTTGCATGTTTTAAAATGTATATATTTCTTCATCCAAACTATCTCATAAATTAACTCCTTCAATTATTTCCCATTGTAACTTACCTGTACCTTGTGTGTTACTGAGGGGTAAGTATGTGTGTAACTGAGGGTAGTTAACAAAGCATGACTGTGCAAGTAGTTGTGTGTTAATATTTAGTTATTTTCTTGCTTTTGCTTTACTTTTGTGTATTTTTAATTTTGTGATACAAATTAGTAATATAGAACACAGTACCTGGCATTCTTTAACGTAACATGCAACACTGTGAATTAACATCAGCAAATAAAATCAGATTTTGCATTTTTAGAAATACATAAAAGTAACATATTTTGTCTTGGAACAATGAGTCATTAGTTCATAACTGTGAAGGTAAATGTAGAGTAGTTTTTATCAGCTTTAACAGTTACAGTTTCATTGTGAAGTGAATGAAAAGTATGTTGTATAGTAAGTAATGTCAAAGTTTTTCTGTGAACAGGAACAGGAATAGAATAGAATAGAATAGAATGCAGTAGATTAAGGGAGGGGCCATTAAATCACTTACCATGGCCATCTTTTGTCTCTCATGCATTTTCTATCTGGGACTTAGACCTCAGTAGTTTTGCACCTCAAATGAATTGCCTATCATATTGGAGCTAGATGATATTTACTTCGATACATAAAGTAATTCGTGAGGTGACAAAATTGTAAGTGAACTCACACAATAGGACTGGGACAGTGCAGAGAAGGATTCATGCCAACTTTGGTTGATAACACTGTTAGTTAATTGAATATCTGAGATGCAGTGCAACCCAGTAGTATTGGGTGAAAACATGCAGCAATATTGGCTGTAATTTTGTGTGTATTCAATATTGTGTGTAGTAGGTCATCTTGGTAACTTGGCACTCCCAGTTCATGATCATACTGTGTGGCATTTTTTGCATTTCTGGCATAATGTGTTTGATGTTGTGTTTTAGCTGTGATAAAATTTTTTTAAAATGCGAGGGATGTTTGTTTTATTTTTAAGTAAAAATAATATAGAATGAAATTTATTTCACAACATCAGTGATGTGGTTCATGCACATACAGTGATGGTGTTGAGATTCAGTACCTTTACTCTTCATAGTAACAGAGATCCAAATGAAACTGTGTTTGGATATATTTTTCCACATCATAAAACTCCTTCCTGACTTCATTTAAAACAAACAGGAAGGAATAACATTAAGTTTGAAACATCTAAATTATAAGACTGAAATTTAAGGAAACATTTTTCAGATAGTATTTTTAAAGTGTAAATTGAAATTTAGCCCTATGTTTAATTAAGCATCATGGTGTGAAGACGTGGGGGAGTGGCAGTAAACTCTGCACATTTTTAACCTCAACACTAGCTGGAGGTGGGTGGTCAGCTTCACTCCCTGGAGAAAAGATCCACTGTGTCCATTGCACAGGAGGTCAAGTAGGCCTCAGAGGTTGTCTGGACACTTCAGAGAAGAGAACGATCTCTAGTCCTTGCTAGGAATTGAACCAAGATTCCTGGTTTTCCAGCCCATATGCTGGCCATTGTACTGAGTTAAAACTTTGGTTCAATTGTACTCAGTGGTGAGATTTTACATGAAATTCATTGTAAGCTTATGAGCATATTCCTCTCTTAGTGCTGATTCCTTAAATAAAATTGATTTGCATTTGTATTATAATATGAATCAAATGTTACTCATCAAATTTATATTATATTACAAAATGTGAATTGAAATGTTTCTGTTGAAATTCCTGTCTTCATTTTCATTATTTTTAAATGAAAGTCAGGACTGCTTGTTTGTGTGTGTGAATTTTCGTTTATTGAAGTTTATGTTTAGAGTCCCTCTGGGACACTGGAGATGTGGTAATGTTATTCCGTGTTTATACCACATCATTACTTGCACACACATTCTTAGGCTTAATACAAAGAATATTTGAGAGTTGAAACTGTGGATGGTCACATATACACAACTAAATATGTATATATTTAACATACAAAAAGAATTTAACCACAGCTGAACTGCAAATTTTATATTATGCAGATTTATTTTGAGCCTCTTTTATTGTTCACTGAATTAAATGAAAAAAAAAAATACTTACTCAAAGGAAATGCAATCATGTCACATGGATATTTGACCTGTAAGGTCTTTTCGGAATGTTGCTTACAAAATGTAATTTATCCTGGGAAAACAATCCAGGACTGTGTGAGAAGTGGAACAGTATTTGGATTAAATGTGGTGTATCCATTCTCAAGCAAGATCTAGGCTGCTTAGGTTTCTGTTCAGTTCAGCAAGTAAAAATACTGAATCTGATTCTGTTGTAAGAATATTTGTAGACAGTGACTAGATTATCTTATCCATCCGTAGTATTGTGTTTGACTTTAATTACAGTTTAAACATAACATCAACTAATCTCCCGCTCTAACTGTGTAGCTGAAAAGTAGTTTGGTAAAAACTGAATTTGCAGCACAAATTGTGACATCATATGTTTGCATTATGTGTAGGTTACTAGTTCAACAATAAGCATGCAAGGACAGGTATTTTGAAATGAAACATTTCAGTGCAGTTATCATTAGGACTAACATGGACCGTCTGGTTAAATTTAAAAATTACCGTTGTAGGTGTAATGGGTTGGTTTATTTTAGTCATAATCTTGGCGTCAAAAAATATAAGTTTCCTGAAGGTTTTCTCTCAGTGCAGGTCACTGATCTCAGTTTTGAAATGACATTACCCTTCCTTACAGTAGCATTGCTGACAGCAAGGATTTTCATAGCAAGTCAGTGGAAAATGACCATCCATTCCTGTATTGTCTGCTGGCTGTTCCATCTGATAAGGTAAATTTGTATTAGAACATTATTTTGATAATATTTTAAGTCTGGGTTCATTATGTTTTTAACCACAGCTGTCTGATATAAGCAGGCTTTTTTTTTATTATATTAATTTTAAATTATATATTTGTTGTGTTTTGCTATGGTAGGTAGGTGGAAAGCTCAGTGTGTGTGCTTGTGTTATGTTATACATAAGTGGAAACAAGAGGATGCCATGAATGATGTGATTTGTGCTTTTAATAATATGTGAATTTCTTGACCATTAGCTAGAAAGCAGTTCTTTGACTGATTCACTTATGTTTTCTAAGTAAGGAACTTTTCTGTTCTTTTTGTATGCCATAATACATTTTTAGTGAAAAAGTTGCTTTGTGACCCTTAGAAGATGTGGAACTAAATTTTCTTCACTTTGTTGGTAAAACCATGAAACAATTGAAATCTCTCTTACACATGTATTGCTTCAGTTCAGTTACACACACGTATATGTGTGTGTGTGTGTGTGTGTGTGTGTATATATATATATAAAATGATCTCACTAAATAACATTATGGACAAAGATGCTGTAGAATTGCTTTGGCATCTGCAAACTTGAGATTTATTTCGATTATTCTTAGCCATGTAAGAACTTTGGAACTTGAAATGCATTTATTTGCAATCCTAAAACCTTTACCAAGATCTGACATCTAAATAAAGTCATGAATTGTGTACACATGTTTGCCTTAAGTACATATTCAGAATAGTATTGAGATAAAGTTATACAAAAGGTAACTTGATATAATGAATTGAAGTTTCTAATACATGTAGCTGGGATGACTTACTGGCTAAAAGATGATATGAGTATATGTTTCTTGTGAAAGTGACTGAATATTACCATCTTGTGGAATCTGACATCATGTAGTCATCCAGTAGCTGCTTACATCTTCTTCCTTGTCTTCCCATTACATTGATTGTTCCTTCTGTATTTCATTCAGTGTGCTTTGGAAGGCAGTTTCTCTGCAAGATGTGACCAATCCAGTTGGCCTTTCTTCTTTGTATTGTATGTAGAATAATCCTTTCCTCCTTGACTCGATGTAGCACAGTCAAACCCAGTTATAACAACATCGATTAATGCGTCACCTTGTCTGTAGCCTCAGATATTTTGTGGTACCAGCCAATTCCTTACTGTTAGCCATAACATTATTACCTTGGTTAGGTCAACACTTGTTTATAAAGACACAAAATATTCACTCCCTTTCTTGACGTTTTTAACAGTGTTTGACTTTACCTCATTATTTTTACATGTATGGTCCAACATCCTACTCCAGCACCACATTTCAAAACTTACCAAATATTTCTTATCTCTTTTCCTTAAGTGTCCAAGTTTTAGCACCATACAAATCTATGCTCCAGATGTAGCATTTTACTAGCTTCATCCCAGAATTTAAGTCTAATTTGCAAGTGAAGATAGTCTTTTACTTGTTGAATGCTGCTTTTGCCAGGGTGATCCTGGATTTAATTTCTCATATACATCTTGCATCATTTGTTATGTTATCCAGATAGTTCAAATGTTCCACATTCTCAAGTTGGTTTTGATCTGTCATAATCTGTATTGGGGATGGTTGCCTTGAGTGTATCATTGCCTTAGTTTTGTCCACATTCCTTTCCATTCCATTGAATTTTCCTATTTCAATTAGTCTATCAATCAAGCCCTGTAGTGCCATTTATATATGGCACTGGCACAAAATATTAACATTTTGGTATATGCCTAAAGGAAATGAAATAGAGAGAACCTTTTTCTTGATGGCATGGCTAATGGGCCGAAACTAGTAACCTAAAAACGTGTAAATCCTATCGTGCAATACTAAATGCAAATGAAGAGTATCTTTTGTTAAAATATGAAACTGAAACAGGTGCAAGGATCTAATCCATTATATTTGCAGGAGTGAAAGGTGTATGGCCTGTTATCATTTCAGCCTCTGTCATGTCCACCAGCTATGAGATATCATGTTGTGTCACGCCAGGGCAGAATGTATAAGTATTTAATACGAGGCGATTCAGAGGGTTGTGTGCTGATCTGGAACATTCCTGAAGTCTCTAACAGTCAGCTGGCACAAATAAAGCAAGAAGATTTTTCAAAACCACCTGGTGAGTGCATTATGAGTCACATTCTTCTGGCTGTTTGCACAGATTTTCTTCACCAACAGTGTTACTATTAGCTCCTCAGCAAAGACTTTGCTGCATTGAGTTAGCTGAAATGAAGTGGTATTTTAGTGTGCTGTAATTCTGTAGTTTTTTATTTAATCTCTCTTCAAGACTGTGGGCTCCTAGTTGGTCTTCTTCAGGGAGATGTACCGACTGATATTTCAGTATAAATACTTATATAGGTTAAATCATAATGCGTCCTGTTTTTGTTCTGTGTCATTACTTTTGAACAGGTGCATGTATTCCTGTCTGGTACAAGTTGCTCTCCCTCCTCTGCAGACACTGGCACATGGTGTTTAGTGCTCCATCATCTGTATCATGTTGTCCTTACAGGCTGTCTGTCAAGGGAACAGACAGGTGAAAATTTGACACTGTGGGGTCAGGACTTTAGGGTGCGTGTGGTGCCATGGTCCATCAAAATTTTATTACAGCATTCTGGTGTACGCACACTTGTGTGTCACAAGGTGTCATGGAAAAGCAACACTCCTGATGTTTTCCTTGTGGGATTAACGTAACAAAGGCAGTCAGTGAAAGTTTTCAGTGTTTCAAAATATCAGTAATAAATCACTGTTTTCCGTTTAGGTAAAGAGTTTACAAGAATATCTTGCTCATTCCACAATACTTTAGCCATGGTTTTTCCCACATATGGTACACTCTTGAACTTATTCTTTCTTGGAGAAGATATACAACACTGTTCCATCATTTACCACTTTAATTTGGTTACAAATGGTGTTCCAGGTTTTCATCCCCTGCAGCAGGGATGTGTAATGCCTATTTCTTGTCCACTGAAACAGTGGTTGCAGGAACGCACCTCATTGTTACATAGCACGCTTATTGCCTGTCTTGTTGTGTTCTTTAATATGGATGTAATCATCATGATCTTATAACATGCTGGCAGATTATTTATATATTGATATCTATATATGATAGTTGTAAAATCATGTAAGTTGTGTGTTTCAGCAATGCCACCAACTATCTTGACCAGTTTGGTCAAGGCATGGGCAGAGATGAAACCTCCACCTGTAGGAATACTTGATCAACTGGTAAGTTTTTCCATTCTTCTGAGAACATGAATTAGGTGGCAAACAGAAAAGGAAGTAACTCTCATATTGCAGAAGAGTAGAAGGACTGTAGACCTTATGGTAGCTGTATAGAAGGAAGATGAAGTCTGCTTACAGTTTGTTTAGGCATTACTTATGCTTATGTGCCTTAACCATGTCTCCCCAGCAGATCTATTCTGTTGTTTTGCATGGGTGTGAAACGTTTTCTCTCAAGCACAAGGAAACTGCGTAGTTTATTGTAGGAGTTTGAGAGCAAAGTGGGGATGGGACTATGTGGACCCAAGACAGTAGAAATAAGAGCTGATTTGGAACATTGAATGATGAGAAGCAATATAATTTGTATTCTTCATTGCTGTGATGATAAAATGAAAAGGGAAGAGATTAGCAGAATATGTAGCATAGATGGAGGAAACGAGAAATTTGTATTTAGAACAGGAAAACTATTATAGTGTTAATGGAAGTAATTATTGCATTTTATAAATCTCATCAACAATTCTGTAATAAATTTTGGAATCAAATTGCATTAGGCATATATTTGTAACTTTTTAGTGCAGTTCTTACTATTTTCATATCATGCACATAGTTCTTGTGCCTGTTCCCATCACATTGAAACCTTTTGTATCATCAAGATGTTTTTTATTTGAATGATTATTGTAGCTGGTTGGGCAGTGATAAACAACTGGATTATCGTTTGCAGCCATTCTGTTTACGTATCATTAAAGGACACTGGTGACCAACCAGGAGTGCGACTGACTGCAAGCATCTACCTTCCTCAGCAGAGTCGCCTGGTTGTGGGGCGTGAAGATGGTTCAATCATCATTGTGCCTGCTACACAGACTGTGTTGTTGCAGTTGCTACATGGCAAACACCAACAGTATGATGGTTGGTGTTATTTTATTTTTTTAAGGTCTTTTATGTACAGTTTCATAGAAAGTAAGAAGGACTTCACTGCTTTTTGGTCAGATGCTGACTGGTGGGCATTGTAGTGCACAGACAGTGTGGGATGTGCTACTTCATGAATGAGTAAGTGGATGTCCAAACAGTTCTCACTGGGGTGATAAATAATATCAGGTTATTTTCTTCTGGGATGTGACACCGTTTAGTTTGTTAGATAGTTACAGATGTTTTGTATGAACATACTGATTCAGTTTTCATCATGTACTTTAAGGTGGAGAGAGGATGTTCTCCAAAAATGATAACACCTCCCTGTTTGAACATTACCTGGCTTTGCTTTCCAGAAGACAGTAATCTTCAAGAAGATGAGGTTTTCTGACAGAAATTTTAGTATGTGTCCTAGTCTTCTCCTTGCATAATGCAAGGCCATCCACTTTAGAATTTAATATACAGATGGATGGCTTTACCATGAAGGTAATGAAGCTTAAGCTTCTGGGCCCCTTACTTGCACAGGCCTGTTTCAAGGCCACAGGAAAGGCCCTAAAGAAATATTCACTTTGTCCTTAATTTTGTGTTCATAATTTGTATTTTTTTTTCTGAAAGAGTACCCCAAAAATTGTATAAGCATCAGTCCCCATAAAACCTGGATCCACTGAATATACAGAATTAATATCTTGAAAATAAAAGTTCTATGATTTATAAGTGAGAGCCAGGATAGCATAGTTGGCATAGTGACCAGGCTACTGGCTGAATGACGAAGGAATTGTATTTCAACTCCCAGCTATAGCTAGAGATTTTTTTGTTCTCCGTATCATCCAGTCTGGCTCTGCAGCCCTCCCAACTTTCCATTTAGTGAGTACAGTATGAAGTTGACCACTCACCCCTGTCCAGTGTCAAGTTTAGGAATGAGTGGAGCTATACTGCCACACCCTCCCATGTCTTTTTGGTGTGCACAGAGACAGCTTTTCTTTACAGTTTATATATGTGCCATTGGGCATTAATGGGCTGATGATATGTTCTAAAGTAATGTTAAAAGATAATGTAAGTGCAGCATCACCCTAGGTCAGAGAGTTGTGAGTGTAACAGTTTATAAGACACAAGATTCTTCCTCCAACTTATTGTCGATATAAATCATTCTTGCATTAAATCTACTGGTTTTCTGGGGTTCCAAATTCAGTTGCAGTGTCTGTCTGTGTTGCGATGAGAAGCTTTTTCATTGTGCATTAACTACATTTTTCTCAAAGGAAGGAGATCTTATTGGTAGTTAAAAAATTATTGGAATCAGTTTTATTGAAATTAAGTTGCTAAGACTGGGAATGCAGAACCTGAAGATAGAACACTGTAAGTGCCAGGCTTGTTGGGAAAGTTGAGTAGTTGTTTTGTTCATAGAGTCCATGAATTTATTATTTTTATTTGCTTCGAAGTTCGTCTTTGGTTTCTGATAACTATTCTTGACAGCTGTGTTCATATATTGTATTTTTCTGTTTTATGACTGTAACAGATTGGCCACCACACCAGCTGCTGTTGGGGCATGCAGGACGAGTGAACTGCCTACTATATCCTCACCATCTTCACCCACGATATGAGAAATTTCATCTTGTTTCTGGTGGTGTTGACTTTGCTGTGTGTTTGTGGGATTTGTATTCTGGCACACTTATTCACAGGTTTTGTGTTCATGCTGGTGAGATCACTCAGCTTCTTGTGCCACCTAATTCATGCAGTGTAAGTATTGCTACAAACAGTTTATGAAAAGATGCAAGAAATTTATTTATTAAAATTATTAGAGATAACTGTATTAATGGCTGTTCAAACATTGTGGCCTCTCCTCGTGAAATGTGACCCACTTTTGCCTGCATATGTAAAGGATAATAGTGAGCAATAACTGTTGCAAGTTAACTTCTTTAAATTATTAACTAGTTAGTGTCTTGTTAAAGTACCACATACTACAGCATGTGTCAGAAGTGTGAAATAACTGTTTGGTTTATAAACATTGTAATGAAACATTCAAAGTTTGTGGAAAATGACGGAACAGTGTGTAACGTAGTTTTATGTGATACAATTAACGCACCATCATTGCTTTTTAGACTCTTTCAGTCTCACTTAACAAAGAAACAGAGTTCAGTGTTGCACTACCTGTCACGAAGAGTACATTGACTACATTCTTCTTGGTAATGTACAGAGCTTCCTGGCACAGCAGTGACACATCCTGCAACTCTGTTTGAGGTTTTCCTCATTGAGAAAATGCTAAAATATAGATGTCCCTTTCAGTCTGGATGTTGATAGTACAGAAATTGTGATACTTTAGCAGTTGGACAGGGTGTTTTATAAGTTGTTTACAGCAGTGTGTTCCAAAAAAAACCTGTGACTAAGCCTATGATAATTAAAAAAGCTAAGTCTTTTTATGATAAAATGAAAATAACTGACAAGTGCACATTGTCTCCTGCCTGGCTGTGAAAAAAAAAAACCTCTAAGAAGTATGGTCAGTGTAGATGCTGTTTGATAATCCAGAGTATTTGAAATCCAGCATTTGTCTGGTCCTGTCAGTGGCAGATCAAATTAATTCTCTTGTAAGTGCAAGATTAAAGTTTTCTGGGATTTTATGCAACACTGACTTGTACATTGCTTCAGTGTCAAGCCATCCAAGAAATTATGCTTCTTTGAAATGTTAATTAATGTTTAGCAGGTGACACAATGTAATGTCCCAGAAGACTTGAATCTTCATCAAAGTCTGTGTGAGAATATCAAATCTTGCAAGAATTAGTAGCATTCCTTTGAATAATTCATGAACCGAGTTTCATTATTATCATTATTACTACTACTGCTACTACTGTTGTTTTGTGGGCCGGGACAGCTTAGTCAGTACAGTGACTTGCTACGGGCTGGACGGTTCAGGGTTCAAGTCCCAGTGGGTGTCAAGATATTCTGCGCCCATCCATAGCAGCCTTACAGTGGGTACCACATCATTCCTGGGGATAAAGTGGCCAGGGCGTGGCATTAACCACCCACCCCCCATCTAGCACTGCAGTTAAAGAAAACAGAGCTATACCTCTGTTCCTCTTCTGTTCCTTCCTTGGCGGTTATGGGGTGAACTTTACCTTTTTTACTGTAATGTCACTGGTTGTATTTCAGCCCCATCTGAACACAGGGAATTCATCCTACTTCATTGTCACTGTCCCTGGAAGCCTTCCTGTAATATGTATTCTTTGTTAACTTCCATTTTTGTGTATATTTGTTCTTATATGGAGCTCTTACTTTGAAACAAATTTATTCTTCTCTGAAGTGCATTCTGCATGTAACAGTATTTCATTATACGAGAACAGTAAAACAAATCCATAAAAATTAATTTTGTTCTTTTACATTAATGTGCGTGTAATGAGAGAATTGAGAAACATTAAAATGTGTCCTGTCATTTTAAATGTAGTATAGAGTTCCAAAAATAGCATTTAATCCTTGTGAAAATTTAGTTTGTCTTCCATTAACTTCTGTGTTCATTTTCAGCCACGTATCCAGAAATGTGTTTGCAGTGTTGCAAGCGATCATTCTGTTACACTTCTGGGACTTACTGAGAGGAAGTGTGTTGTACTGGCATCTCGACACCTCTTCCCAGTTGTTACAATCAAGTGGCGTCCTTTAGATGACTTTATGATCGTTGGTTGCAGTGATGGAACAGTGTATGTCTGGCAGATGGAAACAGGTGAATTGAAATAGGTTATGAATGCTAATGATATTGTCTGAGTTTTGCACTATGGAACCTTCACTTTCTTTACCTCATTTCCAAGGTTACGTCTTCAGCTTGCTTAAAGTTACTGTGGTTTGGTGTTACATTCAGTTAAGTGACCTAGGGTTATGTTTTGCAAAAAACATGATCGTAAATTCTAAGCTGCTAAAATTGGATACATGAGGAAGATATTTGTCACATTAGGGTTATAGAAAGCAAGTAAAATGAAATTCTAATTTTGTTTCCACATTTTATTTTTTTCGTGATTTCACATATTTTTGTATGGTGCTGGGCAGACCAGTGTTTTGTGGATTTTACACTGTCATGGATTTTCCACCATTTTTATGTGGTCTGTGCATAAGTGTAAAATCAGGGCTTAACTGTAGTAGGTTCCTAAGAGATGTGAAAACAGAACATCTTATTATATTCAGTTGCATCAAACACAGGTTTAAGGCTATCACATTTTACAGGGCTGTTTGTTGCCACATTATTCTGAGTGGGTTGGAGGGTCATGTGGGAAAGGAAGCCTGTTTTCTGCAGTTTTTGTGTCATACATATTTAGTGTGAAAATTCTTATGTAGCTGTCTCTGCAATGTCATTTTAGGACTGTGTATAGGTAGAGCCTCCAAAATAATTTTTCATTGGGCCCATAAATATAAAACTGGCCTTGCTTGGTGTAGTATAGGATGTCTGATCGCAAATGATCTATTATGTGAGAATTTCTACTGATGTTCCCTATTGATTTATGTACATGTGATTGACAGTATATGTGCATGGAAGATATGAAAAGTGTACACAAAGTTTAGGTTAGATAACATGAAAGGAAGATACTGTTTGAAAGGATAATATTAAAAATGACCATGTGAACATAGGTTGTGAGGTTGAGTTAGAGTGGACTGGGTTAGGGTAGGATGTGGTGACATGCTGTTGCAAATGTAAAATTATGCATTGCATTTAGTAAAAGCAGATAAGTTTTTGTACTGACTGATTGACAGACTGACAGGGATTTTCAGCTTCTCAAGATATACTTTGCTGTATGGGGTTGATTAATACAAGTGACTTAGTTGTTATCTCTTATATTCTTTTATTTTGTATCTTTGTATGGTACCTGCACCAGGTGGTTTCATACTTCATTGTATGTGCATTTTTTTTGTGCGTTTTCCTCTGCTTCATTTTGTGTGAAGGTATGTTTTGTGATGCACAAAGTGAGTGTCTGGAACTAGTAATGTTCATGTTATTTTATTATATATATTAATGACATCTTAATAGCTGTGTGACATACTGCATCAGGTGTAGCAAGTGAAAAATGCAATCAAAGTTTTATTTATTCACCAACTGATACACTAGTGAGTTGTCTTAAAAATAATATTAAAATTTACATTAAAACATCTCTGACATATTTTGATGTTACAGTTACACCATCATCAGGGAGTGCATTAATTTGTGCTTACTACAGCTATGGTTGTTAAGTAGTCCATTAAAATACATCAGTGTGTGGTTAATATGGTGGTGGTGTGGCTGCATATATTAGGTCCTTATTGGTGTCTGTATGTTGCAACATATAAACACCAATATGATGGGGTGCTGATAAGTCCTTAGCCTGGCCAGGAAGGATACAAGCTACAGCAACCAAACTTGGGATTTATCCAATATACTCCCCACAAAGCTCAATACACTTCTTGGCATGTTGCTGTAACTTTTAAAGCCACTCAAAAAAAAATTCAGAAGGTTGTCCGTTCAACCAGGTGTCCGTAGCAGCCATGACCTCCGCGTCGGATGAAAAATGGTGACCTTTCAACTGTTTTTTCGATCCAGGGAACAGGTGGTAGTCCGACGGGGCCAGATCCGGAGAATAGGGTGGGTGATCAAGACATTAGAAGCCCAGGTAGGCCAATTTCTTCTGGGTTGCCCGGTTAGCCAGGGCATTGTAATGCAAGAACAAGACCCCCTTGCTGACCTTCCCACAGCGTTTTTCCTTCAAAATGTCCTTCACTTGCACCAGCAGAGATTAGTAATACTCTGCATTGATAGTTTGGCTCTTTGGAAGATAAACAGTGACGAGGATGCTGTCTTGATCCCAAAAAATCGAGGTGGGAACTTTTCCAGCAGATTTTTGCACTTGGAATTTTTTGGGTGGGAGTGAGCCACTATGCCACCACTCCATTGATTGTTGTTTTTCTCCAGGTCATAGTGATATAACCAGGTTTCGTCCGTGGTCACCAATCGCTAGAGGAAATCATTTGGATAACACCGAAAAAATTCCAAAAGTTGCTCAGATGACTGGCACCGTTGATGTTTTTGATCCGTGTTCAGGCATTTTGGGACCCACTTCGCGGAGAGCTTCAGCATGTCCAAATCTTCATGAATGATGGACCCAACCCGCTCACACGAGATGCCCAGTTGCTCAGCTATTCATTTAACCGAAATCCGGTGGTCTTCCGAGATTAGCTCGTGAATTAGTCCAATAATTTCCAGGGTGGTCACTGTTATGGGTCATCCAGAATGAGATGCATCACAGGTAGAAAAATCACCACGTTTTAACTGGGACACCCAGTTTTTGACGCTGGCATACAATGGTGCATATTCCCCTAATGTTTCTGTGAGAATGGCGTGTATTTTCTTCAGCGCCTTGCCTTGCAGGAAAAGAAACTTGATGACAGCTCACGTGTCCATGTTGTTGAAATTGCGTACATTGCCTGACATGCTTCCTTTCAGCCTCTGTAACAAGAAAAGACTTGCAATTTGGCACGTAAACAGACCCCTCCTTCCAACAACGCTATTGATTCCATCCTACAACTTCGGGAAGTAGTTGGGGCTAAGAACTTATTAGCACCTCCTCGTAAGGACCTAATATATGCAGCCACACCGCCACCGTATTAACCACACACCAATGTATTTTAATGGACCTTATTTAACAACCGTAACATTAGTGAACACAAATTAATGTGCTCCCTGGTGGTGGTGTAACTGTAACACCGAAACATGTCAGAGCTGTTTTAATGCAAATTTTAATATTGTTTTTAAGACAACTCACTAGTGCATCAGTTGGTGAATAAATAAAACTTTGATAGTATCAAGATGCGTGGTACAATTGTGAAAAAAAAATGAATAAAGTGAAACATGTTTTGTATTCTTCGAATACAGTTTTCAATATAAGGGAAGTAATTGAATGGAATTTGAAGTTTTATGAGGAGAAAGATAGTCATGCTGATTCCTTTTGAATAAACATCTTTTTCCCCTCTTAAGTTCCGGTCAGAATTTCCTACTCCATATGTTAATACTAAATGTAAGAACTCAGTATGCTGTTTGTATAAACATATCTTTTTCCCCTCTTAAATTCCGGTCAGAATTTCCTACTCCATATTATTAATACTAAATGTGAGAACTCAGTATGCTGTGTTTGCCATACGTTCATACTATCTGTTTTGCAAATTGAAAAGGTTGATTTGTTCCTTTTATTGTTTTCCTCAAATTATGTGCTTCTGATTCAACCCAGTTGCCACTGTTCATAATATACATTACCTCTAACATTCTTCCTCATCTTATAACTCTTGTTGCAAAAGTTTAGTTTAGAAACATAGCATTTTATTAACTGAATTTTGTATTATATCTATAGGTCATTTGGACAGAGTTCTTCATGGTATCAGTGCTGAAGAGGTGCTGTATGCATGTGATGAGAACCCGGCAGCTTCCAGGTCTGGTGATGTTGGTCTTGCTAATCCAGCGGTCCATTTCTTTCGTGGCCTTCGCCATCGTAACCTGTCTGCAATCAGACATGCTACACAGGTACAGGAGTAACTGAATATTTCTGCCACTGATACCTTTTCAAAGTATACAGGTTTTAGATGTGTTTCGATCTATGTTAAGCACCTGTTGCGATCACTTGTGACCATCCTTCTATCTGTTTGTCTGTCTGTCTGTATGTCTGAAGCAGCTTCAGGCTGACTAACATGTACCAATATATATATATATATATATATATATCCTTTGCTGCAGCCTTTACATACACTGGATCTTGACATTATGATCCCAATTAATTAAATATTCTTCATACCCTGCTTTATAGACTACATCTAATGGTTTAACAGACGTATGGCTTTAGTAGTATCTGCAACACTGTGGAGGGATGCTAACCGAACTTTGTTGAAGCATATTATGATGATAACGACATTGATAACAATGATGACAGAAATGAGTGTTGATAATATTAATGAATTAACATTTCTCATTGGTATGGGTGGTTGATAATTGGCTGCTTACGTTGAACAGGTATTTGTATGTATTCGTTTTATTTTAGCGAGGATTACACCAGTTACAGCAGCTTCACCATGCCACTAATCAGGATGGTAGCGATCAGCAGAAAAGTCGAGCATTGCCTCTTATGATCCAGGGCTTGCACACAAACCCCAAAGATCCAGAGTCCCATATATTGGTCTTTGATATTGAGGCGCTCATAGGTATGGCTCTGTTTTCATGAACATAAATAATTTTGTGTATGCGTTGTTGGTGTGTATGTTCTTTGTTATTGTTTCTACCCTTTCATGGTACTGTTTGTTGCCACTTAAGTACCTTTGTCTGTGTAATTAGTTTTTTTTTTTTTAAAGAAAGGTGATGATTTTCTCATAAGGTCTGAGATAGTCACTTAAACAGCTCTGATCACACTTGTGCCTATAGTACAGTGCAAAAAATCTTTAAAATGCTGAAATACAGTATTGTTGATCTATATATACCATTTTAGGGTTTAATTATTTGACCTACATTCATGCTGAAACTGTGGTGTAATCAGGTGTTCACTGTGTGTCAGTTGCCCAGATGGTAACAGTGATACTGAATGGCATAGTAATCTGACACACTGTTTGAATAGACATTTCCTTGGCAGTATGTAACTTCATGTTGATTTTTGGGAATTCATCACTGCATTCAGTTTAGTTTTATGGGGTCAAATCAATTGTATCTTGGATTTGCTTAGAATTACCTAATACATTCAGGTAATTGCAGTGCCATGAGTGTTACTGAAAAGTAGTGAGGCTGCAATAGGTCAGTGAATGGTCCAAGTCTCTGAATTTTTTATAGTAATTATTATTATTATTATTTTATGACCATTTAGCTGAGCGGTCTATGCTATGGAATGTCAAAATTATGTGGGCTGATTTCACTGTTGAATGTTAATGTTATTTGTTTGTGTGTGTCCCCCCCCCCCCTCCAATTTTGTGCATTATGATACAGTTGTTACAATGTAAACCAACAAAATGCACACACTTCATTATAAGTACGGTAATGTTTTAACCCTTAGCCGACGAACGACATATATATATATATATATGTCGCGCAGTGAGCCCTTTAAATAGCTGAACGGCCACTAAAGTGGCCGGGGGGGTGGGGATTTAATTCCAGTGTCAAAGGGTTAATATACATAAACTCCTACATGTCTTGGGCCTCAGTGGCCCATCAGGGAGTGCACAGTTGTGTAAAACAATCATTGGACCTTAATATCATCTCCAATATGTGGAACTGTTGCCAGTTCATCAGTGTATCATTTCTAGAGATGGATATGTGCACTGAAAATTATAAAACTTTAAATTATAAAAATTTTAATGGCCAAATATTTTATCATTTTTATAATTTAAAATTTTATAATTTTCATTACACATATCCCTGTCTATCAATGCTACATTGATGAATTTATGACAGTACCATATACTGGAGACGATAATAAGGTGTAACAATTGTTTTATACACCTATGCACTCCCTGATGATGGACCAGTGACGCAGGAAACATGTAGGAGTTAACGTGTATGAAAATTTTATTTTAATTATAATGAAGTGTGTACATTTGTTGGTTTACACTGTAACAGTTGTTAACGTTTGTGTTAATAACATACAGTTTATGCTGCATAGGCTTCTTTGAGAGTTCAGGAGATAAAGAAAAGTGTGATGTACAGTGTTCAAAATCAGTCTGTAGCCATATTGCCTCCTGCCCTCCCCTTTTTCATTTTTGTACCAGTTAAATGAAATGAACATTTCAGATTTCTGATATGGATTTTTTATAAATAGAACCAGTTTTCATCATTGCTTTTAAATCTCTTTCATGTGGCTCAGTTTCATTTTGTGTACTCTTGTTCATGTACGCACATGGGATATTGGAGAAGAGAAGGAGCACTTACCTCTGAGGATCCAGAAGAACACTACAGAAAGTGCTAGTGTCACTTTACTGAGATACAACAATCACCTGCCAACCACCAGGGTATGGTTCTCAAACCAGTGTAGTTTGCAGAGTCAATGACCTGTATAAAATTCAGGGCTGGAACTCTAGTCATTGTTAATCCACATCAGAACGTAAATGAATTGTGTTATATGGGTCTGGTAACATGAAACATCATATATTAAAGTGTGACAAAAATATGGAATGCAGAGGTAATTAGGGAGCCATAAATTTGGTTCAAATGTTATTAGAGCGAAACCATTAGGAAATATTTTAGTACAAGAATCCACCTATTTGTGTGTGTGTGCGCAAAAGAACTGTTGTTGCATAAAACCATATACAGTGTCTAGCAATCATAGATACATTGCTAAAACCATGGTTGGCAGGGGGTTGCTGTAATTATTTTTAAACTCTGTATGAATTTCATTGGTGAAGACATACTATTTGGTTCAGTTGTTTACATTGTATCATTACTATTCTCTGATCTCTTTCTTTCTATTTTAACCACTCCTCCCATTCTTTATTGTGTTATGTACATGACTGTTTCTCTGTTACCAGATTTTTTATCATTTCACAGCTCTCTAGTCACATTCTTAAGATTGTGCATCTTTTTGATGAAGGTTTAACAAGGTACTTGAAGTTGCTGTAGAGAGACAGTCCCTAGTCTTTTGTTCCGTCATACTCGGATATTTCGAAACAAAATTTTAGCTGCATAGCTTTCATTTCATAGTGGCTTCTGCTTGATCAGAGAAAGAGTGGGAGCTTTCTTAATCATCTGTTGTACAAATGTGTGTATAAATATGTGATTTTGCTGTGAACAAGGTATGTACTGCTTTTTGTTAGTCACTGCTGGTATGCAGCTTTACCTGAATTCTCCTTCATGAAACTCTGTTGTTACCGATTTATGCTCCATTTTTTGTAATCCGTGATAAAATGTGCTGTTGGTACCTTCGTTGCTGGTTGTTGCTTCTCTGAATCATTTCCTAGCTTATGTTATTTTGTGGAAGCACATACATTTGTTCCAGTATGAATGAAGTGCATGCATAATGTGTTCATTTTGTTTCATCCCAATGAATATGTATATAAGATAACAGTATTTTTTCATTAGGGAACATGATATTGTCCAGTCTGTCTGATATCTGATTGAGCTGCTGTACATAAATAATGACAGCTTTTCATTGAAAAGTTTTGCACATTTTCTTCAGGGTAGTTAATCTGCATTTACAGGAACTGTTCCTTATTGTAATTTTTGATACATAGTATTTAAGTATGAAGTATGAATTTAAAAAAATACATGCAGTTTATATGTAAATATGTGTTTCAACTTCAATATATTTTTGCACGTTTTTTTAATACCCTCGGCACAATTTTAGTTTCTAAAGGCAAGGGATGTGTCAGTAAATATGTTTTATGTTGAATGAGAGTTCAGTTGGTTATTGCTCCTGCCTGCTTTTCCTCTGAAATATAGTTGCTTATGTGGTAGTAGGATTGAACATGCTCAAGAAGCATGTTTACAATTTCCTTATAGTGCAACTTCTAAGTGAAGAGTACAGTACCATGTCGCCTGGTACTTTGGAAGCTCAGGGACTCATCAACCAAGCTGAGTACCAGAAAGTTGCAGCACTGACACAGTCTGCTTCTCCTGATGCTCATAAAAAAATAGCAGGTAATCTTCCTTCTTTTGCCATGGGTGTTTAAAGTAAATTTAGCCTTGGATGTGGAGTGGATTTTTTTTTTTTTTGATCAAACTTCTCAAACTTAGTTTAACACCATCAATATTTAACCATATTCTCAGAAAGATTTGTGTTGCTCTCTTTATTTTCTTATAGAACTTTGCATTTTATGAAGGCTTATAATGGCTGTTGTGACATTTAACTCACGTTCTGATGTGTACAAGCAGTATAAGAATGTGATCAGTGTTAAGGTACATGTCTGAACACAAATCAGCTTGTTTTGACACATTTGTCATTTAAATTGTATAGAGTCAGGATGTTTTGTCATTTTGTTTGTTGGATGCTGCTATTGAAGAAAAATGTTAAAACTGATGTGCAGTTGATTGTTTCCTGTATTCTGATGTTTCTGCATGTTAATACATGGCTACATTTAGCTCATAAATTAAATATTTTTTATTGTGAAATTATATTGTCAGTGGAGTATGGTCATGTGATTTGACGTCATGAAGGGTATTTTAGGAATTTTTTGTATGGTGGCAGCAGCTTATAATGGTGTGAATGAGTTCTGTTTGCCTAGGCTGGTGTTTTACGTCATAGGTAGATAGCATGATGGTACTGAGCTTTGTACCAATAAAGAATGCAAGAAGAGACAGCGATCAGGTTCCATGTTGTGGAAAAAAGGCCACATAAATGTCTTTGTCCTGTTGAAGAAATCTGTTTCCTCCTCATAATGAAACTGTTTGATGGTGAAGGTGAATCCAGCAATAGTGGGTGATAAGGTGATGCAGATGTCAAGTGCCATACACATATTGTGTGTGTGTGTGCGTGCGCGCGCATGCGCGTGCTTGCAGTGTTCCAGTACATGAGCATTTTGTGTATGCCAGCTGCAGCAAAAGTGAGAATCTTCCAAGCAAGTTATGTAACATTAAACTCGGAACTAAAAAGTGAAGTTTGGGTGTCTTTCCTTCCTATCACCGTTACAAATACAGGGTGTTTTCATGTTTTTCAACAGAGTCTTGTGCTTGACCACCTAATAGTAGCATTAATGGTGCTTAATATGCTGCATTTTTATATGATAAGGTATAACCTTTCATGTGTTGGAAGAAACCACAACCAATGGAGTGTGGATTATGTTCCCCCAGGACATTACTTCACCACACTGCTGTTGTTAATTGCAAGTTTGATGCAGCCTTGGGTTTTGAGGTGCTCACACACCATTCTTATTCCCCAGACCTCTCCCCATGTTCTTGCTCCCGAGAAGTATCCACTTCAGGAATTCCAGTCTGAATCTGCAAGTGCTATTAACAATTTGATGTATGTTTGTCCGTGCATCATTATATATGCATTGAGAAGAAAATCAACTAGATGCTACTGACTGATTTATTGCACTTGAATAAATCATTCAGTAGCATCTAGTTGGTTTTCTTCTCTATGCTGTTAACAATATTGTGACTGTATTGTAACATGCATGAACAAAGATTGCAACACTGAAATTGATCGTTTGACTCACTAATGGGATATGTATATCACATTTATAGTGTGTCCCATATGGTTTGGTTGATAGGAACCACCATTTTGGTGGGCCTGCTGCCTCCATCCTTGTGCCAAATATGAATGCAGAAAATTGCACTGAAACATTCTTACCTATCGCTAATTTACATGGCATCACATTCCAGATAAGAGTAATCTTCATAGTTATTGTCCTGAGAACCTGAGATCTCATGTAGGTCAAACTTGGTGGTGACTGTGTTGAGCTGGTGGCAAGTGTATGTATGTATGTTGTGCCATATTCTTTATGTTGTTTTGTTGTGCTTGTGTGATATACTGATCACATACAGGAAACTTGTGAAATACCCCTCATGTATGGGCATTATTGTCACAATTTTTGTATGCTGTACAAAACTAACATTCAGTTAAAGGTTTTTGATGTTTGCCTTGTGTCCACAGAGTATTTTTAAAAATGTGTCTCTTCAGGAACTCCTTTAAATACTCTATAGACTAGCATTATATAATTTAAAGTTACATGCAAACCAGCTTAGAGTATGGCCTTTGTATGGAAACACTGTATTGTCTAATGAAACCATTCCAAAGTAAATAAATTGTGATTAAATTGTGTGGCATTCTGATGACAGTAAATCACTTTGCAAGTGACTCATTTTTTGTTTCATGCGTTGTCCAATGTTTAAAGTATATTTCAGAAACCAGATCTGCATTCATTATCAGGTGTATGGTGGGGAAGCATATACTCATTTTGGCCTGCTAGGTAGAGCTAATCCCAATCTCTTAGTTATTCTGAATGAAATATGATACATAAATGATGTGTTTTCATACAAAGTAGTTTTTATTTCACTGCTGTTTTATGTGTAACTATTGGAAATATGGTACTCATATAAAACAGGCTACAAGCATAGAAAATAAACAATCATGAATATGTTTTATTCCTTCAAACTTATTTGAATTTAGAGAACCTTTTGTACTGCTGCTGTTAACACATTTGCATTGTGAGCTAACATTGTTTCCTCTTCCTAATGCGTAATTAACATGGTGGTTGCTACATGGCAGACTTCTTTGGCCGGGTAAAGGACAAGGCTGGCGATTTGGAGCGGACTCTCAAGGAAAAGGACAGGCATGGTACTAACTTGCTATGTTTATGTTATTAGTTGCTTTTAATATTGTTGAAAGTTTTAATTTGAGTGTAGTTGACACATTCTGCTGCTGTGTTCAGCCCATGATTCAGTTTTGTAAAGTGGAGTAAGTTTTCCCTGTCCATACCATGAAGGCATATGGGGGAGTAGAGGTATAATGCCACTGTCCCTTAACCTTGTCACTAAGTGGAGATGAGTGTTTAATTTGTCACCCTGGTTGCTTTACCTGCGGGAAATACCATTCAAGAGGAGGCTGAGTGAGCTGCAGAACTGATCTAGATGTTGGGGAGAAGAGAAAAATCTTTGGCCCTTACCAGGATTTGAACCCAGCTGTGATTTTTGTAGCTAAATGACAAATGGGCTTCCTTTTTCATCAGCGAGAAAAATAATAATTTCTAAAGCAAATGTGTTAATGAAATCAGTAGTGTTAGTGTATGGAACCACACTAAACATTAGTAAAACTGTTTAAAGTGTTGCTTTTGTGTTAAAAATGTTTAACCCTAAACTTTAATTGGGCCACTGTTATTTCCTCAAAAAAAAGTGTTCAGTGTGTGTACAAAACTATATATATTCAAATCATTGAAGTGAAAAATAGACATAACTGTCAAAGATGTATTAGCCACAGTGGCCAACTTCACATGTTTACAGTACTGTTATGTAATACTGCTGTATTTTTAAAGTTGTCTTTTAACTTTTTTTCTTGTTATAAGGTGATTTTGTGTGGCACATTATGTAACATTATGTTGCAGAGAAACAGCTGCACATTTGAAAGGGCCTGGCTTTGAAGGCTACATTCATTTGAATGTTTTTTTTTAAAATTGAAACGTATTCCACGGTGCATGAGAGGTGATGTCTTGGTTACTGGGTTTCTAACTTTGGTGCATGCATGATTGCATTGTATTGTGGTGTAGGAATCCTGGCAAAAATGAAGGAGGGTGCAGAGAATGTTCAGACCAAACTGCAAGCACATGCTGAGATTGTTGGTTTCAAACCCATCCAGGGGGATGGAAAAGGTAAGCAATTTTTATTAAAAATTAATTTCACATCCACAGTCCACCCACCCCCCCCCCCCCCCCCCCACCACAAAAAAAAAACCAAAAAAAAAATCAAAAAACAAAAACAAAAAAAACCAAAACCAAAAAACAACAAAAAAAAAA
>Ga0123352_10001304_pt1 | contig 32754 bp, 8 predicted proteins | sample TergutLab28metaG_FD_89700 | JGI IMG/M metagenome (GOLD analysis project Ga0123352, IMG submission 89700) | Labiotermes labralis P1 segment gut microbial communities from Petit-Saut dam, French Guiana - Lab288 P1 | ecosystem: Host-associated > Arthropoda: Insects > Digestive system > Gut ...
GAATACCCTAGCATTTGCCTTACAACCGAGGGAAAGCACGGAAAACCTCGGTCAGGGTAGTAGTCCATGCTAAACACATTACATACATTAAATTTCAATGAGTTACAGAAAGAGAACACAGTATTGTGATATACAACTCTGTTTATGTTGACCGTCTGCTAGCAGCCAGTCAACAAAAATATTATGACAAATACCAATTGCTGTGAATATAGTATGAAGACTCCTTATGAGGTAAGTCTGTTCGAAAAATGTAGAGTTGTATATCAAAATAGAGTTGAAAAACAGTGCATCTTGTTGGCTTCTGTTGTACGAATTATACTAATGCTATTTTAGCATCGCAGATGAATTTTGATAATACAGTCAGATAGTAATGAAGGTGGCTTTAAAAGTTTTAGTAGATGCACAAGAAGCGATCAGTCTTTCTGTATCCTTCTGCAGCGTAAAAAGCAAAGAAAACGGTTGTCTTGTATCCTATTGGGCAACTATACCTGGAAGTAGCCGTTCTTTCTCGGACACGTGTTGTTGCATCTGTCAATATCATAAACACCCGCATTTAGTCCTCTAAACTTTGACGTTTAGAAATAAAGACTTTCTTTCATAGCCCAACTAAAAAAAAAAAAAATGTTGGGTTTAAAGATTCCAAGGAGACTCAAGTACTGCTGCAATATTTGAAACTTGCACAGCTCAATTAACAACAGTCGTTACCAAACCTACTGGTGATTTTATGTCTACACAATCAATTTGATGACATATTTTGGTGTTCTGTATTAAATTCGCGAACTGAAACATAGCCGCTAAGCCAGAGGCGAGGCGTCCAAGTGAAGGGAGTAACCGACGCTTCGACATAGTTCTTCAAATTAATGAAAGAGTTCTTTCTTAATAGTGCTCTATATTTGGCTTTATATTTGACAGGTCTCTTGCACAAAATCTTTTGAGATCGTGCCTGCAATACAGAGCAGCAGTAGGAGCAAGCGATTATACTGACGTGGACATCGACGCGTTGAACCTACTGCGATCATTCACTTGCTGCCATTCGAAATAGCCTAGTGCAAAACACAAGTTGCAATAGTAGACACGGGTAGTAAGACATTGTATCCAGAGTTTCTGCCAGTTGAGTGCCGTGTAGTGCACATCCAATATCGTATTGCCCTATTATCTCTATATCAAAACCTACTGTCTATTACTTTCGAATGAATCACTTTTATTTTCCTGAATTACGTGATTATATCAGTAGATTTTTATTTCACTAACATTGTATCATTTAGAGAGAGCATAGTATTTCCGGTGATATTAAAAATGACCTTGTTTATTCATTGCTGAAGTTCTCAGGCTAATAATTTAAAAATAACTAGAGAAAACGTTATTATTTACAGCAATTTTGAATAGAGCAGCATAGTGTTGAATATAATTATTTCAACTTTCAATACTCTTGTGCTGCGTGTCGCCAGACGGTGAGATCTGAGAAAGGTGTGTTGGAGTGAACACTGTCAGCGACGGCCGAACTGCTGTTGGTTTGGCAGAACGTTTCTTTGACAACACGCACAAATTAAACTGCCGCAGTAAATTTTGACTTATGAAAATGGGTGGTCTTGGCAGAACAACGTAATGGTTTGCAGTAACCTGTCAGAGATTAATGCCCTGCGTGTTTCTTCCTACATTTCTTTGCCTACAAACTGATCTTTGTCTTCAAGCAGTCGTCTGTCTTTTTTCTTTTGGCGCAACAGCCCCCAGTGGGCCAGGACCTCCTCATTCACGAGGTGTCTAGATCACACAAAACGACGCACCACAGTCGGTAGGACTCCTCTGGAAGAGCGATCAGCTCGTCGCGGAAACCTCTACCTGACAACACACAACACTCACAACAGACAGACATCCATGCTCCCGTTGGGATTCGAACCCACAATCTCAGCAGGCGAGAGGCCGCAGACCTACGCCTTAGACCGCGCGGCCACTGGGACCGGCAAGCAGTCTGTCTAGCATATAAAAATATAGAATATGGTATTTTTCCAGTTCTTCGTGTTTCTTCTGTCATCTCCGAATATTCTAACAAGCCTAACCCTTGGCAAAAAAGTTCAAAAGACATTTCTCATTAATATCATACAGCAGGAGAGTATGGAAAACATACTATAAACATTCGCGTCTAGTAATAAGGAGGAATTTGAAGAAATTTTCACATACATGAAAGACGACGCCGAAAAACGGGACGGAGAAAGTCGTAATGTTCATCAGGACTTTACTCATTACTTCAGGAGTTTGATTTTGGTTTCTTCCTGAACGTACAGGGTGAGTCACGGACCCTGACGATTTTCAAAATTATTGCTCTTTAAAACTCTTCAGGTTTCCATGACCCACCCTGTATTTTCATAGATGCTTCCCAATTGCAGGTCACTCTTCAAAATACCACAACAAGTTCCATCAAGTTTTGTTCAAAGAAACTGCTGAGAGTGGCTGCAAGTTCAAGGCCTTGAACGAGCAGCCTATGTTCGGTACAAGCTTGAAGGGTACTTTACTTATGCAGAGGTAAGAGAGAGTGAGTTTCCCACCAAAAGCAAACTAATTGACTTGGGTGACAAATGTTTATGAAGCTGTTCATCCTGTCACGCGTCATTTAGCCAAAAGAAATACCGCCTTCCAGTAACTGGCGCTCGTTACTCTGCCATTATGCAAACAATCTTTCTGATCGTGGCCGCAATTTGCTGGAAAAGTTCTTACGGCGAATGTTTTGAATTTTCGCCACTACGAACGAGATTGTCGTGCACCTTTAAACGAATCTCGTGATCAACCAGTTTTGAAATTAATGGCATATTTCGTCACACTGTCACTGTAGTATTAACAGAAGCATCAAAATTTGTAATTTTATTTTAAACATTCACGCAAGCAGTGCACGACTAGAAAGGTAATTCTCAGCTCTAATAAACATCAAAGCCCATATTCGGAGCCCACAGTTACAGAACAGACTCCTCTGGTTGGTGCTGATGTCCATTGAAATTCAACCTTTGAAGAGTGTCATGCAAAGAACATAATTTGTTTCTTCGTGCTAGAAGTTTCGGGCATAATCACAGAAGGTAATGAATATAAGACAAGAACTGTAAGTGGTTCGTGGGTTTGTTTTAATCGACACGTCACTTTGAGAGTGGCGAGATGTCGAGTCCTTCTTCTGGCCGAAACACCTCTTTTTGTGAGTGGTGCGATGTTGTTAATTAAGATTTTGTAATAAAGAAAAAAGGGTGCTAGATGAATGTATAAAATTTATACATTAGCCGTCTGACGATAAGAATCCGCAATTAATAATAATAATAATAATAACAATAATGAAATAATAGGTGTTACACTCCCTTCTGAAATTACGCAGTGTTACATCTCACGACACGCCGCTGATAGGAGGTATGAGATTTGTAAGGCCATGAACATTTCAAATGTGATTTGTGTTAAAATATTCGTGGTATATAGCTACCAGTGTTTCGGTTGAATCTGGTGCTGACATCTTCAGTATTGAAATGACCACGTAGGCTTCCAAGTGACACGTTCTCCCAAGACAGATGACTAAGTCCTACGGCCTATGTGACGTAGGCTACACGTTCAATATTTTCATCTCCAGAGATAAGGTTTGGAAAACTTGATTCTTCACCGCCGTCGCTATGAGAGGTTAACCGCTCGTATTGACAGCCACAGTTCAATCCTTTGACCCCTGAAGTTATTCTAAATAATAAATATAATTTCAGTTCCTTTTTGTGAGGAAACACAACTCTGTTACAAGTACCAAAGATTTGCGTTGTTCGGATAGGTACAGCCTAAATACTGTTGTGAGAATCATGCAAAACCTGGGCTTAAATACACCGAATGGGTGGAATGCAGTGTTCAGTGTTACGCAAGCTGACAGCAGCCCTGTAGCTGGCACGATATACGTAGTGATGTGTGTGGAACCGCAGTAGAATTTAGGTCTATATGAATACAAAACCTAAATCGAAACACCGGTAAAACTGAACATCAGCCTATGACTACAGATAAATATGTGCGTAGAAATAAGCTGTAATTTACGTAAAGCTAGGCGTAATATGTATAGTAACAGACTATGGACCATTCGTCTTAAGGATAAAAACAGCGTTTTACTAAGACAATGTATTTATTTATTTCGCCTGATTGTTACAGTAACGAATGACTATTTCCTTATGCAGCTTCAGCCGATTAGTTTTTGTAGTTTAGACTGTGCAAAGTCTGTGATGTGGAAACTGGATATTTGTATATCACTTGTGCCCTGTAAATATATTTTAGACCTGGTACCATCTAGGGTTTAGAAAGAAGCGAACCACAGGCTAATACACGCAGAAAACCAGAAGTTGGATAGGCCTACAGGCTAAGCTTCGTCGTGAGATTTGAGGTTTCTAAGCCGTGACGTAATGATTAGACTTGCCTAATACGTTCAGACGAGGTTCATTACGACAGAAACCTACCGACATTGCGGGGATACCTTCATCTCTGGGAAAGCAGAATGGTTGTAAACTGTAAGAACTTACACTGCATTACTTTACAAAGCACGGACATGTTGACAGGCCGAAGTGTTATCGGCGGACTCGCAAAGTTTAAAAAATCTTCGGGCCCTCTGTCTATCCGTCTGTCCCCTTGGAAGAATTGCTACCACTGGATGAATTTTCGTAAAATTTTAGGTTGGACGGTTTTACTAAAATCTGTTGAGAAAGATTAATTTAGGCTAAAATGGAACAAAAATAAAAGGCACTTTACATGAAGATTCACGCACCTTTATGGGTACTGTTGTTACTGGTGTCAACTATGATGGCAGTCTAGTGTAATCGCTAACAACAGTAATCGAGAATAATCGACAATGATCGAGAGTAGACGATAAGAATCTGCCTAGCTTTCCCACGAAGTTTACGTGTTACAAAATTGCGTAAAATAAAACGTGCACTCATAATATTTGTTTAATATTTACTATTAATAGAAATGTTAAATTTGGTATGTAGATTATTATGAATGTAGCCACCTGCAAATCTTGTAGGAAATATTTTTTTTAAGCCACCGAGCAGCCTGCGTATGACAGATAAATTTTATAAAACAAAATCATTAGTGACATATAATTCGTAAGTTCTGCAAAGAAATGTTACAAATCCTAATACTAGAAATAACTTTCTGTAACATTTGAACAATGGTGTAAAATAACAAAAGAAAAAAAGAAGGTGACCACATTGAGTTAAATGTGTGACTATCTGAGAAATCTGCAGGATGCAATACGCCTTAGTATTACGTCGTACGCACATTTCCTCGTATGTTCGGTATCTCAGTTCGCACATACTTAATTGCATCTCCTTTCTTATATCGAAAAGAACAGGAAAGTGGCTACTTTTTATAATATATTCGATGATATAACTCTGCTCATTTTAACTTCAAATCAACGAAATAACCTTACCTCATTTTTCCAAATGTAGCTAAAGTACCTTAAGGCAGCTCGTGTCTGTTGTGTTGCTTGTTGCAATATAATATACCTGAAACAAGACTCCATGGCGGCTGCAGTCAGATGACATGGCGATGCTCTGCGTCCCGACGCCCAGCGACGTCGTGGCGCTTCCGTCGCCGTCCGCCAACAATGGCTTCCCCCAGAGAGCCAATAAGTCTGCACGGAACCGCACTCAGCCGCTGCCTAATTATCTAGGTACCGCCCACATTTCGACCAGCAAACAGGGAGGGAAAGGGCTCCATGTCTAGGGCACGTGCTGGAAAATCAAGCGTACCATTTTATTTACATGCTATCTCGTCCGTAGAATTGTTCTGAATGCCGTAACTGATCCGGTATTTGAGCCGATTTACCTAGCCTAGGTCACTTACATCACAACACCGGTTATTTTTGATCTTGAGGTAAAAATTTTAACGCCCTTGTTTCAGACATTACGTGCCTAAATGAAGCGACATACGTAAGGTCTCCCTGTGTTTAACACCACGTCATAAGCCACGTTTGAGAGGGAAGGTGTAACTCCACGCTTTCTCAGCTTCGGTCCTAGATGGAGGTATATGATCAACATCACGCCTAGGCCAATTTATGTCTTAAGAACCATCCCCCCCCCCCGGACTGGGGGGGGGGCCTCCAAGCCTTATACACGCGGTGCAGAAGAATTGGGATTCAAACAATGTTCCTATAATTTAGCCTAATGTGGGATGTAAGCCTGTGAAAAAAAATTCATGTGAATCAGTGTGGGGTCCGTTGGGTTTCATAAAATTAGGGGATACTTGGACCTGGCGAAGGACTAATTAGATTCAGAGTAAGTGTTCTTTACTGGTTTGTTTTCTGGATACAGAAGACTTGTACGTTGAAAGTAATAAAGTCACGTCCTTTGACAAGTGACTCGGAAACTTCTGGGTAGCTTCTAATGTCCTCAGTGTTTCACAGTTCTGATTGCCTGCCGAAATCACTTCTGATGACAAATGCCGGTCACCACATGATGGCTCACTGTTGTTTTCTATCTCCTGCCACTGGCTCACTGAAGTCTCATCACCCTTCTCTCAGACATTCTCAGTGTTTGCCATGTCATTAGTGCGGTCTTCCGCTATGCGACACCGTGTAGTTTGGTAGACAGATTTCAACGGTTCGGAGGATCTCTGCCTCCATCTTCCAGATAAATCCTTAGTCGGTTTATGTGCATCGCAAACTGCTACGAAAACGCGTAGGACTATCAAGATACACGACATTTGTGTGATGTATTATATACAGTCAGTACACAACAACATCAATATAGTAATATAATGTATGCAATAGGTTACACTGTGGCTACATGCTTCGACCGTAAACGGTCATCGTCAGGCCAATAAAGAACGTTTTGTTTAAGGTACAGAGAGGTAGTACTCAATGGGATCCCATTTCGTTTACAGTGGATTATAAAATAGTGTGTAAAGAAATTCCTATTTACAATTAAAACAATTAAAATTTAGCAGTAAACAATTCTGTCAAAACGCGACATTACTTGCGACAAGACGGTAATAATTACTTTGTTTATTCAACAACGCTTTTCAGTGTTTTGTGTTAGGCCTATATTGTACTGAATGACGTGAACATTGAATTGGAAAGAGTGTGGCTGACGACGTGGCCTCCTGAATCTCAGGCCGGTTTTTTATAGGGGAAATGCGAAGCGCTGGTACGAAATTGGACACCAATCGTCTTCTCAAAGCCCAGTGCCAAGGCATAGGATTTGGCTGCGTCTTTTGGCGTAAATAATACACATATGGAGCTAAATTTAGTGAATCTCTGGACCGGGAGAAGATTGTTTCGACAATACATCTTCCAGGCTTAATTATTTGAGTTAATATTCTGTAATATACGAGGAGGGAAATTCACATTAATTATGTGTTCGAAATCTTGATAGGCAGAATTTACTGGGGAGAATTCTCTGAACTATATTGGAAACGAAGATATTAGAAGGGATGTCAAGGATGCAGGGCGAGGGGTGAGATTGTAAGTGGTTGCATTTGGCTTCGAAAAGGGTCTAGTAGCGGGTCCTGTTGAACACAGTAATACAGTTTGGGCTCCATAAAAGCAGGGAATTCACCGAGTAACAAAGCACTAATACATTTACAATAACGACTCTGTTGGTCGGTTAATGTGCAAGGTATGAGCGATCCAGTTAGCCTTCCTTCATTTTGTACAGAATTAGGTACCGAATTGAAATATTGTAGGCCTGATCGCCCCTGAGACCAGTTGTCATTAGTAATATGTTCGTCTTTCTCTGATATCCTGAATGTCAAGATCTAACCTAATTAAAAATAGGTCACAACCACTTCCTTCCCACACAGGGACTATCTTCAAATTCGTTATTCACTTATCGTTCTGCCGTTCGACGAAGTTAGTTTGAGCTGCTTGCAGCACCGGTAAATAAAAAATAAACAGTTGTAGAATTCTGTTATATTTTCAACCATATTTCTTTATTAATTACGGCCACAAATATTGCAAGGTTAACGAGGAAGAATTCCTGGTGGCACATGATAATTGACTCATAGACCAGAATAAAGAATGCTTTATAAACCAGTTAAACAAGTGACACTATCCCTGTGTTTAATTATGGCGTTTTGAATGAGCTAATTGTGTCTACTTCGGCTTTCCCCAGTCAGTAAAATTACACCAACGCTCCACATTCCCTGTCAACTCCAAAGATGCTCCTAATGGAAGAAAGAAGGAGGCGAAGTCTGGAGGCACTCCAACAAAACAGGTACTATTTGGGGAGTCGAGAAACAGCAAGAATGAAATACGCTTTCATTGTTCTTGAAGCTTCGAAATTTTAAACAAAATAATAGTGACAGTTGTAGTGCTTGTGATAGGGCCTATCGATAGGAGTTTCGAGCTTCTTGCGACTCTCGATACATCGACGCTTGGCGTCTGGTACGAGATGCTCTGCAGTCTAGTAGATACTTAGCGTCGGTCTGTGCGATCCTTCTGCCACACTGTCAGGGTGAGAGCTAAAGGTAAGCGTAAAGTTCACCCTAGAACAGACCACAAAAACCCAGACGGGGAGTAGAGGTATAGTTGTACTCTTTCTTTAACCTCAGCGCTAGATGGGGGTGGGTGATCAACGCCAAGCCCAGGCCGCTTTAACTCCGGGAAAGATATCCGGTACTCATTTTACAGGAGGCTGAGTTGGGACGCAGGGCCTGTATGGGAGAGTTCGGAAATTTTCGCTCCAACCGGGATTCTATCCCCGGAACATCCACACAGTAGCGAGTCGCTATACCGACTATGTCATCCCGTTCCACATATTTTTCTGCTTTGACGAAGGAGGCAGTAGCGTCTTCCGAAGATTTCGTAAATTGCTTTCGCATTCAACAGTGTCATTTTCTTTGACAGAGGCAATTGTAAAGCTGAACGCTTAAATCTGAATCACGACTTACAGAAAAATAAACTGGTCACAGCTATCCTTTGCCGCGACAGAATGGAGGAACAAAAGATACTGGTCTCAAGACTAGGCTGGGGTAAAAATTGAGGTTCACCTCTGACAAATGTAGTGTTCTTTGATACTCGCCTGAGACAACACGGTATCCTTTCTGGTGGCAGGCGTTCGAATTTCACTGCAACTTTCTCTCACACCTTCAATTATCCATGTAGTCTACATGGGCCAACGCTACGTAATGAAAACACAGTTCAGTATACACTGTAAGCGCACAGAAGAGCTACAGATGTTAGTCACAACTAAAGGCGAAAATGAAGTGTTCACTAAAGACAAAGGTTGTGTAGGCTCTTATTCTTAAAATAAAACCAACTAGATTCACTAATTTCTCAAATTTATTTTTGGAATAATACTCTACATGTTTCGGACCATTGTTGTGTGTACAGTGAAAAACTCCTGGTGATGGACAGAGGAACCGTCCGAAACATGTAGAGTTTTATTCCAAAAATGAATATGAGAAATTAGTACATCTGGTTGGTTTTATTATAAGAATTTATCACGATGCACGGTCACCTGAACAAGTTATGTAGGCTGTATCAGTGGTCAAAATTTCCGTTCCATTCATAGTATTTCGCTAGTTTAGTCCAAAGGTGTTGCAAGATATCTTGAACGAAGCCTGGGAGGCATGGCGGTGGTGGACAAATAACCGTAAAATTCATCCGAAAGAATCGGTGTGAATTTTGGGTCACAATTTAGCCAGCTTAGAATGGGGACTACAACTGAAAAGCTTCCGAAACGGGCTATGAAAAGTGCGATTCCATAAAATGCAATGAATTTCGGAATGAGTAAAAACTTCTTCGGGATTTATTGCTCTGAAGTTACGTTCTTAATTTCCGACCAAGAATGGGATTGTTTTCGAATTTCAACAGAGGCAAGATATTTTTCTCTTCTCCAAAACGTTTGTACATGCCCTGGGTCCCATTCAGCCCTCTCTTCAGCGGAAACAGGGTTTTCGTTCATAGGGGCAAACGCGAATGAAGCATTACGTTTACCATCACCTCCATCCATTTCCGATGTTAATAAGTGGATCTGTAAGTCTACTGCCCCTATACGCCCTTATATTTGCACAAGGACGAATTGTTATTTGTCTTCTTACGTGAGTTGAGCCGAAGGAATGGAGAGTATTGAAATAATTTTACTTCAATATCCATCAATTGGCTAGCAATGTAAAACACTGTAAGTTAGAACAGACATGATTGGTGTTTAAAAACGTTGTTAGTCTACGGCAGAGGCGCCCAGTGTTTTTTGGGGTGGCGGGGTGGAAGGAAGCCGCGACCATTACTGTGTACTGATTCGCGGGCCACATGAGAAATAATCACAGTACGCTCTCTACGTAACGGCCTAAATTATAGCGTAATTTTTAGAGTATTTTTAGCTCTAAAATTTTTAAGAGAAACATTGAGGGACAGGAGTGTGCGTGGGCCTTTCGTAACGTCACTGAATTCTCCTCATGCACTGTGCAGCTATCTATGTGCTGTCAATTTCTTGCAACAGTGAAGCCTTATGAACGGGAAGTTTGTCTGGCTCTGAAACGAAATGCCTAAGCCTAGTGTCTGCGTGAAGATCAGTTTCCTTCACGAGAGAGTGTAGCAAAGGCGATATGTACAAGTAGGAGAGGGATGTGTGGGAGTGTGGGAGTGTGGGAGTGTGTAATTCTGACGGTCAGGCCGAGCAAGACGGCCCAGAGAGCATGCCGGTTGTGCCCGATGTGATTCTTGTCAGATATGACAACAGTTCTGACTGAGCATTTTCGAAATGATGCCCATTCGCTTCAGACGACTTATGAACTAACATGATTACCTTCAAATAGTTTGCAGCAGCGTCCTTCCCCATCTGCTCTAATTCATACATCACTGTCATCACTCTTGAGCGCTGTGTAATCAAAGTTACTGATGGCGTTATTAAAAAAATACAAATAAGGATTGAGCTATGTGGCTAGAATAGGGGATAGAAAGAATGCAAGCAAAAGTTTTGTGGGGAAAATGCTTACTTGGAAAAGCTGTATCGAGATGGAAGGATAGAATCAAGGACTGTAGGCTGCTGTAAGGAGTGCAGGATCGTGCAAATTATGATCCTAATAAGGAACAACGGACTTTCGTGTTCTGCTGCTGGCGTGTTTACCTATCATGTACCTGTCATCATCATCATCATCATCATTCCTCTTGTCACTGTGATGTCTAAGTAGAAAAAAGAGCAAATGGAGTTTTGCCATTGCATTGTTATCGGCCACGTGATCACCATACATTGCTGTAGGCTACATTTTGTTTCTGAGCTTCGTTTGGCCTAATTACGTTTTCAGAGAAATCAGAGAAGAAATGCCTGACACTGAAGGCGATGATATAACGGGTTCAGCAATTAAACCCTCCTCCCCCAGCCAGAAATGAAACAACCTTTCAGCGCTCGTCATAAAGCATGGAGGAAGAAAGGTCACAGCATCAGTTTCGGTTCCACTGCTCACCAGCAACGCCACCAAACTACTGCTGTTTTATGCCTGCTTGCTGCCACATACAGCCAACTCCAATTCCTCCGCCGATGCCCCACCTACTTAAACTGTGTCTGTCACGGACTAATGGGGGGGGATATGGCCGGCTCACCCCCTCCCCCCACCTCTAACAAGAACCGTAGTAACAGCACCCAACGTTATGCCGTCAAAGTCGTTGTTCACCCCACCATCAGCCCTTCATCGACAAAGGGTAGGCTGACTATATCCCCGCCCTGGTGGGATTTCCCTTCTCTAGATATAACATCAAGTCTTGCTGACACGAGCACCAACCAAACCAACCAACCAAGTAAGCAACCAGCATCCACCACCACTACCACCACTGTTCCATGCACCCTCACACTGGCTGGGTGTAAAGTACACGGCTGACTGAAGCGGTCATTCAGACATCAGCTTGAAACCACGAGCTGAGAACTGGGGGTTCAAAACACGACAGCCGCCACCACCACCACCACCACCACCACAAAGACACGACGCCCTGGACCCTAGGCATAAATATTTACATGTGTGTGGTCTGGCGTCCATCTGGATCCTTACGGCCTTCTCAGCTGTGTCCCTCCTCTGTGCGTCGTGTCGAGGCGACCAAGAGGAACACATCAAGCAGTAAACAAGAGAACGCGTGGCTAGTGGACCGAATAGCTTATCGCCCCTTCTCTGTAGTCATCTTCCGGGTCAAACGTTTCTTGTGACGAAACAACTGCATGCAAGGGGAACTCTGGTGCATTGGTGCAACATTTAAACATTTTACAAGTTCAACGTTTTATATAACTCAAAATGTTAAGCTACTGGTACGATTTAAGGAAGGCCTATGTGTTGTTTAATGCACTGTAGAGTACCAAACGAAGACACTGCTGCACTCTTCGACGGCTCAAAGGAACAAGAAAAAGACTTCGGTGTGTGACGCAAGCTTGCGCGAATTCGGTTCTGTGCGCGAGATTATCTATCAAGTGGTCATTCCGTAAAATTTCGCGTCAGTGATTATTTGTTTAATTAACAAACAGTGTTTAATTTGAATTTTGTTTTGTTCCGCCGTTTGTTTATTTACTTCATTTTATTCGAATTGCCGTTCAACATTCCTAGATTCACGAAACTTCTTCTTCCGTGTGCAGTATAGGGCACAGGGTCACAATTGGCAGAGAGAAAAGGAAGCTAGCCTAATATTCTTCCAAAAGGGTAAGTTAATGTTTTATTCTAGACATTTGAATCCAGATTTATAACGGCTGCACCGTACAGTGTTTCATGTTTTTAGATTTACGAGTTTTAGAACTTCAAAGAAAGTGAAATGGTCGTCAGAGTCAACTTAACCTAACCTCTTTCTCCCTTAAGTTGCTTTTAACTTCTACTTTATCAAGAGCCTATTTAGGCCTGATTTACGTAATACCAGTTCTTGTATTCAGAGTAGGCCTGTCAGAAACTGTAGAGTTTCGTATACAATTTGAAGTCACAGTTTTGTCTTCTTTAATGCCATAATTAGTGCACTATTTTCATCAGTTCAGCCACACAATTTGGTTAAGCAGGAATACGAAATTAAGGGACCCGAAACTCTGGGCTACGTAACAAGCCTGGCGCAATAACATTATGCAGGAGTCGCTAAGAAGAAAAAATTACAAATTTTTATAAATTAAGAACTAGATCGAACAGATAGATTTGCATTTGGGTTCGGGGCCTCTCAGCCCTGATGCACCTAGGCCTTGATTAGGACGGGCCCTTTATGCCCCATATCGAATCATGGGAGCCCCGCAACCTTACTATAGTTCCAGATGGCCCACAAGCCTAAACTCCTAATATCCTCCGGCTCCAAGAAAAAGGAGCCCAGGTACGCATGTCTGAGTTAGGCCAAAGCCTCGCACTCACATAGAATGTAAGCCGAGGTTTCCTCTCCCACCCCGCACATCCTACACAAGGGGCTGTCAAGCAGCCCTAGTAGGTACTAAATGGAACAACAAAAGTTAATAAAAAATAAATTAAACACAATTAAAACAAGACATGTCCTCAAGCGAAAAGTATTTGTACTGAAAGAATCTAAAAATCGAGAGACTTATTGAACAGATGCGACATGTCTCTGAAGAACTAACACTTGATAAGGATAACAATAATGATATGAGTATAATAAACAACAATACATTAATAATATTAATGCCAGTATAATAAAACTCCAAATATTGTACTTCACACTTCATGTATTATCTTTTCAAGGTGATATTTCTGAACGGTCAGGACCAGGCACGTAACCCCAGTACGAACTGTCATTTCATCCCCTGTACGTGTAACCGAGCCAAGCACGGCATGTCAGCACACTTGTCTTGTGTCTGATTTGATTCCCAGAATGAACAGGGATGTTTGTCTTCTGCACAGAGAAGGCGCTGGCTCTACCAACCTAACTTCTTCCTAGTCAGACAGGTACAAAGGGCTATTTGGCAGGCACGGAGGTAACTTTCGACTCTAACTATTACTAAGACTGAGAATGCGTAGCCTACATCTGTATGGCGTGCTGGTTACACAGGCAAAATTTCTATCTAACTCTCTGTTATTATGCATGGCGGCACTGCACATATACAGGACTTAACTTCCTAACCTTTGGCAAGTCCAGTGTCAAGTCGGACAGTTAGAGCCTCAGCTTTGAGACCGAGGACGATACTGGGCTACCTGTTCAGAGTTATCACATAATGATAGATGGTGTGGAGCAGTAGCGGAACTTTGATTAGCTGGAGGAAAATGAAGTGCTAGGAGCGAAAGTTGCTTCATCTAACACGAAACTCACGTGAAGCCGCCCGGGATTGAACCCGATGCTCAACGGTGAGAAAACAGTTCTAAACTTCTGATGTAAGACTCGGTCGTACATTTCTACTACGACACAAGAACATTATTACAATGGGGAACTATTCTACGAAAAGAGGATGCTGGGTACCCAAATTACCGTTTATGAAAACTTCGAAACAATAAGAGATACATCGCGTTAAAGGCTGTAAAATATAATTACATTTAGAATAAAACAAAACAGTGGACACAATGCGTACAGCAACGTAACGAAGATCTATGTCATTTGGCTTTTACAAACGTCCTCATTACTGAACAGTCGGTCGGCCAAACATTACGTTCCTGTATCAATTTGACCCGTAACAAAAGACGCCTGTTTTATGGCTTATTATCCACATGTGTCCGAATAAGGTATGCCATTTTGGTTGCTCTGGTCTGGTTCAAATTGTTTTGTGAAGCAGCGTCGTCATTTAAATTACTATTTGAATTGAAACAAAAGAGACATCAAATGCGAATGGACCCAGTTGTGTCGAAGCAGGGGCTGGTTATTAATTAGTACAATGTCCGGTAATTAGCTCAGTGCAGTGGAATGTTGTGCAGCTTCAGTCAACATGTTGCCAAGAATAGAACTTTTGTGTGCGTTTGAAATAGCGGCAGGTTACACATAGTCCTGCGGGGACAAAACCCGACTGGTTTTTTTTGAAATTAATCTGGTTTTCCTCTAAATGTTAATTTGCAATATGTGTGCATGTAGGCCTATCATTAGTAAATACGCGCATAATGAACGTTCAGTTACTTTTCTAATCTAACGTTTACCTTCACCGTGGGATGTGCGAAATGTAAATTTATCGTTGTTACTCGCAGTGAGCGGAAATTTGACGTATTAATTTCAGTGTTCACGCTGATAAGTTATTTGTATTACATGATCTGATAGATTCAATTAAACGGAAAAAGGAAAATTTATAATTCAATTCATCTTAATTACGTATCCTTGAAATTTAATATAGACATAGTCCATTACTTCAGATGTTTTCCTGCAACAATATTTACAAGTTAGTTCAGCGCATTAACCGTACTTCGGACGGTATGTTCGTAAATTAGTTAGTCGTATCATAGGCCTATGTGATGTAACAATTGTGGGTAGCTGTCTCACAGTAAATAAGAAAATAAAACAGGGCCCTCCGAGAATATACGTAATAACTTAAAGATAAATTAATAAGAGGATATTTTGTAGGTAAGTGACCTAAATTATATGACAGGCTTCTCATTAACTATGTATCCTGCCACGTATTTGGAATATGAACACTATTCGATACTCAGAGGCCAGGACCTAGTCGTGGCAACGACAGTACGTCCATTGGTTGGATGACAGTTATTGTCAGAACACACAGAACGGTGGAACCTTGATAAAAGTTAACAGCTATCAGCTATAGTTGATGTGATGCAGTAGAACCGACATTTTTGAGAGCTTGTTTAGTGCAGTTTATGTCTGTGTGTTCCAAGTATATTTATAACTCAGAATCTTATATCATAGTTCTCTCAGAACGTACGAATAACAGATATATAAGGGTACTTACCAGACTGAAGTTTTGGTATGTACAGTACAATTCGTGCGGGGTTTTATCCATGGCCCGATTAACGCTGATTAACCTCCCTGTATAGGGAAATTGTCTATTAATTTACGCAGCATTCCTCCCTGTTTGCTGCTTCCTACCGCAGATCTAACAGACAACTCCCAAAGTAAGCTATTTTGTAGCATTTCCCCTGCTCTTGCCAGTGGACGATGTAGCCACCACAGTGCCAGCATTACCTTAGAATTTCTGAAAGAGACTTGAACGCTCATTCTCCGCGCTTTTATTATCACACGACTGAATTTTAATCTATTCTTGTGTGTGCCATTATTTACTCAAAATGTTTAGCCACTATAAGACATCTTGAGGCATTAGGCCTAACGAAACCGTATCTCGGGATAAAAGAGGGTACATAACTCTGTCTGCAGAATATAAGTGTAACAGATTATTTAATTCTTATAACAAAACCAATGAGATGAACTAATTTCTCAAATGTATTTTTGGAAAAGAAATCTACATGTTTCGGGCAGTTCCTCTGTCCATCATCAGGAGCTTTTCACTGTACACACAGCAATGGTATATGTCATACAGGTCATGCTGACTGCTTGCTAGCAAGCAGTCAGCATGACCTGTATGACATATACCATTGCTGTGTGTACAGTGAAAAGCTCCTGATGATGGACAGAGGAACTGCCCGAAACATGTAGATTTCTTTTCCAAAAATACATTTGAGAAATTAGTTCATCTCATTGGTTTTGTTATAAGAATTAAATAATCTGTTACACTTATATTCTGCAGACAGAGTTATGTACCCTCTTTTATCCCGAGATACGGTTTCGTTAGGCCTAATGCCTCAAGATGTCTTATAGTGGCTAAACATTTTGAGTAAATAATGGCACACACAAGAATAGATTAAAATTCAGTCGTGTGATAATAAAAGCGCGGAGAATGAGCGTTCAAGTCTCTTTCAGAAATTCTAAGGTAATGCTGGCACTGTGGTGGCTACATCGTCCACTGGCAAGAGCAGGGGAAATGCTACAAAATAGCTTACTTTGGGAGTTGTCTGTTAGATCTGCGGTAGGAAGCAGCAAACAGGGAGGAATGCTGCGTAAATTAATAGACAATTTCCCTATACAGGGAGGTTAATCAGCGTTAATCGGGCCATGGATAAAACCCCGCACGAATTGTACTGTACATACCAAAACTTCAGTCTGGTAAGTACCCTTATATATCTGTTATTCGTACGTTCTGAGAGAACTATGATATAAGATTCTGAGTTATAAATATACTTGGAACACACAGACATAAACTGCACTAAACAAGCTCTCAAAAATGTCGGTTCTACTGCATCACATCAACTATAGCTGATAGCTGTTAACTTTTATCAAGGTTCCACCGTTCTGTGTGTTCTGACAATAACTGTCATCCAACCAATGGACGTACTGTCGTTGCCACGACTAGGTCCTGGCCTCTGAGTATCGAATAGTGTTCATATTCCAAATACGTGGCAGGATACATAGTTAATGAGAAGCCTGTCATATAATTTAGGTCACTTACCTACAAAATATCCTCTTATTAATTTATCTTTAAGTTATTACGTATATTCTCGGAGGGCCCTGTTTTATTTTCTTATTTACTGTGAGACAGCTACCCACAATTGTTACATCACATAGGCCTATGATACGACTAACTAATTTACGAACATACCGTCCGAAGTACGGTTAATGCGCTGAACTAACTTGTAAATATTGTTGCAGGAAAACATCTGAAGTAATGGACTATGTCTATATTAAATTTCAAGGATACGTAATTAAGATGAATTGAATTATAAATTTTCCTTTTTCCGTTTAATTGAATCTATCAGATCATGTAATACAAATAACTTATCAGCGTGAACACTGAAATTAATACGTCAAATTTCCGCTCACTGCGAGTAACAACGATAAATTTACATTTCGCACATCCCACGGTGAAGGTAAACGTTAGATTAGAAAAGTAACTGAACGTTCATTATGCGCGTATTTACTAATGATAGGCCTACATGCACACATATTGCAAATTAACATTTAGAGGAAAACCAGATTAATTTCAAAAAAAACCAGTCGGGTTTTGTCCCCGCAGGACTATGTGTAACCTGCCGCTATTTCAAACGCACACAAAAGTTCTATTCTTGGCAACATGTTGACTGAAGCTGCACAACATTCCACTGCACTGAGCTAATTACCGGACATTGTACTAATTAATAACCAGCCCCTGCTTCGACACAACTGGGTCCATTCGCATTTGATGTCTCTTTTGTTTCAATTCAAATAGTAATTTAAATGACGACGCTGCTTCACAAAACAATTTGAACCAGACCAGAGCAACCAAAATGGCATACCTTATTCGGACACATGTGGATAATAAGCCATAAAACAGGCGTCTTTTGTTACGGGTCAAATTGATACAGGAACGTAATGTTTGGCCGACCGACTGTTCAGTAATGAGGACGTTTGTAAAAGCCAAATGACATAGATCTTCGTTACGTTGCTGTACGCATTGTGTCCACTGTTTTGTTTTATTCTAAATGTAATTATATTTTACAGCCTTTAACGCGATGTATCTCTTATTGTTTCGAAGTTTTCATAAACGGTAATTTGGGTACCCAGCATCCTCTTTTCGTAGAATAGTTCCCCATTGTAATAATGTTCTTGTGTCGTAGTAGAAATGTACGACCGAGTCTTACATCAGAAGTTTAGAACTGTTTTCTCACCGTTGAGCATCGGGTTCAATCCCGGGCGGCTTCACGTGAGTTTCGTGTTAGATGAAGCAACTTTCGCTCCTAGCACTTCATTTTCCTCCAGCTAATCAAAGTTCCGCTACTGCTCCACACCATCTATCATTATGTGATAACTCTGAACAGGTAGCCCAGTATCGTCCTCGGTCTCAAAGCTGAGGCTCTAACTGTCCGACTTGACACTGGACTTGCCAAAGGTTAGGAAGTTAAGTCCTGTATATGTGCAGTGCCGCCATGCATAATAACAGAGAGTTAGATAGAAATTTTGCCTGTGTAACCAGCACGCCATACAGATGTAGGCTACGCATTCTCAGTCTTAGTAATAGTTAGAGTCGAAAGTTACCTCCGTGCCTGCCAAATAGCCCTTTGTACCTGTCTGACTAGGAAGAAGTTAGGTTGGTAGAGCCAGCGCCTTCTCTGTGCAGAAGACAAACATCCCTGTTCATTCTGGGAATCAAATCAGACACAAGACAAGTGTGCTGACATGCCGTGCTTGGCTCGGTTACACGTACAGGGGATGAAATGACAGTTCGTACTGGGGTTACGTGCCTGGTCCTGACCGTTCAGAAATATCACCTTGAAAAGATAATACATGAAGTGTGAAGTACAATATTTGGAGTTTTATTATACTGGCATTAATATTATTAATGTATTGTTGTTTATTATACTCATATCATTATTGTTATCCTTATCAAGTGTTAGTTCTTCAGAGACATGTCGCATCTGTTCAATAAGTCTCTCGATTTTTAGATTCTTTCAGTACAAATACTTTTCGCTTGAGGACATGTCTTGTTTTAATTGTGTTTAATTTATTTTTTATTAACTTTTGTTGTTCCATTTAGTACCTACTAGGGCTGCTTGACAGCCCCTTGTGTAGGATGTGCGGGGTGGGAGAGGAAACCTCGGCTTACATTCTATGTGAGTGCGAGGCTTTGGCCTAACTCAGACATGCGTACCTGGGCTCCTTTTTCTTGGAGCCGGAGGATATTAGGAGTTTAGGCTTGTGGGCCATCTGGAACTATAGTAAGGTTGCGGGGCTCCCATGATTCGATATGGGGCATAAAGGGCCCGTCCTAATCAAGGCCTAGGTGCATCAGGGCTGAGAGGCCCCGAACCCAAATGCAAATCTATCTGTTCGATCTAGTTCTTAATTTATAAAAATTTGTAATTTTTTCTTCTTAGCGACTCCTGCATAATGTTATTGCGCCAGGCTTGTTACGTAGCCCAGAGTTTCGGGTCCCTTAATTTCGTATTCCTGCTTAACCAAATTGTGTGGCTGAACTGATGAAAATAGTGCACTAATTATGGCATTAAAGAAGACAAAACTGTGACTTCAAATTGTATACGAAACTCTACAGTTTCTGACAGGCCTACTCTGAATACAAGAACTGGTATTACGTAAATCAGGCCTAAATAGGCTCTTGATAAAGTAGAAGTTAAAAGCAACTTAAGGGAGAAAGAGGTTAGGTTAAGTTGACTCTGACGACCATTTCACTTTCTTTGAAGTTCTAAAACTCGTAAATCTAAAAACATGAAACACTGTACGGTGCAGCCGTTATAAATCTGGATTCAAATGTCTAGAATAAAACATTAACTTACCCTTTTGGAAGAATATTAGGCTAGCTTCCTTTTCTCTCTGCCAATTGTGACCCTGTGCCCTATACTGCACACGGAAGAAGAAGTTTCGTGAATCTAGGAATGTTGAACGGCAATTCGAATAAAATGAAGTAAATAAACAAACGGCGGAACAAAACAAAATTCAAATTAAACACTGTTTGTTAATTAAACAAATAATCACTGACGCGAAATTTTACGGAATGACCACTTGATAGATAATCTCGCGCACAGAACCGAATTCGCGCAAGCTTGCGTCACACACCGAAGTCTTTTTCTTGTTCCTTTGAGCCGTCGAAGAGTGCAGCAGTGTCTTCGTTTGGTACTCTACAGTGCATTAAACAACACATAGGCCTTCCTTAAATCGTACCAGTAGCTTAACATTTTGAGTTATATAAAACGTTGAACTTGTAAAATGTTTAAATGTTGCACCAATGCACCAGAGTTCCCCTTGCATGCAGTTGTTTCGTCACAAGAAACGTTTGACCCGGAAGATGACTACAGAGAAGGGGCGATAAGCTATTCGGTCCACTAGCCACGCGTTCTCTTGTTTACTGCTTGATGTGTTCCTCTTGGTCGCCTCGACACGACGCACAGAGGAGGGACACAGCTGAGAAGGCCGTAAGGATCCAGATGGACGCCAGACCACACACATGTAAATATTTATGCCTAGGGTCCAGGGCGTCGTGTCTTTGTGGTGGTGGTGGTGGTGGTGGTGGCGGCTGTCGTGTTTTGAACCCCCAGTTCTCAGCTCGTGGTTTCAAGCTGATGTCTGAATGACCGCTTCAGTCAGCCGTGTACTTTACACCCAGCCAGTGTGAGGGTGCATGGAACAGTGGTGGTAGTGGTGGTGGATGCTGGTTGCTTACTTGGTTGGTTGGTTTGGTTGGTGCTCGTGTCAGCAAGACTTGATGTTATATCTAGAGAAGGGAAATCCCACCAGGGCGGGGATATAGTCAGCCTACCCTTTGTCGATGAAGGGCTGATGGTGGGGTGAACAACGACTTTGACGGCATAACGTTGGGTGCTGTTACTACGGTTCTTGTTAGAGGTGGGGGGAGGGGGTGAGCCGGCCATATCCCCCCCCATTAGTCCGTGACAGACACAGTTTAAGTAGGTGGGGCATCGGCGGAGGAATTGGAGTTGGCTGTATGTGGCAGCAAGCAGGCATAAAACAGCAGTAGTTTGGTGGCGTTGCTGGTGAGCAGTGGAACCGAAACTGATGCTGTGACCTTTCTTCCTCCATGCTTTATGACGAGCGCTGAAAGGTTGTTTCATTTCTGGCTGGGGGAGGAGGGTTTAATTGCTGAACCCGTTATATCATCGCCTTCAGTGTCAGGCATTTCTTCTCTGATTTCTCTGAAAACGTAATTAGGCCAAACGAAGCTCAGAAACAAAATGTAGCCTACAGCAATGTATGGTGATCACGTGGCCGATAACAATGCAATGGCAAAACTCCATTTGCTCTTTTTTCTACTTAGACATCACAGTGACAAGAGGAATGATGATGATGATGATGATGACAGGTACATGATAGGTAAACACGCCAGCAGCAGAACACGAAAGTCCGTTGTTCCTTATTAGGATCATAATTTGCACGATCCTGCACTCCTTACAGCAGCCTACAGTCCTTGATTCTATCCTTCCATCTCGATACAGCTTTTCCAAGTAAGCATTTTCCCCACAAAACTTTTGCTTGCATTCTTTCTATCCCCTATTCTAGCCACATAGCTCAATCCTTATTTGTATTTTTTTAATAACGCCATCAGTAACTTTGATTACACAGCGCTCAAGAGTGATGACAGTGATGTATGAATTAGAGCAGATGGGGAAGGACGCTGCTGCAAACTATTTGAAGGTAATCATGTTAGTTCATAAGTCGTCTGAAGCGAATGGGCATCATTTCGAAAATGCTCAGTCAGAACTGTTGTCATATCTGACAAGAATCACATCGGGCACAACCGGCATGCTCTCTGGGCCGTCTTGCTCGGCCTGACCGTCAGAATTACACACTCCCACACTCCCACACTCCCACACATCCCTCTCCTACTTGTACATATCGCCTTTGCTACACTCTCTCGTGAAGGAAACTGATCTTCACGCAGACACTAGGCTTAGGCATTTCGTTTCAGAGCCAGACAAACTTCCCGTTCATAAGGCTTCACTGTTGCAAGAAATTGACAGCACATAGATAGCTGCACAGTGCATGAGGAGAATTCAGTGACGTTACGAAAGGCCCACGCACACTCCTGTCCCTCAATGTTTCTCTTAAAAATTTTAGAGCTAAAAATACTCTAAAAATTACGCTATAATTTAGGCCGTTACGTAGAGAGCGTACTGTGATTATTTCTCATGTGGCCCGCGAATCAGTACACAGTAATGGTCGCGGCTTCCTTCCACCCCGCCACCCCAAAAAACACTGGGCGCCTCTGCCGTAGACTAACAACGTTTTTAAACACCAATCATGTCTGTTCTAACTTACAGTGTTTTACATTGCTAGCCAATTGATGGATATTGAAGTAAAATTATTTCAATACTCTCCATTCCTTCGGCTCAACTCACGTAAGAAGACAAATAACAATTCGTCCTTGTGCAAATATAAGGGCGTATAGGGGCAGTAGACTTACAGATCCACTTATTAACATCGGAAATGGATGGAGGTGATGGTAAACGTAATGCTTCATTCGCGTTTGCCCCTATGAACGAAAACCCTGTTTCCGCTGAAGAGAGGGCTGAATGGGACCCAGGGCATGTACAAACGTTTTGGAGAAGAGAAAAATATCTTGCCTCTGTTGAAATTCGAAAACAATCCCATTCTTGGTCGGAAATTAAGAACGTAACTTCAGAGCAATAAATCCCGAAGAAGTTTTTACTCATTCCGAAATTCATTGCATTTTATGGAATCGCACTTTTCATAGCCCGTTTCGGAAGCTTTTCAGTTGTAGTCCCCATTCTAAGCTGGCTAAATTGTGACCCAAAATTCACACCGATTCTTTCGGATGAATTTTACGGTTATTTGTCCACCACCGCCATGCCTCCCAGGCTTCGTTCAAGATATCTTGCAACACCTTTGGACTAAACTAGCGAAATACTATGAATGGAACGGAAATTTTGACCACTGATACAGCCTACATAACTTGTTCAGGTGACCGTGCATCGTGATAAATTCTTATAATAAAACCAACCAGATGTACTAATTTCTCATATTCATTTTTGGAATAAAACTCTACATGTTTCGGACGGTTCCTCTGTCCATCACCAGGAGTTTTTCACTGTACACACAACAATGGTCCGAAACATGTAGAGTATTATTCCAAAAATAAATTTGAGAAATTAGTGAATCTAGTTGGTTTTATTTTAAGAATAAGAGCCTACACAACCTTTGTCTTTAGTGAACACTTCATTTTCGCCTTTAGTTGTGACTAACATCTGTAGCTCTTCTGTGCGCTTACAGTGTATACTGAACTGTGTTTTCATTACGTAGCGTTGGCCCATGTAGACTACATGGATAATTGAAGGTGTGAGAGAAAGTTGCAGTGAAATTCGAACGCCTGCCACCAGAAAGGATACCGTGTTGTCTCAGGCGAGTATCAAAGAACACTACATTTGTCAGAGGTGAACCTCAATTTTTACCCCAGCCTAGTCTTGAGACCAGTATCTTTTGTTCCTCCATTCTGTCGCGGCAAAGGATAGCTGTGACCAGTTTATTTTTCTGTAAGTCGTGATTCAGATTTAAGCGTTCAGCTTTACAATTGCCTCTGTCAAAGAAAATGACACTGTTGAATGCGAAAGCAATTTACGAAATCTTCGGAAGACGCTACTGCCTCCTTCGTCAAAGCAGAAAAATATGTGGAACGGGATGACATAGTCGGTATAGCGACTCGCTACTGTGTGGATGTTCCGGGGATAGAATCCCGGTTGGAGCGAAAATTTCCGAACTCTCCCATACAGGCCCTGCGTCCCAACTCAGCCTCCTGTAAAATGAGTACCGGATATCTTTCCCGGAGTTAAAGCGGCCTGGGCTTGGCGTTGATCACCCACCCCCATCTAGCGCTGAGGTTAAAGAAAGAGTACAACTATACCTCTACTCCCCGTCTGGGTTTTTGTGGTCTGTTCTAGGGTGAACTTTACGCTTACCTTTAGCTCTCACCCTGACAGTGTGGCAGAAGGATCGCACAGACCGACGCTAAGTATCTACTAGACTGCAGAGCATCTCGTACCAGACGCCAAGCGTCGATGTATCGAGAGTCGCAAGAAGCTCGAAACTCCTATCGATAGGCCCTATCACAAGCACTACAACTGTCACTATTATTTTGTTTAAAATTTCGAAGCTTCAAGAACAATGAAAGCGTATTTCATTCTTGCTGTTTCTCGACTCCCCAAATAGTACCTGTTTTGTTGGAGTGCCTCCAGACTTCGCCTCCTTCTTTCTTCCATTAGGAGCATCTTTGGAGTTGACAGGGAATGTGGAGCGTTGGTGTAATTTTACTGACTGGGGAAAGCCGAAGTAGACACAATTAGCTCATTCAAAACGCCATAATTAAACACAGGGATAGTGTCACTTGTTTAACTGGTTTATAAAGCATTCTTTATTCTGGTCTATGAGTCAATTATCATGTGCCACCAGGAATTCTTCCTCGTTAACCTTGCAATATTTGTGGCCGTAATTAATAAAGAAATATGGTTGAAAATATAACAGAATTCTACAACTGTTTATTTTTTATTTACCGGTGCTGCAAGCAGCTCAAACTAACTTCGTCGAACGGCAGAACGATAAGTGAATAACGAATTTGAAGATAGTCCCTGTGTGGGAAGGAAGTGGTTGTGACCTATTTTTAATTAGGTTAGATCTTGACATTCAGGATATCAGAGAAAGACGAACATATTACTAATGACAACTGGTCTCAGGGGCGATCAGGCCTACAATATTTCAATTCGGTACCTAATTCTGTACAAAATGAAGGAAGGCTAACTGGATCGCTCATACCTTGCACATTAACCGACCAACAGAGTCGTTATTGTAAATGTATTAGTGCTTTGTTACTCGGTGAATTCCCTGCTTTTATGGAGCCCAAACTGTATTACTGTGTTCAACAGGACCCGCTACTAGACCCTTTTCGAAGCCAAATGCAACCACTTACAATCTCACCCCTCGCCCTGCATCCTTGACATCCCTTCTAATATCTTCGTTTCCAATATAGTTCAGAGAATTCTCCCCAGTAAATTCTGCCTATCAAGATTTCGAACACATAATTAATGTGAATTTCCCTCCTCGTATATTACAGAATATTAACTCAAATAATTAAGCCTGGAAGATGTATTGTCGAAACAATCTTCTCCCGGTCCAGAGATTCACTAAATTTAGCTCCATATGTGTATTATTTACGCCAAAAGACGCAGCCAAATCCTATGCCTTGGCACTGGGCTTTGAGAAGACGATTGGTGTCCAATTTCGTACCAGCGCTTCGCATTTCCCCTATAAAAAACCGGCCTGAGATTCAGGAGGCCACGTCGTCAGCCACACTCTTTCCAATTCAATGTTCACGTCATTCAGTACAATATAGGCCTAACACAAAACACTGAAAAGCGTTGTTGAATAAACAAAGTAATTATTACCGTCTTGTCGCAAGTAATGTCGCGTTTTGACAGAATTGTTTACTGCTAAATTTTAATTGTTTTAATTGTAAATAGGAATTTCTTTACACACTATTTTATAATCCACTGTAAACGAAATGGGATCCCATTGAGTACTACCTCTCTGTACCTTAAACAAAACGTTCTTTATTGGCCTGACGATGACCGTTTACGGTCGAAGCATGTAGCCACAGTGTAACCTATTGCATACATTATATTACTATATTGATGTTGTTGTGTACTGACTGTATATAATACATCACACAAATGTCGTGTATCTTGATAGTCCTACGCGTTTTCGTAGCAGTTTGCGATGCACATAAACCGACTAAGGATTTATCTGGAAGATGGAGGCAGAGATCCTCCGAACCGTTGAAATCTGTCTACCAAACTACACGGTGTCGCATAGCGGAAGACCGCACTAATGACATGGCAAACACTGAGAATGTCTGAGAGAAGGGTGATGAGACTTCAGTGAGCCAGTGGCAGGAGATAGAAAACAACAGTGAGCCATCATGTGGTGACCGGCATTTGTCATCAGAAGTGATTTCGGCAGGCAATCAGAACTGTGAAACACTGAGGACATTAGAAGCTACCCAGAAGTTTCCGAGTCACTTGTCAAAGGACGTGACTTTATTACTTTCAACGTACAAGTCTTCTGTATCCAGAAAACAAACCAGTAAAGAACACTTACTCTGAATCTAATTAGTCCTTCGCCAGGTCCAAGTATCCCCTAATTTTATGAAACCCAACGGACCCCACACTGATTCACATGAATTTTTTTTCACAGGCTTACATCCCACATTAGGCTAAATTATAGGAACATTGTTTGAATCCCAATTCTTCTGCACCGCGTGTATAAGGCTTGGAGGCCCCCCCCCCAGTCCGGGGGGGGGGGATGGTTCTTAAGACATAAATTGGCCTAGGCGTGATGTTGATCATATACCTCCATCTAGGACCGAAGCTGAGAAAGCGTGGAGTTACACCTTCCCTCTCAAACGTGGCTTATGACGTGGTGTTAAACACAGGGAGACCTTACGTATGTCGCTTCATTTAGGCACGTAATGTCTGAAACAAGGGCGTTAAAATTTTTACCTCAAGATCAAAAATAACCGGTGTTGTGATGTAAGTGACCTAGGCTAGGTAAATCGGCTCAAATACCGGATCAGTTACGGCATTCAGAACAATTCTACGGACGAGATAGCATGTAAATAAAATGGTACGCTTGATTTTCCAGCACGTGCCCTAGACATGGAGCCCTTTCCCTCCCTGTTTGCTGGTCGAAATGTGGGCGGTACCTAGATAATTAGGCAGCGGCTGAGTGCGGTTCCGTGCAGACTTATTGGCTCTCTGGGGGAAGCCATTGTTGGCGGACGGCGACGGAAGCGCCACGACGTCGCTGGGCGTCGGGACGCAGAGCATCGCCATGTCATCTGACTGCAGCCGCCATGGAGTCTTGTTTCAGGTATATTATATTGCAACAAGCAACACAACAGACACGAGCTGCCTTAAGGTACTTTAGCTACATTTGGAAAAATGAGGTAAGGTTATTTCGTTGATTTGAAGTTAAAATGAGCAGAGTTATATCATCGAATATATTATAAAAAGTAGCCACTTTCCTGTTCTTTTCGATATAAGAAAGGAGATGCAATTAAGTATGTGCGAACTGAGATACCGAACATACGAGGAAATGTGCGTACGACGTAATACTAAGGCGTATTGCATCCTGCAGATTTCTCAGATAGTCACACATTTAACTCAATGTGGTCACCTTCTTTTTTTCTTTTGTTATTTTACACCATTGTTCAAATGTTACAGAAAGTTATTTCTAGTATTAGGATTTGTAACATTTCTTTGCAGAACTTACGAATTATATGTCACTAATGATTTTGTTTTATAAAATTTATCTGTCATACGCAGGCTGCTCGGTGGCTTAAAAAAAATATTTCCTACAAGATTTGCAGGTGGCTACATTCATAATAATCTACATACCAAATTTAACATTTCTATTAATAGTAAATATTAAACAAATATTATGAGTGCACGTTTTATTTTACGCAATTTTGTAACACGTAAACTTCGTGGGAAAGCTAGGCAGATTCTTATCGTCTACTCTCGATCATTGTCGATTATTCTCGATTACTGTTGTTAGCGATTACACTAGACTGCCATCATAGTTGACACCAGTAACAACAGTACCCATAAAGGTGCGTGAATCTTCATGTAAAGTGCCTTTTATTTTTGTTCCATTTTAGCCTAAATTAATCTTTCTCAACAGATTTTAGTAAAACCGTCCAACCTAAAATTTTACGAAAATTCATCCAGTGGTAGCAATTCTTCCAAGGGGACAGACGGATAGACAGAGGGCCCGAAGATTTTTTAAACTTTGCGAGTCCGCCGATAACACTTCGGCCTGTCAACATGTCCGTGCTTTGTAAAGTAATGCAGTGTAAGTTCTTACAGTTTACAACCATTCTGCTTTCCCAGAGATGAAGGTATCCCCGCAATGTCGGTAGGTTTCTGTCGTAATGAACCTCGTCTGAACGTATTAGGCAAGTCTAATCATTACGTCACGGCTTAGAAACCTCAAATCTCACGACGAAGCTTAGCCTGTAGGCCTATCCAACTTCTGGTTTTCTGCGTGTATTAGCCTGTGGTTCGCTTCTTTCTAAACCCTAGATGGTACCAGGTCTAAAATATATTTACAGGGCACAAGTGATATACAAATATCCAGTTTCCACATCACAGACTTTGCACAGTCTAAACTACAAAAACTAATCGGCTGAAGCTGCATAAGGAAATAGTCATTCGTTACTGTAACAATCAGGCGAAATAAATAAATACATTGTCTTAGTAAAACGCTGTTTTTATCCTTAAGACGAATGGTCCATAGTCTGTTACTATACATATTACGCCTAGCTTTACGTAAATTACAGCTTATTTCTACGCACATATTTATCTGTAGTCATAGGCTGATGTTCAGTTTTACCGGTGTTTCGATTTAGGTTTTGTATTCATATAGACCTAAATTCTACTGCGGTTCCACACACATCACTACGTATATCGTGCCAGCTACAGGGCTGCTGTCAGCTTGCGTAACACTGAACACTGCATTCCACCCATTCGGTGTATTTAAGCCCAGGTTTTGCATGATTCTCACAACAGTATTTAGGCTGTACCTATCCGAACAACGCAAATCTTTGGTACTTGTAACAGAGTTGTGTTTCCTCACAAAAAGGAACTGAAATTATATTTATTATTTAGAATAACTTCAGGGGTCAAAGGATTGAACTGTGGCTGTCAATACGAGCGGTTAACCTCTCATAGCGACGGCGGTGAAGAATCAAGTTTTCCAAACCTTATCTCTGGAGATGAAAATATTGAACGTGTAGCCTACGTCACATAGGCCGTAGGACTTAGTCATCTGTCTTGGGAGAACGTGTCACTTGGAAGCCTACGTGGTCATTTCAATACTGAAGATGTCAGCACCAGATTCAACCGAAACACTGGTAGCTATATACCACGAATATTTTAACACAAATCACATTTGAAATGTTCATGGCCTTACAAATCTCATACCTCCTATCAGCGGCGTGTCGTGAGATGTAACACTGCGTAATTTCAGAAGGGAGTGTAACACCTATTATTTCATTATTGTTATTATTATTATTATTATTAATTGCGGATTCTTATCGTCAGACGGCTAATGTATAAATTTTATACATTCATCTAGCACCCTTTTTTCTTTATTACAAAATCTTAATTAACAACATCGCACCACTCACAAAAAGAGGTGTTTCGGCCAGAAGAAGGACTCGACATCTCGCCACTCTCAAAGTGACGTGTCGATTAAAACAAACCCACGAACCACTTACAGTTCTTGTCTTATATTCATTACCTTCTGTGATTATGCCCGAAACTTCTAGCACGAAGAAACAAATTATGTTCTTTGCATGACACTCTTCAAAGGTTGAATTTCAATGGACATCAGCACCAACCAGAGGAGTCTGTTCTGTAACTGTGGGCTCCGAATATGGGCTTTGATGTTTATTAGAGCTGAGAATTACCTTTCTAGTCGTGCACTGCTTGCGTGAATGTTTAAAATAAAATTACAAATTTTGATGCTTCTGTTAATACTACAGTGACAGTGTGACGAAATATGCCATTAATTTCAAAACTGGTTGATCACGAGATTCGTTTAAAGGTGCACGACAATCTCGTTCGTAGTGGCGAAAATTCAAAACATTCGCCGTAAGAACTTTTCCAGCAAATTGCGGCCACGATCAGAAAGATTGTTTGCATAATGGCAGAGTAACGAGCGCCAGTTACTGGAAGGCGGTATTTCTTTTGGCTAAATGACGCGTGACAGGATGAACAGCTTCATAAACATTTGTCACCCAAGTCAATTAGTTTGCTTTTGGTGGGAAACTCACTCTCTCTTACCTCTGCATAAGTAAAGTACCCTTCAAGCTTGTACCGAACATAGGCTGCTCGTTCAAGGCCTTGAACTTGCAGCCACTCTCAGCAGTTTCTTTGAACAAAACTTGATGGAACTTGTTGTGGTATTTTGAAGAGTGACCTGCAATTGGGAAGCATCTATGAAAATACAGGGTGGGTCATGGAAACCTGAAGAGTTTTAAAGAGCAATAATTTTGAAAATCGTCAGGGTCCGTGACTCACCCTGTACGTTCAGGAAGAAACCAAAATCAAACTCCTGAAGTAATGAGTAAAGTCCTGATGAACATTACGACTTTCTCCGTCCCGTTTTTCGGCGTCGTCTTTCATGTATGTGAAAATTTCTTCAAATTCCTCCTTATTACTAGACGCGAATGTTTATAGTATGTTTTCCATACTCTCCTGCTGTATGATATTAATGAGAAATGTCTTTTGAACTTTTTTGCCAAGGGTTAGGCTTGTTAGAATATTCGGAGATGACAGAAGAAACACGAAGAACTGGAAAAATACCATATTCTATATTTTTATATGCTAGACAGACTGCTTGCCGGTCCCAGTGGCCGCGCGGTCTAAGGCGTAGGTCTGCGGCCTCTCGCCTGCTGAGATTGTGGGTTCGAATCCCAACGGGAGCATGGATGTCTGTCTGTTGTGAGTGTTGTGTGTTGTCAGGTAGAGGTTTCCGCGACGAGCTGATCGCTCTTCCAGAGGAGTCCTACCGACTGTGGTGCGTCGTTTTGTGTGATCTAGACACCTCGTGAATGAGGAGGTCCTGGCCCACTGGGGGCTGTTGCGCCAAAAGAAAAAAGACAGACGACTGCTTGAAGACAAAGATCAGTTTGTAGGCAAAGAAATGTAGGAAGAAACACGCAGGGCATTAATCTCTGACAGGTTACTGCAAACCATTACGTTGTTCTGCCAAGACCACCCATTTTCATAAGTCAAAATTTACTGCGGCAGTTTAATTTGTGCGTGTTGTCAAAGAAACGTTCTGCCAAACCAACAGCAGTTCGGCCGTCGCTGACAGTGTTCACTCCAACACACCTTTCTCAGATCTCACCGTCTGGCGACACGCAGCACAAGAGTATTGAAAGTTGAAATAATTATATTCAACACTATGCTGCTCTATTCAAAATTGCTGTAAATAATAACGTTTTCTCTAGTTATTTTTAAATTATTAGCCTGAGAACTTCAGCAATGAATAAACAAGGTCATTTTTAATATCACCGGAAATACTATGCTCTCTCTAAATGATACAATGTTAGTGAAATAAAAATCTACTGATATAATCACGTAATTCAGGAAAATAAAAGTGATTCATTCGAAAGTAATAGACAGTAGGTTTTGATATAGAGATAATAGGGCAATACGATATTGGATGTGCACTACACGGCACTCAACTGGCAGAAACTCTGGATACAATGTCTTACTACCCGTGTCTACTATTGCAACTTGTGTTTTGCACTAGGCTATTTCGAATGGCAGCAAGTGAATGATCGCAGTAGGTTCAACGCGTCGATGTCCACGTCAGTATAATCGCTTGCTCCTACTGCTGCTCTGTATTGCAGGCACGATCTCAAAAGATTTTGTGCAAGAGACCTGTCAAATATAAAGCCAAATATAGAGCACTATTAAGAAAGAACTCTTTCATTAATTTGAAGAACTATGTCGAAGCGTCGGTTACTCCCTTCACTTGGACGCCTCGCCTCTGGCTTAGCGGCTATGTTTCAGTTCGCGAATTTAATACAGAACACCAAAATATGTCATCAAATTGATTGTGTAGACATAAAATCACCAGTAGGTTTGGTAACGACTGTTGTTAATTGAGCTGTGCAAGTTTCAAATATTGCAGCAGTACTTGAGTCTCCTTGGAATCTTTAAACCCAACATTTTTTTTTTTTTTAGTTGGGCTATGAAAGAAAGTCTTTATTTCTAAACGTCAAAGTTTAGAGGACTAAATGCGGGTGTTTATGATATTGACAGATGCAACAACACGTGTCCGAGAAAGAACGGCTACTTCCAGGTATAGTTGCCCAATAGGATACAAGACAACCGTTTTCTTTGCTTTTTACGCTGCAGAAGGATACAGAAAGACTGATCGCTTCTTGTGCATCTACTAAAACTTTTAAAGCCACCTTCATTACTATCTGACTGTATTATCAAAATTCATCTGCGATGCTAAAATAGCATTAGTATAATTCGTACAACAGAAGCCAACAAGATGCACTGTTTTTCAACTCTATTTTGATATACAACTCTACATTTTTCGAACAGACTTACCTCATAAGGAGTCTTCATACTATATTCACAGCAATTGGTATTTGTCATAATATTTTTGTTGACTGGCTGCTAGCAGACGGTCAACATAAACAGAGTTGTATATCACAATACTGTGTTCTCTTTCTGTAACTCATTGAAATTTAATGTATGTAATGTGTTTAGCATGGACTACTACCCTGACCGAGGTTTTCCGTGCTTTCCCTCGGTTGTAAGGCAAATGCTAGGGTATTC
>Ga0123352_10001306_pt1 | contig 32742 bp, 16 predicted proteins | sample TergutLab28metaG_FD_89700 | JGI IMG/M metagenome (GOLD analysis project Ga0123352, IMG submission 89700) | Labiotermes labralis P1 segment gut microbial communities from Petit-Saut dam, French Guiana - Lab288 P1 | ecosystem: Host-associated > Arthropoda: Insects > Digestive system > Gut ...
ACTCCTCTGGACGAGTGATCAGTTCGTCGCAGAGACCTCTACCTGACAACACACAACACTCACAACAGACCAAACATCCATGCCCCCGGTGGGATTCGAACCCACAATCTCAGCAGGCGAGCGACCGTAGACCTACGCCTTAGACCGCGCGTCCACTGGGACCGGCATCACAGTAAATAGTAAGATATTTGTATACGCTAATTGCCGTGAATGTATGATTTGGCTACCACTTTTCTTGTGGGTCGGGATAGCATAGTCAACACAGCAGGTAGCCAGGAGCTGAACTGTCCGGGGATAGAATCCACGTGGAGGTGAGGTTTCTAGGACCAGTCCGGACTGGCCTTGGGGTCCACAAAACCTCCTACAAAATGAATACCCGTTTCCTATTGGGATGGAAAAACGGAAGCATCGTGGCGTTCACCAATCAAGCCCTTTTAGCGCAGAGGTTAAAGAAAGAGTAGAGCTATGCCTCTACTCCCCTTTCGGGCTTTCATGGCCTGTTCATGGATGGGCTTTAACAATCTTCCTACATCCTGACATTGCTTGATCTTTAAGGTCTATATACTTGTACCGTACTATGCTTTGTTGGCTGACTTTGTTATGGAAATGGATCTGCAGTTAAACTAATAGGCATCTTACTTCATGGGACTGAGTTCTTTATTTAAAACAATAGTCTTTCTGAGAGCGAAGAATATTCATATAAACTCTGGAACTCCAGAAATTCTGTTTCTAGGAGTTTACTACTGGCCCCTAAATCAGTCATATCAATCATGTTCACATTTTCCAGACCTATTCCTTTAAGATACCTCTTAATATTGTCTTCACATTTACTTCCAGGCCTTCCAAATGGCCTCTTTTAGGATTCCCACCAAAGCATGTATCAAAACCTTTCACTCTCCGTGCGTGCCAAATTTCTTGCCCGTCGCACATTCCTTGATTTCATTACCCTGTTAACAATGTACTCGTATTTGAAGCTTACACAGGTTCTAAATTTCCTACTATCCCTTTTATCTGCTCTGTTACTTATTTTTCTTGGAACCAAATATTCTTCAGTATTCTTACAATAAAACCAACTAGATTCCTTAATTTCTGAAAGTTATTTTTGGAATAAAACTCTACATGTTTCGGAGAGTTCCTCTGCCCATCATCAGGAGCTTTTCACTGTACACACGGCAAACCTTTATGACATATATCATTGTTGTGTGTATACTGACGAACTCCTGATGATGATGAACAGAGTAACTGTCCGAAACATGTAGAGTTTTATTCCAAAAATAAATTTGAGAAATTAGTGTATCTAGTTGGTTTTATTATAAGAATTTATCACAATGCACGGTCACCTGAACGTCAGATTCTTCAGTATAGCATTTTCTAGAACACCCTCAGTGACTTCACTTGCCTTTAATTGATACTAATTTTGAAGTCCATAAGGGACAAACCGGCAAATTTATAACTTATGTAAATCCTAATCCCAAAGATAATTCCTATTATTTTAACGTTAGATTAGATTTTATTTTACTCTTTTATCCTCAGCTCTCCAAAATCCAATGATCTTAAATGTGGTCATATTTGATTCTGAAGGATTAATTTTACAGAATTAGAAATTGAATATTCCCATTTCCTTTATTGTAACTTTTCAGATTATGTGACAATACATTACCTTACGTTGTGTCTATGTAGCTTGCGATCATAATTGGCCCATTACTCTGAGACGTTTGTAAATTTCTACGAGACTATACAGCGCTTCATCTAAGAATATTCATAGATATGTTTTATAATTTTGTTGGTTTTATATTTTTTTTTAAGAATTTTTCTTCGTTATTAAATATCTGATTAAAATTCTTTCTGAGGTTAATTGAACTTTTTCTGCTTATTAGGCTTACCCTTTTGGCGCCGGAATTATTTTTTTAAATTTAGCATACCCTGTATATAAAATGTGAATAATACAGGAACCAAATATGTTAGATTTATGAAACAAACTGCATTTTGAAGAGAAAAAACGGAGAGTATACACCATGTTTAAAATATTCATTACCTATATTTGTTGAATAAATATATAAAATGCAACTTTGGAGGTTAGCGGTGCGGTACGTCAACTATAGTTGACTTAAGGCGTCTAAAGTTTAATGTATAAAACTTTTCGCGTTGTCAACATTTTGGATTATGTAGGCAGATGAGCGTAAAATGTGAATTTGCGGCGTGCTTGCATTATGTTCATACTTTCTACGTTGCCATAACATCCTGATGCAAATTTTGACGTTTTGCTGACCGTGCATCGCAGTATATTTATCTCAGTATTTAACCAACCTGATGCAAAAAATTTGTTTCACAATAAGTTTTATTTCATGCCTCTACATGATTCGAGCACGTGTGCTCATCATCAGTAGGTCAAAATTGCATTACACAGCCTCTGGTATCATCACACCTATAGGTGTTTCAAGACAATGAACTTGGCGTTTCATCAAGGGTTTCCTTTACCAATAAACTCACTATTATTCTTCATACAAACCAAAACCCACCAAGGGTTTTAGCGCCAATTGAAAAAGATTGTTCTTCATTAAAATAATCTATTTACAAATGAGCTTAGTATTATACAACACAGATTATTAATACAGACCGTAAATTGGTACGACTTACATATATTTTCAACAAATTATAATTTGTTGGGACAAGAATATTTTTTTGTGTGTGGGAACTGCGCTTGAAGTCTGAAGAAAGGATTCCGTGGCACACGTAATCTCTTCTTCCAGAAAGGGCGAACAATGGGAGGAATGATTGATAGTAAGAAATGAAGAAGAAAATAAGGCTAAACAAGAGGAATAAGTAGATAGATGCCCAGCTTAAAGCAGTTTTAATGGAACAGAAACGAAATATTGTGTAAAAGGAGAGAGATGAAAATGCTTGTTTAGATATTTGACAGACAAAGAAGCTGATGACTCTCTGACATCAGAACACGAATATGTTGAATGAAAATGGTGTACAATACATATAAATACATTTTGAGACAGTTTTATCAACTTCCCAACAACTAATAAATATTAATTTTGTATAGAAATTTCAAGTACATTCCTCGCTTGTTCCATTCTTTCTGTATCAATAAGAATCAAGCCGCAGACATTTACTCTCCTTACGCTGCCAAGAATAGCCTGAAGATCTCAGTGGGTATGCTGATTAAGCTGAGGAGTGTGGCTCAAATCCTGGCTGGGGCGGGAAATTTTTCTCCTCTTCAAATTGTGCAGATCGTCTCTGGTGCCCGCTCAGCTCCCTGCTCATAGCACAGAGGGGGCTATACACGGACCGCTAAATAAGCTGAAACGTAAAATTGAACATTTGTACATTTAACGCCATCTAATGTCAAGGTTCGCCGGTCGCAGTGGCCGCGCGGTCTGCGGCTACTCGCATGCTGAGATTGTTGGTTAGGATCCCACCGGGAGGATGGATGTTTGTCTGCTGTGATTGCTGTGTGTTGTCAGGTAGAGGTCTCTGCGACGAGCTGATCACTCGTCCAGAGGAGTCTTACCGAGTGTGGTGCGCTGTTGTGTGTGATCTAGAAACCTAGTGAATGATGAGACCCTGACCCATTGTGGGGGGGGGGGGGATGTTGCTCCAAAAACAAAAAAATGCCAAAGTCCAAATTTCTTAGTGGCAAGGTAAGTAATTAAGCAATGGATAGATTTGTATTCATTTCATTTTAGGTTTTCACGTAAATTCCCTTTCGCTGTAAGTTACACCTGTAATTCTTTTATTAGTGGGTTTCAATTCTTGACACTTTTTAAATCCCAGTAACAATTAAAGGGTGAAAAATCATATGAATTCTATAAGTATACTGATTTCCTGCAAGTATTGCAAAAATATTTCCAAAAATTAACCTTATGGCGCCGGAATTATTTTTTTAATTTTAGCACATTCTGTATATAAAATGTGAATAATACAGGAACCAAACAAGTTAGAATTATGAAACAAACTGCATTTTGAAGAAAAAAAACGGAGAGTCTACACCATGTTTAAAATATTCGGTACCTATATTTGTTGAATAAATATACAAAATGCAACTTTGGAGGTTAGCGGTGCGGTACGTTAACTATAGTTGACGTTAGGCGTCTAAAGGTTAATTAAACCCTTGAGTATATCTGTATGGTTTAATTTCAAGAATTTAGTGTAATACATTTGGATAACCGTGGTTTCGTTTCGTCCGTACGACCACATTAAAATTCAAATATAGCAAAGGAATTTACAGAAAACACTGCAGATCCTGAAGAATTACACGCACATATACAGAGGAAGAAAGATCACGTAACCGCGTTAGTTGGAATTAGAGTTTATATGACCCCCACACTAAGTACTTTACTGAGGGGCGGCAAGAAAGCTTCGATATAGACTATGAGACTACGAAACCTTCACACTTAATCCCTTTCAATGCGTTAGGATGTGAGATAGAAGAAGGTTGATTGTGGCCAGACCAGCAGATGATATCGTGCGGATCTGAAAGGAAATCTCGTTACAGTCTACCAGAACCTCCACACTTCCAGCAGAAGCTTCTACCTCTTTCACGATCCTCTGCCTTTAGATTTCTTTATCAACCACTTTCTTACAACCTTAGTCGCCTTTTCCTTCCTCGTCTTCTTCGCACACAAAACTCGTTAACTGATGCCTAATAGAATGTTTGCTCCAACCCCAAAGCTGAAGGAACAAACTCAAGACAGTCAACTGCTGGAATAAGTGAGAAAGTATATTCTCAAAAATTACGTCTGTTTTTCTGTTGAGTGAAGTGTATTTGCTTTGAAAACAATCCGCAAATAACATTAATATTTTCTCTGTTCACGATTCCTGGAGAAACAATATACACGTAACCTAATACTGGGAAAGTTCTGAAATTGTGCTCAGAAACACGCCATGAAGAATCAGAGAGAGAGAGAGATGGGGGGGAAGGCGGAACTAACAAATAAAATATAAATTTTCTTGAGTTTATTTCAGAGGAAGGCATTTCGTTCTGATTGTTATTGCTGCAGAGTATGAACTTCATAAAACAGAATGATGCCTAGACGCGAAATAAAATTAGGTTACCTCTTCCTGCACAGTTCCTCTGTAAATGACTCACTGTATCGACTTCCATATAAAGGTAACGAGCGGTTATTGGACCATGTTTGGTTAATTTAATTTTGACTGCTTTCTTAAATTTTCCTTATTCTTAGAAGTTTGAAGATGGTGATTCATTTACGCCACATATAGAACTCAGTTTGTACCTCACATTGAACATATTCTGTTTACATTATAAGGAGAAATTCCAAAATAATATGTCAGTAAAAATAGAAGTTGATTGTGCGTATCGTGTGTAAACCCGAAATACAACGAGTTTATGATTGTCTTGTTTCTTATTCTACAAAGGTGATATAAATTTACTTCTAGACTTACAATGATGAACTGTTCTACGCCAGTGTTTCTCAACCATTGTGAGACCGCGGCCCGGTAAATTCTTTTTTCATAAGACGAGGGCCCAGTCCCAACAAATTTACTCGTAGACACATTTCCATTTTTTTTAAGTTGATACATTAAACTAACATAAGTATTAATAATTTAATTATGGCATAATCATAAACACTATTAGTACACTTATGTGAACGGTGTGGTATTTTGACAAATATGAAATTACATTTAAGTTACTTATCAATCACTGGACTAATGAAATCTTGTAGCATATTGTACGAGTAGTTTCCTCTGGCCAACATCTGGGTCTGAGTTTTTCGACACATTCACGAATATTTTTCTCCTCAAAATATTTCCACTATAAAATATTTCTTCATTAAAATTACTTAGAAAAATAAAATGACAAATTCCAGGAGAACCTCTCGCGGCCCGGTATAATTGCTGCCAGGGTCCGGTACCGGGTAGCGATCCAATGGTTGAGAAACAATGCTCTACAGAATACCTAGTAAAGTACTGCAAAATTTAACTTTTTATTCCAATCAGTCCGTCAAAATATTATCGTCCTGTTGAATGAAGAAAGATTGACGATTATGCCCCTTATTATTTATATAAATTTGATAAATCTTATGTTCTACGTCATAGCACGGTTTAGAAATTTTGTCCCATTTCATTATCACAAATTTCAACTTCTGTGGTTTTATATCCTTCTACTAATATCGCTGTAACCTTAACAACATAACGCTTTCTGTATCAAATATATAACTTTTTAAATTATGGTAGTTGGCCTCTTATTTATTTAGTTAGGTAGTTAGTTAGTTATTTACTGCAATTGGGTTGTTACCAGGTAGCAGTGGTTATTTTACTGCTAACTCCAGTAACGTGCAGTTTTAACTACTGTGGAATATAAACCTGAGTCGAATTTTAACTTTTCTAGCAGATCAACGGAGTCATACACCAGAGAATTTTAATATTCATTAACACGGTCGCGAGAAGCTCAAATCTTGTCCAGAATTCCTGTTATTTGAAAACTGGAATAATCCATCAGTTAAGATGAAATAAAGGTTCCCTTCATCTGTACAAGATAGAAAATCAGCAGCAGGAGCTGGGTTGTAGAGAATGTAAAGCAATATAAGCTGTGCCTCGCGAATCCATAATTTTCGTGGTCACTGGCGTAAAATATGGGATATACACAATTAGGAATATTAGCATATCAGCTTATTAACGTAGGGCCCAAAGCAATTACAAAGCAATTCTGGAATCATAGTTACAATAAATTGTCAAGAACATCTATATAGTAATATGGCAGATAATTTTTTTCATATAATTCTAAACATTCACCAATGGACTTTCACTCAAAATAAGTAGTATATTCTCTTCTATAAGTTACTAAAATGTTTATCGCGAACCTTAAAAAGAGCACAGAGCCATAACTTTCATCACCCCCAGCGTTTCAGAGAGTCACAATTTTAAAGTTAATATGTTTTGACAAAAAAGTAAAGGTAAAGCAATCCCATTACGGGCCTGGACAAGCCCAGAGTGTTCCAGGAGGTTGAGGCTCAAAGATTTCAAGACATTCGGCACTTGAAGGTGATAAAGTTGTTAGCCCTACTCACCGGCTGCTTTTACACCTCAGGAAATATTCCTGGTACTCGTTTCTGTTAGAGGCTGAGTAAACCCCTGGGCCATAGTGCGATCGGAAGGATTATATCAATGAAAAATTCCAAAGACATCATCGGGAATCGAACCCGCGACCTTCAGACTTGTAGCGAAGTGCCTCAACCAGTTACGCCACCGCATGCCCCCATGTTTTGATGTACCACAATTAATTTTTATGGTATCCGTGTTGCAGGCTGAAGCACCACTGGTGCTTCAGCCTGCAACACGGATACCACTCCAACCCAACCACACCGAATCTCGAACACTCATTGAACCAAGAACAATACGACCGATGTGGTAATTCAACAGAATAGTCGTAAGATCCTGATGGTGGATATATTAATTTCCGAAACATGTTGAGCGCATAAGAAGTGAAATAAAATAGCAAGTGACATCAATTTGATCTTTTGTTTTCAACTATTACAATGATGCACGGTTCAATAAACATAAGATTCACTTACAATTATATTACAATAAACTTAAAACTGGAAAACAATGAGTAGTTGTGTAGGATTTTATATTGGTAATTATTTGTTGTTGGACTGAAATGGAAATTGAAATATATTGTATTTTAAGTTTGAAAGCTTACTGAGATTTACGTTTGTCACAGGTTTAGACTTTTCTTATTTCTTTTTTTTTTTACACCTAATTTATATTTCACTTATTTTGGCATTTCCTTTGTCTCTGTAGTTTGATACATTGGATGTTGACTTGGATGTCCCTTAGTTTCTGATTGGAGATTTTAATTAAGTTAATATTGATTTAATTCCCTTTCTAAGCCTCTAAGCACAGCGCAATTTTAGTACCTAACCGTTGAACGCACTAGTAAGTAAATTTAATAAAACCTACAGAAAACCTTTTTTGATTTAAGTCATCCCGATGTGTAAGAGTTTAAATATTAGGAGATAAAAACAGTTATGTCAAACACATCATTTATTGTATCCATACAATAAATGATGTGTTTGACATATACCGTTCTTACCGTTGTATCATACAGAAAACGTAATTGGCTTTCACTAGCATTTCTGTAACATAGAATATCAGCATTTCAGTCTTTAGTTTTAGAATAGAAAAGATTCTATTGTGTGTTATTTATTTTTGACATGTAGGAGGCTTATTACGCCACACCGAGTCAGTGTGTTTCCATTAATTGTAGATAGAAACAGCAGATAAATATTTATATGAAACTTACGACAGAGTATCAGCCGACTGTTCAGTCACAATGCGATTTTTTCTGTACCACCAACATGATTTTGGTCACCATAAAAACTGCTGAGTTGATTAGAAGAATTAAAGAATGTAATGTCTATTTATATGATGTCACTTGCCAGTGTTCGCTGAGTTACGAATTCTAATTGCAGAGAAATTTTTTAACCCATTTGGTGGAAAATCATTCTATAATAAGTCTCCTACAGATACGGAAGAAGTAATACAGAAAAGTACTGGCAAACACATCTTGCCTGGGCTGTAAATCGAGAAAATGTCGTTATTCAGGTGTCAGAAGGCTACACTAAGCTCAAACACTAACAGTCATCATTTAACATAGTACTAACTTAATCAGAGCACTAAAAGTTCTTGTAATTTTAAAAAATTAATTTAAATGACAACTTAGATATTAAAGCAGCAAACATGAGGCCTGTATTTCGTCTGTATTCAGTTGCAACCAAAGTCATTATTTAATGATTACTGTCAAAGTTACGACTTTAATATCTTCAGGATCTAATGGTCAAAGTCATTTATATTATCCTTGATTTATGATTCCGAATGTCTCCCAATTTGGTTTACAGCGTCTATAAGAAAGGGTATCTCGAAAATTCTTCCTGGCCCTCTTGTATTAACTTACATGTCAAATACTGGAAAACTAATAACTTGTTGATTTTTGGTTTCACTGCTAGTCTAAACATTAGACGATTTCAAAACACCTTGTTCTAGGCGCAGAACTTAATTAAAAACAGGGTAGGATTAGAACGTCTTGTGAGAGAAGCTAAAATTTATTTAGAAAAAAATGTATTATTTTTAAAACCTATCATTCAGACTGGCCCTAGCATTTGTTACATTTAGTCCATTTACACTATCTTTCTAATGCAACTACGTAGTTGTATTTTTCTCAAGGGAGAAGAAAGAGCCTAGAAAGAAACAAAGTTAAGAAAGGAGTAAATGTGGCAGCTACAGTGGGACAGGAAATTCATTACAAAAGTGCGGGCAGGATTATCAGTAGCAGTAGCAGCAATGATCGCTAGGAAAAAGGAGAGTTTACACAGAAAAGCTGAAGAGGAGGGAGTGTGTGCTTACTCTTCCAGTTCGGAGGAAATGTGGCCGAGAATTATTCAAGTAAATGTTTAAAATATAAATAATTTTAGCACAGCACAGCCACTTCATTCCACGTTTCTAAAAAATTGAAAAATAAAATTTTTTTGCAAATTTGCTTAAATTTTATGTTGCGCACATGAAAATAGTTAAAATTGTGTACATTCTAAGTACTCTTATATAACTATACTCTGTCCTATTTTCGTTGTTACACCGTGCATGTTGTCGAGTCACTCAATTATTATACCAACTACTGCACATATATAAAATTTATAAAATATTTTTATACATTAAAACATTAAAAACGCTCCGACATGTTTCGGTCCTAGGACCATCACCAGGGAGCCATATCGTCCTTGCTAAAGTCACAATATAAAACGTCACATTAATTTCGCTGTACCAGTTGGGTATTGCGGCAGCAGGTCACTCTTCGCAACATAACATTACACAACACGGCATGCTGCCACAATACCCAAAAGGTACAGCGAAATTAATGTGACTTTTATAGTGTAACTTTAGCAAGGGCGATATGGCTCCCTGATGATGGCCCTAGGACCGAAACATTTCGGAGCGTTTTAATGTTTTAATGTGTAAAATTTTACAAATTTTATATATGTGCACTAGTTTGTATAATAATTGAGTATAATCTGCCCATTTTAATTTGAAATTTCTTTTTTATGTATTTACTCGTACCCGTCTCAAATATACAACAAAGGCGATCAGAAATATATTTTAAACACATTCAAAATTAAGTAATATCAATTAGCCACATTCTTAAATGAATTTCTGCCCCCAAAATATAGCCATAGTTTTCGAATGAAGTGTTCTTACTTGTACGGGGGTACTGAGAAGTCCTTAGCCCGATCAAGAAGGAAACAAGCTATTGTTCTTGTCAGAATGGTGTAAATTTCCTTCGGCACCTTGCCTTGCAAGAAAAAAATACTTGATGAGAGCTCGCGTCTCGATGTTGTTGAAATCGCGCGCGTCCCTGACATGCTTCCGAGATTGTTTCCTTCCTGGTCGGGCTAAGGACTTATCACCACTCCGGTAACCGCTGCAGAAAATATTGTTAAGATGAAGGTCCCATACAGACACGCCTGACGAGGAAATTAGGTGCCAAGAGGGTGAACGAGACGCGAGGAACTCCAGTTGTACTCTACCATGCAGACGAAGTCTTCTGTTGTTTCTGAATAGCCAGATACCTACACATAGACTTTCACGGACTCCGATGGAGACGATTTAAAGAAGTTTATTTCAGTCGAACAATAAAATGTTGTGGGCCGCGTGCTTTTGTTTGAACAGTAGAAAGTGAAACCTTAAGACAGTGGTTTCATATTGTTCATTCTGTGCATTGTAAATGATTTACAGATCCTTAGACTAACAAAAAAATGCCCAGTCCTACTATTATATATTTCACATACTAAAGAAAAGACCTCTTCAAAGAATGTTAGCCAGTCACCGATCCACGTGGTGAAATTACTTGTTTTTAAGTATTTTCAGAGCTTACGTCGACAAAAAATTGTGCAAAGAACTCGTAAATTTGATGTAAATTGTTGTATGTTTGTCCGTGCATCTTTGCATAAGCGTAGAGAAGAGAACCAACTAGATGCTACTAAATGCTTTATTGCAGTTATAATCTGCTCAACATGTTCTGGGCACTTATATGCCCATCATCAGGAGTTCGAGACTATATTTGTGTTATTGTCGCATATGTTGTGTAATGTCTTGGTTGCTGGTGGTCGGCTGTTAGGAGCAGAGCAGCAGGCTATGCGTCCGGGTTGAAGGAAATTTTGTGACTGCAAAGTCGCACAATCTCCCTCATCCCGGACGCATAGTCTGCTGCTCTGCTCCTAACAGCCGACCACCAGCAACCAAGACATTACACATCATATGCGACAATAACACAAATATAGTCTCGTAAATTCTTTATTACAATGGTTATGAGTTAAAATACATCTTACTGCAAAACATTACAATTAAAAATCATAAAACAAGATAATGCCTTCTTCTAGTTTCTTGCGGTAAGGGTAAAAGCAGCTAAAGGTAGAAATAAACGACGTTTATTTTCTTTCAATTTATTAGGTTCATTAAAGTGCGTAATAAACCCTTCAGGCAATTTTCATTATTGATTTAGGGTTACACCGGTAAGATCCACTTCTTTTGACACGTTATATCTGCACAAACCGAAGGTACCAAATATAGTCTCTATACTAATTCACCGTTTCTTCCAGTTTTAATTACCTGCGGCCTTTTTTCTTCAGAAGCGGCATTTCTGTCCATATTTCACCTGCACTGAAAATAATTGCAGTTCTCTCTTCTAGCCCAAGCTGAACGCTTCAGTATGAATAGCGTATAGGATGGATGCTAGTAGCTCTAGTCTATTGTGTTCAAGAAGGAGACTTTATTATGTGGGTCTCCGTCTTCAACAACAATATACCAGTAGGAGTGTTCACTAGACAAAGGCTTCGGCTTTGGAGAATTTCAATACACTTTATTCTGTTTTATGAATACTCGTCACTATCCTTCTAATTATGCATTAGCTGAGTTTATAAAGGTTGCTTAGACATGTACAAACACGTTACAATAAAATACGTTTCAAGTCTCTGTCTTCCTTTCCGAAAATAAGTTTGCAACTCTTTATATAGTAAAATCAGATCATCTGATTCAAATTTAACTGTCCGCACTGTCGTAGATGTTTAGGAATATTGAAAGTACAACATGTGCAAAACATTAAAATTATTGTATATTTCACAAATGTCATTTTCCAGCTTAAATGTGGCTCAGTCTTATTAAAAGCAATCAATTTCCGATTCTTTCAGATATGTTGCTCACTGCGTACCCTAGTTCCCGCAGATCGTCCGAGAATATTTTAGGTCAGTATACAAGGGGCGGGGGCACGCGGTGGCGCAGTTGGTTCAGGCACTGCGCTACAAGCCGGAAGGTCGCGGGTTCGATTCCCGATGTTATCATTGGAGTTTTTCATTGACATAATCCTTCCGGCTGCACTATAGCTCTGGGATTGACTCAACCTCTAATAGAAATGAGTATCAGGAATATTTCCTGCGGGTAAAGGCGGCCGGTGCGTAGGGGTGACAACCTTACCACATTCATGTGCCGATTGTCTTGAAATCTGGGAGCCACAGTCTCCTGAAACCCTCTGGGCCTGTTCAGGCCTGTAATGGGATTGCTTTACCTATTGCACAAGGAGCAGGACATGGACAATTCAGTCCTCATTCTGTCCAGTGATCATTCGCAATTACCCTACTATTCCATATTGCATAATAATGCAATTTTAAAGGCTTTGTTAAATTAAATGTGTAATTAAAGTTAGACATTTTAGAAATTCACATTTACTTTAATAGGTAATGTAGATTAACTTAATATCCCGTTCAAACCTACTTTTACATTAAATTAATTATGGAAATCCCTTCTTCCTTTTCTACTTTTATTTATTTCGTCTCTAATTTCAAAACTTCTCTTCGCTTGTCCGCCACTCTTCCTACGAAACTGGGCACATCTTTTTCGCTAAGCACTTCTACACGAAAGAAAAACAACAAAGAAAAAATTCCGGCAGTTTCAGAGTACTTATTGATGATAAAAAATCATCGCCATCATCACTGTCCGTCACTAGTTATGCCTTGATATACCTGTTTCGGGATCGTCTAATATTACCTTCAAAGATCTTCCAAATCATCTTCGTCCATGTGGTCTATAATTCAGCATTATTTTAGCATTGTGTTGTTGCGTAGTAATTTTGGGATACATATCACGGCAACGTTCAAGATAATGAGGCTTATATTTCTTATTCTGTCTGTGGTGAAACAACCCAAATATTCTTAGGTCGCCTCTTTTTTTCAGATTGATAGATCACACATAATTATACGCACACACACACACACACACACACACACACACACCTTTAGGACCCACCTGAACTAGTGGTCAATTCGTCAAGGAGGCAGCGTCCTGTACAACATACAACAAACACAAGGGACAATGCCCCCAACCGTTTACGAACTAATGGTCACAGCTATCGAGGGGCCACAGACCTGTGTCTCAGGTCGCAGGGTTACTAGTTTCGGTCAGCAACATACATTAACCTCTCTAACTGTAAGAGCGCTAATGGAGAAAAAATGAAATACCACAAGAATTATAGAGAAACTGATTTACTCTGAAAGGCGTAGACTCTCAAAAAGTTGTTGCTGAAGATTCAACACGTTCCATACGTTAAAAGACGACGGTGTATCAAAGGTTGATCAACTGCGTGACTCTGGAAGAGAAGACAATAAAAGGCGTCGAAAAGTCGGAAGCTCTTTGCCCAGCGGCACATCCTGACATCCCTGGAGTCATCAAATTTACTTCGATTTGCTGCTTTTTAAATGGCCTTCAAAGATTACAAAATTCCTTGTGCCACGTCTGATGGCGCTGTTAACAACACAAGACAGTCAATGAACGTACAGCGTAACATTTAGACGCGTTCGTGCAACCATTTTGTAGTGGAAAAGCAAGGAATATTACACAGATTGTTTGTGTATTTGTAGCCTGAAGTATCCAGCATGCAATGCTCATGCGTCGTTATGTCATCTGTGGCCTGCGTCTCTCTACAAGAATTTTCCACAATATCTAAAAAAGGCAAGAATTTTCTAAAAATAATAAAATATCGAATTTCATGAAAATCCGTCAAGTGGGAGACGAGTTGTTCCGCACGGACCGAAGGACGGACGGTCAGACATGACGAAGTTAACAGACGTCTTTCGCAATTTTAAAAAAGCGCCCAACAGTGATCCTGTCTATTGATCTTCGACATGTTCCCACAGTTTGGTACAGAAATTAGCAGAAGTATTTTCTGAAAATCATAGAGAGGTTACTTCCTCTTCAAGTGAAAGCAACAGTTGGAATCAATTATTTAATAGACCTTTCACGTTACTAGCCTTTGGGGTGGATCTTAGCCCCTACAAGGCCCAAAACAGAGACTAGAGCAGAAGAAAGAATGAAGGAAAAGATCACGGAAAAACAAATGAAGATGAATAATAATTAATTTTAAAGATGGAGTTGAAACTAGGAGACAAAGAATTTGTATCAGAAAATGTAAAAAATTGCCAAGTTAACTTGGCAATTCGTATTTAAAGTGAGATATTTTTTCTACGGGCATGGGATATTAAAGAACCAACTGTTCAAATTATAATAAGTTGTTATACAACCGTAACAAAACAGTTAATAATACTCATATTTGCTGATTAAATTAATGATACTCTCGGTTATTTGAAAAGATTTTTGGTAAAATAATGTCCCGTCCACTCGACAAAACAATGATTTCCAAGAATATAATTTATCATATTTATTCCCTGATAAAGTTTAATGTTCCCAAAATTGCCAACAGAATACCATGTAATGAGACTGATGTTCCTTGGAGCTAGCGACAGATTGTTGCTGGATTTAATCCTATTACTGATGAATTTTCGTGTTCCCTTTCCTCTGGATCTCGCTCAGTACATGATTGAGTGAAGGGAATATTGGTGTAGCAAGGTATATCCCAGCTGTGTATACTGTGTCATAGCATAATTACAGCGGACAGGTGTGTAATCTAGCCGTCGTGCACATTCCTTCGTAGCGGCAAACACAGATCTGCTGAACAGGGGTGAGAAAACATAGGCACTAAGTTTTATACATCTAGCATCCGTTAACAGTACTGCTGCTGAAGTAACATTTCATCCGTGGTTTTACTACACTATTGCAATCATTAATATGCCATAAATTTTGCAGCGTGTGACGTAACAGAGAAAGTTTCTAGCATTTTTCCTTTCGACTTTAAAGCTCTCTAATTTGTTTACGATTTTACGAAAAAAGCTAATATTTATCGGTGGGCCGAGTAGCTTAGTTGGTGTAGCGACTAAGGTACGGGCTAGAGGGTTCGGGGATCGAAACCCGGTGGGGACGAGATTTTCCTCCCGTCCAGACCGGCCTTGGGGCCCACCCAGCCTCCTGTACAATGGGTACCGGTTCTTTCCCGGGGGTAAATTGCGGCCGGGGCCTGCTGCTGACCACTCACCCCCTTCTAGGGCCGCGGTCATGGAAGAGTACAGCTATACCTCTATCCACCCTCTGGGCCACACCGGGCCTGTAACGGGATCATTTTACCTTTACCTTTATCTAATATTTATCGCGTCGAAAAATGAGATTATTACGCAATAGGTAATCGGAGGGAATGCGGAAGGTATATCTTTTGCCTGATTGAAGTGTTACCACAAGTTCCTTTCAGTGGGGGGAAGGGGGGATCTGAGGACAACACGAAAAAAATTATTTGGGCCGAAATTTCAAAATCGACCTTCCTTATTATAAAACAAAAGTCTGAAAACTTCTATCACGGCTCTCGGTAACGTCTTGTCCTGCACGTCGCATTTCATAGCAACTAAGTACATTCCAGATCATAAAACTCAATTGTTGATATTTGCAAATGGATAAAATTCATAGGGCAATCAAGTAAAGAATTTCCAGTGACGAACAAAACTAGACATTTCTTCAGAAAACCTTCGGTTTATTTTTATGTAAAATTGTCTGAGAGGAAATGTTTATCACGCGTTTACTGTAATCACGTGGGTAAATTAAGTCTTCAGAATTGGCGATTTGCAGCCGCGCGGTTTAGCCAACTTCAGGCGAATAAACAATGCCTATTGTTTATCGAAGCTTCCAGCCATCTCTTGGAAATTTACACCGCAACTGTATACACCGTCCTACTCTTCATAGACTAAAGTTTATATTGGCTGATGTTACAGCAACCCTGTTTGGATTAATGTTAAACTCACATAATTTGGAATATCCAAGTGTGCTAATGACAGTATTGAATATAGGCACCAGTTAAAGAAATGCAACAATTGAAATTCACAGCCGAATTTGCATAGAAAGGAGTGGTGGCTGAAATATATTGAAATAAATAGTTTAAACAGCAAATGGATTTGAAGATATTAGAAATTCAATGAAACACAACCAATATACTTAATTCAAATCAGTACATAATTTAGTTCAAGTCAGCAGTCATACTATTATTATCAGGCTGACAAATAATAAGGAGAGTAAGCACACAATTTCATTTAGGATTGAGATATCAAATAGGTATTTATATAAAATGTTTACTTCTCGACTTGGATAGCCTTAGGAACGAAGGTTTTAACAGTTGTTAATTTTGGCATAGTTTGGGATTATGTTTTCCCGAATCCATTCTTGGTTAAAGTGCGAGGATAAGTCAAATGTAAACTTCAACTATGTTTTATCTTGTAATTTTTTGAACACAAAAGGTAGAAAATGACTTCATTTTTCTATGTAGTATCCTACTGCCACCTGTCGGTCACTCTTCAAACCATCAGTATCATTGTTGAAACTTACAAGAAAATCGATCTGTGGTTCGAATTTTTATCGCACTTTCACGGTTTTCATGTGACCCTCCCTCGTATATACTTGCACTGCAGCTGTGCAATTTTCTGTTTGTTTTCTTGCATTGATGGATAACAGCTTGGCTATTGTTTATAGTACATAGGCAATTCATCCTATATTCTTTCTTAGGTCTGTCCAAATTATTTAGGCACTGAGGTCTCAACCCTAAAAGCAGCTGTGTAATTTTATTCTTCCTTGTGCGCTAGCCGGATAATAACAATGTATGGTTGAAACATGTAACTGAACTGAAATAAATGTACGCTGATTTGAATAGAATGTATTTGTTATGTTCGAATGAATTTCTTACATATTAGATTATTTAAAAACAACAGGGATGAATTGACTTAAAAACAAATGAGATAACTGTGCCAGAAATAATTACGTTTATGAAAATGGAATTATTATCTTACTATTAATTACGGTCAAATGTTTCTTCAATTCTTCGTGATCGGATGTTCTCACAGCGGTGTTGATGAAAATGGAAATCTTCTGGTATAAGAGGTCACTCAGCTGGTAATCAGTTACATACAATTTCACAGTAAAACAATCTAAGAAGGAATCGTGTAGACTAATACTGAGGTGTAGTTTCGAGAACTCTAACCAGCAATGTAGCTGTAACAATTTTCTTTTCACGTCTTTCTTATCAAACTAATGATGGCTATCATTATCAGTCGAAACACGTAACAGGAATTTTAGATTGAGAATATCGTAGTTATTGTTATAGAGTAGACTGCTGAGAAACTAAGGGTTGCAAATCAATTTGGCTACGACATGAACAAGAATGAATAGCAATAAGATGCGAGGAATGATATTGAATTGCAGACAAAATGGACGAAGATGACTTGGAGGGTATTTGAAGAGACTATTAGACGAAGCCGGAACAGATCTATCAAGGGCTTACTCTTGAGAGATGATGGTGAAGATGACTACTGAGACCTTACAAAACAACTACTAAAGTCACTATGAACTCCAACAGTAAACAAGGCTCCATCGTCACAAAGAGTCGAATTTCTCCTTTTTGATTTAAGGAAAAAAGAAAAAAAAAGTTAATTATTTGTAACAGTATTATTAACACCCAAGGCAACCAGAAAGTTTCCTTTACTACTTCGTGATTGATTGTAATCACTGAATTTTTTTGTTCCTCCTTATTTCCTCCAGTAAAATGCATAACCAAGACCATAAATGAAGCAATTGAATGTTCCTTCCATTTTATTACAGCCCATCTTTCATAATAATTGTAATATTCGAAACTACATGGGCTATACAGTCGAGGACTGTTCGTTGTATAAAGTACAAGTAAGTCGAAGTCCTGTTGCGTTTCGTGCCAAATGTCTACATTAAGTAAACGCAACTTAACTCTTAGAAAGTCATCACTGGAACACGCACAAATTATAACGAAATTCCAGGGAAGAGCAATTTGAAAATGAATAGTAAATTGTACGGTATATTATGAGATTACTCGAATTCCAGTTCTTTCATCCTGTGCACATCATTTTCTTGTATGTCATAAATTACACGATTTGGTGAAATCACTATCTTCGTTGACTTCCATAAGCCCACGTAACACTGAAAATTCTAATGTACAACAATGAGTAGTTTCTTTCGAAACACCCAGTATGTGTGTGGCTACTAAAGCGTTTCAATAAGGCAAAAGAAATAACTGAGTATTCATGAGCTTTAAGTTCATTTCTTTGTATATAACCATTGAACACATTACAACAAAGGTGATGAGAAAGAAACATTAACATTGGGTTACGTTTCGCTTTGCAGCACGCAATGACGACAAACAATGGAACGTAAACACGGTTTTCCCATGGATACGTAGTCTGCGGCTGATACATTGTGGAATTTATTCTCATAATACTATGAACATTAATATGTGGTTACAAAATTTATTAATCTTCCGGCCGCAAGTTATGTACGTTTTTAATTTCACGTGTCAGAAGATTTGTTTCAATGGTGTACACCTCCACAACAATTATTAACCGGACTTCTAGTTGAAGTTTATATAATTTTTAAAACGCATTTTTATAACTGCTTAAAAAAGGGAGTAAAATAAAACTTTAACTCAATATTACTTGCCACGGATTCTCGTTTCATTTTGATTTCTTTTCCTCTAAAATATTCAATATTATTTCAGAAATTTAGATGTTTTGCTGAGCGTGCATCTCAGTATATTTATCTCAGTAATTAACCAACTTGATGCACAAAATTTTTGTTTTGCAATAAGTTCATTTCATGCCTCTACATGTTTCGAGCACATGTGCTCATCATCAGGAGGTCAAAATTGCTTTACATAGCCTCTGGTATCATCACACCTATAGGTGGCCGTCTCGTGCACGTGTGCATCAAGTTGGTTAATTATTGAGATAAATTATTTCAGAAATTTTTCCTCTCACTCTTTCCATAACGCATCTCAAAATTGCATAAGCATAAGAATAAGGTGTGAAATTTCATGTATTCTAAAATATTACGTAATGATTTCTTTGTATTTTGAAGCATTGCATGTGCAGATTATATTCAGAAAACTGGAAGATATTCCATATAATCTTATTTCCACGCTTTCAGTAATGATGGCTTGTTGTATATAGGTTTACGTGCTGAAGTTCCGAGGAATACGGATATTTATTTCATACAGATATTATTTATTTAAAGATTTCACATTGAGAATTCAAATTTCCAGTTTCCCCGAAATATTCAACCACACAACTGTAATGTGTTCTCCCGAAGGAAATTTGCGAGCTTCATAGTAAACTCCAATGAAACCACAACACCATATTTACACACGAACCAAGTGGAAACGAACTACACACTGCTTAATTTAGCCGATTGCTTCTAAAAATTTCAATGTGTACATTTGGATAAGAAATTTAAATTCTATCGGAGTAGAGACTAGGATTGTATTAATTCTTGTATTCAAGGACCTAGGCTTTATCAAACCTGTAGTAAGAATTCAAATTTTAAGCGATCTAAATGCTTTACTCTGACGGAACTATGTATATTAATAATTGGTTCCTGTATTCATCTCTTTAGATTTGTTACATTTGGTTCAAAAGAACGGAAAATAGTTATTTTACTCCTTCAGTTCCTTTAAATAATATTTGAATTTGACATTACTTTCCGGACAGTAACAAATAAATGTAAATACTGCACACAAATAAGTAACATTCTTAAAAGCATTGGTACTACACATAACATAGATTTGATTTATGTACTTACTTACTCCATGGTGAAGAGTCCTTCTTGAGAAGCTAACTGGTTTGCAGATAGTCAAGAAATTCCCTGCATTTCACGGAACCCGAAGGTTCATTACCGCACTCACAATCGTCCGCCAGCTGTCCCTCTCCTGGGCCAGCCCAATCCAGTCCATATACCCACCTCCCACCTCCTGGAGATCCATCCTAATATTATCCACCCATCTAGGCCTAGGTCTCCCCAGGGGTCTCCTTCGCTCCGGTTTCCCCAACAAGACCCTATACACCCCCCTCACCTTACCCATACGCGCCACACGCCCAGCACATCTCATTCTTCTCGATTTTATGTACTATGTAATGAAATATATAATTTAAATAATAATCTCCCAAAACGTAGATCAAATTTCAACCATCTTGTGTAAAAATTCCCTGTATGCAAATAATAACATCCTGCGAATTATTTTGTACGCTTGGCTGATTTAAATTTACCCTCTGTATAAACTACTTTGCATTTCATGACTTCGGCATCTGTCTTGTGTAGTCCGTAATAGAAGGGGTTCGCTTATTCCTATAAGGGATGTATTTATTTTATCTGAAATTTGTTTTGTATGTTCGCTGTGGCTTTCTTACGGCAGTGTCCGCGTTGTATGTCCTTAAGTTCAGTGCTTTTAGTAGTAGTAGTAGTAGTAGAACGAATGACTCTCTGTCTACAAATAAGCTTTATGTTACTAAGAATGTTGCCATTTGGATAAAATATCAACAAATGCTTCTTCGGTGGTAACAGCATAAAGTATGTAGGTATGCCATCTCAGCTCACTTTTATAGTTACAAAATTTATTTGATCTCCATGAAGTATGAAAAGGCAGAATGATAGGATGAGTAAGCTTTCTACACTTAATATCCCAGAAAATGAAATAATTTTTATTTCTTTAACAGCGGTATCCTCTGTGTTTACACTCTACAGATTTTTGTCAAATTAATAAGAGGATTTAATTTTAGCAGAAGGATTTCGTTTGAATGTGGTCGAGTTTTGAAATATTAAAAATATTTGTCTTCCGTGCCTCATTTTACCTGCTGCTTCTCAAAGGCATAGTGAACGCGTTTAATTTAGGTGTATGTGTAGACGCATATAAAAGAATATCTAAGGATTTTGGATAGTACTTGTCAGCTTTGAATTGTAGGTTCCGTACCCAGGCAATACACATGAGAATCTTCACGTCTCATAATGCTGATGAGTGGAAGGACAACAAATTAGGACATAGTTTTTAATATATGATATTTGAGATTTTTACAAACTCGTATAAAATCCTACCGCCAATACAGAGCCGCATATGCTAACAATAAGAACCACGCAATATTCTTCATACAAGTAAAGACACTTCTTACTATGCATTACATACCAATATACAGCCTTTCGAGGAAAATAATTTTTATTTTAGAAATATAACTAGACTTTGGAATTCAGTTTACAAAAATATTATAATAGCAATAAGAAGGACAATCTTTAGTCAAATAAGCGTGGTGGTATTGAAAAAAATATTATATAAAATTTAACCTTATTTGCTGCTGTTCTTCTGGACAACACGAGTTGTATATCTGCTTGACTAACTCTTGCTTTTATTTTTAGAGTCTCACCCATGCTCAGCCTTCTTTTTGCGTCACGTAGAGGGATAAAGTATTTTGTACATTCTGTTGTTAAACTTTAAAAAAAAAATGGGAACGGTTTATAAAAACACCAGAAGAAGTAATGATAATTGCTATTTTTCAGTTGTAGTATTTACCTGCAGTTTTTACTATAATTATTAAAAACAATTTAAGGAAATGCGTTTACAAGAAATGATATTAAAATCTAAAAAAGTAGGTGAGTATTGAAAGAACGAAATTTTTTCAGGAAAAATGTCAAATATTGAAGCACGATACGAAAATATGATACGTGAACTAGACTGGAGTGTATAAAGCTGTCTAACACAAGATATAGTTGTGTTAGACAAGTATATACACTCCAGTCTAGTTTATTATAAACACAACGGGGATGACGAAATTTATGATGATGCGTGAAGATGTAAAGGAACGTTGAGAGTAAAAATGGCAGGTAAGTGAAGAGACGAACCTTGTAATTAGGGATTCGAGAAGAGTTTCGAAATAAATGACGAATTTATGTTGAAGATGTTAAGGACAAATGAGAAAGGATACTGACAAAAAGGAGAAGATTTTAATAAAATTTTTATTTTATTTATAAGATGAAGAGTATAATGTGGAAGAAAATCATAGATACGATAAAGAATGGTAAATAATGTTAGAAAAAAAAACTCCTGTCTTCATCTGCAATAATCGCTGTAATAAATGTGGGTAATGTGATGGCACGTTGTAAGAGAATTAGGTTAACTAAAAGAAGTATCTGGAAAAAAAGTGCATATTCTTTTGTAAGGCCTAGAGAACTGGAAATGTGCAAAAAACATTCAAATAGGTGACTTCCAGATGCTATTACAAGGAACAGAAATAACGTGAAAAATCCTTATCGGCGGCAAGTTAATAATAATAATAATATTTATTAACTGCAATTGGGTTGTCACCCTGTTTATTTTACATGTATACAAAATATGAAATAGGTTACTACTTAATTTAAGTCGGGAGGGCCACATGAGAAGCATGTAGTGGCAACTTGGAATCTTGGGAAACGTCTCAGCATTTGCTTATAGACAAAGAAAAACCAAGAAAAACCTGTGCTGAGGTGGCCGGTTGCAGGACCTTCAGAATACTGATTTCTAGTTAGCAGGTCGGCATCTAAAGCAAAAAACAGCAATGCACACACAGTACAACAAATACGTATGACAACAATACACACAAGTCAACTACAACAATAAACACAAGACAACCAACAACAATTACACACAAGATAACTTAAAACTAGCAACAATACACAAGAGACAAAGTTGCCTCGCGTGTTGCGTATTCTTACTAACGCAAGAGTTTTAAATTCCGTACTTGTAAGTGCTGCTTATCAAAAACGAATTTCTGCAAACCTAGTACTTCAAGTTAATTATTGTGTATGACTAAGTTATTAAAAATACCAGTAATATTTTAATAGGTCGGAGTTAGAAAAATAATGGATTTAAAAAAACATATAAAATTGCGAATAAGTGAACACGCTTTCTTCATGTAATAATTTATATATATTCTTTTCAAAAAACCTATGAAATATTAACTTCAACTTTGCTCTTAAAATAATGTTACTGGAATCTAATCTACACAATACGCATGTGGTGATTGAAAATAAAAATTTACTTACAGGTCTTTACTGATCTTCCCGAACAACACAACTATATAGAATTTTTATAGATTTTTTAAATGCTACTACATGTTTCGACTACCTATTGCAGCCATCATCAGGTAGGAATACTTCTTCACAAAAGGAGTAAATAAGAGTAGAATCCTTTCCTAACAAACAGTGGATGTACGATTGTTGTAAAATTTATAAATATATTTCCGAACACGAAGTAATGACTGACATTAAAATTGCTGGATGAATTGTGTTGCTATACTTCACAGGAATATTGCAGTGTTTTGAAGTAAAAATTGTCTGCAATATAAATGTAATAAAAAAATGAAACACACTGGAAAAGCTCGTTAAGTCTGTAGCCATTAGTACGGTATTTAATGTAGTGGGAATACTCGTCTACCTTTTGTGTTTAGTCTGATCTTATACCCACTGTTTGTACGGAGAGGCCTCTGTCACTTATTACCCTTTTCATGGATTAGTATTCCTACCTGATAATGGCTGAATTAGACAGGCGAAACCTATAGCAAAATTGAATAAAAATCAGTATAAAATACATATTTTTTTGTTTTGTGAAGATGAATAAACTCTTGTTTGATAAAACGCAGGATGATGTCACCCAAGATCATTTTAAATATTTACCTGATCCGTCTAGCTCAATGATTATGGACACTGTGAAAATTTCACTTATTTCTGGAATGGTTCGTCATCCCTGGGTTTGGCTCAGCATGGTAAAACTTGTAGTGAAATATGAATATTTTCTGTGACTGCTTGTGTGTATGGTATGTGTGTGTGTGTGTGTGTGTGTGTGTGTGTGGTGTATATGTATACATATATACATACACATATACACACACACACACATATATATATGTGTATATATATATATGTGTGTGTGTGTGTGTGTGTGTGTGTGTGTGAGTGCGTAAATTCCTTACGTGCCTTCTAATTTCTCTCAAGCTTGTCCATAGAGCTTTGTTAAAATACGATTATTATATAATTCTATAATTTACCAAATTTTAGGCCAGTTCAGGATCGCCTCTCAGCTTGATTATCTGGTATTTGTTTCTACCAAGTTTATTAATTTTAATAAAAATTTCTGATCTTTCGACATAATTCAAAATTTGTAGATTATATCATTAAGTTTAAATTACGTTTTGGGTACCAAACGTAATTTGGGTACCAGACGTAATTTGGGTACAAAACTTAATTTGGGTACCAAACGTAACTCTGCACAGGGAAGAGGTTAATGCTTTTTCATGTCCGGAAAATAAGGATACTTCAATCTGATCAAAAAAGTTATAAAATCTGTGGATTTTAATGTTAATACATTAATTCGCAGGATACTCATTTTGCACCAACTGAAGATGGATTATTACAGGAAATAAATGTTTCATAGAGATCCTAATTTATTTTAAACCTATGATTTTCGCAGTAATATAGAATAACTTAGAAACCTGCAGTGCTCCTTGAAGAAGGTAGCTTAAAATGTGGACGAGATTCAAAACAGTGCCTTCAAACTAGTGCACTGGATTGGCTTGTTCGCTTTGAACACAGTCTCAAAGCTTCCCATTTCATCTAGTGTATTCCGTTCTGTCGACCAGCATATGTGTGTGTGTGTTTGAGAGTTTGCTCATTCCTATTCTCTTATTATTTTATTTTATTAACTGCACAAAACAGATAGCAAATACTGAAAAATTCAATACAGAGAACAAACGCCCTTTTAATTGGTTGGTGCCTTCATATGGCTCGTAACTACATTTTTAAATAACTCAATGTTACTGTCCGTATTAAAGCCTTATGGCAAATACACGGAAGCTGAATTTTTCCCGCTTTAGACGCATTAGCAATATTAAAAAAAAATGAATGTTAAATTCACGATGTCTATTTGTCTATCTGTACGTCCCCGTTCTTCCATCCGTCCGTCCGTCCTTGCGTCCGTTCCTCTTTCTTTTAATCCAGTTGCCCGCCAAGCATACTTCAACTCCCGCTGCACGGGTTTTTTGCAAAATCTGTCGAAAGGAAATTCTTAGTTAGAGTCGAGCAGAAATAACAGGCCCTTACGTGAAGACACGCGTAAGTTATGTATTGTTGGATCCTTTCCTTCTTGGTTTCACAGAAGTGCAAGATGAATATTGTAGGAAAAAGTCACAACATATAATTCCTGTCGCATGCAATTTATTTCCGAAAATCATACTTATTATTATTATTATAATTATTATATTTATTATACTTTACACTAACTAATATACTGTATAGAGATATGCTGAATTTGTCTAAGACCAATTTAAAAAACATTGCCTATTCAAATAAAAAAGTAATTGTCTCTGAGCAGAGAAAGAAGAAATCTGGAAGGGAGATAAACTTTTGCTCTGGTCTACCTTCTCTAATTTGTAGCTGGCACTTTTGTATCATGTTCCAGAAGTGGAATTTCTATCCAGTTCAGCTAGCAATTTAGCTTGGAAGTTTTTGGAGAAATTGATATTTCTTCGGGTTCTGTAAAATAGAGTAAATTTGTTGATCAGTTGAGATATATTATCTACTTCCCAAAAATGACTATACTAAAATAATTAATTTTGTTTTTTTAAGGTAATGTCGCCATGCACGTTACGACGACTCGTGGGAGGGGGGAGATGTCAATGTATCGCTCAAACCTACATAAGTTTAGTAGTGTTTCCCATCCTCAGCCGCTTCAGACCCCTGGATAATAACCGCGGCGCCTATCAAATAGAAGGCTGTTTGGGTCCGAGAACTCTTCAGTATATATATATATATATATGGATATATATACACACACATATATATATATATACATATATATGAAAGTAAAGTATCCCGTTACAGGCCCGGTGTGGCCCAGAGTTTGGGTAGAGTTATAGCTTCACTCTTCCATGACCGCGACATTAGAAGGGGGTAAGTGGTCAGCAAAACGCCCCGGCCACACTTTACCCCCGTGAAAGACACGGTACCCATTTTACAGGAGGCTGGGTGGGCCCCAGGGCCGGTCTGGACGGGCGGAAAATCTCGTCGTCACCGGGATTCGATCCCGGACCGTCCAGCCTGTGGTCAGTCGGTATACCGACTGAGCTACCCGGCCCACAACATATATATATATGTGTGTGTGTGTATGTGTGTGTCTTATCGGCAGGTAGACCGCATGAAATTAATTAAATCCTAATACAAAACATTATGCTGTGATAATCCCAAAATTGAATAAAAAATTATACCTATATTCGAATACCTGATAAGGAGGAGGCAAAATATTTTTTAGAAAATTTGAAAACAATTTTGGGTACCTACAGGCATTTGTTGTATTGTACTTGTTGCCTGTACTGGATGCATAATTTGCACGGCATACTTCGTCTGATATGTAAATATCAGAGTTTAGATAGAAAATTTTCTACCTCTACTTGAAAGAACTGCTATAGTTCAGTCGAACTTAAACCAACGTTTTAACCTTGAACTACTTCCACTGAGCATTGCTATTAACGACAATTAAATTATTCACTTGTTTTCTGAAGGACAAAATTAAATATTGCTATTTGAAATTATCGGTTTTTGTGAAAACAGCCTCTGAGCAAATTCTGTTTATTTTTCAACTCACGGGAAATTCTCTCAGCTAATGTCAACATTTCTTGGAGGATTAAGTAGACAAACATTTTTTAACTTCAATACATGTCTTTCATGCCACATACATTTCCTGAGAAAGGCTGTCAAATTCTGTATCCTTCTTGCAAGGATTCTAGATGCTCTGTGACCCCCAGCTTTTCTTGCAATTCCCACTGCAGAAGCGACGAGAATTTCTGCTTTAGAACTAAAAATAAAGTAGTATCAAACAGGATGTAGCCATAGAACGTTTGCGTCAAAATGTTCATGTTGGTTGTTGTACTAAGAATTTGTCTTTGAAATTCAAGGTGTAATATTTCCTCAGTTGATTATATTTTGGCATTGTAATTTGTTACTCGTATATTTTAAATCCAATGAAGTGGCAGGTTTTGTTAGGATGTGGGAGAATAATAAGTCACAAAAAATTACCAAGAAATTTTTGCAAGAATTATGGCTTCAAGCAAACAGCAAAATGTAATATGAATATTACATTGGATTCAAGCGAACACCAAAATATAATATGAGTATTAAATCAGGTTTCAAGCAAACACCAAAATGTAATATGAATGTTAACTCTGGCTTGAAGCAAACACCAAAATATAATATGAATATTAACGCTGGCTTCAAACGAACACCAAAATATAATTTAAGTATTAAATCAGGCTTGAAGCAAACAACAAAATATAATATGAATGTTAACTCTGGCTTGAAGCAAACACCAAAATATAATATGAAGGTTAACACTGGCTTCAAACAAACATCAAAACGTAATATGAATATTAACACTGGCTTCAAGCAAACACCAAAATATAATATGAATATTAACACTGGCTTCAAGCAAACACCAAAATATAATACGAGTATTAAATCAGGCTTCAAACAAACACCAAAATATATTATGAATATTAACACTGGCTTCGAACAAACGCCAAAATATAATATGAATATTAATTTTGGCTTCAAGCGAACCTCAAAATGTAATATGAATATTAACTCTTTTAACAAAATATCATTCGTCGGATATTTTTTCGAGAAAAAATCTATTTGTGCTTAAAATTTAAGTAATATGTAGACTCTCACAAGGTGTCATCTCAACCTAAATGGTTTTTATATAATTAATTTGAAGTCTATAACTAACAGTCACACATATCTTTGATTGGATTTGTTCAATCGTAAAATCCAATTCAAGTACCAACACAGATTCCGTTAGGGAAAGAGGATTAACGAGTGGCTTCACCCAACACATTTCGATATTAATGAAATTACTGGACTTTCCCCCTCTTTGAATCTTCTAGGCGTGTGTAATACGATATATTCCACCGTACTAATCCGGTCTGACGAGCTTAACTAAAAAATATAGGAGCACCATATTATCTCAATAGCATATCCTACCACCCTGCATTACTGGATGTTTGGACTCGATAGTAAGTGTTATAGCCTAAAGGCATCGTAGCGGAAAACGGCGCCGTTTCTATTCAGCGTCTAGCACCATCAGGCAGCCCCCTCCAAATGAGGCTGGGGGAGTGTGGCGGGAATGGCAGGAATCCACAAACTATTACCAAGTTTTGTATACCATCCGGCTCACATTATGCCCACACAGCACTCTCCTTTGCACTTTCCTGGAACAAAAGAGGAGGAGGTTTCTTAAATATTGGTATTATGAAATTTAAGAAATGACCAACTTGTCTTCCAAATAAAGACCACTGTGTAATATATATTAAATGACGGCCTGAGCTGTATAATACATGTCATATCACAGTTTAAGATGAGAGCTTAGATGTGTCTTTTATATGAATAATTTAAAACCATGAGAGCACTAATGCGTGATTTTACTTTAATTATTTCGTTTTTAAAAAATCAAACGTGGATAAATTGAGTTATTTCTAAGATCACAAAAGACGTTTATGAACATTTAGACGAAGTGAAGATTACCGGTACCAAAATGTCGACGTCATGCAGTGTAATATTACTCATATTTCTCTCAGTTGCTGGATATACCTACAAACCACGATGACCACGTGACCAAGTAAGATGTCCTTGGTATTAATATCCGTGTATTTTTCTAACAAAAAAACCTTCGAAATATTTGTTGTTATTCTAACGTGCAATTCAGCAGTCTTCCTTCAGGCTGGGGACCCTTTTGTGTGCACTGGGACGAAAAAATCTTGCACATGTTGAAACATGTACTTAGACACAAGTATGTTAAAACAAAGATGCTCCCTCATAGACAAAATCTTCACCTGCGTCGCTCGTCACAAAATATACACTTCTGTCACTCAGTACTCAGCGATGTGGCTACTTTTCTGAATCCAGGTTGTTTACTTCTTTGTTAACAATTCCTGACACCTGGAAACGAACCAAATATATTCATTCAGTGCCCTCATCTACCATGCTTCAAGATCCACTTTAACATTATTATTTCGTCCATAATTTGGATTGTTGGTTTTGATATTGGCATGAAATTGGATTTGGTTGTAATGGTTTGTAGGTTGTTATTGTGATAATTGGTTCTGAGATATGCACACATCACCCTTCACCCTCGTTTGTTGTTAATAAGATAAGTCGTAACAAAATGGTTGTACCGGAAGGTGCAGCTGGATTGAGTATTGTTAATCAGATAATTTATATTATTTGGTTTATTATTTACGCTGATTTATTGTGTCGTGCGATTCGACATGATATGATTTTGTAGCATGTCTTGTGATTTATTTTTGTGGTACTTATTTGTTTACTGAAGAATCATTGTAATTATTGTATTTTTGTGATTTAATTTTTATACGATAGATTATTTGTACCGTTGGGTGTTGATAAATTTCCGACGACTCTTTTCATCGGGTTTATCGACTGAAATTTTATCAACAATTTTTTTATATATGCTTCGTACTGAGTCTGTATTTACGTGTATTTACGTGTATTTAAAAAGGTATAATAAAATAATAAAATTCTGACATTGAGGGAAGAACGTAGGCGGAGGGTATCTGAGAATAGGGTGCTGGGGAGAATATCTCGGCCTAAGAGGGACGAGGTAACAGGAGGGAGTGGAGAACTACATAATGGGGAGCATAATGATCTGTATTCCTTACTCAGTTTTGTTGGTTGATTAAATCGAGAAGGATTATATGAGTGGAGCATGTAGCACGTACGGGGAGAGGAGAAATTTATGCAGGGTTTTGGTGGAGAAACCTTAAAAAGAAGGTCACTTGTAAGACCCAGACACAGATGGAATTATAATATTAAGATTAATATTAAGGAAGTGGGATTGGGGGCATGGAATGGATCGATCTGGCTCAGGATAGGTACGGGTGGTGGGCATTTGTGAATGCGGTAATGAACTTTCGGGTTCCATAAAATACGGGAAATTTCTTCACTAGCTGAGAACCGGTTAGTTTCTCAAGAAGGACTCTGCTCCATGGAATTAGTAAGTAAGTAATGCTGGTACGAGGTTTGTTCAAATAGTATCCAGATTGGAACTGCAGTGGTTGTTCACTGGGAGGGATGTGTTGGCAACCAGTCTTGACATGTTCGTACATGTCTTAGCAACTCATGACAAAAGTTGCAAGTGGCTGCGTTTGCTCAGTTGGCTGTAGTAGGTCGCGGAATTAACACGTGCGTTTAGGTCATAGCGATTTTTACGATGTGTGAAAGTACCGAACAGCGCATTTGCATCAAGTTTTCTTTTAAAATCGGAAAAACCGCAACGGAAACATATCAATTATTGCAGCAAGCATAAGGTGAAGATGCAATGGGTCGTACACAAGTGTTTGAGTGTTTCCGTCGATTTAAAGAGGGTGGAACCTCCGTTGAAAGCGACCCCCGTTCGGGACGACCGTTAACATCGAGAAACGAGGAAATGATTGCTAAAGTTAGAACAATCGTTCGCAATAACAGGAGACTGACAGTACGAGAGATAGCGGACGACTGGGGATCTCCGTGGGCTCACACCATGCAGTTTTAACTGACGACCTGCACATGAAACGTGTGTGCGGGAAGTTTGTGCCGCGTTTGTTAACAGATGACCAACGTGAGCAACGTCAGACAACCGCCCGTGATTTGTTTGAGCGTTCTTAAGAAAACTGTGACAGGTGACGAATCCTGGGTCTACGGGTACGACCCGGAGACAAAACAGCAATCGTCACACTGGAAGGGTCCCAAGTCCCCGCGACCAAATAAGGGGCGCCAGGTGCGAAGCAAAACAAAGGTCGTGTTACTGGCGTTTTTCGATTCTGAGGGTATCGTACACCACGAGTACTCTCCCGACGGGCAAACAATTAATAAGGAATTCTACGTGGAAGTCATGCGACGTTTGTGTGAATCAGTTCGCCGAAAACGAAAGGAAAAATGGCGGGATGGCGACTGGATCCTGCACCACGACAATGCGCCTGCACACACTTCACATCTTGTGCAGCAGTTTTTGGCCAAACACAGCACCGCTCAGTTACAGCAGCCGCCATACTCACCAGATCTCGCATCGCGTGACTTTTTCCTATTCCCAAGACTTAAGAAAGTTCTGAAAGGACACCGATTTGAGGCAACGGAGGACATCAAACGAAATTCGACCAAGACACCATTAGACATCCCGAAAGAGGAGTTCGCAAACTGTTTCCAACAGTGGCAGAAACGTTGGGCGAAGTGTGTAGCTGCGGAAGGGAACTATGTTGAAGACAATTTGGGTTAAAACACCGTAAGCCGTATCTACTTCATGTATTGTGGTCAGTCCGGATACTTTTTGAACAAACCTAGTATAACGATAAAGATCGTGATGGTAATGGTGGTGTTTGTGCCTGTCGTAGAACGGACTGTAGTGGTCTTCTTGGATGTTTTCAGCTCCGACAAATGTTTTAAAAATATAAGAAGAACGGTCAGGAATTTGTCCAATACTACAAAACCTAAGACGATCTCTCTAACAGAATGCCTACCACTATTATTCCTTCAAGAAAACCAATTCCGTGTACAATTCAAGAAGGCCGAGTGCTCTATCATGGGGGAATTATTTTATTACGTAGCAAATTTATTATGGTTCGGCACTACAGGACAGATATTACAAATATTTTATAACTAAGTTCGGAAACATAAACTTGGCGCCTAATTTGCCATAAATTTATGGTTCTGGCGTTCTGTTTTGTGGACTCTTGCCACTAGGGCAAGTAATAAACCTTATGCCACAGTAAACAACATTCCCGATATTTCAAATAATTATACACGCCCCAGTCAAAAGACATTACGGCACATTAATGTTTATATTACTCTTGCCATGTTAGACGTACTGATCTCATATACAGCCACTCGGAGATGAGACACTAAAACGATACAAGGAGGTAAGAATTACTGATTTATTTTCTGGTACATATCAACTAACCCTTTGAATGCTAGCTTCTGCCAATATATAACTTTAAAATAATATACTTTTACCCAAACACAATATTGGTGTTCTGTATGATGTTTTACAACAATCGGTGGTTGTTTCCCTATACGCCATTAAAAGATGAGAGTTTTTAATACAAAGTACTGTAATCTCTGAACTTTATAAGAAATATCTTTGTACATCACGTAGTCTTTAACCCACCAAAATTCAGGTTCGATCCCAAGAATATTTGTTGCTATTTTGTAGCTTACAAGTTGGCACTGCACAGTTTATTTCTTCGCCTGTCAGGACCCTTCTACCAACACTCCGCTCCCACTTTCGTCTTCGTGGTTCTCGTATTAAAAAAGCTTGCCCCCCCCCCCCCCCCCCCCCTCTTTTTTTTTAAAATATAAAAATTAAAATTTTTTTTTTTTTTTTTTTTTTTATTTTTATTTTATTTAACAAAAATTATATAGAAATTTTTTTTAAATATTCATAAAATTTATTGA
>Ga0123352_10001308_pt1 | contig 32674 bp, 16 predicted proteins | sample TergutLab28metaG_FD_89700 | JGI IMG/M metagenome (GOLD analysis project Ga0123352, IMG submission 89700) | Labiotermes labralis P1 segment gut microbial communities from Petit-Saut dam, French Guiana - Lab288 P1 | ecosystem: Host-associated > Arthropoda: Insects > Digestive system > Gut ...
ATATATATATATATATATATATATATATATATATATATATTGAATAAGCAATTACCGGAAAAAGGGCCGTGGGAAGACCTCGACTACAATACTTATAGCAAGTCGCCAGAAACACAGGAGCTGACAGTTATACAGCAATGAACAGAATGGCTTGCAACAATTCCAGATGGAAAGCTGCCAACCAATCAAAAGATTGAAGGATAAGACGAAGAAGATATATATATATACATATATATGTGTGTGTGTGTGTGTGTGTGTTTGTTTGTGCACTAGCAATATTTAGTGTTACCAGGCACGCCCTCCGGAATGTATTTTGAAACTCAACTATTAAGTTATATTTAATATACTGTTATTATAGACAATAGTTCATTGTTAGTTACGAAGGACGGTACAGTGGCTACATTATTATGTGGCATAAAATTTAGCCTGTGATAATGGGTCGTACACAGACGGACGGACGGACAAATGTGGTCTCCACGTAACTTTGCATTTTCTCTTTTTTACTTCCTAAGAAACTCCTAGAAATTCGGTTCCTACCTCACAGTGTCAACAACACGCTACTGGTCATATTTTTGTGCAGCTACCTCCCTCCAACATGGCCAAGCTCCACACCTTTACAAAATACCATTTTGTTAGCGGAATATTCGTTGAATGTTCGAGCTCATACATAACACGAAATAATGTTTTGCAGAGAAAAATCAGTGTTTTCGATTTTTAAAGATGTCGATACATATAGCAACCATTCTCCTTTAAAGTGTTAATGTTCTTTGGCCTTTAATGTAACAAAGGCTCACTGCAGCGTGGAACTGAACGCAACGGAAATTCTAGATCGCCCTGTCTGCAACAGAGTGGCAGTGAAATGAGACGGAACTAGTGACCTCTATTCTTCGCGATATTCCACCCTTGAAAATCAACCACTGGAACTTTTTTCTTTCCACAAGTCCCAACTGACAATAACGCCACACTGAAGCCTGACTTATTCTCAACCGTACTTAGGTTCTGAAACCATTTCAAGTCCTTTTGCGCTCTAAGTTAGCGTATCAAGATGAAATGAAAAATGGCCGATACAAAAATTGTATATATATATATATATAAGTAGAGTAGACCCGAAATAGATATTTGGGAACGATGATGACTGCTACATAGGCTGAATGACCGGCATGGTGGCAGATCGATTCCTGATAGCAGAGATTAACTTTCACGCAGCATCCAGGCTGGTTCTACGCCCCACCTGATCTCCTCTTTAATATTCACCGGAAATTATTCCCTTGGAGCGAAATGGCTGGAGTTTGAAACTGATCAATGACCTCCTTCCAGTGTCGAGGCTAGGAATGAGTGGAGCTAGACCGCTGCTCTACAGGTGTTCAATTTATGAGATCTAATTAAGCAAAGCGGCAAGGTTTTTTGTTTTCTTTTATAACTAAAGCACCTATGTTTAATTATCGGTTAATTTATATATAAGAAATTTAGGCCCTAAAATCTTAGATAACTTAGGTAACTTCTGGTTCTATATTTTGACAAACCCGCTGAAGATTGCTGAAGGAGCCCGAAACATTAGACAGATAATAATAAAATTATGTATTTCCTGCTGAGATAAATTTGAAACGAAAATGACAAAAACTATGTGATTGTTTAACGCGTTCAGTTCGAAGTTAGCAATTTGAATGAAGATGACATAGTTCACCAGTCCCCTACTGCTGTTGCTGCTCTTGTTACCACTGCTACTACTACTAGTACTACTATTACTACTACCACCACCACCACCACTACCACTACTACTTCTACTACAACTACTGCTACTACTACTACTATGGGATCCCAAAGTGTGCATAGCATCTTGTGACTCAATTGACAAAAATAGGCCTGAAGATGACTAATCTATAGTCGAAACATGTAGCCTTATAATTACCTTAAGTAATAAAGTGGTTGTGCGGACGTACACTATTTAATATTGTATTACGTTTATAAGCACATCGTGTTGCTTCCATTCAAATACTCATACTAGTCTTTTCTACCTTCATGTTTCAGCCCTGAATTTGTCCATCCGTGTCCCCTCCATACTATACATAATACCTTTTCTTCCCTTACAGTCCGCTCTAGCTATACCATTACAATCTTTTATCAAATATGCTTTTACCCCCCCCCCCTATTTTCAGGTGGCAGAACAAATTTCTTTAATTCTAAAACTTGTTTTTCTCTAATGTTAAAGAAGTTTTTTTTCTGAATTATTGGCTTCTTTTAGGATTTTTCCTTACTTTGGAGCAACAGAACAGCCCTTATGGACGTCACTTCAGCAGTTACAGTTCTCCTTACTGTTGTTCGGTTAGAACCAGGCACACTGGTCCGCAGAGCTGTGTGGTTGCTGCCACAATAACGCACGCTACTCCATCTCTCCCATTTGACTTTCTCGTCTCTGACCTCGTATGAGAGGGTGCTTTAAATTTACTTTTTTCTGGTGTGTCATTGGTCATATCTTGCAGAAGTCTGTCAGCTGAACACAGATCTAGACCAATGGCTGACGTGCAAATGACATTCTCATATACAAGTACAAACATTTTTCGTGGTCAAATATATTCAGCATTCGAAGTTCATAGCTTACATTTCAGTTTTTCTTTATGTGCACCGCTGTATACAAAATTTCTAGGACAGGAAACGTTTTTATCTTGCCTGAAAAACGTAGAGGATACTTTGCAAGTGAAATTTTACGTCCGTGTTCCGTTCCTATACAATACGTTTAACATAGAAATACATACCTCGTTTTCATCTTAAGGATTTACTTACTCCACACTTACTCCATGTAGCAGAGCCCTTCTTGAGAAGCTAACCAGTTGTTAACTAGCCAAGAAATTTCCTCCATTTTATGGAACCTAAAAGTTCATTAACGCATTCACAAGTCCCCACCCCATGTCCTTATCCTGAGACAGCACGATCCATTTCATATCCCTACATCCTACTTCCTAAAGATCCATCTTAATATTATCCTCCCATCTACGCCTGGGTCTCCCAAATCTTAGAGACAGCAAACTGTATTATTCAAGGGCAGGTTGTGTTATGACTTTTTAGTTGCACATGTGAGGAAACCTACTTTTATTACCTTCGGTTGCGACCCGTAAACAACGCATCTTTTTACATGCAAAGCGTTAAATTTTAACCTATAAATTTTTTTCAGAACGGGTTAGATCAGTAAGGGCAGAGCTTTATTGATAGGTTCATATTCATACATTATATTTAAAATATGTAAGATACAAGCTGATTGCGGATCTTTGTGTTTTATATATCTCATATATTCTAGGTATCTTTGTTTTAGACAGCCACCTGTTTGTCTAACCTGACATAATTCCCGTGTAACGCACGTAATTTCGTAAATATGGGTTCATATTTAGGGTTTAATGAATCGTGTTATCAAAGGCCCCGTTACTATTTCCCTATGAACAGTTCTATATTCAGTAGTATTATCATCACAACAGATTTCTTCCGGAACAAAACACAGACGATCGTAGCCCGATTTATCAGCTGAAATTTGACATTCAAATTACGTCACCCAAAACGCAATCTAGGTCCTTTTGTCTGTCTTATAACCTACCTTCCGCATTTCAGTACCGCGAAAACACTCCAACCTACAAGCTGCTTCATTTATCATTATGTACTGCAACTGTCACTCTATATACAAGGGATAGCTTTTGTATTTAAATTTTATGTCACTTCTGTTACACTTATTTTAAAATGGTTATCATTTTAATCACATTCATACATGTAATTGTAAACAAATATTCTAAGTTTTTATAATTTTTATGATAAATTTACTATTATAATTTAACATTTTTATAGTTTCCGTTACATATTCGTGTTTGTAAATCATACCTTGAAAATCTCACCACAGTTCTATACATTGGAGATGATAATATGGCCTAGAAATTGTCTTGTAAAACAGTACCCCCTGATTACAGAAGAGTGAGGTCCGAAACATGTAGGAGTTTTGAAAATTAAAACATTATATTTTATGCATATAGTTAGTCTAATTTATAACAATTATATCACAATTTACGGAGTGAAAAAAGTAGAAAAACAAAAAATGCATTTGCATCCTATATTTTAATTTTAAAAATGCTGGAAATTAAACTGCACTTCTGTTAGACTCCTGTGAATCATTCCAGCCACACATAAATGTGCACACACACACATACACGCGCGCACACACACACACACACACACACACATATATATATATATATATATAATTAGGTTTAACCCCATAAGTCACGTTTCTAAATAAACACGTACACGCATTTTACCAACATATTTTTTTTTAATTCTCAAAATAAAGATATTATTTCCATAAACAGTCTTAACTTAGTGATCTTGTGTGTGACGTATAAGCGCAAATTTAAATACACAAATTATTTAAAATAAATTCAGTCTTCAAACCGCTATTACGTAGCTAAGAACTTTGGTGTGCTGAAATGTCATAGGAAATCATAAAATACCGCAAGTTAAAGTGATGATCCTTCTTGAAATCATGGTGAATAACTTGCTATAGCCCGGGATTTATATTCGTCCGTTTGTCTTTATAAAACTGGACGAAGTCTCCCTGAATCGAAAGGTAAATTTGCAAGAACCGGTTCTGAAATTTTAGTGTTGTTCATGCTTCTAAGTTGACCCCATGCTTTGCCATGTAACATCCTTATAGTTACAAAAATACTCTCTTTTGAGACGTGATATCATGCATTTAAGTAGAAATTAATACCGTCTCTTAGAAGCCATCTGCTTATTCTTTTGTAAACCAAAAGTCGAAGGCGTTTTATCGTCCAAAAAATCGATAAATTTCTACGTGACCACACGACATCATATCTCAGTAGACAGGCGTTACAGCCTTCTTGGCGTAAGCAGTTATTTTTACGCTGCATTTAGTTCTTTCGACCTTAGCTATATCAAATTCTCAGACTTACTTATTTCGTCTATACTAGTGAATCCTGATGTGTATTCTATCCTAAATCAATTTTAGGTACAAATATCAGTTACAAATTATCCGAATCACATTTGATCCATTGTGCTCCTAGTCTAATTTAAGCCTGAACAGAACAAACTCTGTTTTAATACTAGTTTCAAATTTCCAGTTTTTGCATTGACACGTGATGGAAATTTCAGATTCTGAAACTGAAGTTATGTTGTTATTATTGTACATTTGACATGCGAACACATGTTGGCGATTTCCATTGTAAGTAAATTCTTATCGGATGTACCAAGCAACGCCAAACGATCGCAGTCTATCATGTTTTACTGCGGCTTACGTGACTTCGCATCATTACACCTGCGGGCCAGTATACTGAATAAATGACAGGCGCAATGAGTATTGTTAGCATTTCGAAACTTTCTTTCTGCTAAACTTGATATATTATACGGAAAGACAGAGGTTTTCAGGGACGGCGTGGCCTGTCATTAATGCTGGTTTCTTGTGTGTTCTTACGTGCAGTGTAGTAAAATTTGGGATGGAATTTTTTACACTTATCTTTAGAGTAGAAGAGAAAGAGAGGAATGTTTCAAATTCTTAATTCTGAATATGAAGACATTAAACTGAAACGAAACACTGTTAATTTTGTGCCAGACAGTACATATCAGAAGAGGTTATTTTCAAAGTATTTAGTGTTTCAGAAAATCACATCAGTTTCTAGGGGGGAAACATTTGTTTTATTTTACTATTTTGAAGTACAGTGGTTACTAAAAGCATCATCATCTTTGACATTTAGAACCTCTGATTCTTTCCAACAAAGTTTTGTTGTTCATAAAATTTTCAAAATAAATAAAGATTTTTTCCTTAACAATTTTTTGTTTGGTAATTATAAAGGAACTGTATTACATTTTCTCTTACATAGGACCTGAAATCTCAAGTGATATTTATATAAATTTTGGGCTTTAATGTATTAAGTTAGCGAGGCTATAGTAATCTTTTGTTGTAAATTTTGTAGTCTAAGTATATTTTATGTAACTTACGCAAAATATCAACACTAAGATTTATCTTTTGTCAAAGAAACAACAAATTTAGTAACATAAACAACCAACTATATGCAACAATAACAGTTTTATTAATAATTTCAATCGGTTCAACATGTTTCGGGCTATAATTTCGCCCATCCTCAGGAGCACTATACTGTCTTTACAGCTTGTGGTATAATGAACCGACGATGCTGCCTGCTGGTGACCAGCAGGCATCATCGCCAGTGCATTAATAAAATTTTATTTGATAACTGAAGAATAAAAAACCAACTAGATGCCACTTGTTATTTTGTTGTACTTCTTATAGGCTGAACATGTTTCGGGAATTACCATGCCCATCATCAGGAGCTCGCGACTATGATGATGGGCATAGTAATGCCCGAAACATATTGAGCCTATAAGAAGTACAATAAAATAATAAGTGTCATCTAGTTGGTTTTTTATTCTTCTGTTATCACAAAGTTGCACGGTCCAATAAACATCAAAAACTGTTATTGTTGCATCTAGTTGGTTGTTTGTATTATTGTATCAGTGATGCACGTTCACACAAACATCAAACAACAAATATCTTCTCAAAATAAGAGAATTTATTAAGAAATTGTGCGGACTTGTCTTTACAAGCTAACGGTCATTCAGCTATTCAGTGTCTGCAATGTTATCGAAATTTGTTGCTAAGTAAGAGCAATCCGAGTTAAGTACCAGTCCTGTGCCAGATGCATCCATATTTCTTTGTTACATCCTTTCTCTTCCTCTCTAATACAGTTTTCCCATCTGCGCGGAGTTTTAGAAGGGGACTCTTCCCTTCACATGATTCAACTGGAAAAAATTAGACATTATCGCATAGTATTAGAAAAATTAGGTGTTATTTCATAGTATTATAAAAATTAGGCATAATTGCATAGTATTAGAAAAATTAGGCATTATTGCATAGTATTAGAAAATTAGGCATCATTGCATATTATTAGAAAAATTAGGCATTATTGCATAGTATTATAAAAATATTAGTTATCTTGAAGCCACAATTTTAGTTATGTATACAACAGGCTTCACTATTAACGATCTCTGAAGTTTCTGCGGAAAATGTGACATGTGTGGAATGTGACGTTCACATAAACCAGTGCTTCTTTGGTTAAGAGTACTAACGGAATTTTTAAATAGGATTCTCTTACGTTCTCTTTCAGGAGGAATTGAAAGTATTTTATTATTTATACAAATATCTGGCTTGAAAAGGAAAAGTAGTGCGCTTTTTTTGTAAACAAAGCAACAAATTCGTAAACAAGTGTATAAAGAAAGAAGAAGAAATTTACAGACACGAAAAGAATAAATCCAAAAGAAGAGTTCGTGTTTCTCTATATTTTTACGCTACTGAGTAATCCCAAGAGAGAACTGAAGGTAAAGTCCAGGCTTTGTTCTGGTCCTATTTGAGTGCGTTTAGAGGCGATAGGAGAAGAAGGGTTCGAGGGGACACTTTTATTTATTATTGTAACTATCACTGTGCGCCAAGTCCAGTCTCGCAAGGCATAACACTGTATTATAAGGAAGAGAAAGAAAAGAGAAGAACAGGGGGTTCCCACAGGAATCGTTTAGCTACCCTATCCAAAACCCTTCTGCTCCATTCACATAAATGCAGAGAAAGGGCGCTATGGGATTTTACCACATTAGGCTCACTTACAGTATCGGAAGTGGCCTGATATCAAAACCACCTCCTGCCAAACTATAGGAAAGAACAGGAATTTTAACCCGCTATGGCATAGTGGTAACAGTTTATACCAACTGCCTCAACAATAAAGGGCTCTGCTTTCTTTTCGCAAAATTGTATTTGTGTTTCATGTGGTTCCAAAAATAAAGGGCAGTTGTGTATCCCCACATCACTGACCGCTCTGATTTGATACGGAGGGGCAGTGCTTTCTAAATACGGCAGTAAGTTAATTTTTACATAAAATTTAGAGAACTGCGAATTTTCGAGGGCTAAAAATATATTTATTGACTTGATCAATAATAAGACTGCAAACCTGCACTCTGTACTGTAGTGCTGAAAGTTTTTACAGGTGCCCCAAGTTTCTTGGCATTCTGTGTGCCTATAGATGTACCATTTACCCCTCATGAAAACGCAGGGTTTTGATTATGATTACGGTTCTAACATCAAATTTAATCGAAATCCGTCCATCGGTTCTCCAGATAATTGTTTTTATTTTGTAATGTTACGGAACAACTTTGTTAGTAACTCATGCAGTATGACGTTGAAGCCGTCTATTTTATATATGCGGAAGGACGGACGGACGGACAGATACATTTTTTCCCCAAAATGAAGACAGACCTACTCTTCTCTGTACGTTTATTTTCGTGCAAGGTGCAAGAACCACTCAGAAATTACGGACAGCATGTGATATGATTTATTAAATCTCGCATGACATAAGCAGTCAGTTTACCTCATGTGATGTATTCCTTTCCAGGTTGTTAGCAAGATGTACTTGTTGTATACAGTGAATATGTCTGATAGAAACAATTTTGAATTTTAACTTTGTGGGTGAAATTATATTCTGAGATTTTTTTTGACAAATCGAACTGTTTAGTATGATTTTCGTCTCATTAAAGGTCAAAAGCACCTGCACTGATTTATTACTACCTGCAGCATCTCGTCTGTGAGGTCTCTAGGGTCTGTAATCGGACGTAGTTTTTTTTGTGGCGCAACAGCCCCCCAGCAGGCCATGGCCTCCTCATTCATGAGGTTTATAGATCACACACAGCGACGCACCACAGTCGGTAGGACTCCTGTGGACGAGTGATCAGCTCGTCGCAGAGACCTCTACCTGACAACACACAACACTCACAACAGACAAATATCCATTCCCCCGGTGGGATTCGAACCTACGATCTCAGCAGGCAAGCGATCGCAGACCTACGCCTTAGACCGCGCGGCTACTGGGTCCGGTAATCAGACGTAGTATTATATATCTAATTACAAACTTTAATTAGCTCTAACTGAATGAGGCTGATCTGAAAGATATCTTTGTTCACGGCTCGACAAACCTAGTAGGACTATGTCCACTCCATGAGATTCATCGATCCCATTCAAACACACACTCCGTAGGGCTCCTCTGGACGAATGATCGGTCCGTCGCAGAGACTTCTACTTGACAACACACAACATTCACGAGAGACAGACTTCCATACCCCAGCAGGATTCGAAACCGCTATCCCAACAAACGAGCGGTCGTAAGACTGCGCAGCCACTGGAATCGGCGAACCGAATGATACAGGGCTACAGAAGTTTGTGTCGTACTTTATGTAGAGTGCGGTAACATTTCATGCAAATATGAAATAGTGCGCTATAAGAGCATTAATAAACTCCTATCTTACAATTAAGATTGTAAAATACCCTAATTTAGAGCTGTGAAGAAAATTCGTCAGACCATTCTGCAATTTCTAGAGGACATAAGGAGCATATCAATATGGGTCCTCATATATGGCGTTCCTACAGTTTTTTCAGAGTATGTGATAGCGAAGAAGTAATTAATTATCTACAACAGAGCTACTGATTGATAGTATTATTAGATCATCAAACTACAGTGCGACATGTTTCGACCAAGATTTGGTCATCTTCAGGTCACTTCAGTATGTAATCAAGTAACCTGAAATGTAGTGAAATAGTTTTTCCCAATGTTTTCAAGCAATGTGCTAAATCAATTAACAAAACTGAAATTACATTCATTTTTTATTTGCTTATAGTGCCGTAGAAGTATTTTTACAGTCAAAAGCACACCATAATGATCTTTGATTTAGATGCTACGTGAATGTATCATCCTGTACAGCATTCATTCCTATGGGAAAATTGGTATTGAATTATGCGATGACATCACGAAAGCACACCTCGCATAAAGTGGGACCTCACTGTAATTGGTATGAAAAGTACCTATTCACCTAACGAAATCAATGATATTTATTGTTTATTCCAAAGACCATTTGGAACCTAACAGATACTTTTCCTATGGGCGAAATCCTGATTTTTTTAAAAAGTGAAACCTTTTGGCATATTATGCACTGTCCAAAAACATTTATACAAGTGGGAAGAGAAGAAGTCTGTCTTTAAAAAAAACCAGTAACTCAATAGTTTACAGAATAGTGGAAGGTTGCTTTCGTGTTTATAACTAAGTGGGACAGCATTGGAAAACCTCTTAAGAACATTTGCAGGAGGAAATATTAAAAAACAAACAGAGTGTATGGTGAAATATAAGTTGCATTTTGAGTCTGAATGATACATATCTGGGTTCTGCGAAGGAACTAGGCTTGCAATATTTTCATTACTTAAATTACTAATATGCTATCTTTTAACTGACCTGAAGACTATTGTTATTAGTTAAACGTATGCTGCTAGAACAAGTGGTACAACTTCAGCGAAATAGGCACAAAATAACAACAAATTTGGGATGAAACTCTAATTCAATCAACAATTAACGCTGTTACCAAATAACATTTAATAAAATTTGTCATGAGTTTTTTTTTGTGTAAACATATTCTAGTATATTTATCTCAGTATTTAACCAACTTGATACACAAAATTTGTTTCACAATAAGTTTTATTTAAGTCTCTAAATGTTTCGAGCACATGTGCTCATTATCAGGAGGTCAAAATTGTCTTACACAATCTCTGGTACCATCACACCTATAAGTGGCCGTCTGGTGCACGGGTTGAGAGAGGACCCATGCACCAGACGGCCACCTATAGGTGTGATGATACCAGAGGCTGTGTAATGCAATTTTGACCTCCTGATGATGAGCACATGTGCTCGAAACATGTAGAGGCTTAAATAAAACTTATTGTGAAACAAATTTTGTACATCAAATTAGTTAAATACTGAGATAAATATACTGCGATGCACGGCCAGCAAAACGTCAAAAAAAAATATTCTGTTATGTTTTGTAAAGGACTTTACTTTATTAATCATCTAATTGGCAAAGTCGAAATGAACATCATTTCGATGATCGGTGTAAGGCCTTGGAAGACACTTCGAAGTTACGAAGTGGAGAAGTAATAAAACTGAGAAATACGATATAATTTTCGCTATGAACACCGACGCTGTTAGCTACCTGCCAGATTATACCGTGTTAAAGTCAGCAATATTATAATACGGTAGGTGAGGACCTACCAGAATACTTACTGCCTAAATATTACAGATCGTTACTGGACCACCTACAAGAAAGCACGGTGTCATCCATGTGATTGTATTGTGGTAGGTGGATACTAACCATGAACACCTAAAGTAGTATTTTGTGTTATGACGTTAAAGACGGAATTTTGGTCGGTAGTTACCACAAATATCAGCATATATGCCATAATTCTTGGCAGAAGGACAAAAATTTGACACACCCTCATGGAGACTGAGTGACTAATTTTACGCGAAGCGCTTTATACCATGCTGGATACGGTCTGAAACAGCGAAGAAAGTGACATAAAATGGTAGAAGTGATGTCAGTGGGTAGTGGCATTGATTGCAGCAGTAGCAGTTGTTGGAAAGAAATGAAAAGAAGGAAAAAGCTGGTGAAGTAAGTCGAAGCAAACGACGTCATTGTTGAATGTCGTGGTGCGGACCACTGCACTATGCATCCATCACTTGCCTGCCTTTCCTTCGCCTTCGTTTCCCCCAGCCAACCAGCGTTGTCGTCACGGCCCTTTGTCTTTTCCTCAAACTATAAAGTCTTCCTGGTCTCTCTGAGTTGCTCTTCAGCTAGCTTCCCCACCGCCTTCTTGAATTCTGTTGACATTTTAGCCTTTTCAACATTTCATGTGTTATTATTTCACAATTCTTAAACGTGTCTCTTATTATTTTAGTTTTATGTATTTTCAGTTAAAATGGATAAGAATTTATATTTGAAAATCAGTTTATTTGAGGCCGGTTAAACAAGGAAATTCCTTCTTTTTAGTTCAGGTCAGGTGTAAGTGTACTGTGAACTGATTCATCACTCTTAGGCCAAGTACGTTTCAGTTATTGCATAAGAGTACTTTTATAGCACCTGCGAGTGTTGGTTTCTGTTTATATACTTATTTGTATTTCATTTTAATGCGGCAGAGACTCTCAGGCTAAATACACTGATGGATATCTGGATGTTTTGTTGCATAATGACTTGGAAAATGTGGTGACGAAAATTGTATAACATGATTTTACTTTCCTGTCTTCATTAGAGAGATTGAAGAAAGGTATCAACAATATTAGAATGGCCGGTTTCTGGGCTGAAGTTTGAAACCGGAAACTACCGAATAGTTTGCATGTAGGATGAAAGCTCCGCTTATGTTGTTAGAAACATGCCACACTAGTTTCTGTTTTGTTGTTGGGCGTTAATTCAATGAGAGGTTTTGCGCTGAATGTCCATTCTTACGTAATGTATCCAGTAAAAGATTTACTCAATTTTAACACTTCCAAGAGTAACGGGAGGGCCTGTGCTGGTCTACTTTTAATATGCACTGTGCGAATACAGAATATACGTGTTTTGAGCACTACTATGCTCATATTCAGGAGGACAGTTGTATTAGTACAGCATCTGGTATCGCCACTCTCTTTGGGTGACCGTTCAGACCACAGTTTACTACAGGACTCTCGTAACCTGTGTATTGAACAGTCCCCTAAAGAGAGTGACGATACCAGGTGCTGTACTAATACAATTGTCCTCCTGAATATGAGCACATTAGTGCTTGAAACATGTAGAAGAATATAATAAATGTATTAAAATAAAGAATTTTTGCATCAAGTTGGTAAAAAAACTATCATTAAACTCTTGTGTGTTATAACTTCTAAAATTTTCGTGTGTTTAACGACTTGGCAATGATTGGGAGGATTTTATTGCGTACGTTTCACAAACTTTTGATATTTGGAAACATGACATCCTAATCTAAAAAGAGAAACCACCCCCCCCCTCCTTTTTTCCGGGTTTTGTTAAAGTAAAGTGTAGAGATACAATGAATATTGCTTAGCTTGTTAGGTTAGGTTAGGTTAGGTACCGGAAACTAAATTCCGACTTACAAAATTTGTGTTATTTACGTCTGCAGTCTTCCATGGCGATTGCCTTATGCAGTAAACTGCTGTCCCTGTTAAAGGACGATTTACAATTTTACGCCTATACAGAATAAAGTAATGCATATAAAGTTCACACTTTCTGCGATGTGACGCCGTGTACTGAGGTACATTTCTTCTCATGTTCTTCCTCACTAACCCCTAAGAAAAAAAATAAACCCAGTCACACTTCTAACAAAATTTTAAAGTTGCATTCTAATGTGGAATATGGATAGAGTTAAATCTCCGTTTTAATATTATTTTCCTCTCTACTCTTAGGTCATATTGTACAAATGTCTAAAATTTGAGTAACACAATTCTAAAGTATCTAATTTTTTTCCAAATATTCGTTGCAGTTACAATTATGATAACTTATACCATATCAAGTATCAGTAAAATTGAGACAGACAATTCCAAGCAACACGAAACCTCTAAAAAATATAAGAGTTATCAGATAACATGTACGTAGATCAAAGACTTATTTCCACGTATATAATGCCGTGTATTGATCCCTGTCTTGTGACAGATAAATACAGTCTGTACATTTAAATCCTATTTCTTACACATGTGTTTGAAGTGCTATTTTTACCTCCGTTTCTGTGTCCTCCTAATTATCTTTGTTTTCGGGTCTTCCGACTGGGATTTCCTATCATTTAGCAGTGGCAACTTCTCTCCTTTATGACCAGTTATATCTGTTCAATAAAACATGTGGAGCATTCTTATGTTTTATCTGTAAATGTACCCTATTGCCTTAAACTCTCCAAGCTTATGATTTTTAATATCATCTTGTACCAATCTGCATCCTAACCCTTAGAAGGGGTTTAATTTTTTCCCAAGGTCCACCAAAGAAAACAATTATTAGTTTCCATAATGAAACTGTAATTACTCAAATTACTGAGCTCCAGTATCTAATAACGGCGAAAGTTCTTCATACATTTTCTTTCCTTAAAAAGTTTAAATCAACTTAGACTCGTCTTATTATCTTCCTTCTACTTGAATCATTTTCCGAGAAACTCTAATTAGCCGATGTTCCCCGAACGTAGAGTAGAGGATCTCTCGAAATATCGGAATTTGATATCTGCTGTAAGCTGAATTGCTAGAATATCATATAAGGGAACCAACTAGTTTCGATTTCCATCGATCTGCATTAAATTTAGGGTGAGCAAAATGATAAAATTTTACCTTTGGTGTCCAAAAATACAAGGACTAAAATGCGTTTTTCAAAACCAAAACTGTACTGCGTGTTCTTTATGAGTGTGAAGTGAACATTAATGAAGGAAGGCTTATGTGACACGGGGATAGAAAAAATTGTGTATTGAAGAAGGTCATGTGTACTCTTTGAAAATAATATTTAGGTAATTAAATCAATAAAAATGTAATAAGGGGAAAGTGACATGCATGTGAGAGAAGATAAGTGTTTAATATATTGGTCGCAATGTCTGAAGGGAGGAGATCACTTCGAAGATTGAAAACATTAAAACTTGTATTAAAGAAACGGAATTTATAGTGCGGAATGAAGTCAGCTGGATGAAGATAGCAGCCATTGTTAAAATCTTTCGAAGGCGAAAATTTAACCTCACATTTGAACAAAAAGCGGTGAACTTTGTGACTAGCTGATGAAATGTTCAGTTCTCAAGTCGTTATTCACGGTCACCCTTTGTACTTCGTTTGCCCTGGCTTACTCGGATACAAGGATGATTCATCAAATTATATTTAGTTTTCACTATTTATTTATTTGTATTTGAAGTCAACTCTTATCCAGTTAAGGAAAAAATTCATATTCTAACCAAAGAAAAACACAACCGTCACTTTAGATTAAAGAAATCCAACCAGATGCAACTGTATGCAGATATTTATTTATTGCTAAATTACTCTACATATTTCGGGCGTCTATCGCGTCCATCATCAGGAGTACATAAAACTGTAGTTGCAGCTTCTGGTACAGATCTTACTATCTGGGAAGCGAGCTTCTTCAAACGTGACCACTTCTCTCCAGAACTATTAACCTTTCGTTCTCGGTGACCACACTATACACCACCTTACTCGTACCTCTCCCTCACTCGACTGGTAGCGACAGTCCCCCAATTCCTTTGTCTGCCGCTAAACGTTTTTCCCGTTTAAAGCCTTCCGTATCCAACTCCTGCTACCTATCACCAACGGTTTCTTGAATGTTCGGTGACAGTTTAAATTTAAGACGGACCGTACTGAACTGCCCGCAACTGACGCCAGCAATCTCCCGCTCTGTTGTACCAACAATTTTCGGCTACAGCGTACTCTGCTCTATGGATTTAGTTATGTAGACGCTCTAGGTAACTAGAGAAATTGGCGTAATAATGTTCACTACAAACACGTTTTACGGTGAAACTGTTACAGTGTTTTCCACAGTTTCTTATTGTGTGTGTCTTTATTTTGAACAATATTTTGACCATTAAGGAGACTAAAATAACTTTGTGTATCTTGCTAATTGAGGCGGTAAATATATATATATATATATATATATATATATATATAATCTTTGTGACAGTTAAAATTTTAAAGATGTTCAGAATTCGATTGCTATTGTTCTGTTTCGTGAATATATGTTCCCTAATTGCACGACAAATAGCTCAATATTTCGCCAGAGTAGACTATCTGTTAATTAAAATTTGCTCTCGGAATAAACAAAAACAAATTTCCTGAATGCTCTTAGACTTTTACAAGTATAATGTATTATTAATTCATGTCAAATATTTTCTCTGAGTTAGAAAACAAACTATGACATTAGTTTAGCCCTTTGAAAGTAACTGAAAACCCCTCTTAGAATCAAGCTGACGTCTGCAGCAACACCTAAGCACCTGTGCTTATTTCCAGCCCCGGTAAGCTGTGGTTATTTTGTATAGGTAATTTTAATGAAGATTCGGTTAAGTGGATTTGTTAAATTAACTTATCAAAGTGCTAAGTCATTACTCAGGACCCTGTCTCTAGTCCGAGCAAACACTACAAGAACACCACTGTGCCTTGTGCCAGTTTCCGGAAAGTGGGTTAAGGCTGGAGTGTGGGTACAGACTGAAGGGAAACGGTTATCTTGTTGCCCTTACACAGCATATTAGAACCACAGAATGCATTTTCGTAGAGACGGAATGGGGAGGCACTCTGAAGGCACTTGCCGCAACATTCGCAGTCTGCGGAGAGACACGCTTGCCCATGAGAGGTCGTCGCGGTTCTGTCGCCAGCCCGGGAGACCGCCCATTCATCTTATGTACACAGCAGTTTCAGCTTCCTCTTGCCCTCCCTAACAATAAGCAAAGACACGCACTTAGCTCGTCGAGACGATAAAGTATGTACCTACACACTCTATGCTGAAACTCAACTCATTTTATGTACTTCAGAGAACGTTCCTCTTCAAAGATTAAAGAGTTTTATTCCTTTATAAGGAAATTGGATTCTGGATTTCTTTAGACACGATGAAAGTTTATTTGCAAATCTGCGTACATCCCAAAGAAAAGAATGTTCCCAGTGGAATAATAGACATGATCGCGGTAAAAGCAGCATAAAATAAGACACACTGAACTCGCTGATCTTAGCTCGTGTCGTTGAAGGACCTTGCTAGCAAATCCAATTTCTTTTCCTGAACAGCACAAAACATACGAAATTATCTTGGACTGGGCTACGTTTATGTCTTTGTGACATTTCAAGAATTTATTTTTAATTTTTGATGTAGTGGAATGGAAATTTAGTTTCACTCTGTCTGACATATAGGTCGATCTATCAAATCTCTAGTTCCTAAGAGGGTTATAATTAATTATATTAATTTTTTTAATACAAGATATCCAGTTGTGTTTTAATACTCAAAATAAAATAGTTTTATTCCATCAAAACACAACAATAACATACAATCATCAGCACCCTTGTACGGCTACATGTTTTGGTCTTTTCTAGACCGTCTACAGGCCAATATTTTCCAGTAGAAGATAAAATCGGTGCGCATTATACATTAAGGGATCCCATTTTGTTTACAGGGTGTGCGTAAAAACAATTCTAAAAGTTGTGCCGATTGTACCATCTACTGGAAAACCGTGCTGTGAAGATGGTCTAGAAAATACCGAAACATGTGACCATACTACGATGCTGATGATTGTATGCTATTCTCATGTTTTTTTGATGGAATAAAACCATTTTATTTCGAGTATTTATATTAAGTTTGTTATTACACATCTTGCGTGCAATATATATATATATATATATATATCTTTATTAAGAACAATTTATAGACATTTTCGCGAAGTACTGATACACAAAGAATATATAAGGCGGTAAAATTCTACCTTTAACTTTTTCTGTAGTGAATGGTAAAACACATTTTAAATATATTATTACAATGTCTAAGTATGTTGTTGACAATACATAGAGGCTAAAATTATACAGGACTCAAAATAAGTGCAGACTACTATGCAGAGTGTGCGTTCAGTTTTCACAGCGTGGCGGTATACAGGACTCCACACGTTCGAATTGAATTTGACCATTTCAGATGTTTCGGCACTTCGATAGACGAAGTTCAGTGTTAATAACTGTGGATTCATCGCCATTTTTTCACGCAGAAAAACGATGTACGTTTCAAGTTGATAGAGTGCAAAAATAAACCACGGATTATGTTTAAGAATGTAAAGAAGCTGTCTGTTAGAATGTTAAGTTTACAAACAGTGTAGTCAGTAATATAATACAAAAGCTTGGTGTAGGCGTTCTTTGTAGATCATTAACCTTACTTGTGGTCTGTCAAGAAGTGCGTGTTAACCGAAATTAATAAAGGTTCATATGACTGAAAATCGACATTTCTGTACACAGTTCCATAAAAACCTCTCATCGAATTTTAGCACATGGGAAAGTGTTTGTTGGATACATGCAAAGTCCATTCATAGTCTTATGCGAAACAGGTTTAATTTGAATCTATGTGAAATGGTTTACTATATGTGCAAAGTCTATTTAGCCCCATTTGGTTTTGGGTAAGTTTGGCTGTATTGCGGATCAGTAAGTTTGAAACCTGGAGCTGTGTGGTAACATAAAACGGAAATGTTCTATGTAGAATTAGAGAAAAATCAGGCCGTTAGGCTCTGAAAGACGGAAGGATACGTGTGCCTCCACATAAAGTGTTCTAGTTTTTTTGCTTTCAAGCAGCGCCTAATAAGATACCTGCTTGATAACAATGAAACGAATAATTCAATTTATTATTATGTAATGGAGGAAAAGAGAGGTCCATACACGGTTTTGCTGGGGGTGCATGGGGCAAAGAGAGCACTCTGAAGACGTAGGAATAGATTGGAGTAAATATTAAAATGGATCTTCAAGGAATAAGAACAGTAGGGGACTGAATTGATCAAGTTCAGGAGAGGGTAATAAACATTCGGGTTCCATTAAATGCAGCGAATTTCCGACTGGCCGAAGAAGTACTAGCTTCTCAATAAACACTCTGCTCCATAGGTTGAGTTAGTTGTCCGGACCAGTGCCTCTCAGAACAGGGAAAATCAGAGCCCTGATATGAACACAACAACTAAACTTCCCTTTCGATGAAATGTGGGAAATTTCTTGAACAGGTAGGTGACCAGTAGATTCCTCAGAAGGAAAGTGCTGTGTGTAGTTACACGGGAAGGTCTGGGACTAGTGCAGGTGACGTCACTGTGACTTCATAAACAACCACGCACTATCGAAGGCCTTACGTTGCAGCTTGAAATTGAGGCTCAATTATAGACAGTTAATATATGGTTGGAGAGGAGCAAGAACTTCCTATCACAAATCATAAGCTATAAATTCTGCTTTTCCGTTGCATAGCTTTCTGTTTCAAAAAAATAATTCATATTATTGCCATTGCTGTACATCATTTTGGAGAAAATTTCCTCAAAAGTAACATTTGTCTAGTATAATTTCAAAGAAACATAATATTACGTTCCCGGTGGGGACGAGATTTTCCGCCCGTCCAGACCGGCCCTGGGGCCCACCCAGCCCCCTGTACAATGGGTACCGAGTCTTTCCCGGGGGTAAAGTGCGGCCGGGGCGTGCTGTTAATCACTCACCCCCTTCTAATGCCGCGGTCATGGAAGAGTAGAGCTATACCTCTACCCACCCTCTGGGCCACACCGGGCGTGTAACGGGATCACTTTACCTTTACCTTTTACATAATATTGTGTATATGTAATTGTTTTCTGATTGTAAACGGTATTCACATAGCATAACCACATTCCACATAAGGCCCACTTATTTCATACCAAATTATGCGTTCCTTAACTCTCATGATTCATGAAACTGAGAGCTCAAGAATATTTAATACAACTGCGACATTGTCACTTAAATTTTCACAACCGATATATAACAACACTTAGTTGTTCTTATATATCTATTTTTTACGTAATTGCAAAGTCCTGTGTTAACGTCGCTATAGTCAGTGCCCCTGACAAATCTGCGCGTACGCCATGTTGTTATTACTGACAGCAGAAAATTATGATATGTATACTTGGTGTACCCTAAATTGCATAACCGTTACGTCCAATTTTGTAAAAATCGATCACGTGGTTAACAATTTGAAATCTGAATACCAACAGACACGTACACACAATGCAAGAATGTTTATTTAACAAATGCAATTTTCTTCCTTTCTAGAAAGGAAAGTAGACTACTCAGAAAATAAAATATTTGTATAGCAGGAAAATTAGATGCTTTTGGATTATTGCCCTGATTTCAGGGTATCTTTGTGGCATTACGTCATATTTTGGGTGTATCTGGCTGTAAATTATTTCTGACACTTGTCTTGTAAAAGGAAATTATTTACATATTAACTCTGCTTAAGTCCTTATGTAATGTGTCTCTTATTTATGTCGGATTTAAAACGAACTTGAATGTCATTGAAAAGTTTTAATAAGAAACTACATCATAAACTTTCACGAAAATTTCTGCAGTTGAAGTCGGAGGGTTCCGTACAGCGAACAGATGGCTGGACAGATATCACAAAGCTAAGAGTCGATTTCCACAATGTCCTTTGATCGCGTATTCAAAGAGAGAAATCCAGGATAATTGCTTTAAACACTTTCCGGAATCTATGAACATCGTAATGTCATTGCCTTCTTATTTTCAGCCGAACGGAGCGATTCCTATTCAATCACGTGATGTGCCAATTGAATGAGTTTGTTCAACTAGTACGTATGCGGTTAGCACTTGGTGTCTGAAACTCTGACTCCACATACAACCTACCTGTAGCGGGAAATATATCAGATTCGCTTACAACTTTTTGCCTTCGACCGTCTACAGAGAGAATTCCCCTTCTTTCTTGTTCTGTTAAACGTCTGATTTTTAGTGGTACTCTTACGAGTTTGGTCTCTATCCCGCGGTTCGTTAGGTTGTATTATACTGCCCATGGCCACATTTCCAAATTTTGTACATGTTATATCAATTTTAAAATAATTTAAGCAGTTAGGTACACCACTTATCGTTTTTTAACCGCTGTCTGCCAACCAGCACGAAATAAAGGATGTAGACCTTACCCACAAAAATTTTGGAGACACATGCCTCGGGCTGGGCAGCTCAGTCGGTATAGCGATTGACTCCGGGCTGGACGGTCCGGGATCGAATCCCTGTGGGGACGAGATTTTCCGTCCGTCCAGACCGGCCCTGGGGTCCACCCAGTCTCCTGTAAAATGGATAGCGGGTCTTTCCCGGGGGTAAAGTGCGGCCGGGGCGTGTTGCTGACCACTCACCCCTTCTAGTGCCGCGGTCATGGAAGAGTAGAGCTATACCTCTACCCAGCCTCTGGGCCACACCGGGCTCGTATCGGGATCACTTTTATGTTTTTGGTATAGATTTTGATGTTTGCATTTGTTACATCAGGTGTTCCGTGGTTTTACTTTGTCTCTCCAGTAAACCTCAGGGTCGGTTCTTCAATGAGGCAACAGCAACATTCTTTCAAATCATGTCGAAATTATCTTCCATCACTCGTACTATAACTGGATGCTGTGAGGCCTCTGGCATTGGTAGCGTATTGGAATTACCGACCGAGCAAAGGTTGTAATGGCGGCGACTATAAATAATAACTTTTATGGAGTGTACGTTTGTGTAGAAGATAGAAATTTACCGATGTTTCGAATCATCGTGTTGTCTCAAACCTCAGGTTAGTACAGTTTGAAAGGAACGTAAAAGTCTCTTCCGAAGCTTCAGCCAATGTCTGCCACTCTCAATGGTGAAAATGTTTGAATGGTTGTTTCTTTTACACTTCGCAATTTTTCCCGTGTGACACAGAACCAAGGAAGAAAAGAATGTCCTACATGGAATAAAACGGGGTGGGATGGGGGTGAAGTGACTCGCCTCCTCGCTCTGCCCTTGCATAGACGACTAAGTCGGGACGTCAAAATAAACGGGTCACAAAAACGTCATTCAGTGCAACGGTGACGCAAAAGAAATGACTTTGACCACATGCAAAGATGTCAAAGTCTAACAGACGCAATGGAGAGTGTCAATAACCGGGATAGATGGTGGAATTTATCAAAATTACAATGTACTGCAAAACAGAACACCGGATACTTACCTGTAATTGGTTTAGTACACAAAAATAAAGTAAAATGGGGAAGACTCGTTTGGCCACATCGTATGTAAGAAGTGCCTTCTAACACACGTTATTGGAAGAAGGATAGAAGGGAAGAGAAAACGAGCAATAAGTTGTAGGCAGCCACAAGACGACTTTAAGGAACAATAAAATAATGGGATATGAAAGAATAAACGCTATGTCGCAGCTTTGTGGAGAACTCACTTTGGAGGAGGTTATGGACCTTCAGTAAGACAGCCTTCGGAATGCGTAAACGAGTGACGGAATGAATGGTCTGCAGCAATGAAAGGCCTTTATCAGTGAGATGATCTTTGGTCCTACATTTTTTTCCTCAAAGTACAGTTCATATAATTGTGTACAAAAATGAAATTATGGCTGCTGTTTTTATGGCTATAAATTTGGTGAATCACATTAAAGGAAAATACAGACTGAGTGTGCTAGAAAACCGGGTGCTAAGGAAAATATCTGGATGTAAAAAAAGAATAAATGGTTCGAGAAAACTACATAATAAACAGATTTTTTTCTTTTTTTCCTCGCCGAATATTATTAGGTCAATCGAATTTGACAAGCACCGGAAGTAACACATAAGAGAAATGAGAATATTGCATTCTAAATTTCGGAAGGACTACATGAAGGAGAGAGATAGTAAGGCACTGTGGTGACTGGATAAGTAGCTTTTGTCCTTTAATAGGAATACATGAAGGAGAGAGAAAGAGATAATAAGGCACTGTGGTGACTGGATAAGTAGCTTTTGACCTTTAAAAGTATTACATGAAGGAGAGAGAGATAATAAGGCAATGTTGTGACTGGAAAAGTAGCTTTTGGCCTTTAATAGGACTACATGAAGGAGAGGGAGATAATTAGGCACTGTGGTGACCGGATAAGTAGTTTTTGGCCTTTAATAGGACTACATGAAAGAGAGAGAGATAATAAGGCACTGTCCTTACTGGATAAGTAGCTTTTGGCCTTTAATAGGACTACATGAAGGAGAGAGAGAGATAATAAGGCACTGTGGTGACTGGATAAGTAGCTTTTGACCTTTAAATGTACTACATGAAGGAGAGAGAGAGAGAGAGATGTAATAAGGCACTGTGGTGACTGGATAAGTAGCTTTTGGCCTTTAAAAGTACTACATGAAGGAGAGAGAGATAATAAGGCACTGTGGTGACTGGATAAGTAGCTTTTGGCCTTTAATAGGACTACATGAAAGAGAGAGAAAGAGATAATAAGGCACTGTGGTGACTGGATAAGTAGCTTTTGGCCTTTAAAAGTACTACATGAAGGAGAGAGAGAGAGAGAGATAATAAGGCACTGTGGTGACTGGATAAGTAGTTGTTGCCTTTAAATGTGCTACATGAAGGAGAGGGAGAGAGAGATAATAAGGCACTGTGGTGCCTGGATAAGTAGTTTTGGCCTTTAAAAGTACTACATGAAGGAGAGAGAGATAATAAAGCACTGTGGTGACTGGATTAGTAGCTTTTGGCCTTTAAAAGTACTACATGAAGGAGAGAGAGATAATAAGGCACTGTGGTGCCAGGATAAGTAGTTTTTGGCCTTTAAAAGTACTACATGAAGGAGAGAGAGATAATAAGGCACTGTGGTGACTGGATAAGTAAATTTTGGCCTTTAAAAGGACGACTCTGTCCCATTTTGTTAATAACATTGTCAGTTAATGCAATATTACATCAAGTTTTTTTGCTCAAATTCAAATTTCAGCAAGTCATTTATGGTTGAAAGGTTTAATATGAAACAGACCCGCGAAACTGTGTCATGAGACAAGCGCATTTTGCACACCTGCGAATAATTACATTCAGAATGAATGAGTTTACCATGTAATTGATTAAAGCCTGTTAATTTTCCACCACAATACTGGTCATTCCGCATTGTAAATTTATATAATTTATACATAGGACTTATACCAACTGTTGGCAGGGTGAGTAACCAAATGAATTCCTGAAACAAATCAGTTTTTGAGAAGCTCCTAATTCACTAATTATTAAAATTTTTTCCTGCATTTTATGAAACCTGAAGGTTTATTACCATGCTCCATGGAATTGATTAGTGCTGTTTGTAGGTAAACAGTTATAAACATGGCGACGATGCGAATCTTTCCAGTTATGTCTCACAGACTTGACATATTCACAAAGTACAAAGAAATTTACCAAAATAAAATGAAAACTTTCAATATAGATACATAATTGTAAACATAAATCTGTGCAAGAGGAAAGAAATTCTAAGTCTGCTCGAATCTCCTCCTTCTTCTCTATAGAGTTGTTCGGTTGTGATTTTCGTAATTTCCACTAAATTTTCTTTCTCTTATATTTCGTTTCACTTCATTCTCATTTCGTTTTAAATTAAAAATTTCTGCAAGGCATAGAGTGTTTTTCCAAACACGAATTCTGAAACTCTACACGTACAAAAATAAAGCCAATTTAATCCATTTCCTCCTAGCCATGTTCAGAATGTATGCAATATAATATTTCATCCAACCCAGTATGAGCTGTAACTCAGACAAATATTTTTTCCTACCCCATTAAATTATACATGACGTTCGCCTAGTATAGTGCATTACACTGTAACGTCTATATGTGGAAATACTGCGAGTTTGTTATGAGAGGGCACATTGGAGTTTTCCGAGTAGCATTACAATTGTATGAGACACAAAGGGGAAATCGGCCAGCCAGAACAAAGGACAGATATCGTAAGAGGTAAAATGTTCTCCACCCTTTGTCTCATGAGGGACAGACTTGAAAAAATGGCGAGTTCATAACGAAAATAAGTAAAGAAAATTTGTTTGCTTACTCTAAAATACTTAAAGATTTGTCGAGACCCTGGATATATTGAATAAAATTTGCATATCTTTCCCATTATAGTATCTGTAATTGGCCATGATTGTGTAAGAGATAGTTCATAATGAATGACCCAATAATTACAGATGTACACCAAGTACTAAGAAGATAAACTTTCACTGAATATTTACCCATATAGACCTACGCCAACTGTCAAGACAGTAAACATCTGGCGAGACAAGTAACCTGCCAAAATGTATGTAACAAAAAGAAACTTTGAACATGGACCTAAGCCAGTTCTATCCAAAGTCTATTTAACAAACTGTTTGCCTAAGGTACATTTATTTGTGTGTCAATCACGTGGAATTTTCCAGCAGACTACACAAACAATTTTTTTTTGTAATCCATATTCGTCCGTCCCACCCACATGAACAACCTATCGTATTATCCTTAACTGTGGCAACTTATTAACTTTGACTGAAGCGTGCGACCCGTGGTTTGCCTTATAAATCCGTCACCTCACTGCCGTCAGAGAGGAGTTGTCTTACTGAGAAGTTAATTGACTCTCATGTAGTTAAGAAATCGCCTCTATTTTTTTTGTGGCGTTATGGAAAAACACGGGCTATGACCTCCTCATCCTTGGGATTTTTGGATTACACACGTTGAAGCACCACAAAGGGTAGTACTGCTCTGGCTAAGTGATCAGCTCGTCGCAGAGACCTCTACGTAACAACACACAGTACAGAAAATAGACAAACCTCCATGCCCCTGGCGGGACTCGAATCAACATTCTCAGCAAGCGGCTGCAGAACTGCGCCTTAGACAGAGCGATCACTGGGATCGGCGGTCCTACTTTACGTAACGTGAAGTTTCTGTACTGACAAGGCCTCAGTCAAAATATGAAACTAGTATGTTATAGGACAACACAACTTTCCACTTATTTTAACTTTTTATAGGAATATGGCCTTTTCCTGAGCAAAATACGTGTATATGGATACACTTAAATATGCTTAGACATATACTCACATATTTTTAATCTCATGCTCCCGTTGTGTTTGGTACGACTACAAAGAAACACTTTTTTACCGTCAATACAATTTCTTTGGTATTAATCGTGTTAATGTTTCAACCAATCCTGGTCATCTTCAGAACATCCATTATATCAATTTATGATACTGGATGGACTGAAGATGGTCATGATTGGTTGAAGCGTATTGTCATTTTAACATGACTATTCAACATAAATATAAACAAAGATTTTTACGATAAATAAGCACTTCCGTTTAGTAACACAATTTGTGACATGATACGGAATTAAACACATTGCTTTAGATTATTTGAATACCGCTGTAAGTGTGACACTAGAGAGGTTATATTCTTAAATGCTAACATAGACCGAAGTAGAATTAATAAAATTCGTATCCGGAATGTAGAAGAAACACAGACTGTGAGCCCTTTGTTATTAGAAAAAGAATTATCATTCGCTCAGTAGTAAATAGAGTAATGAACTGCATTACTGGGGTAATGTATCCTGTTGTGATGAGTAAGTAGAACAAACTGATTTCATTTGGTTTAGGATAGGAAACATTGGATCTCCCTTGTGAACATGAAATGTAGGGAATTTCTTGAATAGCTGACAGGGCCGGTTTAAGGCTATCAGAATTATGCGGCTGCAGGGGGTTTTACAGTAGGGGCGGGGAATGGCGGGGGGGGGGAGGAGCCTAAAAGTCTGGTTGTACTTCAGATTTTATGTCAAAATTGTTTGGTACAGAACTGTCTATCAGTAACTCTCTTCATTCTTAACTCAGAACTACTCGTACGTAGGACCATAAAATTTATTTTTACATCGAACCCAGGAATATTTTTAAGAACCGGTCCGGCTGGCTGACGAACTAGTAACCTCTCAAGGATGACACAGCCTTAGGGAATTTAAGCAGACTATAAAATGAGCGTCGCTCGATGGTACGTTGAATAAGAAGAAGCTGAACCAAATCCGAATTACAAAGTTGGATGTAGAGATTGGATCTGTAGTAAATTTAATTTCAGCATTTACACTAGTTTATTAAATATTAATTAATGGGAATACTATTAATTAAGAAGATTGTTCTTACTCAGCAAATATAACGTACTGACATTTTTTTTAGATTTAATTACTGCGATTTAATTTCTTTGGTTCTGGAATGACACTGACGCACAAACCGCTGTTTCTCTGGAAATGACCCTAGTCATTAAACATTCAGAGGATCCATAAACGTGTTATATGAATGTGGTGACGCAGCAACAGACAGCTGTCCTATAACAGTGTTCACAGCTCTCATATCAAGATACAAATATCTCAACCTTCAGAAGCATTGAAAAGAGTCACGTACATAATACTGATATTTCAACTCGTAGGAACCAATAGCAGTGCGAGTAGGTCAGTCAATATGGACTGAATGGTTGAAGAACAGGTGTTAGATAGGAAGCAGGAGAAATATATTTTTGTTTACGGCGTCCATATAAATTCTTTAAGACGCCGAAACCCCCTATAAAATGGATAACAAACCTATTTTGGAGTTAAAGCGGCCGGGATTCAATCTGAGAAGTCTCCTTATCCTAGTGCATGGGTTAAGAACATACGCAGCTAATTTCAGCTAATTTCAGTTGCTCAGATTGCCTTCATGGAGTTGTGCTCTCTTAAAGATCAAGGAAAATATTATCCATACTTATGAAGTTACTTGCTTAGGTTCTCAAAATTTAAGTTCATTTTGCACTTTGGACAAGAAATGTTTTGTCATGATACGAAAACTCGTCTTCTTTCTTATAAATCTTTGGTTCGTATCCTGGTACCTGTAGGTGCGTTTGGAACGTTTCTATTTGCATGTGAATTAGAAAGTGTCAGTTTACTACCTGCCATTTCTAAGTTCAGATCTCCAAAGAAATCTCTCTTTTAGCTGTGATGACCAGTATTATATGTACAATTTTCTGTTTAACGAATGCTACATACACATTCCATATCTTTCCCTTAATATCAATCTAACCGTGTCTGCTGCAAGTTACAAATTTTTATATTTCTTCAGTATTCGATCGTCTCACTTAATTCCAAAGTTACCTTGCATATTGTTTACTGAAACGTGTTAAATCAAGACTTTGAACCACAGAACAAACCGAATCAAGAAAGTTTCATTTTAGTTTGTGTTTAGATTGACAACATCTATTTAAAGATTCACTAATAGCAACTGTAGAGCCGATATTTTCCAAAACTACATTTTGCAAGCTGGTAGTACACCTGAAAATCCTACATCAGAAAAAATACAGCGTTTATCATAACTTCTGTGGCTACACAAAAAGATAAAATATCTAATATACGTAGATATTTGTAGATATTTTATTCCTTGTTTTGTATAAAATCATGGATAATATCTTCACGTGTTACGATAACTTTAAACTGGTGGGCTTTAGTTGGAAGTAAGTGGTCAGATACACTAAGAAACTGCTCTAGCTCCAGGAAAGAGTCCCATATATGTGTATGCATATAATATATATATATATATATACAGAAAAAATGGTTTGGCTTGGCCTCTGGACGCTTAAAATAAGAGAAACCCTTTTCCTTGCCTCTCCTGCCCATAGCGCAGTTATTGGCAAGACTGAGCAGGAGGTGCATTCTAGGTGCACTCTAGGAACCATCTCAAATTTTAAACACCAGAAGGGTAACATGAAGCAAGTTACAAAATGAGGTCCCAAGCACATTAGGCACCAGAGCATTCAGGGCGACCCGGCGCCAAGGACTTTATACCCCTGGATTTTTATTCCACATGTGTGCAGGTGAAATAGAAAAATATTTAAACTTTGATCTTGGTCTCCACACTTTGAAGTACGTACACCACCCATAATATTAACCGCTAAAAGCTCAGTGCTTATTATACCCAAACCCAGGTTGAACAAAAATTTTACATTTTTCCCAAACAGCGTGCATTTATTACAGAACTACAATAAAAAGACTACTTTTTAGAAATTCATTTTCGGACTTAGGCGGTAAAGTTTACACATCGTAATGTACGTTGTATTTCCTTACAGTAATAAGCAGTGTGTATATAATTACAAAACGTGTATTTTTTCCAAATATTGCTAAATAAATGTAGGGTGGAAAATGACATACGGTGTTATTGTATCCGTAGGAGATGCAACAAAGTCATCTTCCGAAAATATGCTCTAATCAGAAAAACAGCACAAAATTTAAGTGGGACTTTTCATTTTTATCTAATTATAAAAAAAATTAAGAAGTGTATTGTCCTGAGCCCTTATTCACTATTACAGTCAGTGCCAATATTACGTTTCTGTGTAAACTGCTCTGCTGTCCATTTTCCTCTTGTCCAGTGTGGTTTGTATCAAATATGAGTTCAGAGATGTCTTAAATTTTGTTATATCTTTTGCAATTTCAGATAATTGGCGCCATAAAAATTGGTCGGTAGAGAATATATTTAAAATCTGCGCTCTTCTGGGTTATTATGCAGCGAGAAGTGATAATTTCTTACCGATGTTTCAAAACAGCCTATCGGTCCCAAACTTAGATTTCAAGAATCCAAAGAATGTCGGTAAGGAATTACCACTACTCGCTGCGTAGTAACCCAGAAGAGCGCAATTCTCAGCTACTTCGAGGCCGCAGCTTACAATCACGTGAAAATATCTTATCTTATAATTCACAGATATTTTATTATATCAACTGCATAATGCCTTATTACATCCAAACTAATATCGCAAAATATTTACCACAGTTCGAGAAATAAGCATGCACAAAATTCCATTGTTGCTTATTGAAAACTTGCACTTCAGAATAAAATACAACTACAATTTGTAATTGGAAACTGAAGTAATAGCTGGAAACCAGAACTTCAAGATTTTTGTTAAAATCTGACTCGAGCAGATAATGTTAAATTCCAAGGTCTTTAGTAGGGCCAGCAACAAAACCAGTTCCACCCAAAATACTATTGCTATTGAGAACTGTGTAGTGTATATGTGTGACAACTATTGTTCGCTGCCTCTGCCGGTCCCACTGAAACTTACTGACAGTAGCAACGTACGTGTCACTGTTGTAACCGTGGCGTATTGTTGCGGTTGACCCTATGTTCCATATGGTCCTGCAAATAAACAGTGGTTATGTTATTGTGCAGAATTTATTGAACTGCAATTTTAACTGAGAGGTCGAAGTAAATATTTATACGTCATATCGATGGATTTAAAATTCAGAATTTGAAACTCTCTTGAATGTTTTTAGAGTATATATATATATATATATATATATATATATATATATATATGTGTGTGTGTGTGTGTGTGTGTGTGTGTGTGTGTGTGGTTTTTTATGGGTTTAAGAATAAACAATAAATATTTCTGTGTACATTAGGACCAATGTCGGTGTGTTTCTTATTTATGAAGCAAGTAATGAATTTTCAAACTTTAGTCGTGGCAGGCTTGCTCCGCCTTTTATGTTTTGCAAGCAACTTCGATAAAAATCTGTTCTGCCTGCTGGCAACAGGAAAGTATGTGCACACTGAAGAAAGAATAAGTACACATATAATTATTTATTATTTTACCTGTGAATTTCATTGTATAATTTGTGATAAAAATATAAACTACTTTAAATATGAACTTTTTTGACAAAAATGCAATTTACAGCCTTGTGTTTATTTTTCGCACATTTCTACAAAGTGAGTTACTAATGTAATCCTTGCCCCCTCAAATGAAGGGTTCCCAAGTTTTTAAAATTGCTTTAGCTTTTTATCTCGTCTTTTTCTATGAATGGTTGAAAGACCTTTCCTATTCCGAGTGTCTCCTCCGCCAAATTAAATTCTGTGTCGCAGTAAATATTCTCCTGGCGAGGTGCAGGTTGAACAGCCCTGATTTTTAGACAAACGTCATTCTCCGGAATTACTTGTTGATATATCTTACGGCCTTGTCGCTGTCACAGGCTTCATAATGTCGGCGATAGGATTATTGGTGATTGACGAATGTCAGATGGAAATTTAAGAAACACAAAGGATGTCCCAAACCAGATTCGAACTGGAAACCCCCAGATTTAAGTGTAGATTGTCACTGGTACACATACCAGCACAGTCGCTTGAAAGTTGTAAGTAAACATTTTTCTAATATTAATATATTCCCTGTTCATAGTGTGAATTTTAAATCTACATTTTATTCTTTTCTGTAATGTAAATACGCAGTTTAAGGGAACAGGCATCTTGCTCGTCTGTAGACGTGGTTTGTTAGAAGCACGGTTGAACAAAATGCAGATGTGTAGAGCGATCTTCATGAACAGAGTGGTACCAACTTTATTCATTATTAAGAACTTCAGCACGTATTTGCATTGCATTAACTTTTTGGTGAGGAAAGATTCTGCAGACATCCGGCTGTTAAAACTGGATGATGAACCACATGTAACAACGCAGAGAAAGGAGTAATCCATACCACAAAAAAGAGAGACAAGAGACTAGAGATATTCACGTAACTTTCATAGCCAAGAATTTTCGAGATGAAATTATATTAACCATTCTCCATCTTTCTTTCTACACTTCACAAATTTTTCTTTATATTTCTGCCTCTGCCAAGCTATTTATGACGTGGTCAGCCAGCTCTGTTCATATCCAGATTCCTTAAATATAGGTCCTTTAAGCTTTGCGAGCGGTATAATTGGTTTATTAGAAAAAGTGGTTCTAACAATCAGAAGCTTCCATGTTGTCTACATTTCTATAAGAGCTGTAGTATATGTCAGCAATCTCACGACATATCGTACCATGGTATTTACTAAAAAACTCAGCACTTGTCAAGATGTCCTGTGCAGTCCTAGACAGACCCTTAGGAATACAGAAGTTTAAGACTTTCAGAATTTATAGAAAATTTTGGCAAGGTTGTCAGCCCTACGTACCGGCTGCCTTTACCCACATGACATAGACATCCGTGGTACTCACATCTGTTAGAATAGTACAAACTAGTGTAACAGTGTGACCGGAGGGATTAAGTCAGTGAAAACCCCAATGACCCCATCGGTCGAAATTCAAAACCGCGACCTTCCGTCTTTTAGCGCAATTCTTCAGCCAACTGCACCACCCCGTACCCCATTATACTGTAAACTAGTCACACATTAGTTAGGATTTCTACATTTATATTTGTCATGTGAATGTTATGTGTCAACACAACATTACATTCATTATGAATAACACTACTCGTTTCGGCTAAAATTATTCGCCATCTTCGGACCTAATTACAAGAACAGAAAAGGGGATAGAATTTACAAATATATTTAAGCATTGATATCTTAACAGTTACAAGCTAAAAGGCACATATAATGTAAAAGATATGAAAAGCCTGAAATGAATGTTTTGAAGTATATAAAATATCAACACCATTAGACAGAATAAAATGACTTAAGCAATTAGATATTTCTTGGAAGCGAGGTGTACATACTGTAGTTTGGACATCGAAGGGTAGAAAAAATGCCTATAAACTAGGAATAGCTTCAATTATTTAATCTTGTTTTGGGATGTTTTGTTTCTGTTACTCGTTCTGTGACAATATACAAAAAACACGTATGTAGGAGGTATGGTGGAATATATATTGAGGGGTGAATGTAATGTGTCACTGGTAACTAAGCTGAGTATGTTGGTAAAGTCGTTTGAATTTGTTTGTTATTACTTAGCTCCTGTTATCGTACAATAGTCACATTTACAGATCCAAATACACGTCTCAATTGCCTCGTGCTCGAATGTCTGCTGAATTATTATTGCCAATTATCCAAAGATGTCTCTGTAATATACTTCAATAAAATAAAACAATTTCACTGCCTAAAATACCTTTACGTTTCGAACATAATTCTTTTATTTCAAACCCTATGTTACAATTTTAGTCATGACTCTTATTGTTATTATTACTGTGTAACACGAAATACTGACTCTGTGATACATCATTTATGACATTTATCAACTCCTACATGTTTCGACACCGATTTGACATCTTCAGGGAATTATTTTGACAGGCATCAGACAACATGCAAATCCATAGTTGAAGAATAAAAGACCAACTTGATGTCACTTGTTTTTTCTTTTTTACTTCTTACATGCTCAACATGTTTCGGACATTAATATATCCATCATCAGTAGCTTGCGACTATTCTGTTGAATTTCTACATTGGTAGTATTGTTCTTGGTTCGATGTGTGTTGGAGATCGCTGTGGTTGGGTTGGAGTGGTATCCGTGTTGCAGGCTGAAGCCTGCAACACGGATACCACTCCAACCCAACCACAGCGATCTGCA
>Ga0123352_10001309_pt1 | contig 32667 bp, 28 predicted proteins | sample TergutLab28metaG_FD_89700 | JGI IMG/M metagenome (GOLD analysis project Ga0123352, IMG submission 89700) | Labiotermes labralis P1 segment gut microbial communities from Petit-Saut dam, French Guiana - Lab288 P1 | ecosystem: Host-associated > Arthropoda: Insects > Digestive system > Gut ...
CATGCGTCCCGGCTGGTCGTAAATGCTTCGCATTTACTGCTCGCCATGCGTCCCGGCTGGTCGTAAATGCTTCGCATTTACTGCTCGCCATGCGTCCCGGCTGGTCGTAAATGCTTCCAACACGCTTCGCGCATTAGACTGCTCGCCCAGACAGCCCGGTACGAGCGGGTTTGTGTCGACGAAGAAATACGGGAAAATCACAAGTTTTTGTTACTGGTTTGGGGTTATTTTGCTATAAAACAAAAAAACTCCCCTGCCACGGATAAAATGCAAATCCGCTGGGAGTGGAGTTTTTGTCATGCAAGTTAGTTTTGTTCGTAATTTTAATATTATAGTAAGTTAACTTTCAAAGCACCATAGCTGGCTGGGTGTGTTTTTTGAAAGTTAACTAATATTTATCTAAACTTTTGTACCCCAAGGGCTGTATAGTTGTTAGGTGTCGGGCTGCCGTCATAATTAACGTCCATATTCACAACATTCTCGATTATTCCAATACCTATGTATCTATGTCCGGGATTTAACATATTGGCTCTATGCCCGGGAGAAGCAAGCCAAGATTGCATTAAATCGTATGCTTGTACCTCCACCCTTGAACTTGTTGTTGTCCTTCGGACAAGGTTTTCACTCCTGAAATCATCAATCCCAAAGAGATACCTTGATATGTTACAAGCTCTACCATATACCGGGCTTTCATGAGTGAAATATCTAAGCTCCGCCATCTCTTCCACTTTGAATCTAGCAGCCATTGAAATACTTGGACACAATTCTAAGAGTGGTACGCCTGCCCGCGCTCTTTCTATATTTGTATAGTAAAAAAGCTGCAGCTCTATTTCGCTGATACCGCCGTTTGTTTCATAAGCATAAATCCAGAGGGCTATTTCTTCCTCATTTAAGCGGCGCTCATACAGTAAAACTGCGGCAAACCTATCAAAAAACTGCACTGCACCTATACGGCTTCCGTTTAGATATATATTGGTATTCGAATTTTCATATCTTTGCAGAAATTCCTCTCTGGTATACTGTCTGCCATTAAATTCTAACATAGGCACTGAGCCTAAAACAGACATTGAATGACCTAATATTAAAAAGTACAATATACAGATTATTAAACTTCCCTTAATCGTTTTTTTCATTGTCCTATCAAACACCTCACATACTCTACAGCTGATTTTTTGTCTCCACGAAATCATCTCGAATACTCTGAGCAAGTATTATAGCGATTCACTCGCAACCACCCTATTTCTACCGCTCTCTTTTGAGCGATGCAGAGCCTTTTCCGCCTCAGAAACAAAACTCTCTATAAAACTATGCTGTTCTGGTATAATAGAACTTATACCAATACTAACCATTACACGAGTCGGTGTTTTTCCCTGAAACATTATCACATTTTTTTCGATAGATGCACGAATATCCTCCGCAACTTTACATGCCCCTTGAATATTCGTCTCAGGCAATAGTATGACAAATTCTTCGCCGCCCCACCTGGCTACTAAATCCCCCGGGCGCTTTAATTCATTCTTTATAATATTGGCAATTGACTTTAACGCAATATCCCCCTGTGGATACCCAAAATTTTCATTATAGACTTTAAAATGGTCAATATCAAGCATTAGAAAGCTTAGAGGGGTTTTATAACGTATAGCTCTTCTCCATTCCTGATTCAGCCAAGCATCAAATTGACGCTTGTTTGCCGTACTTGTCAAGGCATCTGTTGTACTTAAATGCTGTATTAGACGCGTTTGGTTTATAAGCTTAATCTGATTTTTCACCCTAAGTTTTACCATAGGCGGAGTAAAGGGCTTTTGTATATAATCCGCAACACCTAATGAAAAGCCTTTTTCTTCATCTTCAACACTACCCACCTCTGTTACAAAAACAACAGGTATATCAGCTGTTTCGCCCACACTTTTAAGAGCAACAATAACGTCAAAGCCACCCATTCCATGCATAACAATGTCTAAAAGAATTATATCAGGTCCATGCTCTTTCGCAGCTTTAAGTGCATCAGAGCCATTTTTCGAAAAATATACAGCATATTGATTGCTTAATATATTTGCAAGTGTTTGGACGATAAGCGTATCATCACTAACGATAAGTATACTGTTTCTTTTACTGCTTTCTCTTCTATCAAATTCAATTGTTTGACCCATATCGCCCATTAAACCTCCCAGTAATTATCCTTCTTTTTAATGCGGTGTTTCAAGCCATGCTCCCTGATGGTTATTTTGAGTACAATGAACGCGTCTCCCGGCTGCGGTTATCAGTATTGGGGGATAACTCAGCAAGCTGCCTTCTTCGCATATCTTGAAGCTTTAATAATAAATCAATTGACTCGCCTTCTTGCAACTCATCTTCTTCTCTAACTAGTGAAACAATACTCATATCACTTCCTGGTTTTGGATTAGGCATTTTATTCATTGACATTTCATAATCATCACTCTTAATGCCGGTTTCTAATCCGGGGCTAAGCATTTCCTGTAAAGCCGCCATCCCATAATCTGCATCAGGCTTAATATCGTTTTCTAATTTAGGGCTAAGCATTTCCTGTAAAGCCGCCATCCCATAATCTGCATCAGGCTTAATATCGTTTTCTAATTTAGGACTAAGCATTTCCTGTAAAGCCATCCCATAATCTGCATCAGGCTTAATATCGTTTTCTAATTTAGGGCTAAGCATTTCCTGTAAAGCCATCCCATAGTCTGCATCAGGCTTAATATCGTTTTCTAATTTGGAACCAAGCATTTCTGTTAAAGATAATCCATAATCTTCGTTGTTTTTAACATCACTGCTTTCTGATTTGAGGTTAAGCATTTTCTGCAAAAGCATTTCGTAATCTTCATCATTCTTAACATTGCTTTCTGGGTTAGAGCTAGGTGTTTCATTCAAGACCATTCTATAATTTTCATCATTCGAGCTGCTGCCATGACCTAATGACAAATTTTCCATACTTATTAGGTCTTCTGGTTTATCAAAAGACTTCATTAGTTCAGAAGAGGCATTTTGCTCCGTATAATTTGCTTTATACTCAGATTTAAAGGCTGTCATTTCTTCCTGCATTTTACTATAGACATCTGATATCTTAGTGTTGATATCTTCATAATTTTCTTTTGTTCGGTTTTCATTTTCCCTGCTTTCTTTTATAACTTTAGAAAGTTGAGCATTTTCTTCCTCATATTTTACTTTCATTTTATTAATCTCAGTTTCCAAAATAATATCAGATTCTTGTTTTAACTTACGTTTATACTCTTCTATATCATTTTCAGTTTCTCTCTCTTTTTCTCTTTCTGCTTCTTTTTCTTTTACTATTTCATCAGCTTTAGCTTTTTCATAAAAATATAACTGTTTAATATTTTCTTTTTCTATCTCTATTTGCCTACGGGTTTCTTCCTTAGATTTCTCTATAGAGCCTAATTTATATTGTATTTGATATAATCCTTCAAACATTTTCTCTTCTCTATTAATTGTTTCTTCTAAAGTTGAAATAATATTATTAAGCTTATCTACATTGTTATCAATTGGTCCACGAAGAGTTTTTTTATGAAACATCAGAAATAATCCTCCTCAATTGTTTTATTGTATCAATAAGTACCTTTTCTTTTTCTATTGTTTTATTGATAATATCCTCAAGATCCGGCTCTGAGCAAATATTATTATCTTTTAACATATTAATAGCTCTATTAACATACTTTGTGTCCAGAGAAGCAAGACAAATCAATTTCAATCCACTTTTAGCAGCAGCTAATCTATTCTTTCGAATATCTTCTTTAACCATATTGTAAATATACACTGTTGCAGCATAATTAATATAAGTGACACCACCTATAACTTTAGCTTGGGCAATATCGTTATTATTATTACAAGCACTAGATAAAAAACGCTTCTCTTCCAACTCCGAAGCCATTTCCGTGATAATTCTTATGTAAGAAAAAACTAAAGCATTTTTTTCATCTTTATCAGAAATGCTCTCAAGTTTAGTTAAACTAAAACTTCTCAATGCTTCATTGGTCTTTGCTTTTTCAAAAATATCATCAGCACGCGAAAATACAGCCGAATTTTCTACATTAAATGAACCTTGACCTTGATTAACAAAGCCCTCATAAGGATTTTCTGAAACCCTTCTAGGTGCCCCGATAATACTGTTGTCTGCAACTATCCGATTATCTGCAACCGCACTATTATCCGCATACAAATCAAAAGTTACCGGAGCTGCATTATTTTCAGGATTCGGATAATTAAGTTCTCTGGGGGTTTCTCTCAAGTATGAATAGTTTTCTTCCCTTAAATGGCTATTATCTATACTTAAAGCAAATCTCAAGGGACTATTGGGCTGTGAATTAAAGTTTTTATCAGCACCTTTCTCAACGTCTTCAAGTTCAAAATCTTTTATAAGATTTTTTATTCTATTTCTTTCCAAATCCTCACTATTAAAATTTTCTGTTTCAACATTTAATAAATCTTCGTTAGATGACATAATTACACCTCATTTCAATTTTTTTGCTAATATAGAAAATGGAAAACACTTCTTCGCTCTTCAAGGAACAAAGCATTATCTAAAATTTCACTAAAGTCATAATCAAGAGTAAACTCCTCCATATCAGCAAGATAAAAAAACCTAAGTTCCATATTTATAGTAAGTGAATCAAAATCGTGTCTATCGGAGGAAATCATTAAATTAGAAGCCGCAAATCCTCTTCCACTTTCTTCGGTGAGTCTCAAAAATGTTAGAAACTGTTCATTAGTTGCATCAAAGCTAAGGCGGTAGCTGTTGTACCCCATAACATCATGAACTACTCGATCTGCAGCAAGGATATGTCCCCTGCTAAAAATAGGAAGGGCACGTGGTGTCACATGTGTAAAAGAGTTTAATAATATACCGCTGTTATATAAGAATGATTCTAAATAAATAATATATTCAGCCTGTTCAAGGTCTCTTGTATACTCTATAGCAATACTTTCAATCAATGCTTCATAAATAGGTATCCGCCGATTTAAAGTAACTATCAAGCCCGCATCTTGGTCAAAAGCCTCAATTTCACTTGCAGCTGCAGTTCTTATAGAACGCAACCTGTCTAGTTCTTCATCTAAATAGATATGCCCAAAATAGTAGATTAGACCGCCTATTACAACTACGATAATAAGTTTTATTATCAAAATATCTCTCTTGCTCATATGTACCTCCAACTGATATATGCTCATATTGTGTTATACTTCAAATATCGTTAATGGATCAACAAGTACACCATTTTGCCATATTGACACATGTAAGTGAGGTGCTGTACTACGTCCTGAATTACCGGTATATGCCACAACAGCACCTTGCTCTACAATTTCACCAACTTCGACAAATATTTGTGATAAATGTGCATAACCCACTATCAATCCATCCATTGTTCTGTACCTGACAAAATGCCCAGATATATCGTTATAGTCAACCGAAGTAATAACTGCTCTTTGAATTGCAACCACTGGCGTTCCATATACAAAAGCCATATCTACGCCTGTATGAAATTCAAACACATCAGTTACCGGATTTATGCGATAACCAAACGGAGAACTGATTCGCGCTCTACCTGGCGGGATTGTTTGTATAAATTCAAATCTACTATCTTCAATCAACACACTACTTTCATCAATCACATATGTAAAAGCCTCTCCCATAGCTATAATAATCGGAGTTCATGCATAGTCGTCCTGTTCATCTTCTTCGTCCTGTTCATCTTCTTCGTCATATTCATTTAAAACTATGGGTTCCTCAATCTCCTCTAAGACCTCTTCAAATTCTCCTAGTTCCATAACCACAATTACACTATCCCAAAACTCCTCTGGGTCGGTAGATCTAAGAATAATATCCGCAGATGTATCAAAAATTAAATCGAAAGGATTTCCATCCCATCTAATGTCTGCAGAAGCAACGAAGGTATATCCCTCCACAGTATCTTGTTCTCCATCTGCTCTAATAACCGGGATACTAGCTGAAAAAGATGCACTTCTAATTAATAAATTATATAAAATATCAGAATTACGTACACTGTGCTCAAACTGAGCAATAGTTTCCAAATCCGGTGCCATTCCGTTCATTTGTACTGAACTTCCCGATACAGATATCGCGCTTAAGCCTAAATGTAGAGGCGTTAAAGTCGGAAGAGTCGCCATTAATTCTAAAGTAAAAGCACGGCTTTCTCTTGCCAATAAATCCGCTCTGTAAAGATAGTCAAACTTTCCTTCCAAATGCCTGGCTTCTTCCCTGATAGCATTCAGAAATTCCATCTGCTCTCTGTTATGCTCGGCTTGCAGGTGCAAAGCATCTATTTCAGTATTCAGGTTGAAGAATTCAAGAAGATTCATACTTGCTTCAAGGGTCAACCACCCAAGTGTAATAATAATAACAATCGTTATAACTAAGCCAATAATATTTGTTCCCTTTTTCTTCTCAATTACTGCTTCAAAAAAGTTATACTCTTTCATCTGCATTATCCCATCCTAAAGTCTAATAGTTGCTCCAATATTATTCATATACTTTGGAATACCTTCATTACTACTATCTAAAATACCTTGAATACAATTAATATAGTTAAGCCTTCTTGTTTTAATATTAAGCCTGCTCTCAATAAGCTTATCAATGTCTTTTATATATGAAGAACCTGAGTAAATATATATCCCATCAATTCTATTTTCTTTATTTCTGGAAAGATAGTATTTTGATATTCCATCAATATCCGAAATCCAGCTGTTAAAAATCAACATTGTTTCTTGCAATATTAATGCTTCCTTATCAAAAGTATCAGTGGATGTATTGTAAAAATCATCATGTCTCGAAGTCGCAGAAGGTGTCTTTTGTATATCAAGTGCACTTAATTTAGATAAATTATACTTTTTAAGCTTAGAAGCCTCTACAGGTGTAACATCAGCAATACGTATGATAATATCATCTAGTTTGGAGCCGCCGGTTTCAATGAGTCTATTAAATACAAACTTACCTTCATCAAACATCATAATATTAAAATTCGTATGTCCCATATCAATAACAATATTACTCCCTGACCCTAAAGGAGAACCTTGCATAGCTTCAACGCTAATAAGCTTTGCGACAGAATTTGAATGCAAATCAAGAGCTATAGGTTTTAATTTAAGCTTTGTAACAATATCAAGATATTTTTTTGCAATGGTTCTGGGCATAGCAGACACGTTAATCCGCAGTGATGTAATATTGTTCTCGTTTTCAAACTCTTCCACCACATTATATTGAATAGAGTAAGAAGCAGGGTTGATTGGTAAATATTTTCCTACTTCAAATGTTACAAGCCCCTGCAATTCGTTGTTGGGAACTTTAGGCACAACAATCTCCCGCTGTATAATTTCACTGCTATTCATTGTAATAACAGCACCAGAAACCTTCATCCTGTTATTCTCAATCATACCTCTAATACAATTTGTTACATAATCTTCATCAATTATTCTTCCATCCTCAACAGCTCCATCACGCAAAATAGTACTCAATGCCTGATTAATAGTCAATCTTCCATTTTTATAATTTGCAGCCATAATCTTAACTTCATAACTGCCAATATCAATCGTAACAAAAGGTGGAAGAACTTTTGCTTTTTTAGGCTTAGCACTTTTATTTAAAGCAGGCTTTAAAAGTCGCTTTTTTTCACCACCGCCATTGCTTTCGATATTACTTTTTTCAGAAGTAATATTATTTTGCTTACCCTTAGTGCCTTTGGTGCTAAACAAAGCCAACAGACACACCCCCTTATATACTAATCAATACTGTATTTTTCCATTAAATAGGTCACAATTTCATTAAAATGTGCATCCGAAAGCTTTTCATCATAAATAATTATTTCAGCTATTGAGGCGTTGAAGTTTACACTGGTATTACTCACATTGCCTATTCGGATTTCACCAAGAAACAAAGGTGGATTAAAAGGTGCATCGTCATATTCTTCTATGCCATTTAAACCATGTTTTGCAATATTAATGCCAGTAAGAGGATCCGAACCAAATCTACCACTAATTACATAAAAAACGTCTGGGCTATGACCTGGATTGTCTACGGTTACCGTATTACCACCTCCACCACTTTGAACCGTGAACTCATCAAAGCCAAGTTCCCAAAGGTGGGTAGCACCTTGACTACCACTGATAATAGAGTTTGAGCTACCCGGCACATCATTCCGTCGTGCGACAACAAAAACCGTTATCCCATTCATCGGAGGATTGTTACGATTATCCATCACTAACCGCGGGCTATGAAGTACCCCTCCAGTGTTGACACTCATAAACTCCACTGTGGAAAATTGAGTATTGTTAGGTGCATTCCCATTTTCCTGAAAAAATAGTCCTGGCATATTCAATGGAAAATCCAAAGTCGGATTCTGAACTTGAGCAGAGTCACCAAGAGCCGGACTCCTCAAATCATTCCATCTGCGAACACTACCACCCGTATTAATATGCTCTCCAATCCCTGTTACATCATCCACAGTCCTGCCAATAATACCAGCATTAAGATGTATAACCGGCAGTCCTGAAATATCAGGCAAACCAACTATAAACAACGCAGGAAAACTTGCCACAACATCCCCCATTTTCCCTAAGTTTGAAAAAGGTGTAGCACTAAGCACTATATGCCGCCCTCTAAATTCATTAAGTATCATGCCCGAAGATAGTGTAGACTGGGTTGCGCCCAATATTGGTTCAAAGTCAACCGGGAAAATTGGCCATAATCTCCACGCAAAATCGCCCTCTGCAATAGTGGCGTAACCATCTTTACCTAAAACTGTACCAAATCCTATATCGGATACCCACCATTGATAATTTACATCACCCCATATATCATTTCCGGCATCATCTTCCGTAATAAAAGAATAGTCTGTTAAATCGGCGGAAAGAGTACCTATTGTTGAAGGACATGCCACAATATTTTCAAAAGGTCCCCCCAGAGGCGCACTACCCACCGGAAATCCCGCAACAAGAAACTCCACTTCCGGTGCAGCATAAGTTTCGGGTCGCTGCCCAATAAAGGAATACATCCTATTTACAGGGTTTAAAGGAAGCAGGTATGATGGCACCAAATAAACCTGAATATTTCTATCACCGGAACCCGGCAGACGTGCTTGATTTGGATCCGGAAATGCCGGATAGAATTCCGGCAATGCTAAATTTACTGCAACAAATAAATCCTCAAACAACATTATGCCCTCAGTAAACGAAGAAAGAGTTCCTAAAAGTTCTACTTCCCTGGCAACAATTTCACTTCCCACATAAAATTCTAAGGGGTTAAAAGGACCTGCAAAATTCGAATCATCAAGACGCATTCTGATTGACCTTGTTTGCAGCTCCATGTCATGTACAAGTTCAAAATTATTTTCCGTAATATCCCTTACACCTATTATTTGGATATTGCCAAAACCTAAAAAAATAAGAGTTGTTGAAGCAATCAAAACTAAAATCCCCGCGGCAACTATAGCCTCAACCAGAGTAAAGCCTTTTCTGAGTTTTAATTTTTTTCCTCCGATTAACATCAGCAGCAACCCTCTTTCTATATGCATGATTTTATCCTTTACTGTTAGCAATCTTGATTTCTTAAATTCACAAAGCCAATACACCTTAGATATATGGACAATATAAGAAGTCCTCTATGGTCCGCTGGGCGGCACAATGTTAGGTCCTGATGCATGCCATAAATCAAGGACTATTGAGTTTGCAAGAGTTTTAAACACTGCTACCAACCCTTCAAAATTCACTGCCGTATAAATATGAGACAAATAAAACATATTAGAAATATCTTCCATTTTAGGTATAGGTGTTACACCATCATTCTCAAATACAGTTGCAGCAAAAGCTATAAAATCAATATTAGTGCCTCTACCTACGATTCGTGTCGCCCAATATCTCATATTTTCATAAACAATATCTCTATACAGAAACGGTATTTCCTGCCAGAAACTGTTATTAATTAATATTTCCGAATGAGCAATCGCATTACTGGTACTAACAGTACCAAATGTAGGTACATTGGTAATAGGGTTATAGTTAAAACCAGTGTACCTATTGCGACCCTGATTAGGTGCAGGTCCGGGATTAGTAAAAAATGGAAGATTACTGGATTCCGAAGCCCAATTATTTGGCGTACCAAGTTGCATAGTTGCCATATTAGGTTCGCCATCAGTCATAAGGATTATAAACTCCATTATATCCCGATCATAAGGATCAGGCGGTGCCTCAGCTAAAGCAAAATAAGCCCGCCTAAGCCCATCACCAACATTAGTACCTCCGGTACTAAACAGGCTTCGAGATAAATTCCTGAAATTAGCAGCATTATCTTTAACATTCGCAAACGTATAAGTATTATTTAAATGTCCGGGCATTCCCCAAGGTACTCCAAAAAGCAAGGATTTATAATGGCGCATAGCAGCTCTACCACTTTGAGGATTGTTTACGTTACCAAGCGCAGCTGTGCTGCACGGAATACCAAAATCAGCAGTCTGAGAGTAAGGAATTATTGTTAAATAAACATTATCTGTATCCATCTCTGCAAAAATATCTATCAATTCTTCGGTAGCTTCCCTTAATGCATGCATCCTTGATAGCGTAGACCACTGTCCGCCTGTAATCTCCTGTCCAGCCATATTCCATCGCATACTCCCTGAAACGTCTAACACCAACACTACTCTGGCTATCGGATTGTCTCTCGGCAGCTCATCCATTCTATAAGCAATAGCCCTGCCCGGGCTAACATCTGAGAACCCTGAGGACTGGTCAACGACCTGCATTGCGTTAAGGGCGTCCGCTGCGGTTAATATATCAATTAAAGGATCATCTACCCCGTCCCGAGAAGCAGTAAACTTAAACTCAACCAACGTATCGCTCATATCCAAAGGGTCAATTTGGGCAAAGCGCAAGTCAAAATCCAATTCTGAATCAGCAGCCCTAAAAAGTTCCACTCTTCTATGTCCATTAGGGCTTTCTTCCCATATATATCTGACAACTACATTGTCAATAAACCCATAATAATTCCACTCCGCACTTAAAAACCCGCCGGCTACATAGGGTATAAACTCCAAGCTTGTATCTATACTTGTATTGTTAAAGCTGACCTCAGGCAAAATAAAAATTGCCGTTGAATAGCGTATTCTATGGCTGACTTGATCCATTACCATGCGCATATCCCTCTGCAAGTGAAACTCTTGAGCTGTTACGCGCTCACCCTGTATGCTCAAAGAAAATATACCAACAGCAAGCATAACTACAACAACCATAATAGACAAAGAGGTTATAACCTCCACAATAGTTACGCCTTTTCGCAGTTTTAAAATGTTATTTCCTTTCATTAAACAGTACCTCCTAGGGACTAATATTCGGATTTTCAATTTCACGTATATACCATTGGGGCTCATTTGTATTAAATCTAATTCGACCGGCATGAGGCGTGCCTATTTGCCGACGCAAATTATTGTCCGCTTGTATCCTATCCCATTCACCGAAATTGTAATACCATGCCCTAACATAAACCTCAACCCACACCGTATCTGTAGGGGAACTTCCCGTAATCGGTGTTCCATCCTGATACACAGCACGAATCGTTATCTCTATTTCACTGCCTCTATAATCAGGCAAATCCGGATGACCACCCGGCCCGAAATACAAAACCTCGTCATAAGTACCTGGAAAGTTGTTATCCCTAAAATGATTTAACACCGGGAAGCTGTCATCCAACCCTCTCATTAATGCAGCAGCAGTGCCAACTTCCATCCCAGCAAGTACTAAGTAATATGCTCTCGTCTGTTGTCTTTGAACCTGTGCCGCGTTGGCAGTAGTCGAAACCTGCAAAAGCACTATGGAAGCCATTGTCACAACAAAAAACGAAAGCACAATAACCAAAAGAAAGCTGGTAGCACCTTTTCTATTTTTAAATTTAAACATTTAAAATCTCCTCTTGATAGCTTTATGCTGTACTTAATTATATACAAAGGGTAGTACACAAGCTAAGCTTGTGTACTACAATTATACATAAGCAGATATCAAATGTAAAAACATTTGTAGGGTAAAATTATGCTTTAAACAATTAATTTACATACTAAATAGTTTTTACACTATCATTTTTATCTAAATTGTCTTTCAATTCTGTACTCAGTATCAGCAACAGTTTCGTTCATATGAGGAGAAGTACCATCTTGCACCCCTCTACGACCTGTGTAAACACCCTCTAAACCATCAATCATAACCCAAAGGACATTCTCAGTCGCACCTGTGTCTACATATATACCCCACGTAATATTATGAGGTCCTGAGAAACCATCGAGCAACTCATCTATGTCACTATGATGGCGTAAATCCATAAATGGCTCTATTGCAGCTTCAGCATCTGCACTGTTGGCAAATATTTGTCCGCCGTTGTTTGCCATAGCCAGCATAAAGGAAGTTTCAAGAGCTGCAAAGCTGGTATCTAAATTTGCTATTCTTGCTGATTCGTTTACAGTTGAGAATCTTGCCATTGCAGCAAGACCAATGATAGCGATAATTGCGAAAACTGCTACTATTTCTACAAGTGATAAACCTTTTCTTAATTTCATAATAAATATATCCTCCTTGATAAAAAAACTATTTTTTTTTGTTTTTTGTTCTTTTGTTACTTATTATCAAGCTTATGTACAACCTCCTTTTCTCACATAATTTTACCCTTTCATAAAAAAGTGAATCTTCTCTTTCAATATATTAAAATTTGCATTTAGCAAATTTCAACCAAGTTAAATACTACGTAACCATTGCGTCCAAAACAGGCAAGTACATTGCAAGTACTATAGAGCCTACAAGAGCTGCAATAATTATTATCATAAAAGGCGGAATCATGCTAAGAAGTTTATCAATGGCCGCCTCTGCCTCTTCCTCATAATAGTCAGCAACTTTTACCAACATTTCATCAATAGATCCTGTTTCTTCCCCAACTGAGAGCATTGACAACATCATTTCAGGGAAAACCTCTATAGTTCTAAGCTGCTCTGAAACAGGAGATCCTTTTTTAACCTCTCCGATAATTTCTAAGACTTTTCGCTCTGCAAATTTATTGTTCATCGATGTTGCCGCTATCTCAAGTCCTTCAATAATCGTAATACCGCTGGAAACCATTGAAGAAAAAGATCTTGAAAATCTTGCGGTAAGTATTTGTGCCACAAGCTTATTAGCCTTGGGTATACTAAGTTTAAAAGAATCAAATTGCGCCCCGCCTGCCGGTGTTTTAAGCCACCATCTTACTAATAAAACAATACCGACAGTTACACCTACAAAAATATACCAATAATCTACAAGCCAATTAGACATATTCATATAAAACACTGTCAGCCCCGGAAGCTCTCCCCCTGCTGCCTCAAGAAACGTAGCAAACTCAGGGATTACAACAACCATTAAGAAAAGAGAAATTCCAAATACAAGAACCAGGACAATTATGGGGTATGCCATTGCTCCTCTTATTTTTCTTTGTAAAACAAGGGTTTTATGAAAGTAAGTCGCCATTCTCAAAAAAGATTCATCAAGATTACCCGTTTTCTCTCCTGCTTCAACAGCACGTACAAGTATTTCAGGAAAGGCGTTAGGCTGCTCAGCCATTGCAGCTGACATTACGCTCCCCTGCTTAATTTGTGCGTTAAGTTTAATAATTTCCTCTTTCATTTTTTTACTTTCAGTTTGCGCTTGAAGTGTCGTTAATGCTCTGTCAACAGGCATACCAGACTTTATCAAAGCATAAATCTGCCTGCAAAATATTACAATATTGGCAACAGTAATCTTATTCCCGATACCTATATTAATGTCCTTGGTAAAAACTGATTTTTTTGCTGCCGGCTCAACCTCAATAGCATACTGGTTTCTGGCATTTAAAAGTGCCAATACCTCGCCTTCCGATTTAGCGTCCATAGTTCCATGATGAATATTGCCTTCTGTATCAACTACTTTATATCTATAACTTTCCATAATCTACCTGCCTTAAAAATATTGGTTGCTAATTTTAAAGCGTTTACAATTTTATAAAAATATTTACACAAGCCCGCCTGACTGAGCCCGTAAATGTTCAAAGTCAACTGCATATCTTTGTACCGCTTTCGCATCTATTATACCTTTGCGATAATACGACATAAGTACATCATCCATTGTTACCATGCCATCTCTTGAGCTGGTCTGCATTGTGGCTCCCAGCTGATGGGTTTTTCCTTCGCGAATCAAGTTCTTTATTGCGGGAGTACCTGTCATAATTTCCAATGCGGCAATGGCACCTTTACCATCCGCTCTGCCTATAAGCTGCTGTGATACAATTCCCTCTATAACTGTTGATATCTGAGTTTTAACTTGCTGCTGCTGCTCTGTTGGAAATGAGTCTATTATCCTATCCATTGTTTTTGCAGCACCTACAGTATGTAGGGTTGAGAGTACAAGGTGTCCCGTCTCTGCCGCCGTGATTGCAGTTGAAATAGTTTCAAGATCGCGCATTTCACCAACAAGGATAACATCAGGGTCTTCACGTAAGGAAGCACGTAAAGCGTTTGCAAAACTGTGTGTATCTGAACCTACTTGCCGTTGATTAACTATCGAAGCTTTATGACGATGAAGGTATTCTATAGGGTCTTCAATAGTTATAACGTGCTTACCTGATGTAGAGTTTATATAATCAATCATAGTTGCCAGAGTTGTACTCTTACCGCTTCCGGTAGGTCCTGTAACCAAAACCAGTCCGCGCTGCTTTGTTGCAAGGCTGCGAAGTATTGGAGCAGGAAGCTGAAGTTCCTCCATTGTTGGAATTTTATCGGATATAACTCTGAAAACCATTGCATAACTGCCTCTTTGTTTAAACGCATTCACCCTAAATCGAGCTATATCAGGGAGAGTATAAGAAAGGTCAACTTCACCTTTTTCTTCCAAAACCCCAAGTTCCTTTTCTCTTAATACATGTGTTACAAAAGAAGTTATAATTTGATTTGTAAGAGCCGTATTGCCTATCTTGTTTAACGTGCCGTGTACTCTGAAAATAGGTTCCATGCCTGCTGTTATATGTATATCAGAAGCTTTAATACTAACCGCTTTTTTTAATAGTTCGTCGATCAAATTTACTACCTCCCAATATGCTAACCATCAACACTGTAAGAAACCCTCAACATTTCAGCAACACTTGTTACACCTTCAAAAATCAAATCTTTTGCTGACTGCCCCAATGTTTTCATACCTTTTTTAATTGCCACGGCAGTTATCTCATGAGATTCGCGACCATTGAGAAACATTGATCTAATCTCACTGTCCATAACTAAGATTTCATGTATAGCAATACGTCCCATATACCCTGTGCCGCCGCAAGCATTACAACCTTTACCTTCATAAACAGCAAAATTGCCTTCTATACCTAAAACATGTTTTTCATCATCAGTGGCTTCCCTTTTTTGCTTACAAGAAACACAAAATCTTTTGACAAGCCTTTGTGCGACAACCCCTACCAAGGCACTTAAAACAAGATAAGAATCAATTCCCATATCAACCAGTCGCATAATAGTGCTAACTGCATCATTCGTATGTATCGTTGATAATACTAAGTGACCTGTGATTGCAGCTCTAACTGCAATTTCAGCGGTCTCCGCGTCTCGAATCTCACCAACCATTATGACGTCCGGGTCTTGCCTGAGTATAGAGCGAAGACCATCTGCAAAAGTCAGCCCAGCTTTTGCATTCACTTGTACTTGACTTATTCCGTGAAATTGGTATTCCACCGGGTCTTCTACGGTAACAATATTTCGGTTTGGCTGATTCATTTCATTTAGTGCTGCATAAAGAGTAGTTGATTTACCGGAACCCGTAGGACCGCTAACTAAGATAATACCTTCAGGTGCTTTTAAGGCTTTACTAAATAACCCTAAGTTGTGTTCAGTAAATCCCAGTTTCTGCATACCAACAATTGCGTTAGATCTGTCAAGAAGCCTCATAACCACTTTTTCGCCATGTACCGTAGGAAGAACAGAAACACGAAAGTCAATCCGGCGATTTAAAATCGTTGTCTCTATACGTCCGTCTTGCGGAATTCTTTTTTCCGATATATCAAGTGAACTCAAAATTTTTATTCTTGCTATTATAGCAGGCAAAGCTTGCCTTGGTGCTGTTAATACCTCTCTCAAATCGCCGTCTATACGTAACCTAATTATAATTTGTTTTTCAAAAGGCTCGATATGTATATCACTTGCCTTAGTCCGTACGGCCTGTTCTAAGATAGAATTTACAAGACGCACAACAGGTGCACGAAGCACTTCTTCGCTTTCTTGCTCTGCCGCACCGGGCTTTTCCTCTATCTCCTCTTCAAACTCCTCTATAGCCTGCTCAGCAACTTTAGACATGGTATAGTTCATGTTAATTGAGCGCTCTATCTCATCATTAATAGATAAAAATATCTCAAGATCCATACCTGTAATAAGACGAACATCATCTCGTGCAACAAAATCCAGTGGGTCAGCCATAGCTACTTGCAGCTTGCTGCCTTGCTGACTGATAGGAATCAGTCTGTGTTCTCTCGCTACTTTTTCAGAAATTAAGTTTGCTGCATGTTTGTCAATAGAGACCGAATATAAATCTACATATGAAGTATTGGTCTGATATTCCAAAACTGGAATGAGCTGGCTCTTCGATACATAGTTTAAGGTAAGCAATGCCTCCGCAAGACTCACTTTATTTGCATCCTGAAATGCTTCCGCCATTCCCAAATCTCGCTCTGATACTAAATTCAGTTTAATTAACAAATCGTTTAACCGCAAATCTTTTATCACAAAGCTATTCCTCCGAAATTAATGCCAAAAAACATCAGCAACTGATTAAAGACACCTATCGGTTGTATCACACTTGCCATATCGAAAAAATAATATGCAGATATAAGGGCAAAAACAATATTTGTAAATATCAGCACCCCTATAATTCTATTGGGTCTATCAGGTTCGCTAACCATGTTGCCCTTTTTTGTCTTATCTAAAGATGTCTCTGTTTGTGAAACATATATCGTCTTTAACTCCGCAACAATTTCTTTTTTAACTTCAATGTCGCGCTGCAAACATATAAATATATTTTGCAAGAGATCATAAACGTCACTGTAATTAACTTCTCCTCTATCATTTTCAGATATGAAGTTCTGGCTGGTTCCATTTCTTTTGTAAAACTCTAAATCAACATCTGATCTGATTTCTTCATCGTGATATCCCTGTGTGGCACTAATCTTTGTTTTTTCAGCAAGCTTATCTTCAAAGTAAAGTATGTTTTCACTTGACTCTTTTTCCAATTTTGCCTGGGGATTCATAACAACAAATTTATGACTACTCACTCATCCAACCCTCCTTAGTTATAACTCAATTCCATATGTAACCTAATCTCCAATATAGCATGATAATCTCTTCACCAAACATCGCTGAAATTACAGCAGCTATGCAAATGAACGGAGCAAAAGGAATCTCCATATCCTTTTTCAAATTCTTACCTACTGCTTTTAAAAAAATTATTACAGCAAAAGCAATTATGAAACTCAACATTCCGCTCAAGATTGTATTTTCCCATCCCAAAAACCAGCCAACCGTTCCGAATAACATAACATCACCAAACCCAAAGGCTTCTTGCTTATATATCCATTTTGTAATTAAATAGATTAATAGAAAAAAGGAAAACCCAACTATAAGTCCTATCAAATGTTCTACCCATGAGGCTCCTGTTGCTATGATATAAACAATTACCGCAGGCGAAAACATGGCTAAAACAGCATCGCTCACAACCATATGTTCTACATCAACAACAAAAACTATTATCAACATAGACCAAAATGATAAATTTAAAAATAAATCAAAGCTCAAACCATAAATTATATAAAGAGCAACAAAGAGGAGCGGTGTCAGTATTTCAATTATCAAATATTTTTTTGGAATCTTTGCTTTGCAATCTCTGCATTTACCGCCAAGCTTTAAATAGGAAACAATCGGTATTATATCTGCAAATTTCAAACGCACTTTACATTCGGGGCAAAAATTGGCAGTTTTCATTAATTTAACGGAATTAGGAATGCGATAAATTAACATTGTAAATATTCCGCTAAACAGCACACCTAGTATAAAAATCAAAAAACCATATATAGGGTTAACAATAATTTAAAATCTCCTCTTTTCTATATATAATGGATAGATATAAAGATAAAGAAACAGACTTGCAGCTGTGCAATATATATCGCTAAAACTATTGCATGTAAATTACGAAACAACATCAAGCTAAATTTTCTTTTGCTCCAATATAAACTATAAAAGGATGTACCTTTCTATAGCTACACTAATTAGATAGTATTAACTAACTTCATATAGCATACCATATAAAAAAGCAATATGCAAGAAAAAAACATAATTTTCGACATAAATAGTTTTTTATAAAACTCATATATCAAAAGCATTTCTACCTGTAAATATGACAATGTATACAGGTAGTTTTTTTGTGGTTAATTTTTTCATTTCAAAAAAACAGGTTTATAGAAAGGTACACTTTTTCGTAGTTTCACTGGTTGGTTTACTGTGTCTAAATTCCCTCAAGCGATTATAAAACGTTGCTTGCTTAAGGTCTGTTTGCTTTAAAGCATCCTCAAAACTGATTTTTCCACACTCCCAAAGCTTTATAATATTAGCAAAATCTTCAGGCGGTCTTTTTATAGGGCGACCAAGATGTACTCCCCTTGTTCTTGCCGCTGCTATTCCCTCAGCTTGCCTTTGCCGTATATTGTCACGCTCTTTTTCGGCTACAAAACTAAGTACAGCAAGTACCGTGTCAGCTAAAAAAGTCCCTACTAAATCCTTTCCCCTGCGAGTATCAAGAAGGGGAAAATCGATAACCATAATATCAATCCCTTTTTCTTTTGTAAGTATCCGCCATTGTTCAAGAATTTCTTTATAATTACGTCCAAGCCTGTCAATAGACTTGATATATAATAAATCCCCTCGCTTCAATATCCTTATTAAGTCCTGATATGATGGGCGATTGAAATTTTTGCCTGATAGTTTATCAATAAATATTTGATTTTCTGGAATATTTAGGGAAGAAATAGAATCAAGCTGTCTGTCCTCCCGTTGGTCAGTTGTACTAACTCTAATATAAGCGTATACTTTAATAACTATTCATCCTTCCGTAATAATAAAACCCCACAATACAAATGAAGTCTAAAATTACTTCTGAAGGTTTGCTGTTATATATTATATACCAAGTCTTTATCCATACACTCTTCATATAGATTTCTTTCGCAGCATCAATAAGGGTCTTATAGTTCGTTTGTTTTACATCAAATTAAATATAAAAACTTGTTTTCATTATATATTTCCTTCATACAATTAATAAAGCTATTTTTCTGCCACTTGAAAAGTAACAGCCATCTATAACAGCAATTGCATAGTTGTCACTAAGTACAGTATATGGCAGATATATTATATAGCAACAAAATATACACAAAACTTTTTCGACATATTTCAAAGAAAACTTAACAAATTTTTTAATAATTTTTAATAATTTATATTTTAAGAGTTAATATTTCGTAACCATTTTTTAACAACACCATTATTATTAAGGCGGCAGCAAAATTACAAATCACCTGCAATAATTACTTATGTTAATATAAAAGACCCAAGATACACCTATTTGGTAAAACAGATTTCTATGTAAATTGTAAACTTTTTGTGAACATTCCAACCTCCTCCTCGATATATTTAGGCTTTTTGCATTAAAAATAGACTGTATTGCTAAGAAAAAACACCTATCAATTACCACTTGATAGGTGTTTTTCGTTCTAATATTCTTAAGGTCATTTTATTCTGCTCTGCCTCGGTTATGAGGCTTTGTTCAAATAACGTTTGGTTGAAGTACCTAAGCCATATCTGCTCTGCTGCTTGTTTTCTTAGATGCATACCCATAAATTAACCGCCTCCTTTTTTCTATTTTTGCTGGTTTAAGGAAAATTATACCTGTAATTTCATATAAAAAACAAACCCCCTTTTTGGGAAGCTGACATAAGACAACAAGGAAACCCCTTGTAAAATCAACACTTATGAGCAGACGAGCAAACGGGAGTGTAAAAAGCTCCCGCCTTTTTTCGTGCCAAAAAATGAGAGGAGAGCAAATCACAACAATACGGCTATTACCACAGCAACGAAGCCGACCAATACACATTCTATCGCTTGCCTAAATCCTTGTTTACTAATCCACGCTTTAAGAATCTATCAGACAGCGCGAAAATTCTATACGGTCTTATGCTTGACCGTATGGGGTTATCCATGAAAAATGGCTGGCTGGATAAACAAGACAGAGTTTATATATACTTCACGCTGGAAGATGTGCAAGAGTATATGAATTGTCAGCGAGATAAGGGCATGAAGATGTTAGCGGAATTAGACAGTGAAAAAGGCATAGGACTAATTGAGCGCGTTAAGCAGGGACTTGGTAAACCAACGATAATCTATGTCAAAAAGTTTTTCGGAGAAGCCAACCCCCAGACGTCGGAAAAACCAACCTCTGGACTACCTGATTGTGAAATAATTGTCAATGTTTTTCGCCACTTTTTCTACTCAAAACTTCGCCAATCCGTAAATATTTAATTCTCTGCCGAAAAGGTGCAATTAACTATTGTGATATGTGTAAGTTTGAAACAAAACGCGAATTGCAAAAAGCAGAGGCGGTTAACCCGCCCCTGCTTCACTATCATACATTACCAGCCATTCCACCAATCTTGGAAAAGGAATACCCCGGCTTCAACCTCCAAAGTATCTATGAAAATACCATTGCTATACACCTGCACATTAATAAAAAGCGATGTGTAAATCGGCATAATACCATCCATCATTGGAGCAATACCAACGGTTGCCAGATGTTCGCGCTCGGTATCCATTCCATATAGAGGCTGCGTCTCTCCGAAAGTAATCAGCCGTATTACTGCGTAATCACTGCCTATTGTCCTGCTGATTTCTTCAAAATAATAGCAGCAATTCCAATAATAACAGCAATCCCCTCGGATTATAGCAATATCAAAGTCCAGATTCAGTGCGGCTATGTCTGCCGTTTCAGAAGAGAAGGTAAGCTTTACATCAACATATTCCCCGAAAAAGATTGTCGGTTCCTCGTTAAAGAAAAAATCGCCTTGGGTGGTGAGAGACACCTCGACTTTAATATCATCAGGGTAGTTGCTGCCAGGACTGCCTAGATCAACCTCCGTAGGGGGGATTATGGTGTTGGTGGTTACATCAGTTAGTACAGCAGTGCCGTTTGCCATGACTTTTAGTTCTATATGGTTTGATGATGGTACCTCTTCGTAAAATGTTAAAGCAGCACGCTCATAGTTTTCAAAGCCCAAAACTTGGACATTGGAAGGGAGAGCAGTCCCTGAAAAATCAAGGTTTTTAAAAGTATATTCCCCCGGCTCTAAAATGTACTTAAAACGGCGCAAGGCATGGCTTATGCTTACCCGCTGACCTACACGCTCACGACCGCCGCCGGGGAGTTGACGATACAGCCCTAAGCCCTCTTGGATTAGGCGGTTGCCGTTAACGTCGTAAATGGCTGTGGCTATGGGGGTGCCTTGGATTATTATGTTAAACTCCGAGGAGGTGCGGGGGACGACAGTCGGAGGCGGCGGGACAAGGGGTAACTCTTGGTGTAGGTGACCGTACATGGCTAGGGCTGCGGCATGCCAGTCAGGGAGGGGGTGGTCATTAGGCGCAGCACCACGGCCGCCGGGGGCTAGGGTGCCTAGGCGGTAGAAGCTTCTCCTGTGCATTGAGCCTAAAATGATTTCACCATTGTAATTATAGGGACTTTCAGGGTCATTGCCGCCATTATGAATAAACATAAGGTAGCGATGGCCTGATTCCATGGGAATAGTGCCAAAATTTGCCATAATCTCGCCAATAGGTATTCCGTCCGCATAAGGCTGACTCTCAGGTGTAACAAAAAAGTGACCTTCCCTTACATCAATTACTTCACCCACTCTTACGTCATTGAGAATTTCATCACCTAAATGTATGATATGGTGAACTAAAACAGGGGTTATAACATAGTTATCAGCACTAGGTGTAGCCGGATCCCATAAATCCCATCTTGGGTGAATAACTCTATTTATGCTAGGACCAACCACTTCGCCTACAATGATGATACGTCCTGGGTGCATTGCTAAAGTATTAAATTCTTCAAAGCTTGGCAAAAGACCTTCATGTCCCAACCATACCCTTTGGTTAACCGTATGCCTTGACGAGTTGAATTTAAATAAACCATTCTCAAAGTCGTCTTCCCATAAAATCGGTGAATTAGTCGATACAAAAATATTAAATATAATAAAAGCGGATACCGCTAAAATTGAACAAATTACTAAAATGGTCTTTTTCATAATAATAATTCTCCCTTCTATAATCATGATATGCGACTATGTGCTATTTATTATCTCCATGCGCTCCTAAGATTAAATCGATCATAGCCTGTTACACCACCAAAACTATTAGGATTCGAACTGGATGGTAGCCCTCCATTCATAACAGATAGTGGTCGCCAATCAGGATTACGAGAATTTTGTCCAAAAAGATATCTTTGTTCGTTAGGATGAGCAAGCTTTAATGCGTGTCCAATCTCATGAATAACCAAAGCCTGCCTGTCTAAAAGGTTAGGCGAACGAAGACCATAGGTGGTTATACATAAAAATATAGTTCCCCATTGCCATGATGTATTCTTCTCATTTCCATCTGCAAATTTATTACCGTGCGGACCAAACACACCTGGCGTTGTGTCAGGTAAACCTACTTCTGTATCAAAGTTATGCCCAACAATCATTACAGCAAATGTATCGTTACGTCCAGGCCAATTGAGATTACTGCTACCGATTGTTGTAGTTGTCCTAAATATATCAATGTTAATATTACTGCTAATGTCATTCCAATCGTGACCGCGCCAGAAAAGGCTCATATCCTCAGCTCCATTAACTAAAGCGGAATCAGTAACTCCTATGCCCACTGTAGCTACCCCATTGTGCAGATGCCCTGTATATCTTCCGTGTAGATAACTCGTCGTATCATATCTCACCAGACCCCATGTTGCATTTTGAGACTGTGCTGCCAGATCCACCGTATGATTAGCCCCTGCCCTAATCATCAGCTGCGGATTAGCCCTATTGATGAAATAATAATTACCCGCCGCCCCTACTTGCTGTATCCGCCAGTGTTGGTTAGTTGAACCGGTAGGCGCAGATAAAAATAATTGCCCGGTTGTTGAATCAGAACTTCCAATGCCTGTCAATAAATTCAGCGAAACCCTATCCTCATGAGGGAAGCCAAGGGATTCTATGGTATAGAATTCGTCAAGACTCCAATCTCGTAGTGCATCAATACTCCACAAATCAGTACCCCTTGTATTGTCGCGAGTGGAATTTTGTACTAAAATGCCGTCGGCAGTGGTCGCAATATAAAATCCATCTGCATTCCTTATCCGATAAAGATAAATCCCACGCTCTTCAATCCGCGCATCCTGCCCCCATCTAGCCCAAAAAGTCACATTATCATTTATAACAGTAGCAGGCATAACCATATTACCGCCTATTTCTTCATCAAACCATCCCAGGAAGTTATAACCGGGTCTGGTTATGGGCTGTAATCTATTTTCGCCTATCTGCTGCCCTACTGGGACATTTTCAATCCGTACAATCGAAGGAGTAGTTGACAAATTATCATTAAACCTTACCTCACGCGTCGTTGGGTCAGTCGCACCCCCTTCACGGGGCGAATAATCTAACCCATTCAAAATCGGCAGCCCATTATTAAAGCGCACCACCCCATCATCAAGTATAAAGGGGGGCGATATAAAGCCGTTTAAGGTCGGCATTTGCTCAGGTGTAAATCTTATTGTACCGAGAAATATACCTGCCATAGTGCCTATAGCACGATCCGAAGCCTCACGCACAAGCATCCATGTTTGGGTTATTGTACCTCCGTTAATCCCTGCAATGGCACCGGGGAAGCCTGTTGTGGTTGTAATTATCCCTGCATTGTATGTGCGAATTAAATGTGCCTCAGCAGCCCAGGTAGAGGTCATACTCCCCACTGCGCCCCCGGCAACATTGCCATTAGTTGCCGCTACATTACCTACATTATATGAATTGGCTATAGTTACCGGTCCCAACGACTGACCTATAAGTCCGCCAACCATTCGCTCCGCTGAAATATTTCCATGATTAGCATTTTCCATTACCCAAATAGCTGGAAGACTGGCACCTGGATGTGATTTAATACCTATTATCCCGCCAACTTCACTATTGCCGCTGACTGTAGCCCGGTTTAAATTGCGGCTTATTACACGATGTCCGGTAGCCAAAGTGCTTATCCCTGCAATTCCAACAACCCCGCCGACAGGGTTAGTGCCGGAAATTTCGCCCCATACGCGGTTTATCCTAATATCACCCATATTGGCACCACCGCCAATAATACCCCCTGTACTGCCGAGACCAGTTACCGAACCGTCAAAGTCAGAATTTATTACACTGCCGTTTGAATTGGCTATCCCTACAACGCCGCCTATATTAGCACCTGCACCTGTTATACCCGCAAGGACTGTTGCATTATCAATAACTGAACTATTACTTACAATACCTGCAATGCCGCCTACAACGCCGAAAGAGCTGTTGATATTTCCGGTAAACCTTGCATTGCTTATTGTAGAATTGTTTGTTAAAATGCCGACTATACCACCGCCTATCGGCTCTTGAAATACCATAGTACCGGATACGATTACGTTCTCTATCACTGTTTCTTCTGCAAAGCCTATCAAAGCTCCGGAATGTTCTCCGGCTACTATATCAACATCTGCAAGGGTTAAATTGCTTATATGTGCGCCGTATGTGCGACCGAAAAAACCGAAGTTTTCTTCTATTCCTGTAGATGTAAAAACAAGCCCTGATATAGTATTCCCGCCGCCGTCAAAGGAGCCGGTAAAGGGAGTGAAGAAGTCCATGCCTATAGGAGACCAAGGCGTACCAGTCCATTCAAGGGTTATAGAATTTACCAGCCTAAAATGACGGTCTCTATACACCCAAGAAATTCTGGATAACTCCATAAGGTCATCTGCTGTTCGGATTAAGAAAGGGTCTGAAACTGTTCCGCTGCCGTCCCAAGGGTCAGAAAGAGGCATAACCCCAAAAGGAACAGCCGTAGGCACAAAATCACTGCCATGTGCAACCGCATCCACAGCAGCGGCAATGGCTTCAATTTCTGCTATTAACCTTTCAGCTTCCGCTTGTGCTTCTGCGGATGTTTGGTCGAAAACATATGTACTCACTTGTGCAATTTCTTGCTCCGCAAGAATCGCTTCTTGGCGGATTTCTTCCAAGAGTTGTTCCAACGCTATTAAGTGTCCATCATTTGGGTTGCTGGCTAAAACAATACTAGGTACAGATGTGAAAATCAGTACAAGAGCCAACATTAAACTTATTGTTTTCTTAAACATAGCTTCATCTCCTTCGTTAATTGTTTTTGTTTTCTGGTGTTAAAAGTACGATATTGTAATTATAGCATTTCACATTAAAGTTACAACATAATTTTGTAAATAATGCCGATAAATGTAATTTTTACACTAATCATGTATAACATATACCATTCTTCCATCCACTTCATATAGCTCTATTACTGTATCTCTCGGCATGGTAAACGCCGGGCGAATGAAAGTAGAACTACGAAACATTAGTGACATAGTAAAGCCATCTTGCTTAATGGTATATATTGCACCTGTAGCCTCAGTCCAGGCTACAGAACGCAGCCACCATGAATAACCGTGAAAACCTGTCCCCCCTCCCCTTGGGAGACTTCTATCACCAGTATATTCATGACGTGGTATTGCCATACGGCGTTCAAGCACTAAGTTTTGATGAAACCAACTTGATCCAGAGTGAAAATAAGCTATTGGCTCACCTTCTACAGCGCGTCTGGCACCGCCTCTCACTTTTCCGGTTTCATTTTCAGAAAGTAAAAATACTCTGCGTGGTACGATTTCTGTTACTGAAACATTTCGGATACCGGTATCTCCTGAATGGCTTAATCCATCCCATACTTCTATATTGGTGCTTAAAAACCTTTCCTGTATACTTGGAGAAAACATTTGTAAATATTCCGTTTCAAGCCAAGCATCTATATCTGTCATCGGATAATACCTAAAATCTTTACCCCCATGACCTAGTAAGGCTGACCTTCTATTTTCCTGCGCTAACCATGGTCTTCTTTCTTGTATTAAATATTTCCTAAGCATCAGCACCCCTCCATTGCCCTCACCGGGATAACTTGCTTCCAACACCAAAAACGGCTCCCATTCGCCATTTTCGCGTATGTATACTGTTATGTCATCTTGGTTTCGGTAAAAACGCCCTAAGCTGTCGTAGGCTACTTGGTATAACAGCATACTCTGCTCCATTCGCGGTCTGCCGCCTATTATCAAAAACGTACCCAATAGCAATATTAATACAAGTATTATTACGGTCACGATAACGGCAGCTATAGTTTTCCTCTTTTCATCCACTTCTTTGAAGTTAAACGTCATATCCGCTAATAATCCCTCCTAATCGTGAATAGCATATACTCTTACATATCTCATTTATATAGGATATTAAACTACGGAAATAAATTTCACTAAAAATACCTTATTTTAATATTGCGGTTATTTGTTCTAATTTATCATGTTGTAATTTATATTGTCAATAAAACTTGTGTAAAAACAATATGTCGCTACTGTCAACTGTAAAAACCCTTGTTTATTCTTGCCCCCCCCCCAAAACCTATCCCAATTCCGCACCTCGCTCCTTTAGCTGTATCCGTTCTGCACTGGGGTTCAAAATATTATCAACATTCTTTTTGACCACACCATACTCTTTAGCCATTTGCCGTAGCTTGCCATACTCTGAATGCAGGGCGTTTTTCTTTTCGGTAAGCCGTGTATATTCTGCTTGTAGTGCAGCAGGGTTTGGGAGTTTACCGCCCTCAACCGCGTAAGCTCTTAACGCTTTGGCAGCGGCTTTATGGAGTAGTGTTCTCCATGTGAAGACTCCTTTGTTTAGTTTTGCAAGGGGTTTGGGTTCTCCCAAGAAGAGGGTGCGGGAAACTTCCCAGCAAGCACAAAACAGCAACAAAAAATAGCTGTCGGCAGACAGGATTTTTGAGGCTGTTTTACGGAAGTGTGGCTACACTTCCTATGCTTGATAATTTATCCACTCCCGGTTTTTTGCTCACTACTAATACAACTCAATTTGTAATTTTGTTAAATAATTTCGCTGGTATTTAAAATTATTTTTTCCTAAAGCAACCCTCCAAGGGTTTAGCTACTAAAAATACTGTTATCCCTCAACTGTTTTTACAGCCAAAACAGACAGGGGGATTAGTCTTGAAAAATATTTTTCAACTTTTTTCAAAATATTTAGCAAAATCGCCTTTTCAGTTGTATTAGTAGTGGAAGAGAACAAACAGAGACTTAACCTTAACAAAGAAAGCGCGGAGGATAATGCCGCAGCAGTATAAAGCAAAACAGATACTTTCGATTTATGCAGAGCCGGGCGGCTTGTGCGCCATGATGCTTTCCCCATAGGGGAAAGCGGAGCGATAACTACAACGCCGTAATGTGAGCATGGCAGCTTACGGGCAATGACTCATAAATCGGTATAATGATACTCCCGTCAAGTCACAGTCCGAGTGTTAATCCGGGGTCCCCCCACGAAGTCCGATCTTGACTTCGTGGGGTGGAGCAGCGTCGCAGGCAATGATGGCGGCGGCGTGTAACCCACGCCGGGGTGAAACTCCCGTGAGGACGCGCCAGCGTCCGTCTGTTAAGCTCGTTGTTACCAATATTTTGAAATTATCTGATTGGAGAATTATTTATGAATACACCTAGAATTGTGCCTGTTCAATTATCGCGTAAACAACTCGACAATCAGACGGTGCAAGCGCAATACAAAGCAGGGTATGGGATTTTTACCGTTAAAAGCAAGTTTGTAGGAAATAAGCCTATGTCCGACTTGCTTTTTGAAATCATATCAAAGCAACACAACAAAAATTTCTATCCCGGACAACATGATCCATAGATAAAACTTTGCCATTTTGTGTTATAATGAAATGGCAATCAATCTATATCATGTTGTCCCGCAATTTTGGAGGTAGGCTAATGAAATTGCATGACAACCACGATGTAGGTATCTATTGCCGTCTATCACGGGACGACAATAGCGGTTCTTTAGAGAGTATGAGCATAGGAAACCAACGCCAAATGCTAACAGACTATGTGAAAGAAAAGGGGTGGACACTCAAAGAGTGCTATATTGACGATGGTTACTCAGGTGTGAATTTTGACAGACCGGACTTTAAGCGCATGATTCGTGATGTCGAAGCGGGAAAGATTGATTGTATCATTACAAAAGACCTTTCACGCTTAGGCAGGAACTACGTTCAAGCTGGGTACTACACGGAAGAATATTTTGTAGAGCGTGGCATACGGTTTATCGCAATCAATGATTCGATAGACACCATGCAAGAAAACAATGATATTGCCGCGTTTCATCATGTTTTGAACGAGTTTTATCCAAAACAAGTATCAAAAAAGGTTCGGCAAGTAAAGCGAGCAAGCGCACAGCAGGGCAAATTTATGAATAGCCAAGCCCCTTACGGCTTGCAGAAATCGCCGCAAGATAAACATATCCTTATAAAAGATGATGAAGCGGCAAAGATTGTCTATAGGTTATTCTTTGAATATGCCAACGGTGATAGCGCACGAATGATAGCCAACCGATTGAACACTGAAAAGCTAGATAGCCCGCGTTTTTATCACTACGCAAAGTTAGGCCGCGTCAATCCTCTCTCAGAGCAGAAAAATGTTTGGGGTAGTGCCACAGTGTTACAGCTTTTGCGAAATCAAGCGTACATTGGCAATATGGTACAGGGTAAGCGTGAAGTTGTTTCATTCAAGACCAAAAAAATACGCCATGTTGCTCCGGAAAATTGGATTGTTGTTGAAAATACGCATGAGCCAATTATACCCCGCGAATTATGGGACAGGGTACATAAACGCTTGAATGATAACTACCGCGTTCGCGAAACCAAAAAAGAAACAATAGAGCTGTTTGCGGGCATCCTAAAATGTGCTGACTGTGGTTCTCCGCTTGCATATATGCACAAGAAGCTAAAGACCACAGAAAAAGGCGTATACCGTTGCAGCCGCTACAATAACAACGGTGGTAAAGCCTGTACAACACATTACATTGACGAATTAGATGTTTGCGCCTTTGTGCTGAACGACGTTAAGCAATACGCAAGGTTAGCAACAAATGAGCGTGAACAGCTTGCAGAACGTCTGTTATCGTCAATTAAAAAATCTCAAAGCAGCGAAACCCATACAATCAGGGCAAAAATCAAGGAAGCCGAGGATCGGCTAGCGGTTATCTCGTCCACTTTGAAAAGCCTGTACGAGGACAAAAGTACGGGCAAACTTCCCGAATCTGTCTTTATTAACCTAATGAATGACTTCACGGGTGAGCAAGCGGAGATTGAGGAACTATTGCCGGAGCTGCGCCGTGAGCTTGACAGTGTAGAGGAAACAACGGGTGATATTGCGGACTGGCTTTCTCTGATAAGCGGCTATATGGAGCTTGAAACACTTGACCGTGCTATGGTGACGGGCTTAATAGAAAATATCGTCGTTTCTGAGCGTGTCAAGATAGACGGCAAGCAAACGCAAGAGCTTGAAATCGAATACAGATTTATTGGAAACTTATTGAGCAACGCCAAAGAGGACGTTGCTTAGTGTTCTAAACAACATCCTCTTTGGATAACCTTATATTTTAAATACACTTATTGCGAAAGTGTATTTATCTTCTGGCGGAGAAGCAGAGAACTTCACTAATATCTCCATACGAACCCCGCAAAACAAGCGTTGTGTCGTGAATGCCTTCTCTCTCCGTCTACTACATAGAGCCTATTTAGTGTTCTGGCTTTCTACTTCCTCAAGAGTCAGACCTGTAGCTTTAACGATCTGATCGAGTGGCAAATTCATTTCTAAAAGGTTTCGTGCAACGTCAAGTGCCTTTTTATTTTGACCATTGGCTTCAGCCGTAGCAATATTCGACTCCTGATCCGATTGGAACATCCGGCGGCTACGGAATATAGCCCGCTCTCGTTCTTCTTGGGTTACTGGAAAGCACTTAACCATATACATCCTCCAATCGTTAATTACTCGTTTCGTAAATCCTCTATCTCTTCTCGGGTCAAACCAGTAACCATAATAATCTTTTCGATTGAATCCCCAACGTTCAAAAGATTCTGAGCTACACTTAGTATGCCTATTTCTTTACCCCTAGCTTCAGCCGTGGCAACATTTGAGTCTTGATCCGACTGGAACATCCGGCGGCTACGGAATATAGCCCGCTCTTTTTCGCTTTGACTGACGCTCATTAACAAACTACTAGCCATCTGTAGCACCTCCTTTGATTCAATAACCTTGTTTACGGTTTCGCGGTGTTCGGGTACATCAGCGTACCGAAAAAATACCGACCATTTTTCTAGGTCTGTCATATCACTGACGGACTTTTTCAATATTTCACTTAGCTTGCTCAACTCTACATAGATTACACTAATTGCGTCAGACAGTAACTCGTTAGTAGTATCGTGGCGCATAGAAAACGGATTTACAAAAGTCGGCATATTTGGAAAGACAGTATATGAGCAAAACGTAACTTGGTAGGTCTGCACCAACTCATCATACCGCTTTTTTCCTTTCGCTGGCTGTGACGAGTGCAGGTCACATAAATAGTATATGCTCTTGCCTTTCAAATTTCTATGCTCACCCTTTAACTCTTCGATACGGCTGGCCTGCATCTCCAAATCAATCTGGGTGCCGTCATCAATTCTGCAATTCACATCCAACCTCTCTGCCTTTTCTTCTGTATCACCAGCCGGGAGTTCATTATTACGAACCACAACGTCAATCACCGGGCGACCTATGATTGCAGAAATCAAGTCCATCAGGGCAGGCTTACCTTCTGGCGAAGTTAGAATCAATTTGAATACCCGGTCGTCGGACGCCGGCAGTATATCAAGGTTTGTCGGTAGCAAGCCCACAAAATCATTCCCTTCTGCTTTCTCTTAATGTTATTATACCTCAAAACTGAAGTGTTTACAAGAACAAAAATCGCTGTTTCGTTCGATTGCAATGGTGAACCGACAAGCAAGAGCGTTAGGAGTGTGGGACTTCCACACCCCCGTTCATCACAAATAATTGTAAAGATTATCAAGTTTCTTAATGCCGTGCCGCTTACTGATAGTGATGGGTGCAACCTCAATATCAAAAAATGCTTTCATCACTTTGTCGATTCTGCGGTAGTTCAATGCCTTTTGAGCTAGCAGCAGTGACTTTTTTTCAGGCACTAATCCTACCAACCACAGCATCTTACGCCTGATTGTCGCATCCTTTACCTTTGTCCTGATGATTTCTTCAGCTTTGCCTTTTTTATAGAAATTGCCGAAGGGTATTATCCGCATAAAAGTCTCAAGAAATATCTGCTTCCTGCTGTCGAGCAGGTCGGCTATTTGCTTGGATGTAGAAGACTTATTGGTATAGCCTCGAATGGCTTTGGGCTTCATCAATACAACTTCGGCTCGAAGTAGACCCTCACAGTCTTCTGGCATAGATTTCTGTCCTATATTAAAATAATCCTCATTTGCCTGTTCTGAGAGCAGAGCTTCTAAATCGTAAAGCATAAACCTAATATCATTGCTGTTCCCATCAAAACATAGACCAATGCCACAATCCAGCAAATCATCTTTTAATGGCGTAAACCCCTTGACCTTCCCTACACGACGCAAAACTTTCAAATAGGCATACACCTTTTCGCTACTGCCAACATCAATATCTGTCGTTAGCCCCATCCCCGATAGCTCAAAATCTTCGAGCTGATATTTGTTATTGAAGTAGCTACTGACTCGTTTCTCCAGTTTACGGATTAACTTATCTGGATTTATTTTGTCGCTGTCCAGTAGCCGACATGGATTTACAATCAGTTTTATTTTCTTCTTATATTGACTGTCGCAGTAGATAACTGTTATTCCCTTTGCAAGCGAATAGTCGGCATATTTATTTTCGTCCACATGATCTAATGTGCCATAGGCTCTGTCAAAAAGTTTCTTGAATTTTTCTGAATCAAGGACTATGGTAAGGTGGAAAGTGACTTGTAGGAACATAATAAAATCCCTCCATCTTCATTTATTTTTTACATTGTGGTTGTATGGGAGATACTTTTTATCATGCAGTATCCGCAGTTCACCACCCGGGTATATTCCCGGTCTTATTTAGTGGTCACTTTTTTGACAATCAAACTAACTTGCATAAAAATAACCATTTTGCAAACATATTTATTAAGAACAATCCGAGAGGAGGATGGCAACCGACGTAACCGGATGGCTACGCCGGTTATATTTTTATGATTTCTTTGTTTTACCTTAACATCAAATTAGATTCTTTCATAATCGCCTGTCTTAATGGAAAATTAGAAAACAAATGTACAATACAATCACACCTCAAAAGTCTTGCTCTGCCGACCGCCTGTTCCAATTCGCTTTCAATCATGTAAAACTGGATATTTCTAAGCAC